>Ga0307374_10008885_pt1 | contig 14916 bp, 15 predicted proteins | sample OX3MG_FD_202532 | JGI IMG/M metagenome (GOLD analysis project Ga0307374, IMG submission 202532) | Soil microbial communities from Risofladan, Vaasa, Finland - OX-3 | ecosystem: Environmental > Terrestrial > Soil > Coastal area > Acid sulfate soil | place: Finland: Risofladan, Vaasa | collected... | reverse complement strand
ATCGGTGAATCGCCGTTGCTCGAGGGACTGCGCGCGGGCGAGTACGCGTACTTCGTCCACAGCTACGCACTGCCCGTCGGCGAGCGCACCACCGCCGCGACACATTATGGCCGCCCGTTCAGCGCCTGTGTGCAACGGGGCAACTTCTTCGGCGCGCAATTCCACCCCGAGCGCTCCGCGGGCCTCGGCGCGCGCGTGCTGCGGAATTTCCTCGGACTCGCCTGACATGCGGCACGACAGACCGCGATGCGCCTGATCCCGGCCATCGACCTGCGCGACGGGCGCTGCGTGCGGCTGCTGCACGGCGACTTCACCGCCGAGACCGGCTACTCGGTCGGGCCGCTCGAGCTGCTGCGTCGCTACCGCGCCGCCGGCGCCGACTGGCTGCACGTCGTCGACCTCGACGGTGCGCGCGACGGCGACGGCGCCAATCGCGCGATCGTCGCGCGGCTCGCCGCCGAACGCACGGTCGAGCTGCAGGTCGGCGGCGGCATACGCGATCGAGCCGCCCTGCTCGCGATGCGCGAGGCCGGCGCGGCGCGCGTCGTGGTCGGCAGCGCCGCCGTCGGCGACCCGGAGGCGGTGCGCGGCTGGCTTGGCGAATTCGGCCCGGAGCGCGTCGTGCTCGCCTTCGACGTGCGCATCGACGAGACGGGCACGCCGCGCGTCGCGACCCACGGCTGGCGCCGGCAATCGGCGCTCTCGCTGTGGAGCGCCGTCGGCGGCTTCACGGCGCAGGGCCTGAAGCACGTGCTGTGCACCGACGTGCGCCGCGACGGTGCGCTGTGCGGTCCGAACGTCGCCCTGTACCGCGAAGCCGTCGCCAGATTCCCGGGGATCGAGTGGCAGGCTTCCGGCGGCGTGCGCGATGCCCGCGACCTCGCCGCACTCGCCGCGGCGGGCGCGGCCGCCGCGATCAGCGGCAAGGCGCTATTGGAGGGCTTGATCGGGCTCGAGGAGATGCACGCATTCTTGCCAAGCGCATAATTCCCTGTCTCGACGTGCGCGACGGCCGGGTCGTCAAGGGCGTGCGCTTTCGCGACCACCGGATCGTCGGCGACATTCTCGAACTCGCGGCGCGTTATCGGCACGCGGGCGCCGACGAGCTGGTCTTCTACGACATCACGGCGAGTCCGGACGGGCGCATCGTCGAGCGCTCCTGGGTCGAGCGTGTCGCGCGGCTGCTCGACATTCCGTTCTGCGTCGCCGGCGGCATCGGCTCGGTCGCGGAAGCCGAGGAAGTGCTCGCGGCCGGCGCGGAGAAGATCTCGGTGAACTCCCGTGCGCTCGCGAATCCGGACCTGATCGACGCCCTGAGCGCCCGATTCGGCGCGCAATGCGTCGTCATCGGCATCGACAGCCAGACGGTCGAGGGCGAATACTGTGTCCAGCAGTTCACCGGTGACCCCGGGACCACGCGCGACAGCGCGCGCCGGACGCTCGACTGGGTCCGCGAGGCGGTGCAGCGCGGCGCCGGCGAGATCGTGCTCAACTGCATGTCGAGCGACGGGGTCCGGTGCGGTTACGACATTCCGCAATTGCGCGCGGTCCGCGCCGTCTGCCCCGTCCCGCTGGTCGCCTCGGGCGGGGCCGGCACCGTCGGGCATTTTCTCGAGGTGTTCCGCGAAACACGGGTCGATGCCGCGCTCGCGGCGAGCGTTTTTCACTCCGGAGAGATCGCCATCCCCGCGCTGAAGGCGGCGCTCGCGGACGGCGGCATCGAGGTGCGGCGATGAACAACCGGGACGAACTGCAATGGGAGAAGGTGGACGGCCTGCTGCCCGTGATCGTGCAGGACGCCGACAGCGGCGCGGTGCTGATGCTCGGCTACATGAACCGCGAGGCGCTCGCCGAGACCGAGCGCTCCGGCCGCGTGACGTTCTGGAGCCGCAGCAAGCAGAGGCTGTGGACCAAAGGGGAAACCTCGGGTCACCGCCTCGAGTTGCGCGCGATCGGGGCTGATTGCGACGGCGACGCGCTGTTGCTGATCGCGACCGCGCATGGCCCGGTCTGCCATCGGAACACCGCGACCTGCTGGGGCGAGGCGCCGCCGCGCGCCGCCGCAGAAGGGCTCGCGTTCCTCGCCAAGCTCGAGCGCCTGATCGCATCCCGCCTCGAGGAGCGACCGGAAGGCAGCTACACCGCGCGGCTCGCCGCGCAAGGCACGCTGCGCATTGCCCAGAAGGTCGGCGAGGAGGGTCTGGAACTCGCGCTCGCCGCGATCGCCGAAACCGACGACAAGGTCCTCGGCGAGGCCGCGGATCTGCTCTATCACGCCCTGTTGCTGCTGCGTGTGAAGAACCTGTCGCTCGCCGAGGTCGTCGCGGTGCTCGAGCGCCGCCATGCCGCCGGCGCCTAAGGGGCGGCCGAGCGATTGCGCTTCAGGGCGAACACGGCGATTGCGAGCCAGACGACGTTCAGCGCGACGGACGGGATCGCGCGGTGCCAGCCGCTGTTGATGATGAAACCGATCGCGCCGAGCACGTTCAGCCACTGATACACCGCGGAACGCGCGCCGATCTTGCCGGTGGACAACAGAAAATAGGCGCCGAGTATCGCGGCGGCGGCGAACCAGCCGGCAATCTCGACGAAATCCCTCCACGAGTGAGCCATGTCGAGGATGAACCTACGGGGCTAGCGTGAACCATTCATGAACGATCGATTTATTTACGCACGAAGGCCTGGCTGTCATGCGCCGAGTTCGCCGATCAGGAACCGCAAGGTCCGACGCAAGGGTTCGGCGGCGCCCCATAGCAGCTGATCGCCGACCGTGAAGGCGGACAGATAGTCGCCGCCCATCGCGAGCTTGCGCAGCCGGCCGATCGGCACGTGCAGGCGGCCGCTGACCGCCGCCGGCGACAGCTCGCGGATGCTCGCCTCGCGCTCGTTCGGCACGACCCGCACCCAGGGGTTGTCGGCCGCGATCAGCCGCTCGATCTCGGCGAGCGGCAGGTCGGCGCTCAGTTTGATGGTCAAGGCCTGGCTGTGGCAGCGCATCGCACCGACGCGCACGCAGATCCCCTCGACCGGCACCGGCCGGCCGCGCGTGCCGAGAATCCGGTTCGCCTCGGCGGTCGCCTTCCACTCCTCCCGGCTTTGGCCGTTGCCGAGATCCTTGTCGATCCACGGGATGAGGCTCGCGGCGAGCGGTGCGCCGATATGCACGCGCGGCAAGTCCGGCGCGACGAGCGCCGCCTGCACCGCGCGGTCGAGGTCGAGGATCGTCGCCCCCGGGTCCTCGAGCGTCGCAGCCGCGGCGCGGTGCAGCGCGGCCATTTGCTCGACGAATTCACGCATCTGTTGCGCGCCGGCGCCCGATGCGGATTGATAGGTCATCGCGGTGATCCATTCGACGACGCCCGCGCGCATCAAGCCGCCGACCGCGAGCAGCATCAGCGAGACGGTGCAATTGCCGCCGATATAGTCCCTGATGCCGGCCCGCCGCGCCTGCTCCATCACGGCGCGGTTCACCGGGTCGAGCACGATCACCGCGTTCTCGTTCATCCGCAACGCCGATGCCGCGTCGATCCACTGGCCGGCCCAACCCGCCGCGCGCAGCCGCGGATGGACCGACTCGGTGTACTCGCCGCCCTGCGCGCTCAGCAGGATCGGCAGTTTCGCCAGCGCCGCGAGATCGTGCGCATCGAGCACCGGACCGACCGCGCGGCCGACCGTGGGCGGCGCGGCGCCCGCCTGCGAGGTGCTGAAGAACGTCGGTTCGATGAGGTCGAAGTCGCGCTCCGCGCGCATGCGCTCGAGCAGCACCGAACCGACCATGCCGCGCCAACCGATGATGCCGACCCTGTTCATCAGTCGATCATGAATTCGGGCGCCGGCGGACGCAAATTGTAATTCGAGGCCATCGAATAGCCGTATGCGCCGCAATCCGCGAGCAACATCACGTCGCCCTCCACGGTCGGCGGCAACCAGCGATCGGTCGCCAGGCGGTCGGCCGATTCGCAGATCGGGCCAACGACGGTCGCCATCTCGGTCGCGGGCTCGCCGAGGCGCGTCAGATTGACGACCTCGTGATGCGCGCCGTAGAGCGCCGGCCGGATCAGCGAATTCATGCCGGTCGCGATTCCGACGTAGCGGACGTCGCCCTTGCCCTTCAGCTGCGTGACCTGCGCGATCAGCACGCCGGCGCGGGCGACGAGATAGCGCCCCGGCTCCATCCAGAAGCGCATCTTCGGCAAGCGCGCCTGCAGCGTCGCGATGCCGCGGTCGAGCGCGTCGAGATCGACGCCGGCGGCCCCCGGGTAATCGGGAACGCCGAGACCGCCGCCGAGATCGACGACGGCGACGTCGGCGAACCGCGCCGCGATATCCGCGAGCAGGCTGCCGGTCTCGATCCAGTTGTCGACGTCGAAGATGCCGCTGCCGGCGTGCGCGTGCAGGCCGACGACCCGGACCGCGGCGCCCGCGGCGAGGCGCGCCAACTCGTCGACCTCGGCGACCGGGATGCCGAACTTCGAGTACATGCCGGCGGTGCGCACGTGCTGGTGATGCCCGCGTCCGAAACCCGGATCGATGCGAACGAAGATCTCCCTGCCGGCAAACAGTTGCGGCCAGCAGCGCAAGGGATGCAGATTATCGAGCGTCAGCCGCACGCCCTTCTGGAAGCCGTATTCGTACTCGGCGCGCGGCGCGAAATTCGGCGTGAAGATGACCTCGTCGGCCGCGAGATCGGGCACCGCGGCGAAGGCATGCCGAAGTTCGCCGGCCGAGACGCACTCGAACATCAGGCCGGCGGCGTGCAAGCGCCGCAGGATCGCCGGATGCCAGTTCGCCTTCATCGAGTAGGCCCAGCGCTCGATCGCACGCACTGCGCGCAAGGCCGCGACCGCCGCATCGAGGGTCTCGGCGTCGTAGACGTAGGCGGCGCCCTCGCGGGCGGCGATGCGCAGCAGTTCGCCGCGCTTCTGCGGCCGGCGCCACCAGTCGCCGTCGGCCGCGGCGGCGATCCGCGTCGCGGCGAACAGCTCCTGCCAGGTGGGCCCGAGCACCTTGTCGGAACCGATGCGCTGGATCAGCCGCTCGTGCAGCTGCTGCACGAGGCGGTCGCCCTGGGACTCGTCGATCACGAAGGTGAAATTCAAGTCATTGGCCGCCTGCGTGACCAGGTAGATCTTCTGGTCCTGGAACAGCTCGAAGGCCGCGCCGAGCTCGTGCAGGATGCCGCGAATGTTGTGGCCGAGCAGGCTCAAGGAGGCGCAGGGACCCAGGATGCTGACGCGGCAAAGCGCGCCGAGCGCACCCGTCAGGCGCTCGATCGCCGCGGCGTCGAGCGTGTTCGCCGCCGGATCGAGCGACACCGTCACGTTGGTTTCCGACGTCGACACCAGGTCGATCGACAGGCCCTGTTCCTTGAACACCTGGAACGCGTCGGCGAGAAAGCCGACCTGGTGCCACATCCCGGGGCTCTCCATCGAGACGAGCGTGATCCCCTTCTTGATCGCGATCGCCTTGACCTGCGCAGCACTGTCGGCGACGTCCGCCGAGACGATCGTGCCCGGCAGCTGCGGCGCCTGGGTCGCATAGACATGCAGCGGAATGCCGTACTGACGCACGGGCATCACGCAGCGCGGATGCAGCACCTTGGCGCCGTTGCTCGCGATTTCCTGCGCCTCGTCGTAGTGCAGCGCGCGCAGCAACCGCGCGTTCGGCACGTCGCGCGGGTTGGCGCTGAACATGCCCGGCACGTCGGTCCAGATCTCGAGGCGCGCCGCCGCGAGTTTCGCCGCGAGATACGCCGCGGAGGTGTCCGAGCCGCCGCGGCCGAGCAACACGGTCTCGCCGGCCTCGTCGGCGGCGATGAACCCCTGCGTGATCACCACCCGCCCGAGCGCACGCCACTGCCTCTGCAGCGCATCGTCCGGCGCAAAATCGCAGGTCGCCGACAGGTACGACGCCGTGGCCGTTGCGCCGTCGCGCCGCTGCGCACGCAGCACGCGGCGCGCATCGATCCAGCTCGTCGCGATTCCCCGGGCGTTGAGGAACGCCGCCCCGAGGGTCGTCGCCAGCAGCTCGCCCATCGCCATGACGCGGGCGCGCAGCCGATCGCTCGGTTCCCGGGTCTCGGCGATCGAGTCGGCGATGCGCCGTAATTCGCCGAGCAAGGCGTCGAAGTCGGCGCCGGGAGCGAGATCCAGGCTCACGGCGAGCTGCCGATGCATCCTCTCGATTGTCTCGAGAATCGTTTGATGGCGCCCTTCGACGGCCGCGCCGAGCAGGGTTTCGAGCCGATCGGTGACTCCGGACAGCGCCGAGTGCACCACCACCGGTTGCAGGTTCGCCGCGAGCCGTGCGCGCACCACGCCGGCGATGTTGTGCCAATTGGCGGCGCTCGAGACGCTCGTGCCGCCGAATTTGAGCACGATCCAGGGACGGAGTCGTTCGTTCATGGGCGGCAGCGGCCGCGCCGGCTCGAAGGTCCGATGCAGCGCGGGACCCGCGGCGGACGGCCTCGGATCATGCGATCAATCTTCTTCGAAGGTGTCGCGCAGCTCTTTCTCGAGCTGTCGCTCGGCGAGCACATCCTCCACGCGGCTCCACGCGGCCTTGCCGCGCTTGACCTGCGGCACGGCCTTTTGCCGGCGCTCAGCACGTTCCAAGACGGGATCGAATTCCTGAGTCTCCTCGCTGTCACTGAGAAACTCATCGTCGATGTCGAAATGCTCGTTCGCTCGTTCGCTCATTGTTCCAGAAAAGCCCTTTAAATCAATGGCATCTGTCGGCCCCCCGGGGCACGAAGTTCGGCACTATAGCCGATTCTGTCGCGCATTCAACACCCCGCCCCCCCGGTTCGGGCCCGTGGACGAACGGCCGTGCGGCCGTGGGACCGGCTGGTCGCCGTGCCTCAGGTTCCCGTGCGCGCCTTCGCCGGCACTGCGGACAGGACGCCGGCGGCGATCGCCCGATTCGCCGCGGACAGCACCGCGAGCAGGGAGGCCGTGATGATGTTCGGGTGCATTCCCGCGCCGAACAGGGTCCGCCGCGAACGGGTGGTGATCTCGATGTAGCAAACGGCCTGCGCAGAACTGCCCTTGCCGCGCGAGTGTTCCTCGTAGGCCAGCACATCGAATTCCAGGCCTATCGCCGCGACCAACGCATCGATCGGCCCGGACCCCTGGCCGTGCAAGGCCTCGAGCCGACCGTCGCGCTCGATCTGCAATGCCAGGCGCTCGCTGTCGGCCCCGTCGGTCGATGCCGCGAGCTGGTGCGAACGATAGACGAGAGGTCGGCGAGGGTGTAGGTACTCGGTTTCGAAAAGCGCAAATAATTCTTGTGAAGTCAACTCTTTACCAGTGATATCTGCAGCTACTTGTACTACCTGGCTGAATTCGATCTGCAGCCGCCGCGGCATCACCAGCTGGTAGTCCTTCTCCAACAGGTAGGCGACGCCGCCTTTGCCCGATTGACTGTTCACGCGAATGATCGAGTCGTAGGAACGGCCGAGATCCGCTGGATCGATCGGCAGATAGGGCACGTCCCAGAGCGCCGTGGGCGCGCGGGCGGCGAGGCCCTTTTTGATGGCATCCTGGTGCGAGCCGGAGAACGCCGTGAACACGAGATCGCCGACGTAGGGGTGGCGCGGATGGATCGGCAGCTGATTGCACGCCTCCGCGCACCGGGCGACTTCATTGATGTTAGAAAAATCTAGTTTTGGATCAATGCCTTGGGTATACAAGTTCAAGGCCAATGTCACGATATCGACGTTGCCGGTTCGCTCGCCGTTGCCGAACAGTGTGCCCTCCACGCGATCCGCCCCGGCCATGAGCGCGAGTTCCGCCGCCGCGACGCCCGTGCCTCGATCGTTGTGCGGATGAATGCTGAGGATCACGGAGTCGCGCTTGGCGATCGAGCGGCTGAAGAATTCGATCTGGTCGGCGTAGAGGTTCGGCGTCGCCATCTCGACCGTCGCCGGCAGGTTCAAAATCACCTTGTTCGCCGCGCTCGGCTCCCACACCGCGTTGACCGCTTCGCAGATCTCGACCGCGAAATCCAGCTCCGTGGCGGTGAAGCTCTCCGGGCTGTATTCGAATACCCATTGCGTGCCCGGCGACCGCAGCGCATGTTCGCGCACGGCGGCGGCGCCGCGCACCGCGATGTCGACGATGCCGGGCCGGTCGAGCCGGAAGACGACGCGCCGCTGCGCGGTGGAGGTCGAGTTGTAGACGTGGACGATCGCCCGCCGCACGCCGGCGAGCGACTCGTAGGTGCGCGCAATCAACTCGGGCCGCGCCTGGGTGAGCACCTGAATCGTGACGTCATCGGGTATCAAGCCCTGCTCGATGATCTCGCGCACGAAGTCATAGTCGGTCTGCGATGCCGCCGGAAAGCCGACCTCGATCTCCTTGAAGCCGACCTTCAACAGCATGTCGAACATGCGCCGCTTGCGCACCGGGTCCATCGGCTCGATCAGCGCCTGATTGCCGTCGCGCAGGTCGACGCTGCACCACGCCGGCGGCGCCTCGATGACCTTGTCCGGCCACGTCCGGCCGCCGAAACCGATCGGGGGGAAAGCTCGATACTTGGTCGAAGGATGACGCAACATGGATGTTTACTCGCGGTGCAGGACTCACGCCGTGTTCACGGTTTCGAAGGAATCTGTCCGGTCTTGTCAGCGCCGACCGTTGGCGCAGGTGGTGTTGCGCCTAGCGGCGCAGCAGCAGCAGCGCATCGAGGCCGGGGAGCGGCCGTCGGCGAAGCGCGATACGAGCAAATGCATCGAAGTGCATGCGCCGAATCTAGCACCGCCGCCGATCGCCGCGCAAGGGGACGGCGGATGGCGCGGATACGCCCGTCTGGTCGCGCCCCCGCCTGGTCGCGCCCGCCGCGCTAAAGCCAACCCTGCAGCTGCCGCTCGGCAAGCGCCGCCAACACGTCGGCATGGCGATCGCCGTCGTTCAGCGCCGGCACCATGCTGAAGCGCTCGCCGCCCTGCGCGAGGAACTGCCGCCGATACTCGATCGCGACTTCCTCGAGCGTCTCCAGGCAGTCGACGGCGAAGGATGGCGAGACGACCGTCAAGCGGCGCACGCCGCGCCGCACCAGTTCCTGCAACGCATCCTCGATGTACGGCTGCAACCAGACCACCGAGCCGAAACGCGACTGATAGCAGTGCGACCACTCGTCCTGGCGCAAGTGCAAGCGTTCGACGATCGCGCGCGTCGTCGCCTCCGCCTGCGATTGATAAGGATCGCCGGCGGCGACGTAGCTTGCGGGGATCCCGTGATAAGAGAGCAGCAGGTGCGATCGCCCGCCCGCCGCCCGCCAATGCGCCTCGATCTGCGCACCGAGCGCGTCCAGGTAACCGGCATCCGCGTGGTAGTCGTTGACGAACCGCGTCTCCGGCAGCCAGCGCGAGCGGCGCAGCACGCGCGTCGCCGCGTCGAACACCGATCCGGTCGTCGAGGAGCAGTATTGCGGGTAGAGCGGCAGCACCAGCAGGCGCCGCACATTCTGTTCGGCGAACGCGCGGATCGCCGTCTCGATCGCCGGATTGCCGTAGGTCATCGCGAGCCGCACGCACAAGCGGTCGCCGAACTTGCTGCGCAGGCGCTCGCCGAGCTTGTCGGCGAGCCTTGCCGAGTAGACCGCGAGCGGCGAACCCTGCGCCATCCACACCCTGCGGTAGTTGCGCGCCGTGCGCAGCGGCCGCAACGGCAGGATCACGCCGTACAACAACGGCAGCCAGATCCAGCGCGAGCTGTCGATCACACGCCGGTCGCCGAGGAATTCGCGCAGGTAGCGCCGGACCGCGAAATACGACGGTGAATCCGGCGTACCCAGGTTGACGACCAGGACCCCGATGCGTTCGGGCGTCGACGGCGCCGGCGGCGACGCGGCGCGGTAGTAGGCCATTCGGTCGGATTCCTCGGCGGAGCGGATGGCGCATTATACGGCGGGCGCGCGGGTGGCCGCCGGCTTCGTGTAGATTGTCGCCGATGATCTGGCTACATCCCAGCGAGCGCACCGCCCTGTGGCTCAGTCTCGAGGTCTCGGTGCGCAGCGTACTGCTCGGTCTGCCGCCGGCGGTGCTGATCGCCTGGCTGCTCGCCCGGCGGCGTTTCCCCGGCCGTTCGCTGCTCGACGCGCTCGTGCACCTGCCGCTCGTCCTGCCGCCGGTGGCGGTCGGCTACCTGCTGTTGATCGTGTTCGGCGTGCGCGGGCCCGTCGGCGGCTGGCTGCACCGGGTTTTCGGCATCACCTTGATCTTCACCCCGAATGGCGCCGCGCTCGCGACCGCCGTGATGACCTTCCCGGTCATGGTGCGCGCGATGCGGATCTCTCTGGAACACGTCGACCACGGGCTCGAGGATGCGGCGCGCATGCTCGGCGCGGGTCCGCTCGACCGCTTCGCGACGGTCACGCTGCCCTTGATGCTGCCGGGCATCCTCGCCGGGATGATCATGGCCTTCTCCGCCGGGCTCGGCGAATTCGGCGCGGTGATCACCTTCGTTTCGAACATCCCGGGCGAGACGCGCACGCTGCCGCTCGCGCTGTACACCGCGCTGCAATCCCCGGGCGGCGACGCCGCGGCGGCGCGGCTCGCCGCGATCTCGATCACACTCGGGCTCACCGGCCTGCTGTTCGCCGAATGGTTCGCGCGCCGCGTGCGCCGGATGCTGGGGCGCTGATGCTGCGGGTCCGGGTCGCGCTGCGCCGAGGCGCGTTCGCGCTGCGCGCGCGCTTCGACCTGCCGACCCCCGGTGTCGCCGCATTGTTCGGCCGCTCCGGCTGCGGCAAGTCGACCTTGATCAACCTGATCGCCGGCCTGCTCGAGCCGGACGAGGGCTTCATTGCCATCGACGAGCGCGTGCTGCTCGACACGAGCAGCGGCATCCGGATCGCCGCCGAAGCGCGCCGGATCGGCTACGTGTTCCAGGATGCGCGCCTGTTCCCGCACCTGCGGGTCGCGGCCAATCTGCGCTATGCCGAACGGCGCGCGGCCGGTGCGCGCTACGTCGGCTTCGATGAGGTCAGCGCGCTGCTCGCGCTCGAACCCTTGCTGGAGCGGCGCGTGCACCAGCTGTCGGGGGGCGAGAAACAGCGCGTCGCGATCGGCCGCGCGCTGCTCGGGCAGCCGCGCCTGCTGCTGCTCGACGAACCCCTCACCTCGCTCGATGGGGCGCGGCGCGAGGAGGTGCTGCCATACCTCGAGCGCCTGCGCGATCAACTCGCCGTACCGATGGTATACGTCAGTCATCAGTTCGACGAGGTGCTGCGGCTCGCGACCCACGTGGTGCTGATGGATGCGGGCGCGACGATCGCCGAGGGTGAGATTGGGCCGATGAGCCTGCGCCCCGAACTGCGGCGGATCGTCGGCGCGGACGCCGTCGGTGCGGTCATCGACGGCGAGGTGCGGCGCGTCGAAGCGGACGGCGGCCTCGCCGCCGTGCAGATCGGCGACGGCGAACTGCGGCTACGGGCCGCAGGCCTCGCACCGGGCATGCGCCTGCGGGTGCAAATCCTCGCGCGCGACGTGATCGTCGCGACTGGCGATCCACAGGGCTTGAGCGTGCGCAATGCGGTGCGCGGCACCGTGCGCGCGATCGCCGCCGACGTCGCCGACGCCTGCCTGATCACGATCGACGTCGGCGGTGCCGAGATCCTCGCGCGCGTGACCGCGGATGCCGTGCGCGAACTCGCGCTCGCCGAGGGGCTGCCGGTCGTGGCCCTCGTGAAAACCGTGTCAATCTCGGCGGACCGCCTGCGGCGATTGTGAGACCGGTCGTCGGCTGTTGTGAACGGCGCGCCGGCGCTCACTTCTCCCGCGTGCCGAGATGCACGATCGCGACGATGTGATCCTCCGGCCGCAGGCCGAGCGCCGCCTTGACGCCGGGGTCGTAGGCGGCGGGGCCGGTTTTCCACATCACCCCGTAGCCGAGCGCGTGCGCGGCGAGGAACAGATTCTGCACGGCAGCGCCGGCGGCGAGAATCTGCTCGATCTCAGGCACCTTGGGATGGTCACGCTGCACGACGCAGGCGACCACGAGCAGGAGCGGCGAACGCTCGAACTTCTCGCGCTCCCGGAGCAACTGCTCCTCGGTGGGCGCCGGCGGCCGAGCGCGGCGCGCCTCGACCACCGCCGCGACGAAACGCTCGCGGCTCTGCGGATCCAAGACGAGCAGGCGCCAGGGCTTCAGCCGGCCGTGGTCCGGCGCGCGATTCGCCGCCTCGAGGAGCAGCGCCAGGTGGGCGTCGCTCGGCCCCGGTGCGCGCAAACGCCCGGCGGAGGCGCGCGTCGCGATGGCCTCGATCACGTCCATGTCGCTGGTCTCCCGCATTTGGTTTCGATGGGCGCGCGGCGCTGACGCGCTAGAACGGATTGAGGCGCTTGGTCGGGGAGAAATTCAGGTAGTTCAAGGCGATGCCCTGCCGCCAGCCGACGCCAAAGCGCACCGGCGCGAGCGTGATCGAGCCGCGCTGCAGATAGTTCACGCCGAATCCGCCGATGAAATACAGGCTGCCGTCAACGCCCGGGAAGCGCTGGTAGAGCGCGGCAGCGTTCGGCAGGCCATAGACCAGGATGAACGTCTTGACCGCATTGGCGCCGATGTCGAAGCCGATCGACGGCCCCTGCCAGTAGATCTCGCGAACCGGCGCTCCCTTGACTACGAGTTCGCCGTGACCGTAACGCAAGCCGAACGCGATGGCGCCGCCCGCCTCCTCGCCGCGAATGATGGCGACGGGATCTCCCTTTTCTTTTAGAACCTTTTTAATGACTTGCGACAGATCCTTCGCGCCAGTACTAAAGAAATGGGAGGCCTGCTCGACGACCTCGTTATCGCTATAGGTCTGCATCGGCGGCGGGTGGTGCGCGGGCTTCACGGGCTTCGCGAGCGCGCCCGCGCCCGCCAGGCAGAGAATCGCGCCTGCCAGGCCCGCGGCCGATCGCCGGATGCGGGAAGTTTGCATACTCCCTCCGAATGAGCCGATGGTGGGACGGCTGGGACTCGAACCCAGGACCAAAGCCTTAAAAGGGCCTTGCTCTACCAACTGAGCTACCGTCCCGGCCGGGCGCGCATGATAGCCGAACCAAGACCGCAGATCATCAGCGATCTTCAGCTCCGGTAGGCCGTCGGATCCGCCACCCCGAGCGCGGCGAAACCCTGCGCGCGGATCCGGCAGGAATCGCATTCGCCGCAGGCCCGCCCGGCCGCATCCGCCTGGTAGCACGACACCGTCGCGGCGTAATCGACGCCGAGCGACAAGCCGGTGCGAATGATCTCGGCCTTGGACATCCTCACCAGCGGCGCGTGGATCTCCATGCGCCCGCCCTCGACGCCGGCCTTGGTCGCGAGCGAGGCGAGCCGCCCGAACGCGGCGATGAACTGCGGCCGGCAATCCGGATAGCCGGAGTAATCGACCGCGTTGACGCCGATGAAGATGTCCTCGGCGCCGCGCACCTCCGCAAAGGCGAGTGCGAGCGACAGCAGCAAGGTGTTGCGCGCCGGTACGTAGGTCGGCGCAATCCCCTCGGCCGGCGCGGTCGGCAGCGCGATGGACGGATCGGTCAGCGCCGACCCGCCGATGCCCGCGAGATCGACCGTCATGAGGCGATGTTCGCGGGCGCCGAGCGCGTGGGCGATCTTCGCCGCCGCGTCGAGCTCGGCCGAATGGCGCTGACCGTAGCGAACGCTCAAGGCCAGGCAATCGAAGCCACGCGAGCGGGCGAGCGCGAGCACGGTCGCCGAATCCAGACCGCCCGACAACAGCACCACGGCGTGGGCCATGCTCAGCGCCCGGGCGCATCGCCCCACAGGATCTTGTGGAGCTGGAGTTGGAAACGCACCGGCAGCCGATCGGCGAGGATCCAGTCCGCCAGATCGGCGGGCGCGAGGGCACCGTGCACCGGCGAGAACAGGATCTGGCAGCGCCCGACAAGTGCGTGCACCTCGAGGAAGTCCCTGCTCCACTCGTAGTCGGCGCGCGAACCGATGACGAATTTCAGCTGATCGCGGCGCGCAAGATGCGCGAAGTTCTCGATCCGGTTGCGCCCGCTCTCGCCGGATTGTGGCGTCTTGACGTCGACGACACGCGCGACCCGCGGATCGACCGCGGCGATGTCCAGCGCGCCGCTCGTCTCGAGCGACACGTCGAAGCCGCACGCGCACAGCCGCTCGAGCAAAATCAGGCACCTCGGCTGCGCGAGCGGCTCGCCGCCGGTCACGCAGACGTGGGCCGCGCCGAAACCGCGGACCCGCTCGACGATCGCGTCGATCTCGAGCCAGTCGCCCGCGTGGAACGCGTACTCGGTGTCGCAATACCGGCAACGCAAGGGACAGCCGGTCAGGCGCACGAACACCGTCGGATAACCGACCGCGTCGGCCTCGCCCTGCAGGGAGTGAAAGATCTCGTTGATGCGCAGGCGCGCCGGCCCCGGCGCCGCCGTCTGCCCCGTCAATGCGTCTCCGTCTTCATCTTGTCGAGCCGCTGCACGGCGAGACGGGCCGCCGGCGTGCCGGGGAAGCGCGCGACCAGATCGCGCAGCACCCGCCGCGCCTCCTGCGGGCGATGCAGCTGGTCGTCGCAGTAGCCGACCTTCAACAGCGCGTCCGGCAGTTTGCGCGACTGGCCGTAACGGTCCGCCACGGCCTGGAAGGCCTGCAGTGCGGCCGGGAACTCGCGGTTCACGTAGTAGGTCTCGGCGAGCCAATATTGCGCGTTATCCGCGTAGCTGCTGTCCGGGTATTCGACGAGGAATCGCTTGAACGCCGCCGCCGCCTCGGCGTAGTGGCTGTTGCGCAGCAGATCGAATGCGGCCTGGTAGGCGCCCGCTGCGCTGCCCCGCGCCGCCGACGACGCCGAAGCCGAGGCGGCGCCTGCAATTGCCTGACCCTGCTGTCGCGACGCGGAACTCTGCGATGACGCGGGCGGCAGGACATCGTCGGGTCCCGCCGCAGCAAC
>Ga0307374_10008883_pt1 | contig 14917 bp, 15 predicted proteins | sample OX3MG_FD_202532 | JGI IMG/M metagenome (GOLD analysis project Ga0307374, IMG submission 202532) | Soil microbial communities from Risofladan, Vaasa, Finland - OX-3 | ecosystem: Environmental > Terrestrial > Soil > Coastal area > Acid sulfate soil | place: Finland: Risofladan, Vaasa | collected... | reverse complement strand
GCGGGCGGCTGTGCCCAGCCGCCGGACTTCAGCGGTCCACCTTCACCGCTTTCGCGTGGTCGAGAGCCTCTTGCGCACCTCCCATCACCCGTCAGCCGCCACCTGTCCACCGGCACGTCCTCGGCTCACTCAGGTTCATGCACCCACTTCGGTTCGGCCCTGGAAAGCCGGGCTGCGGCGGCGGCTACGGCCACCATCAGGATGGGAGCGATCACCAGCACGAGGCGAGCTCTTCCTGATTCGATCAGGAGCGCGCCGGCCAAGCCTCCTAGGAAGATCCCCAGCACCGCAGGGAGGCGTCGACCCAATTTAGATCCGCGCCCACCCGCCAGTCCGGAGTCGGCGGCAATACCGGTGATGGTCAAGGTCAGCACAGTGGTCGTCAGGTCGGGCACCGCGAGCTTGCGGGCGGTCGCATTCTGCAGGCCCATGGCCGACCCGAGCAGGGTGATGAGGATAAAGCGCGCGGCACCTCCATCGAGTGCCTGAGTCGTGAGGGACACGATCAGGGCCGCGGCGGCTAGGACCGCTTCGACACTGGCGGCCAGGCTGAGCAGCCGGCCACGGTTGACACCGAGGCGGGTGATCAGCCAGCCGCCCGCGAGGGCTCCCGCCGCGAACGCCGCGATCGCCAGCAGAGAGGCTGATACCGAGAACCCGCGAGCTCCCGCCAAGGCGAAGGCTAGGAATGCAACGTTGCCAGTGGCGTTGGCTACAAAGACGTGGCCCAGCGCCAGGTAGCTGAACGCGTCCACCAGTCCGGTGACCACGGTCAGAACCAGTAGGAGCGGCGCGAGCGGACCGTGCCGATCGTCTGGAAGCGGGTGGATCAACCTCCAGGCGTCGGCAAGGACGTTCATCGGGTTTCCTCTCCGTGCGCTGGGTCCCCTTCCATGATCCCCGAAGCAGCCCCGCTCCGGAGCGGGGTTGAGCGGGGCACCGCCACCGGAGTCAGGGGCCGATCAGCGGCGGCACAGCGCCGCGAGTAGCGATCGCGAAGAGCGGGCCTACCAGCAAGCCAAAGCTGAGCACCGCCGCCGTGCAGAGCACGATGCCGATCACCGCGGACCGCTCGGGCAAGGCCAATTCCGGACCGTCTGCTCGCGCGTCGAAGATGGTGAGCAGCCAGCGGAACACCACCAGCGCGCTCAGCACCGCCGACAACAACTCCAGCCAGGCAAGCCACCCCAGGCCGGAGTGGAGCGCCGAGTCAACCGACATCAAGCGTGCGAAGAACCCCGCCAGCGGGGGCAGCCCTGCCAGCCCCGCTAGTAGCAGCGCCAGGCCGGCGGTCAACACGGGCGACCGAGCCCAAAGCCCGCGGAGCTGGGCTGCCCCGGTGCCCTCGCCCTGGGCGGTGATCGAGCCCAGCAACCCAAGCAGCCCGGCGGCCAGCGGGATGACACAGAGCAGGGAGTAAAGAATGGTGGCCGTCCCCTGTTGGGAGATTTCCGGGAGGGTGGCTGGCACCAGTGCCAGCTGGGCGATCAGCAGGTAGACCACCGCCCGACCGAGGCTCCGCTGGCGCCAGGCCACGCACGGCGCCACCACCAAAGTGACTCCAGCCAGTACCCCGACAGCTAGGGTCCAGGTCGAGGGAGCCGCTCCGAGTGCTCCGGGAAGGATTCGCAGCAGCGCCGCCGATCCCGCCAGAGTGCCGAGCAGGGTGGCGGCCAAGAACGGCAGACTGGGCAGCCGGCCCGCGAGCCCCGCGCGCCACCACACGAACGGGAACACTCCGAGCTGAGCGGCGGCGCCCAGAACCACGAGGATGGCGCCGATCACCAAGAGCGGATCCACCTGGCGCAATTCTGCTGGGATGGCGTGCAGTGCGGTGCTGCCTGCCAGCCCGGCCAGGATCGCAGCCCCCGCAAAAAAAATCACCAACGAGAACCCGCTCACCGAGAGCGCGCGAGTAGCGCTTCTGACAGCACTGGCCTCGGTTTTGTGCAACCCCTGAGCCAGGGCCATCGGCAAGGTCGTCAGAGCCAACCCCGAGCCCAGCGAGACCAAATCGGTGGCGGAAGCAGTGAACAAGACTCCCGCACAGCTCATCAGCAGAAGCAGGTGGAAGACGCCTCGATGAGGATCCAACTCGCTCTCGGCGTCGGCGCCGCAGAGCACCACCGCCGCGGTCGCCGCCAGCGTGATGGCGTAGAAGAAGAGAGCGAAACGATCGATGACAAAGCTGCCGTGCTCGATGTCCGGCGGCGTGGGGCCGAACGAAGAGTGCCAGAAGCCGATGCTGGCTCCGAATGCCAGCAGCAGCGCCACCAGGGTCACCCAGCGGGTGCGCCTAGGGGAGCGACCGTGGCTGTCGAAGGCACGCAGGTCAAGCGCCGCACACACCACGCAGCCCAACAAGAGGATCCCGATCGGCCCGAAGTCCTGCAGGAAGCTAAGACTCATCACTTGGCCTTGGGGTGCACGACGGGTGCGACTGCGGAGACCCGGGCGGCGACCAAGGAGGTGCCCTGGACCGTGTACGGAATGAAAAAGCCGGCGAAGATGCCGAACATGATCGCGGCCGCCGCCAGCACCCAGCCGGCGTAAAACTCGGAGCCATGCGAGTCGGAAACCGTGACCACCTCGGCGTTGTCCGGGTTGGCGGTGAAGACTCGGTGTGCCACTCGCCACCAGGCTGCGGTCAGCACCAGCAGACCCAGCACAGCAAAGGCGGTGACGTAGGGCTGCGTCGCTATTCCCGACACCACGATCTCGAAGATGGCGGGGAAGCCAACCAGCAAGGGAATGCCGGTGAGGCTAGCCGCGGCCAGCATGAAAAAGAGCCGGAGTCGCGGAGAGCTCGCGGCTGCTCCCGCGAGCGGCTGGATCTTGTGGAGCAGGCTGCGGTCGCAGATCGCACCAACCGCCAACAGGAGCAGGGGGGCGGCAAAGATGAAGGCGAAGATGAGGTAGATGGCTCCGCTCAGCGATGTCTCCGAGAAGGTCGCGACGCCCAGAATCACCAGGCCGCCCACCGCCACCAAGGAGTTGGCCGCGATCCGGCGCAGCTCTTGGGCACCGCGTGCACTGAGCGCGCCCCAGAACAGGGTGATCAGAGCGAGCACCAGGAGTGGCACGGTCAACTGCAGCGCCCCATTGGGCTCCATCGCCACAGCGATCCGAATCAGCCCGTAGGCGCCGAGTGGGAGCGAGCTCACCGCCAGCAGCATCCCCAAGGGGGTGCTGGCTTCCGTCAACCCGTCGACCAGCCAGCGGTGGAACGGGAAGGCTCCCATCCGCATAAGAAAGGCGGCCAGGAAGAGGGTCTCCACGATCAGTCCCGTAGAGCCGCTGGCGGCTTTGACGGTCGTGAGGGTGCTGAAATTCAGGGTACCGTTGCCGGTTCGGAGCAGCAACAGAAGTGTCCCCGCGATCAGGGCCGCCAGCGACAGGGACTGGGTCGCCAGCAGCCGTCTCGCCGCCGAGCGTGATCGAGGTGTGGCCCCGAGCCCGATCAGCAACGCCAGCGGGAGGATCGGCAAGCCGAAGAAGATGATGAACATCCCGAGATCCTGGGTCGCGAGCGCACCGGTGAGGCCGACCTCCGCCAAAAGCAGGAGCGCGAAGTAGGTTCGGTAGCGCTCGCGATGCCGCCAGCTGGCCAGCACCAGCGCCGGAAAGATGACCGTGACCGCCACCAGCAGCAGCAGGTTCAATCCGTCGGTCCCAAAATGGTAGTCGAGCTGGAAGAAGAAGCCGCGCAGCCAGGGTGCATCGATCGCGGGTGCGGGTATCGAGCCCTGACTCGAACTGGGCACCTCTGCCAGCATGTCGAAGAGCGCTAGGAGGAGGGGAACTACGGTGGCGAAGAGCGCGGCGGTTCGAACACGGAAGCGCTGCAGGTCGTTGCGCACCGGCATCGACAGCACGATCAGCGCTCCCACCAAAGGGGCGAAGACGATGCCCGAGAGGGTCAAGTCTGTAGGCATCTAAGGTAGCCCCGCTCCCTGGTGCGTTTCCGCCACCACCCAGATCACCACGGCGACCATCAGGGCCAGTCCGGCGATGGTTGCGAGGCTGCTCACCATGCTCCATCGGAACCAGCCCCGAGCCGACGGGGGATCAAGCCGCGCCAGATCACCGGCGGTCCCCGCAGCAGCGTCGCCAGCTGGGGAGATCACCTGGGACTGAGCGAACTCCACCAATCTCGCCGGAACACCGAACGCGAAGGCGTCAGCCGCGGTCGCCAGGCGGGTCCCGTCTGCCCAGGCGACCCAGGAGGGATCGTCCTGCGTGGAGATGGTCAGCTGGCGCCGCCGGACAGCCATCAGCGCCACGCCCAACAGCGGCACGATCAGCACCGCCAGCAGCGCGAGCCCCTGGAACGGCAAAGCCGTGACTCCGTCCCGGGGACCCATGAAGGCGCCCAGACCCCACCCGAGGCTGGGGAGACCAACTAGGCCGCTCACCAGCGCCAGGGCCGTCGCCGCGACGCTGGGCCATAGGCGCCGCAACCCCCGACCCTGGGCCAGCTGCCGCCGCACCAAGCGAGCTTCTCGGGGGTCGGCCGACTCCTGGCCGCGCATCGCGATGAGGGCCACCCGGGCGGCGGCGGCGGAGAGGATCAACATCGCCACGATCTCACCGGCGGCGGCGATCTGCCGGAACAGCGCGGGAGGCATCGGCGCCCCGTGGGGGGCCGTACCGAGGGCGACTGTCAGCACGGCCACGTGGCCGAAGAAAGTCCCCACTCCGACCACCCCCGTGATCGCCGCCAGCGCCGCCAGCAGCACCAGGACCGGGCGCCGCGCGAGTCGCCAGGCGGCGCCTAGTTGGTCGATCGAGTCCACTCTCTGGTCCCGGCCCAGTGAGCTCACGACCCCCAAGAGGGCCACCGTTGCCAGCGCCGACGAGCACAGCACGGAGGTGGCAGCGGCCGGCGATCCCAGACCGATCCCAGCCAAAGACCAAGCTGTCTGGCTGAGCGCGAACCACACCGCCAATCGACGAAGCCGGCGCTCGCGGTAGGCGAGCACCGCCGCCACCACGCTGGTCAGCGTGGCCAGCATCAACAGAGCGGGAAGCACCCCCGAGGCCCACCGTAGGAGGGTGAACGTCTGCAGCAGCAGCGCCACTCCGACGACTCCCCCGGCCACCGCCACGACCAGGCCTGCAGCAGCTCCCGGGGCGTTGGCCAGATTGCGGACCAGGCCGTGCCCGGGCAGCTGGCCGCAGGCGAAGACGGCCGCGACCAGAATCAGCACCGCGGCCAGGGTCAGCGACCGTCCGCCCACTCCGTGAACCAGTCCTTTGGTCGCGGCCACCCAGATCTGATCGAGCGCGGTCAAGTTAAGTGAGTCCGGGGTAGGCAGTACGACCTTGTGCTTGGCGGCCGCCGCCACCGCGGTCGCGGCGGCCGTCGCCACCGATCCAGAGAACTTGAGGTAGATGAAGGCGACCCCCACCAGCAGCGACAGGCCGCCCACGCGCCAGGTCAAGAAGGCGCTGCGCGCCGCGCCTCCGGCGCGCCCGCCCAGTGCTGCCGCCACCAGCAGGGTGGCGGCCAGACCGCAGATCTCAAAGCCGAGCAGCGTCTGGAAGAGCTCCGGGGCCAGCACCACCAGCAAGGCGCCGGTACCGAGGAGGCTGCTCAGGCGGGCAAGGTGGCCCAGCCGGGGATCGCGGCGGTATTGGATCACGAGCTGCAGCTCGGAGAGAAGGGTGGCCAGCATCACCACCACCGCCAGGACGGCGGTGGTGGGGGTAGCGAGGTAGCCGACCCCGACCTTGAACGTCTGGGCGAGGATCGTCTTGGCTACGGCGTTGAACGGGCTCTGGACCACTTGGAACGACCAAAAGGTGTACGTCGTCGAGTGCGTGACCCTACCGCCCGCAACCACCGCGCCGAGCAGCACCAGCGCCGCCACGAGGGCCAGCCAGGCGGTAAACAGCACCACGCTGGCCACCCCGCGCCGGGTCTCCGCCAGGTAGCTCAAGGCCAACCCTGCGATCGGTAGCAGGAGTACAGCTAGAGCCACCGCGTACACCTCAGCCCTCCTCTTCCGAGTCGTCAGCGAGCTCGGAGGTGGACTCGTCAGGTTCTGCGCCATCCGGGTCGGCGTCCTCTGAGCCCGGCTGGTCCTGGATCGGTTCCGCTAGGTCGCCTCCGAGCTGGTGACTGAACGCGGGCTGCGGTCCGGTCATCGCTAACTCCAGGAGATCCTTGCCGCCAGTTCGGCGCCGGAGCAGGGCCGCCATGGACACGCCGGCCGCGGCGAAGAGAGCGCCGACCACCTCGATGAGGACGGCGAACGACTGCAGCTGGGCCGCCGCACCCTGGTGGGCGGCGAGCCCGGCGAATCCGACCAAGGCGCAAGCCACAGCGTCGAAACCCAGCACCACCGCCAAGACCGCCCCCATAGCGTCACGGCGGTGGTTGAGGGCGAAAAGGGCTATCCCCAGAAGGCAGGTGGCGGCCACCAGGAGAGTTGCCGGAGTCCCGCTCATCTGCCGCTCCGGCGCCGAGCCGCCCGGGCCGCAGCGCGAGCCTCCTCGCGCTGCGCTTGCCGGCGCCGCTGAACCTCGAGACGCCGGCGGCGGGATTGCTCCATCTGCTCCTCGGCCGCCTCCCGAGGATCCCTCTGGATCAAGGCCGCCCCTCCCACCACGGTTGTCGCCGCCAGCAGCCCGACCACCAAGACCGCGACCCCGGTGCCCATCACCAGCTGGTGGCCGACCTGAGCCAGGCCTGGCTGGGTCAACCGGGACACGGTCAGGGCGCTCCGGCTGGCAAGGCCAACTCCGATCAGGACGCCGACCACCGCCAGGGCTGCCAGGGCCGAGATCCCAGTGACCGCCCAGTGCCGGGACTCCGCCCGGGCGTCCGGCTCGTCAGCCTCGACCGGTGTCCTGGCGGACGGTGCCAGCAACACCACCTCGGAGAGAGCTCCCATCAGCAGCGCGCCGAGCGCAGGTAACGGGGCCCCAGCCAGCGCGAAGGCGGCCGCCAGAGCCAGCGAAAGCAGTCCAAGTGCCAGCAGTTGAAAGGAACGATCCCGGCGGAGCAAGAGGCCTAGCGCCGAGCCGACCGCGATGCCCGAGCAGGCGGCTACTCCGACCATGAGGCCCGGCGATGTCGGCAGTCGACTGCGCGAATTTCGTGAATAGGCAAACGCGAGAGCTGGGACGGGGGGGCCACGGCCGGTCATTTTATGGGAGCGCGATCAAGCTCCCGCCGATTAGTCGAATTCAGCTGTCTCTCAGGGTGAGCTGATCAGCGAACCGCTCCAACCTGGCGCGGGGCTGCGCAGCTAGCGGCCCCAGGCAGGCGACGGCCTCCATGCTCCAGCGATCGGCCAGGCTGCGAGCGGTCGCCAGCGCCCCGCTCTCCCGGACCAGCGCCACGACCTCGTCTCGTAGCAGAAGGGTCCCGGAGTGGTCCACCGAACTCAACTGAGTCAGCTTGTCCCGCACCGCCTTGCGCTGTGGCCCGCGCAAGGCGCAGAGGACGGGAAGCCCGCAGATCCCCTGCGTCAGGTCGGTGCCCGCCGGCTTGCCGGTGCGCTCGGGATCGCTGAAGTCGAGGCAGTCGTCGATGCCCTGGAAGGCCAACCCCAGCTTTCGCGCGAAGCGAATCACCGCCTCCCGCTGATCCCTCGGCGCGCCGCTGAGTCGGGATCCGGTCGCGGCGCAGGCCGCCAGCAGAGCTCCGGTCTTTCCCTGAGCGACCTGAACGTAGGGCGCCAACTCGCCGGACCACACCGACCGGCGATCGAGCTCGCGCAGCTGGCCGTTGGCGATCTCCACCAAGGCGTCGGAAACACTGCGAGAGATCTTGGGATCGCCCAGCCGGGCCACGATCCCGGCCGACCGTCCCAGGTAGTGATCCCCCACCCCCAGGGCCGCCAGCGGTCCGGCCAGCGTCGCGACGGTGGGGGCACCTCTGCGAGACGCTGCTCCGTCGACCAGGTCATCGTGGCACAGGGTCGCGGCGTGGAGCAACTCCATGGCGGCGGCGGCCCGGAGGGCGGCGTCCGGCCGGTAGTGAGGACCCAGCTCGGCGGTGAGCAGCACCAGCCGGGCTCGGATTCTCTTGCCGCCCGCGCTCTGCATGCTGGCCATCGGGGTCGCCACCAGTGCCGGGTCAGCGGCCAACACCTGGCCCAGCTGACGCTCCACCGGATCTTCTGCCCAAAGCAGTTGGCTGAGCGACCCCTCGACGCTGACGGTTACCTCCCGAGCCTCACCCGCCAGCCGGCGGCCCAATCGCCACCACCTGGCCTGGCGGCTGGCGGGCAGGCGGGCGGCGCTGGCGCCGGCTAGGCCGCAGGCCGGAAGGATCTGGCGGGCTGCCCGCTCGGCGTTCCCTGATCGAGCCAACTCAAAGCCGGCGGCGGCGAGTCCGTCGGCGAAGGCCGCCTCGACCTCGACATTCGAGTAGCGCGATAGGGCCTCCGCCGCCTGGGCCAGGCAGTAGTCGCCCGCCAGGATGGCCAATCCGAGCGGCTCTTCCCCGAACGCAGCCGACCGGTGCCATTGCAAGGCCCGCTCGGTCAGCTCGGCCGCTGCCGCAACGTGCACCGCCCGAGCTCCCTCCAGGCCGGCTGGGCCAGCGGCCCGCAGCGTGAAGCGGGCAGGCAGGCCAAGGTGCGGACGCGATCCGACCAACGCCTTGTCCCACGCCAGGTTGGCGACCACCTCCGCCGTCTGGTACTGGGCCTGGGAGAGCCGTGGGCGAGACGCCGGAGTCGGCAGCCTGGCGTCCCGTTCCCCTAGCGCCGCTCCCGAGAGCGGTGCCTCGGTCAAGAGAAACTCCTGGCCCGACCCCACGCCCAGGCGCACGCCAGCAGCAGCGGCACCCCAACACCCAATACCAGCAGAAGAGCGAACGGGTGCGGCTCCTGAGTGGTGAGGCTGGCCACCACCCCAACCAGGAGAGTTACCGCGGTCGCCACGGCCAGCACCCACCAGCGCCGCAGGCCCCTCCCCAGCTTGATCAGGGTGGGTAGGAGATTGCCCGGCGAGGGGGCCAGAGCAAAGCTGGCCGCCACCCCGATCGCCAGCACGACCCCGATCGCGATCCCGGCGACGGTCATCAGGCTTCGCTGTCGGGGTTGGCGGCCGGCCCAGTCGGCCCATTGATCAGCTGAGGCTCAACGTCCGGAGGGGGCGGCGTCAGGAGGTAGAAGGCGAAGGCCGCCAGGGCGACCCCCCCCAGCAGGAGAGAGACCACGCCGAGGCCGCCCACGGCGCCTCCCAGGGCGGAGCCATTCAGAGCCGCCACCTCGGCCAACAGGCTGGCGAGCACGGCCGCTGCCACCACGGTTAGGGGTCGGCTTCGCTGCGCCCAGGCAACTTGAGCCGCGGCACAGGTCGCCCAGCATCCCGCCAGGACGGCCAGGATCAGGATCGCGAATATTGGCCAAGCCATCAGGCGAACTCCATCTCCTCGGTGGGGGCGATCTCACCGCCCGCGACGACTCTGTCCCCATCGTAGAGAACCAAAGACTGACCGGGCGCGATCCCCGCTTGGGGCTCGTCGAAGCGAACGGTGGCGCAGTTCCCTGGAGCCGGCCTCCAGGTGGCCGCCACCGGCTGACCGTGGGCACGGAGCTGCACCAGACCCGAGCGGACTGTCGAAATCGGCTGGTCATCGAGCAAGACGCACTCCCCGACCTGGCACACCCGCTGGAGCAAATTGCGCCAGGGCCCGACCACCAGAGTGTTGCGGGCGCGGTCCACCCGGACCACGTAATGCGGCTCGGACGCTGGCTGACGCACCGCCAGCCCCAACCCCTGACGCTGGCCCACCGTGTAGAAGGGCAGTCCGCGGTGGCGCCCCAACACGGCTCCGGCGACATCGGTGATCGGGCCGGGCTCAAACTGACCGGCCAGCTCCTGCTCCAGGACCGCCCGGTGGTCTCCACCGCCGACGAAGCAGAGCTCCTGGGAGTCCGGTTTCTGCGCCACCTGCAGCTCGAGCCTCTCGGCCAGGGCCCGCACCGTCGCCTTCTGGAGTTGCCCGAGAGGCAGCACCAGCTGCGCGAGAACCGCCTGGCCGGTGCGGTACAGGGTGTAGGACTGGTCCTTGCGCCGATCCGCCCCCCGATGCAGGGCGTACCAGCCTGGAGATCGCTCTCGGACCTGGGCGTAGTGGCCACTGGCGATGTGGGTGGCGCCTACCGCCCCCACCCGACGCCAGAGCTCGGAGAACTTGACCTTCTCGTTGCACCGGATGCAGGGGTTGGGAGTGCGCCCCTGCGCGTACTGGCTGAGAAAGTCCCCTACTACCGACTCCCGAAATTGCTCCGCCATGTTGAGCACGTAGTGAGGAATCCCCAGTCGGCTGCACACTCGACGGGCGTCCTCGACCGCGTCGATGGAACAGCAGCCGCCCTCCCCCCGCTCCATCTCCTCGGTGCCCCACAGCCGCATGGTGACCCCGACCGTGTCCAGCCCGGAAGCCGCGGCCAGCGCCGCCGCCACCGAGCTATCCACCCCGCCACTCATGGCGACTGCCACTACGCTGCCCCGCGGCAGCTCTCGTCCGCCCAGGGCCGAGGATTCAACCGGAAAAATGCTGGCGACCAGCTGGGCCAGCTCCCGGGACCGGCTGGCGCCCGAGCTAGGCACCGCCGGCGACCGCGGGCACGATACTGAGCTGATCGCCCGCGTCCAGGGCTGCCTCCAGCCCCCCGGAAGTGCGGATGTCATCGTCATTGCGGTACACGTTGACGAAGTGCCGCAATCCCCCCGCAGGCTCGAAGATTCTAGGCTGGAATCCCGGATACTGCCGCTCCAAGTCGTGCAGCGCCTCGGCCACGGTGGCTCCCTCCACCTCCACCTCGGAGGCACCGCCGGTCAGCTGCCGCAGCGGACTGGGAACCCTCACCTTGACGCTCATTGGGACTTGCACCACACGCAATCCAGTATAGGCAAGAGCCCTAGTCGTTCTCGGGAGACCCACCGGAGATAGTCGAGCCGTCCTGGGCGCGAGGACCTCTGCGCCGGCGGCGCAGAGCTTTCGCCGGGACCCGACGGAACCGCGCTACGGGGTCGCGACGGGTGGCTCAGCCGGACGGACATCCTGGCTTTCAGGGACGATGACCACGGCCGTGCCGTACGCGATGATTTCACTGACACCAGCCGCCAGTTCGTTGGAGTCGTAGCGCATCGCGATGACGGCATTGCCCCCGACTGCGGCGGCATGCTGGATCATCAGCTCGTAGGCCTCCTGGCGCGCATGGTCGCTCATCTTCATGAACACCGTCTGCCGCCCCCCAACCAGCTGTTGCAGGCCGGCACCGACGTTGCCCACCACCGAGCGGGAGCGAATCATCAAACCGCGCACCACGCCCAGCTGCCGCACCACCTTGTAGCCGTCGAAGTTGGTTCCGGTGGTGACCCAGAGCGGCGGAGTTTCACGGCCCGTAGCGGGCGGGGGTTGGTAGCTCACGGGCGCGAGTCTATCAGTCGCCGGTGACGTCCAAGGAAGATCGAGGCAGGGTCATCGGCAGACCCTCGACGGCCCCGTCGAGGCTCCCCTGGAGCAGCGCGTCGTACACGAATTGCGACCACGTTTCCATCTCCAGGTAGTAAACCCCCAGCTGGTCGATGGGAGCCATCCGACCCTCCAACTTGTCGCGCTCCCGAACCTCCACCGCGGCGGTCGTGGCGTCGACCAGGATCAGCACTCCCAGGTGGACTTGGCCCACCGCGCCGGCGTCGTCCTTGAGTAGCCCGACCGCCTGGGCCATCAGCTCGCGATCGCAGACCACCTCCTCGCCCCACTCCCGCCGACAGCCGGCCCCCCAGGCGCTCCGCGGCGCTCCGTCCCCAGCGTTGATGTGACCGCCCACCCCCAGGGTCACCTGGCCCCGCAGTCGAGGCTCGCTGCCGGCCCGGAGGCGGCGCATGGTCAGGATCTTGGTGCCGTCGCGGACGACCAGATGGGGGATTACCTGCTGCCAGTCCGGCTGGGCCTCTACCTCCGAGCGGGGGCGAAACTCCCCGCACTCTTCGATCAGCTGGAGGAGCTCGCTCACTCCGCCGAGCTTGAGCCCGTGCCACGAGCCCTGGGCGAGGGCTCGCTCTCGGGGCACCACCAAGACCAGCTCGCGGCCGGCCCCGCGGGCCACCGCCGACGACGAGACCCCAGAAGCAGGCACCCGGGAAGAATAGGTCGGCCCGACTACGCTGAGCGAAATGGCCAAGCCGATCTTCTGCATCGTCGGAGCGGGGATGGCCGGCGGCCGGGCGGCCAAGTCTCTTCGTGACCGCGGGTTTGACGGGCGCGTGATCCTGATCGGCGCGGAGACCGAGCCCCCCTACGAGCGCCCGCCGCTCTCCAAGTCGTATCTGAACGGCGAGTTGGCGCGCAGCAAACTGCTCTTGCAGGCGGCTGCCGCCTACTCGGAACAGGCGATCGAATGGCAGCCCGGTATGACCGCATTTTCCGTCGACCTCCGGCAGCGAGAACTACAACTGGTTGACGGCGAGCCGGTCGCCTTCGACCGGCTGCTGCTGGCCACCGGCTCGCGGCCCAGGACCCTGAACGTCCCGGGCGTCGACCTGGGAGGCGTTGTCACCTATCGGACCCTGGACGACGCCGATTGGCTGCGGAGAGAGCTGGACTCAGGTCCGCAGGTGGTGGTGATCGGCGGCGGATTCCTCGGTTCCGAGCTGGCGGTCGCTGCCGAGCGCCGGGGGTGCCCGGTGACGATCGTGGAGGCTGGGACGTCGATCCTGACCGCGCTCGGCTCGCTGGCCAGCGATTACTGCGCTGATCTGCACCGCCAGGCGGGCGTGGAGCTTGTTTTGGGGGAGAGCGCGGACCGCTTCCTGGGGGATCAGCGGGTCGAGCGGGTCGTGCTCTCGAGCGGCCGGTCGCTGCCGTGCGACCTCGCCCTCATCTGCATCGGGGCAGACCCCAACTCCGAGCTGGCCCAAACGGCGGGCCTCGAGACCGATCCCGGGGTGGTGGTGGGCACTCGGTCTCAGACCAAAGATGAGGGGATCTTCGCAGCCGGTGACGTGGCGTCCTGGTGGAGCCAGCGCTGGCAGCGCCACCTCCGGGTCGAGCACTACGACAACGCCCACCAGCAGGGGATCTTCGCAGCAGGCGCCATGCTCGGTGAACCGATCCCCTACGACCCGGTCCCCTACTTCTGGACGGAGCAGTACGGGGCCACGATCCAACAGGTGGGGATGACCAGCAGATCGGCCGAGGCAGTGCTCCGCGGCGACCCCAAGTCGGGCAGGTTCTCCGTCTTTTATCTGGAGTCGGGCTTGCTCAGCGGCTGCGTTGCGGTTGACCGCTTCCCCGACCTAGCGGCGGCACGCAGGCTAATCGCCGCCCGAGTGGAAGTCAGGGCAGACCTCGTTAGCGACCCCGCGCTGGACCTCCGGGAGTGGTCCCAGCAGGCGGTGGAAGCGGCTGGCGAGGTCCAGGCCTAGCCGGGCCTTGCGTCCAGCCCCAGCCGCCTTCTCGTGATGGCGATCGCCTCGGGGTTGTCGTCCACCAGCAGGTACCGTCGGCCCAAGCCCTGGGCCGCCACCCCCGCGGTCCCGCTGCCGCAGAAGAAGTCGGCCACCAGATCGCCCTCCCGGCTGGAGGCTCTGACGATCCGCTCCAGGAGCGCCAGCGGCTTCTGGGTCGGGTAGCCGGTTCGTTCCCGTCCCCGGGTGGGCACGATCGTGAACCACCAGGTATCCGTCGGCAGCTTGCCCAGGGCCGCCTTCTCCGCGCCGACCAGCCCCGGCGCCAGGTATGGGAGGCGGTCGATCTGCCCTCGCTCGAAGGTCCAGCGGTCGGACTTGGCGTACCACAGGATGTTGTCGTGCTTGCGGGGCCACCGATCCCGGGACCGGCCACCGTAGTCGTAAGCCCAAATGATCTCGTTGAGGAATCGCTCCGGGCCGAAAATCTCGTCGAGCAAGAGCCGGGCGTAGTGTGCGATGCGGAAGTCCAGATGCAGGTAGAGCGAGCCGTGGGGCGCCAGCACCCGGTGGATCTCCAGGAGCCGCTGGTAGAGGAACTCCAGATAGTCGTCCGGACCCAGGTCATCGCGAAAGCTCAGACGGGACACCACTTCAAATTGGTATTCCCGACCGCCAAATCCCAGTCTTCGGCCCCCTCCCCGCCCGGTCTGGATCGAGTCCAGCCGTCGGACCCGCCCGGTCCCGAATGGCGGGTCAATGTAGACGAGGTCCAGGCAGTTGTCCGGCAGGGACCTCAGCACCTCCAGGTTGTCGGCTAGGAGCACCTGGCTTCCATCGGGCCTGAGTTCCGGCATCTCCCTAACCGACCGAGCCCCACCGGGTACTGTTGGCAACAGGCCCTCATGATCCCACCCTGGCCCGAGTGAGGAAGCGGGCGCGATCTCCGGGGCTAGACGTTTCGTTTTGGGACAGTATGTCCTAGAACTTAGAGAACTACTCATTCTCCAGGGCCGATGCGCTTACGCACATTTTGTCCGTAAGATTGGCCTCAGTGAGCGACAGCGGCGAGGCGCGGGTACGGGTGGCGATCACCGGAATGGGTTTGGTCACCCCCATCGGCACCGGAATTGATGCAGTCTGGGAGAGCCTCGTCCAGGGTCGATCCGGGATCGACACCATCACCCAATTCGACGCCTCGGCGTACCCCACCCGTATCGCCGGCGAGGTGCGCGACTTCAACCCCGAGCTCTACATGGACCGCAAGACCGCCCGCCACGTGGCCCGCTACTGTCGTCTGGGACTGGCCGCGGCGCGGATGGCGCTGGCCGACTCCGGGCTCAAGCCGGAGGAGATGGGCCCGGACGACGTCGGGGTGGTGGTGAGCTCCGGTGCCGGAGGTATGGAAGAGATCGAGCGAGGTCACCAGGTGCTGATCGACCGCGGGATCGGCCGGATCAGCCCCTTCATGGTGCCGATGATGATCACCGATATCGCGTCCGGCCTGATCGCCATCGAGCTTCGCTGCGGTGGG
>Ga0307374_10008880_pt1 | contig 14920 bp, 19 predicted proteins | sample OX3MG_FD_202532 | JGI IMG/M metagenome (GOLD analysis project Ga0307374, IMG submission 202532) | Soil microbial communities from Risofladan, Vaasa, Finland - OX-3 | ecosystem: Environmental > Terrestrial > Soil > Coastal area > Acid sulfate soil | place: Finland: Risofladan, Vaasa | collected... | reverse complement strand
GTGTTGTTACGCTTCCAGGGAACTTAATAATTTGACGCTGCTACATAGCTCAACCTGTGAGTGAAATGCCCCGGCGGAGGCGCAATGAACCCTTATGCATGGCAGACTGCCCCTACCTGTCCTGAGGGAGATGGCCAAGAGAGGCGGTTCACACGAATCCCCAAGAAACGAAGAAGATCCTGAAATCAAGGCCTGGAAGGCGCTCGTGGAGCTCCAGCGGCGGGGCTCGTGCCGGGCCATAGGCGTGAGCAACTACACCGTCAGGCACCTGCAGGAGCTGCTGGGCGGCTCGGATGTCACGCCCGCCGTCAACCAGGTGGAGTTCAACCCGTTCCTCTACCAGAAGGAGCTGCTCCGCTTCTGCGACGGCAAGGGGATACAGCTCGAGGCCTACAGCCCCCTGACCCGCGGGCACAAGCTCGACCACCCCGTGGTCCTCGACGTCGCCCGAAGGTACTCCAAGAGCCCCGCTCAGGTCATGATCCGGTGGGGCTTGCAGCACGGGCTCGTCGTCATCCCAAAGTCGGCCCACCCACCCCGAGAGGATTAAGGAGAACAGCGAGGTCTTTGACTTCGAGATCTCCTCGGCGGACATGTCCAAGCTCGACTCTCTTAGCGAGGACCTGCACACGGTCTGGGACCCCACGGACGAACCCTAAGAGCGCCACCGAGGACTGCCTCGAAGCGTTATCTAGGCTCTGTCCTGTCTACGGGAGAAACCGCAAACCGGACTTCGGGACTTCTGCTCGGAGGATTGGAGTCGTCGTCTCGTTCCCCTTCACGGCTTCATCTGTGCCCCGCGCTCCTGGGCGAACCTCACCCAGACATCTTGTCTTCCCACGCCTCTCAATGTTTATCGCTGCGTTGAGGTCGCGGTCGAGCTCGGCACCACAAGGGCATAGCCAGCTCCTATCAGTGACCTTCAGCTTCCTGTTGATACTCCCGCAGACGTTGCACTTCTTCGACGTGTACGCGGGGGAGACGTACTCCACCGGGACTCCTGCCCACTTGGCCTTATAGTCGATGTAGGATTGCAGCTTGCGGAATGGCCATAGGGCAATCCTGCGCCGCTTCGCCTTTCCCTCTCCGTTCCCTTTTTGGTGGGAGTATCTGATTCCCTTGAGCCTCTCGAGGACGATGGCTTCCTTATTCGCCCTCGCCTTCTCGACGATAAGGGTGGAGACTCTATGTAGCGCCTGACTCACACGCTCTTTCTCTCTCCTTGAAGAGGCGAATTTCTTCCTTAGGCGCCTATCGTGAGCATGTTTCTCGTAGAACTTGGAGCGCCGAACGCCGTAGAGAGTGTGAAGGCGAGCGACCTCGGAGAGGTCATGCCTTGTCCCATCGCTTCCAACGACCGATTTCTCATTGAGGTCGTATCCGACCTTCCTCGATGGCTCTGCGAGAGGAAACTCCTTCGAAAAGGCGATGACGATTGACGACTCCGTCATTGTGACCGAGCCGCGCTTGAGCGTCTTATCCATCAGGAAAGACCTTTGATATTTCCCATACTGCAACGGCACAAGGACCCGTACCCCCATTCTGAAGGGGAGGGAGAGGATTGAGTAGTTGAGTGAGAAGCTATCGGCATCCATCTTGAACATTAGCCTCTTCGCGTATGGCTTCCTATGCCAATGTTTGTGCTTCTTAACGATGGACCACGCAACCTCAGCCACCGAATAGGGGAAGCAGGACACAAGACCATACTTCGCTCGGAACTCTTTGTAGATCCTGTCCCTGAGCTTCAATCGTCCTTTGATGTTCTCCGCAAGGCAGATTCGGATGGCTTCGTTGGTCAAATCCCTGAACATGGAGAGGAGTTCTCGAGTGTGAGGAGTCGGCTGATAAGCGAACTTGACTCCCTTGACCGCCTTCACAGCTTGAAACCAACGATCCGTATTTAACCGCCTCTCAGCAGCATCTCCCGTGGGTTGGAGAGCCGTTATCTACCCCGCTGGCCGCAACGGCCTCCCGCCTTGAGATACGTCCTAATCACCAGCCGGTCCAACCACTGGGACAGGGTGGGCAACATCTCATCGTATCCGTACGAGATGCTCCGCGGCGGCGTGATGAACCCGGAGAGGCTTGCGGACCACACGCCGGCGGTCTTCGTGAAGGTGGACAAGGAGATGAGGACCCCCGAAAAGTCCTGGGAGGGCGAGGTGGTCAAGATAACAAGGAGGGCTGACAAGGTCTGGCTCCAGTTCAGGCTCGGCCGACTGACCACGTGCCCGGAGAATTTCGCGGGGTCCCCGGATGGCTGGTATACGGACGGAACGACCTAGACCATATGAATGCGGGAGCCCAAGTCCTAAATTCGAAGGGAAATGTCATTTTGAACACGATCATGCCGACCAACGTCGGCGGCCCAACGAACCTCGGGATCCTTGCCTTCGGCTCGCTGATTACGTCTCCCGGACCGGAAATCGCATCGGTGACGGTTGGGCGCATCAAGAATGTGGAGACCCCGTTCAAGGTGGAATTCGCCAGAAAAAGCAAGACCAGGGGATACGCCCCGACCTTGATCCCGGTCGGCAGCGGGGGTGCCCAAGTCAAGGCAGAGATCCTGGTCATCAGAGATGGCGTCACCCCCGATTTGGCGGCAGACATGCTCTGGCGAAGAGAGACGCATCAAACCGGCCGGCAGAGATACCGTCGCCCGGACGTCATCGGCCGTGACGACGTCATCGTGGAAACGATTCACGACTTGTCAGGGGTTCGAATCGTGCTATACGCCAAAATCGGACAAAACATAGATGGGCTCTCAGCCAGGACGTTAGCTGAACTAGCCATCCACAGCGTTCGAACGGCATCCCCTGGAGATGATGGAGTCACATACTTGATGGACGCCATGCGATGCGGGGTTGAGACTCCCCTGACTAGGGGTTATGAGTCAGAGATACTTCGGCAGACGAGGACCAAGAACCTACGAGTTGCAGTGAACCGACTCAGGTCGAGAAGCGCATAGTGCGGCTAAGTGGTTTACCAGTCTTCACGACCATGCCTCAGTACGCTCTTGCAACCCAGCGGACAAAATGCCCCGGCGGAGGCGCAGTGAACTCTGTACATGAGCGACACCAACCCTCATGCAATTTTCAGAGATCTCGCGGAGCTCCCAGAAGTGCCTTGGGCATCTAATTAATGGGCAATGCCGCGCCCAACGAGACAAGAACGGTGCCGACGATCAAAAGGATTGCGGCGAAATATGAGAGCGTCCGCTTTTGGGAGTCTGGCTTTCTTATTATCCCTGACATCCCGGCTATCAAGGCCGACTCGAGAACCACAAGTTGGGAATCAAAAAGTATCTTGAGATAAACTGTATCTGCGCCGCTCCCGCCAAGCATGGCGAGCAGCGTAATCATCGTTGCAGCAGTTCCTGAGACGGCAGCGGACAATACATCGTAATGGGGGTCGTGAGCCGCGGTAACTGCCAATTGTATCGCGATCGATCTTTTCAAAGGATTAGAAGCTCTTCGCTTCGCTTGGGAATATACAGGATCAGAGGCGTCGTAGCTGGACGCTTCGCCGTCGCCTTTCTATGAGTCTGTCCGAAGCTTTTCCCGTGAGCGCCTATCCTTCCACCGAGTATGGCTATCCACCGACCCGAGTACTCAACTTCCGAGGGGTGTTCCGCCAACCAGTCGTGCTCTTCTTGCAGTGAGTTCATCCGTCGTCTGCTGTCAGCGATGACTATCTCAGTAATATTGCTTTCTTTTCGGGTCGGCCCACCTAATGCGACCAGTTCAGCCCGTCCACTACCTATAGCTCAACGTGTGAGTGAAATGCCGCGGCGGAGCGCAATGAACCCTGTGTATAGCGAACAGCCTTTCTTCTTGTTAATTCAGGTGATTCTTAAAAGGAGAGATCTGCACAACAGAATTCAAAGGCAGTCACTCCTGTAATCTTAATTAGACGGGCAAATAATTCTCATTTCATGCGCGGCCCCGGCAAGCGAAGGTCCTATGATGAAATCGCGGAAGATAACAAGACTCAATTTGAGAACATATACAATTCATGGAGTGACAAGGAGAAACTGGAATACCACGAGAACCTAGCTCCGCAAGAGGAAAACTACGGGATTGCTGACCCGAATCAAACACCGGAATACGGCTCGCCTCCACAGAAGATTGCCGATGAAACAACCGCCTATCTTCGAAAGTTCAAGAAGGACGCTGGGTTCTGATAACCTAGGTCATTGAGGCCCAAGCGGTGACGATTTTGCGAGCGACCTGTTTTCTAGATTTAGTCGAAGGCCGCAATTAACCCCTAAGATGGCGAAGACCCACTACATATCACGGTCACCAATGTTCAATGATTAGTAGGTGTTCTTCAGTCGGCGAAGTCCTGAGCCGATAATGATTTAGGAATCATGAATCTGTTCAGTAAGCGCTTTTGCGAATTGTCGATCCTGTTTCTCCTGACCGAGGCACCAACGAGGCATGCTGAACCACCGGATCTCGTGCGAACTCTCGATACTTCTCTGCTATCCTCGAAGGGCGTCGACTCAATCATTCTCGTTTTCAAAGGCATCAAGCCCACCGGCGACATCGCAACATCTCGAGAGCAATGCGGCGCCTTGCGAAAGTCACTTGGCGGGCTTGGGATCCATTATGCAGAGGCTACTTACCTTCGCGACACACCCGGGTGGACTTCTTCCTCATCTCCACCGACCTTGCTGCCCTGCGAGAGCTGGTAATGATCGTCTCCAAGGGGATGCTCACCGATACCTACGATGATGCCTACCATACGGAGATGGGTCGGCTGCTCGGCTATCCGCAGTGCTGCGTGGAAGAGTACAGGCGCCAAACTAGGGTGGGATGGTCTGGATACGAAGGACGGGGTCTTGATAATCACGAGACAACCAATCACTTCTGGTGCAGACATGACTGCCCCGAGTCCGCGAAACTGGAACGCGAATACAAGAAGGTGGTTCAAAAATGGTTGGCGGTCGCAATCAATCATGCCCCGGTCAAGCAAAGGACAATCGTGCCTGAGAACCATGGACCTCCACACGTCCCCACGAAACGATCAATAATTCGCCGTCAACTCCCACTAGAAGATGTCAAACACCGTTAGGCAACGTTGCCCCAACGGGTATCAGTGCACAACGGGCAATACATGAAGGCTCGTCGTGACCCTTCCATGGGAATGGTGACTGGGTAGGATGTCTGTAACGTTTGCAACGGAACCGGGCAGATTAACAGAAGAGTCCCAACATACTGAGGGGTGTACCACCTTGCTGGTAGCGGTAGGCAAGGCAGAACCTACTCCGAGTTTCAGGGGCTTGTTCTCTCTTTCATCAGTTCTTTGATTCTCTTGATTACATCAAACGCGTAAACCGTGGAGCCACAGTGTTCACATTTCAAGACCTCTCCTTCTTCGGGAAGATTAACGGCTGCGCCGCAGCGCGGGCAGTTGAATGTTGTCAGCACATACCCTCCTTTCTTCATGAACTCGGTGAGCCATGAGAAGTCAAGAGGGGCAGCCGTCGCGCCGATGGAGACCTTCTCGGCTCCCTCCAATTCCCTAAGCTTTACTATGAGCGCTGGAACATCGTCCAAGGAAGGCTCTCCAGCTGAACTAGGGCTGAGGATTAGCAGCAGCTTCCGGGTGGGAGAAAGCTGGACCTTGAGAGCGGGGGAGTAGCCTGAGCCGTGCGCAAGGCTCGGCTCAATCGTTACGGCCTCCAACGAAGCGAGGTCGAGCTTCAAGTCGCCTTGAGAAGAGAATGATTGGTTCGCCCTGAAGATTAGGCGTTGGTTCGTGAGAAGCAGGGTTCCATTCCGAGACCGCGTCCCAGATTGCACCAAAGACGCGCTGAATAATGCCTTAATTTCTTCTCCTCGCTGTAGGAGCATTCCTCCGCCAAATGGATTGGGCAGCGACCGGTTGATGAAACGCCTCAAATCATGCATCAGGACGTTTTCACCCCTCGTGTTCGGAAGAGAACTGTCTGACCCAGGTGTGCTGACAGAACTTGCAACTGAAGTTGCGCAAGAACGTTTCTCGGACGAAGCGAATCTGTTCGGGATAAGTGGTGTAGCCGCTCAAAGTTCCATCGGGATTGTGGTGTTGTACCTTTCGAATGACTGTTCTGAATGTCTCTTGTGAATTAATCAGTTCTTTTACGCCCTCCCTTCTTCCGAAGTATCTTCCGCATCTAGGACAACGCGTTGAAATTCCCGCGGCAAGATAAATCACGGCGACAAGGACAATGAAACCAACAATCTCCTCTCCCAAAAGGGGGCTGACAATCGTTATGGCCGTTAAGACAGTGATCGCCACAAGCAGAATCCAGATGCGCGGAGGCCTGGACCATTTATTGCGCGATTGCGACATGCGAAGATTTCACACGTAACCATTTTCCCTCAGAAGGGCAAAAGCATCGTTGACTCTTTTCAATTTCTCTTCAATGACTTTCTTTTGGATGGGGTTGCCGACGTTATTAACGTCAGAATGCAGGGCCTTTTGAAGGCTGCGGTATTTCTCCTTTATCTGCCCTCTGGACGCGTTTGGCGGTAGATCGAGCTCTGCGAAGGCTTCGACTATAGAATCGGAGTGGGGAGGCGGCGTCTCCGGTGGCTCCTCGGTTTCGTCGTTCGGCTCTTTCCGCCGACCTTCCTCGTGCGGTGGGCGGTATCCTCTGTTGTGTCTGTTGATGATGAAGGCGGCGAGTACGAAGGCGACACCTAGAATTCCAAGTTCCACGATTTGATTTTCGCTTAGCCCAACAGCAGAAGTCACAGTCGCAGAAGATTTCTCGGCTGGGGCCGCGGCAGGATTGGTTGTGGTAATCGCGGCGGTTTGCGACGGAATTGTACTTGTTGCGAATGCTACCGAGAAGACACCGTTTGATCCGTTATCCGTCACGTAAACATAACCTGAGATCGGATTGAATGCGACTACAATCGGGTTTACGCCAACCGTTACGCTTCCCAGGTCGGACATCGATGTCCCGTCGTATTCATGCAATGAGCCGGGAGCGTCGTTGACTGAAAAGCCAAATCCACATGCGACATAGATTTTGTTCGAGCTTGGATCAACGGCGACTCCCGAAGGACCTTGACATACTCCTAAGGTTGTGACTTGATTCGTCTGCCCGTCTATGACCGACAACGTGTTTGATTGAAGGTTCGCGACGTAAATCTTGTTTGCGTTGGCGTTCACGGCTACGGCGTACGGGTTTGAGCCCACCGCGAGAGTACTCGTTACAGAGTTTGATGACCCATCAATGACGGAGACGGTATTTCCCTGCGAGTTGGTCACGTAGACCCTGCCGGTTTGGGTGTTCACCGCCACCGAATACGGGGACCTCCCTACCGCAATCGTTGAAATCGCTTTGTTCGAGGAACCATCTATCACGGACACCGAGTTGTCTTTGAGATTCGCGACGAATACTCGGTTCGAATTGGAATCTACCGCTATTCCTTCGGGGGTGTTGCCTACAGGAATGACAGAGAGAATGGAATTTGATGAGCCGTTTATCGCGAATACCTCATTTCCGAGGGGATTTGTGACGTAGATCATATTGGTGTTTGGATTGACAGCTACTTCCAACGCTCCACTCGTCCCTGGGACGGTCGATATGACTTGGTTTGATGATCCGTCGATTACAGAGAGGGTGCCGTCGCCGTTATTCGCCACGTAGATCCTGTCGGTTTGGGTGTTCACCGCCACGCCATACGGATACCCACCCACGTGCATCGATTCTACTGTTGCAGGGAGTTTGGTGGTCGTCGTGGTCGCCGGAAGCGTAGTAGAGGGATTGTTTGTCTGTATGCTGACAGGTGTGGATGCTGGAATAAACGCAACTCCAATTTCGTCCCATTGAGATGAGGACGAGACTGAAAACGGGAAGGTGCCAAATCCTGAGCCCGCCGATGCCATGTATTGTGCGCCGACCCACTCAGCCGCTGACTGTGAAACGTAAGTGAATCCAGGTCCTGCGGTTACTGTTGGAAAGGTACAAACTGCTCTCACCGCACCGACTATGAAGTCACCTGCCGTGTAGCTGAGATTCGGGGTCTGACCTGCACCGGAGGTACCCATTCCGACAACACCTGTTCCGTCCTGGTGTCCAATACCAGATACTTCGAGAAGTAACATGCCCCCGCCACTTGCTGACATAGTAACACTATCGGGACCTGTTGACTTTGCAGTGGCGTAAAACACGAAATCATACCAGGTGCCACAAGAGGTCGCGTGCGAAGTGCTTCCTGCGACGGCAAAAGTATTCCCCTCTGAATCCGAAACTTTGGTGCTACTATCGGATTGCGCCACGAACACTATCATTGTATCTCCAGCTTGAACATTCGAGGTGAAAGCTGCTGATTGCAAGCCTGAAACACTCTGTATCACTGACTGAGGACTCGGACTGCTGGCGATTGTAGGCATCGGAATCACCCAGAGCAGAAGCAAGATCCCGACATAGAGGACGGTTGAGGCACGGATACGTCTCAATCGCGCGGAAGAGAGAGAGCCTGCGGGATATAAGATTCGCTGCCCATCAGCCCTTCGTGGACGAAGGCACACGCGATCTAGAGGCCGGATTTCCCCATGCCGCGCTCCCGAGCCTTCCTCAATCTGTTTGCCATCTTCTCGGGCAGTTCTCGTCCTCTGATCCAGCTCGGGTGTTTGATTCCTATCAAGAATGTTCTGGCTTCTAGAAATGGGAACCTGACAGACCCGAACTTGCCTCCTGACGCAGTCTGCCTTTCCCCGGGGCTGTCGAGAGTCATCTCGTGATATGTGCCGTTGGACCATTCCTTAATGAGGCTGAAAGAACTCAAGCTTTCGCTAGCACCTAGACAGAGAATGGACCTGGGCTGGATCACCTCAAGAAATCTCTTGTGAACCTGCCAGCATGCGTCTTTGAAATCTTGAAACCTGGGATAGCGTCTTAACGTTCTTGCATCTGGCTGGGCGTTGAAAATTGCGTTTGAAACTGGAACATCGTCTTCTTTGTCGTACCCGAGAAGGTCAAGAGCCTGCAAGGCGTGTCGCTGATACGGATGTTCTCCAGGCTGATACTTGTCTTTTCCAGAAGGGCGGTCCCAGCGTTCGTCTTTGAGGGCGGAATACCCTTTGCGAAACATCTCTTTCCGCTCAATATCTTCATCTATAGTCCGGTGTATTCCCGGGGTTCCGCCTGGGTCAAGGCCGAGAACATACACTCCGGTCGGCCATTTTCTAAATGAATGGACGCTGCTGTAGAGGACAAGACCTTTCTCTCTGAGTAGATCTTTCGGACGAAGCTCCGCCCGGACAATTTCCTGAAACTCAGCGAGGTCCATCAACTGTTTCTATCCGCCGAACCTCTTAATCCACTTTGCGCCACTAGTCTCGTAGGGCTTCAGCCGCTCGCGAAGCTTCCTTTGAACGCCGAGTCCAAGTATACTTCCCTCTTTTTCCAAGACTTCCCTGTCTTCCCGCTGTCTTTCTTCATCGCCCGGACAGTCCGCAATGGCCCGTCATGCTGCTCCAAGGCAGGAATCCGAACTAGGTCGAAACAGTCTAAGCCATTGCCAAACTCTTTCGCCTGCGAGCGATAAATGTCTCAGTATTCTTAAAGACCCTTGATTTTGCGTGGAAGAAACTGAACTATCGAGAGAACTGGCGGAACGGGTGAAGATTCTGGACGAGGCGATTGAGACGTATCATAAGCTTCGAAGCAAGGCACTGGAGAGGATTGACCGAGGTAGGGCGAAATCTCTGTCATTAACCGCCGAGCCGGGGGAAGTCAGCTCAACTGACGATTCAAGCGACATGACGGAGCTCTACCTCTACAACCTTGCCCTCATCGTCTCAAACGAGCTGAAAGTTTCCCACCGAGTGAGCATGGGCCTCGTCGAAATCATTGACCATCTCGTTCGAGTGTATCCAAAGGAGGTGCAGGAACAAATTCAAGGGAAACTCGCAGAATTGAAAGCGAGTGTAGCGGAGATCCCGTTCTAAGAGATTCACTTCTGCTTGGTGATTTAGTGGTGAGTGACGCCGAAGACTACTATGGCTATGAGGAAGTTGAGAGATGGGCAGAGGATGGGTGGCCCCTGGATCCGCCGGACGACCAAGAAGCCTAAACTGCGAGAACCATTAAAGACGGCGCCAACTTATTGGCACCCGAGATTTAGGCGACCAGTTTAGCCAGTCCACCACCTATAGCTCAGCGTGTGAGTGAAATGCCCCCGACGGAGGCGCAATGAACCTCAGCTATTTTTCCAGGTGCGAAATACGAATCGATTTTTCTGGCGACTTCAATCTTGGCTATTCTATCCTATCGTGCTTCTCTAAGTTGTGTCTGATACAAAGCAATTGAATGTTCTTGGCGTAAAGCGAAGTGCCACCCCGTGAATACGGGATTATGTGATCGAAATGAAGATTATTCTTAGAACCACACTTGACGCATTTTCCGCTATCCCTTTTCCAAACTTCCAATTTTATGTGTGAGGGAATGATTCTGGTATCCTCTAATTCTTGTCTTCCTGACTCAATTGCTTCCACGTTCCCCACCAATTCCAAACGAAACTTGAACACGCGTCTTCCTTCAGCGACCACCGTAGAAGAGTCAAGCAACTTGAATAGGCCGTTGTATACCCATATTCCGGTTCGAATTTTCTCGTACACCTTGACTATCTCAGGAGACGAATTTCCAGCGCTGTACCTCTGTGCAGCTTCATAGAATTGGCCATTTTGGGTAAGACCTCCCTCAGGTGTTCTCGCCTGTTGGTCCACCTCCTTTGGCCCTCTTCCGTCTTCTGGCACGGGGTTGTCATGTCCCTCGTAAATCAGAACTCTACCATTCTCCTCAACTCGATCTTTGTATGGGGCACCCGGCCTAGTACTCATTAGAATCACGCTCGGTTTTCCTTTCCGACCGAAATTCATACCTCTTCGAAAACTCGTATTCTCTTCCGCACACATTTGAAGATACGAGATTACGTCTCCGGCCTTGACCATCGACCCAAAGCGAGAAAAATTCCAAGATTTAGAGGATATTCTGTTAATTCTTTGTTAATCGTCTGATAACTAGATCAATATGATCTGTTAACTGCCGCTCGCGTGATGTCGTGGGAGGACGTAAGCTACGTCCTGCGCAGTAAGACAAGGAAAGCTGTTCTAGCCAGGTTGGACACTCCGAGTACTCCTACACTTCTTGCTCAGGAGCTCCATACCAGCATACCAAACATAAGCAGGGCACTTCGCGAGCTTCTCTCAAAAAAACTCATAGAGTCACTTACTCCAAAGGAACGATCTGGAAAGCTATTCGTAGTTTCAAAGCACGGTCGACTGGTTTCTTCGAAAGTGAAGGAGATCTCGGAGGACAAGGTCTAGCTCAATGGCTAGGCAACTTCTCTCGCCAGCTGAGATCGACCAGTTCATCTTCCTACTCAAGGACGTTTTCACCTATATTTCAAACCTGAAGGAGAAGAACCCACTCGCTGCCGACATCCAATACCCGAAACTCCCGTCAAAACTAACGGAATCGCTTGCGATTCACTTACTTCGACGTGACCTAATCCCCGAACTGGAAAGATACGATTTCCGCTTCGGGGGGAATGAGGCCGATATCATTGCTACTCGAGGAACGGAGAAAGTTCGAATTGAGGTAAAGGGTACCACGAAGGGTTTCGAGTACTTCGGGGAGAAGGATATCAGGGCCAAGTACTTGATGTGGTTTGATTTCGAAGAGCTACTCAGGAAAGGGGGTAATCACTTCACACTCTACGTACTCCCTCATCGAGAGTCTCGATTTGGTGGTCCTCTCAAGATAACAATAGCTGGTCTGAAGAAGGTCACAGGCGTCGATCTTCAGCTGACACGATACAATATCCAAGATCTGTTACGCAAGATGACATCCCCAGCATGAGATCGATGGCGAATGGATCTCACCCTCCCTCAACCTCAAGCTGAGCTGAAGAGCGCCTCCCAGATTGCGCGCGTCTCGACAGAGCGTTGGGCCGTCGACAACTTCTACTGTGCAGCCTGCGGGACCGGGCTGACCGCCTATCCCACAGGCACCAAGGTCCACGACTTCTACTCGGCCGAATGCAGGGAGAAATTCCAGCTAAAATCGGCTAGCGATGTCTTCTCGACATCGATACTCGGCGGCGAATACAACACGACGCGAGAGAGCATCTTGAAAGACGCGTTCCCCTCGCTAATCCTGCTTCACTACGACCGCGCGAGGTGGGCAGTGGAGGACCTTTCCCTCGTGCACAGGGCTTGCATCACGACAAGCTGCATCGTACCCCGAACGCCGCTCTCCCCCACCGCTAGGCGCGCCGGCTGGCAAGGCTACACCATCATGCTAAGGGAGATTCCCGCTCAGGGACAGATTCAGGTGGTCCGTAAGGGACAGGTCAGAGAGAAGTCTGAAGTGCTCGCCCAGTGGAAGCAGACTGATTCCCTTCTCAAGTCCAGGCCGGAGACGAGAGGATGGCTTGCAGACGTCCTCAGATGCGTCGAGAGGTGTTTCACCACCTTCACACTAACCAACGTCTACGCTTTCGAGGGGGAGCTCATGGCCAAGCACCGCGACAACCACCACGTTAGGGCGAAAATCCGGCAACAACTGCAGGTCCTCCGCGATTTGGGTTTCGTTGAGTTCATGGGCGAAGGGCTTTATCGACGCCTGAAGTAACTACAGTCTTTCTAGTGTGGCACCGGTGATCCACAATATTTGCAGAAAACCGCGCCTTCGTGCAGTTGCTTCCCGCACTTGATGCAGTATTGTCCGGCAATATTGCCTGTGGAAGCCTGTGGGCCCTGGGACCCGTAATGAGGAGTCGTCTGTGCTACGCCGATGGTCAAGTCAGGCGAGCCCTCTTTGTAGGTAAGTCCGAGCACCGAACCGACCAGGACGAAGACGAAACCAATGAAGAACCCCCCGGCGTCGGGGACGGCGCCCAAAACCATCATCACCAGCGCCAGGATTCCGCCGGCTTTTCGTCGAGAACCGCTATCTGAATTGAGAAGCGCGCCTCCGACGATAATGAGCATCGCCGCAAATAACCCGAAGACGAAGATGCTAAGCGCTGCGGCACCAGCCTTTGCTAGGCTGTTGCCCACTGCCGGTACGGCGGGGTTAGAGAAGCTCCGAAAAGCGTTCGCGAATCCGAAGAGTGAACCAAACAAAAAACCACCGACGAAACTTCCAAAGAGATAGAACACTCCTCCTAGTATTGCAAAAACCGCAGCAATCTGCTTGCTAACCAACGGTTTCTATGATTCCCAGGCATGTTTTAGTATTTAACTGCAATTAACCTGCAAATCTGATTCGAGTTCTAGCGCAAGAAAGCTTCGGCGACGGCGCGACTTCTCGAGTGTTTGCAAAAGACAATCGACTACAAGTAGCCTATACTTCAAGCCGCGACCTGAAGTACTCCTCCGTCGCCTTGTCCAGGAAGCACACGTAGCAGCCCTTCATCCCTCGCGTCAGCAGGACCCGGTACGTGTTCTTCACGTTCCTGAGGAACTGCTCCCTGTCCCTCTTGACGACGCTGTCGTATGATTGGCTGGGGTCGCCCACCCAGGCCCTGCTCCGGGCGTCCCACGTCAGGTCCCTCCCGAAGATCACCCCCACGTAGTCGAACTCGAACCCCTGTATCGTGTAGATACAGCCTATCTGCCCGACCCCATTCGCGTCGTAGGCCCACAGGTTGCTCCGCGGTATCCCCGGCGCGAGCCTGCCAGAGTCTGCCTTGGCGTTCCACGGCCGCCGGTACTCCCCTATCACGACGTCGTCCACCAGGGTGCCGTCGCCGTTCGGGTCTGACCAGGGCCAGCAGAACCCGGCCACCATCCTCGCTGAGTTCGCGCTCTCCGCGTTGTTCCTTTCTATCTCCCTGTGCAGCTCCTGCGGGCTGCCGAATATCTTGAACTCCATCTTCTCGTCCTTCGTGAGCAGGCGGTTGGCGGTCTCCCTTATCCCCAGCACGTCGTCGACCCAGTTGAGGTAGCCGTCGGACCCGCCACACCTGAACTGCGCCTTCAGCTCGAACTCGAACACCTCTTCGGTGAACCTCCTCGCCGCCTCCCTGATCAGCTGGGAGCTTCCTATCTCCTCGGGTCTGACCACCTGGTTGTCATCGATGAAGAATATCGTCACCTTCGCGGCGCGCAGGAGCTCCTCTACCTGGGGCACATCTGACCTCGCCTCTCTCCTCGTGTACCTGCTGTTTCTGGTCTTCCGTATCCTGTGGGCCTCGTCACAAACGAGCACGCCTATCTGGTCTTCGCCGTAAGTCGAGAAGCTGTTGAAGTACTTGAAGAGGGGCGAGGCCCTCTGCCCGACCACCCTGCGCAGCGTGGTCGTGAACGAGGCCGAGCCCGTGGCATGGTAGACCTCGATTTTCTTCGAGAGTAGCTCGGCTATCACGTTCAGGGCGATGGCCGACTTCCCCGTCCCCGGGCCGCCCCTGACGATTATCACGGACTTCTTGGGGAGCTTCGCGCTCCTCTTGGCCCTGTCCAGTATCGTGTTGTAGGCGGCTATCTGCTCCTCGAGGAGGTTGAAGACGTGCTGGCCCTCTATCATGTTCCGCGCGTGCTCCAGCAGCTTCTTCGACGGGGCGATCCTGCTGGAGGAGAACCTGTCGAGGATGAGCTTCCCACCCCCTCCCGCCAGCCTGGCTCTCAGGTAGTCAGCGAGGCTGCCGAGGTCCTCCCTCGCGAAGAGCGGGTATCTGGCCAGGATTTGTGCGAACCTGATATCGAAGAGCACGGCATCATCCCTAGGGTAGTTGTGGCAGTAGCAGGCCGACGAGAGGTTGAGCGGCGGGCTCTCCTCGAACACCTCGACAAAGTCCTTGAGATACATTAACCTATTTCGATACTGACCCGTTTGTCTAATCTTCCTGTCCTCCCTTTTTGATTATGGGCGAGGCAGCTTCTCATCCCGTTGAAGTTCAATGGGATGTGC
>Ga0307374_10008877_pt1 | contig 14922 bp, 10 predicted proteins | sample OX3MG_FD_202532 | JGI IMG/M metagenome (GOLD analysis project Ga0307374, IMG submission 202532) | Soil microbial communities from Risofladan, Vaasa, Finland - OX-3 | ecosystem: Environmental > Terrestrial > Soil > Coastal area > Acid sulfate soil | place: Finland: Risofladan, Vaasa | collected... | reverse complement strand
TAAACCGCTCCGTGGTCGCAATCGAGAAATTCGCCACGTTCTGCCCGGACGGCAGAGCACGAATCACGGGGTTAGCTCCCAGATTGCCGATCACGATCACCTTGTTGATTGCCATAGCCGTTACCTCCATCTCCTTGTTTTGTTTCGCCCGCTTCCGCATATGCGGCAGGGCGTGCTGCGCTTCGCTTTCATTCCCGCGCAATTTTTTTCGCGGCGACCTCTCACCCAAAACTGGAGGTCGCAGCGCAGATTCTTCAGATGCGCGAGCGGAGCGGGCGGCAGGACGTGCCACAGCGAAAGCGGCCCGAAGGGCTGGCACGGCGTGCTAGCGCAGCGCGCGCCACCATTTAGAGCGGCGGCGAAGCGGAGACGCGGGACGGGTCAGGGGCGGTTACGGGAGGGGCGCGAGCGGCGCAGCTTGCGGAGCCCGAGCGGGCGTCTCACAGCGCAGACGGCGGTGTACGACTCGATTTTGGCGTGGAGTTACGTAGGAAGGGCGTGGTACGGGTCAAATGCTGGGAAAGCATTGACCATCAGGTTGAGCGATGAGTTGAGTAGCTAATGTATTACGTAGATACTACACTGTATCTGGTTGTTTTCTGACTATCTGGACAAAAAATCCCGGGAATGATGAAAAGGCATTGCCCCCTGTCTTGTAAAGTCGTGTTGCCGACGTGTCACTGAGTATTTGATGGTATTGTCTTGGCCAACCTCACCATATTGCGCGAAAGCAGGAGGCTGCAATTACCGGAAAGGCACCTCGCGTGGCTGCGAAGATCCGGACCAAGGGCTGCCGCCCCCTTCGAACGCCCAGGAGGTAGAGGGGTAAAGACGCAAGAAGTTATAAGGTTCTGGCTACGCGGAAACCGTAGGTGAGGTCGCGATAGCCCGCGAGGCGCCTGAAGCGGATGGCGGACTGCAGGATGAGGCGGTCGCCGCTGCCCCAAGAGCCACCGCGCACAACCCGCCGCTCACAGTCGCCCGCTGTCCAAGCGGTTCCATCCTCCGGCGCTCCCGCACAGCACGAGCAACCCGCGCCCGCGCTGGGTGTTAGGCGCGCTTTCATATGGGGCCGCGGCATGATTCATTAAGCGCCACGTCATCCGAGAGCGACGCCATTGAAGGATTCCTGCGAGACGCGCAACCGCTCGGCCGAGCGACCTTCCGCGGAGCGTTTACAGCCGTACCGCACAAGCATTTTGTCCGCTCTCTTCAGGCACCCTTGTTAGGCTGCGTCGTGACAGCGCAGCGCGCGAGTCACGCTATAGCGATTACCCACAATGGAGTTGGATAATCGGAATCGGAGAGGGCGCTGGTTGCTGATACCGGAGCGATCGCTCACTCACAAGCCGCTACGGGAATGAAACCAACCACGCTGGAGCTAATTTGGATTCGCACCCAAGGATGGTGAGGCGCTATGCCAGTCACGTGGACCTGTTCGCGTCGGTGAAGCTGCGCAAGGATCCCACTGTTGAGGCTGGGCTTTTCGTAAACCGGGGTGTCGTGGGTTAATGTAAACCTTCTCGCGAGTGGATTGAACTGCGGTGTAAACCCAAGAACTTGCGCTTTGCGACTCCACTCATTCGCCTTGGCGCGATCCTGCAAGTCCGAGTACAAGTCGGCAAGATCCGCAGCACCCTCGCCGTAGCCCAAGAGGGCGGACTTCCGGTACCAGACGGCAGCCTGTGGTTCATTGCGGTTCGAAGAATAGTAGCGACCGACTTCATCGGCTGCCATCCCGTCGCCAAGGTCGGTCGCCTTTCGCCACCAAGGCAGGGCCTCGTCATGAAAGTTCTTCTTGTCCAATTCGTCGCCCTTCTTGCGGTCGGCTTGAGCCTCAGTCGTTCGCTGCGCGACGGCCTTCTGCGCGGCCTGCTCCGCTGCTCTCTCGCGAGCCGCGGCTGCGGCCTCCCACTTGGCCTGCGCAATCGCGGCTTGCCGTGGCAAGTACACATCCTCGTAGTAATAAGTACTGCCGAACGCGGCACCGGCTATTACCAACAGACCCGCCGCCGCAAGTGGCCATCGGCGGCGGCGCGAGGGGACGGGCGGCTTGAGTTGCGCGCTGCAATAGGGGCATACCACCGCGTCGGCGGGAATGTCGCGGGCGCAGCGCGGACACTGCTGGGTCGCTACGATTCCCGTGACCGTCGGCGCGCCCGGTCCCGCCGGATTCACCGGCCCTGCGGGCGGCGGCGCGAAACGAGGCGCCGGTGCGGCCGGGTTCGCGAGCCGCTGCAAGCGGCGTTTGAAATCCGCCGCACTGGGTATGCGCTGGGCAAGATCGTAGGCGAGCGCCTCGTTGATAATCTCGGCCAGGACCGGATTGCAGTGGCGGCAGAGCTGCTGGATGGGCGGGAAGCTGAACGGTATCTCCGTTGCAGGATCGCGGCCCGAGAGCAGGTAGTGCATCGTCGCGCCGAGCGCGTAGAGATCGCTGCGCGGCTCGACTTTGCCCTTGTACTGTTCGGGCGGCGCGAAGCCTTGGGTGCCGATCATGGTCGCGGTTTTTTGCGGGACGAACAGGCGCGCGATGCCGAAATCGATCACCTTGACGCGGCCGTCGGGAGTGAGGATCACGTTCGAGGGTTTGAGGTCTCGGTAGATGACCGCGGGCGTGCGCGTGTGGAGATATTCGAGCGCCGCGAGGATCTGGAGCGCGATATCGAGGACGGCTGGCTCGTCGAGCTTGCCGCCCGAGCTCTTGATGCGCTCCTCCAGGGTTTCACCTTCGAGGTACTCCATCACCAGGTAATGGCGGTTATGCTCGCTGAAGCGGTCGAGGACTTGAACGATATGGTCGTGCTTAAGTTGCGCGAGCAGGTCGGCCTCGCGCGCAAAGGCCTGCGCGGCAGCCTGAGCTTCCGCCGGGTCGGTGAAGCTGTCGATCATCTCGGCGAGAGCGCAGGGACGATTGGCCAGCCGGTTATCCTCGACGAGATAGACCATCTTCATCCCGCCGCCGCCGAGCTTGCGGGTCACGCGGTAACGAGTGGCGAGCAATGTTCCTGAGTTGAGCATGGGATCCGTCTGGCTATTGGCGCTGGTAGGTATCGCCGCCCCAGGTCAGCGTGCTGCCGTCGTTGCTGACGTAGAAATTCACGGAATCGACGGGAACGGTTTCAACAGGAACCGAGTGATGAATCTCGCCACTGGCCGTGAAGCTGCAATTGCCGCTGTAATTAGTGGATTGTGCGGTGAGTGTGCCATCGAAGACCAGCGTATGATCCGCGTGGAGACTTATCCGCTGGCGATCGGTGCTACATTCTCCTCGAACGACCTGATAAACTTGAAGGCTAGTGCCGTCGAGTTGAATCTCAAATACTGCTCCGAGACCGGGTATTGGGTTACCGGCACCCGCGGCGACAAAAGAAGTTGAGCCCCGGACGAACCCCCCGCCACAACCGCAATCGTATTCCCCCCACCGTCCTACGAAGTTGTCGCGGCAGCGGCGGACCTGCGCCGCCTTTTGCTGTTCTTGCTCGACCCGCTGCTGCTCCTGGCGCTGCTGTTCCTCGCGGGCCTCTTCCGCGGCCTCCTGCTGAGCGCGGATGCGTTCCTGCTCGGCTTCTTCCTCCTGCTGCTTGACTTGCAGGGTCTCGATTTCACTGCGCAAGGTGGCGTCGCTCTGGCTGGCGAGGATCCGCTGGCCAAGCGCTGCCGCGTGGGCTTTCACCTCGAGCGCGTCGGAGGCCTGCGGGGCGGCGAGCAGGTAGTTGTCGAGGCTGCGAATCGCGCCGGGCAGATTGCCGGCCGCTTCGCGGGCGCGGCCTAACCCGCGATAGCCTTGCGAGAGCCACGGCGCTTCATCGAGCGCCTCGGCAAACTCGCCGGCCGCCGCGGCGGAATTTCCCGCCTTGAGGTCGGCGTCGCCGCGATCGAGATGGCCGCTCGCATCCTCGGGCAGGCCGGGCGGCGGATTCATCTGTAATGATTCGGCGATAATCTTGCGGCGGAGAATTTCCCGTTTTCCGCTTCCCGGAGACGCATCGCGGAAGGCGGCGAGGTCGTCGTCAAGTTGATGCGCGAGGCCTAGCTGATATTTCCGCGCCGCCCCGCCCGCCGCCGATTGCGAGGGCGCCGAAATCGGCGCGCCGATCGGCAGGGCCGCCAGAATGGACGGGCGATTGCGCCCGACGATGACGAATCCAGCGATGGCGGCGACCGCCGCCGCGGCGATGATGATCGCCGCGATCTTGCGTCTTGATGAGGGCGTGCGAATCTCGCCGGTCGCAATGTCGCGTGCGCAGTATGGGCAGGTGCGCGCATCGCGTGGGACTCGCCGCCCGCAGTGGGGACACGGTTGCCGGCGCGAACGCGGCGCGGCAGCAGTCGGCGCACCCGGCGATTCCATCGGCGCCGCGGCACTGTCCGGCGCGGGCGCAAACGGCGGCAGCGGCTGTTCCGCTTTGATCGCGAGAATCGCCGCTTTGAACTGCGCCGCTGTCGCGATGCGCTCGTTCAGGTTGAACGCGAGGGCGCGCTCGACCACGGTGCACAGGTCCGCGGGCAACTCCGGCCGTATGCGCGTCAGCGGCTCGAATCGAAACGGCAGCGCCTTGGCCGGATCGCGGGCGCTGAGCATCTGATGCACGATCGCGCCGAGCGCGTAGAGATCGCTCTGCGCGCTTTCGCGATGCTCATACTGTTCGGGCGCCGCATACGGACGCGCGCCGATCTTGGTCGCGAGCGAGGGCGGCGCGAAGCCGCGCGCGAGTCCGAATTCGATCAGCTTCGCATTTCCGTCCGGCGCGATGATCACGTTCGAGGGCTTGAGGTTGTGGTAGATGAACGGCTGATCGAGTCCGTGCAGGGCGCCGAGGCCGTCGAGGACCTGGAGCGCCAGGTTGATTACGAACTCGGGCGCGAAACCGCGCGCGGGCATCCGCTTGATGCGCTCCTCCAGCGTTTCGCCTTCGACGTATTCGCGGACTATGTAATGGCGGTGATCTTCGACGAAGTAGTCATAGACTCGGGCAAGATGCGGGTCGTGAAGGGCGCTCAGGGCGCGGGCCTGGTCCGCGAGCGCGCCCGCCGCCCGTTCGCGTGCCGCAGGGTCGGGGAGATTGCCGGCGATCTCGGCCAGCACGCGCGGCTGATTGGACTGCTGCGCATCCTCAGCGAGATAGACCTGCTTTACTCCGCCGCCGCTGAGCGTGCGGATGACCTTGTAGCGGCCGGCGACGATTTCCCCCCGATCAGGCATAGGCCTCCGCCGTAAAGCAACCGGCGCCTGATTCTACAAGGTCGAAAGGCGCTTGCAAGCGCGGCGCGGGCCGCTGGGCGCCGCAGGCTTTTACGATAGCTTGAGTTTCAGGCTTCGGCAGGTGAGGCCGGGAATGCGGGCCAATTTCTCGTCGTTGGTGAGAAGCTCGCCACCGGTGGTCAACGCTGTAGCCGCGATAATCGCGTCCGGCAGCTTCAGGCCGTGTTCCCGCCGCAGCCGAATCGCGACGTCTGTCACCGGTTCGGTGAGACCGACCACTTCCACCTCGGACAGGAAGGAGCGAATTCGCGCTTCGGCCTCGCTATCGAGCGACGGGTACGAGAACAGCTCCATCCGGGTGATCACCGAAACCAGATACTCGCCGTCGGGCAGAGGCTCCGCGAGCCGCCCGCCGAGGAAGTAAAGGATCGCGTTGGTGTCGAGGACCCGCTTCAAGCCCATTCGCCGCGCACGCGCTTCTGGTAGGCCAGCGGTTCTTCGCCGAGCGTGATCGACCCCGCGTGGCGCGATAGTTCCGCAGAAGGCGCGCGATGGTTTGGCAAATTCAGCGACTGTTCGATTTCCAGCCAGTCCTGGTAGTCGATCTGAACTGCTACGGGCCGCGACGACTCATCGATGATGACCTTCTTTCGTATCGTGCGCATGACTTCCTTTCGCAGCCGGTTCCCAAGTTGGCCGGACCAGCGCGACCAAGGCCATATTCTAGCGCCTGGCCGGGTCGCGGGCTACGCGATCGGGAAGCGCCGCTCGCCGGATGGTTGCGTACCCTCGGCGAGGTAGACCTATTTTATGCCGCTCCCGCCGAGCGAGCGGACGACGTGGCAGCGACTGGCGAGCAACGTACCGATCGCGATCATCTGTATAATCCAGCCTTGGTCACGTGCGCGAATTATCGGGCCTGGCAGGCTCTAAGAAGTTCTCTCTTAGCCAAGTCACGGCTTTCTCCACTTGTGCTCCTGATTGTACTCCTGAGGCCCAGGCGATCAGGGCGTCCACCTTCGAGCTGTCGTCCAAGGATACGGATTCTGGCAACGGCGGGCTGAGACGGAAGTAGCGCTTGTCACCCAGCAGTTGACGACACTGGAATTCGGCTACACCCATGACTCCATCGATCATGATATCAAGCAGATACTTTGCCCAGCGACCTGCGCCCCAATACAATTCTTGGCCGAGGATATACTCGGGTCTTGTGCCGCTGCCGAGTGAGAAGAGCCGAATATCGCCGGTCTGCACGCTGGCGAACTTCAGCGCTTGGACCAGTGCCGCTACGCTGGGATCGTTCGCTACTACACCGCCGTCAATATAGCCATCATAGGTGGGGAAGTAGATCGGGGGAGCAGCGGTGCGCATGGCGACGTCGACCACACTTTCTTCGTTGTCCGAATCGCCACCAGGAAAGTTGTGAAAGAATTTGGCCTTCCATCGGCGCATGCTCGGATCACCAGAGCGATTATCGAGTTGAAAACTTGGTACCAGAACCCTCTTCGGCAGGTCCTTAAGCCGCGTGCTATTGAATTGTTCGCGGAGTATCCGTTCAAGCGCGCGATTGTCGTACTTAGGTCCCAAAAGCGTGACGTGCAAGATTGGGAGCTCGATCTCACGAGCCTCGCGAAAGTCCTGTGCAAGGGACTCGGCGAAGATTTTCGAGGCGTTGTTACTATAGAGATCAACCAACGCATTCGCCGTCATGCCTGCGGCTAACCCAAGCGCGATGATTCCGCCGGTCGAGGTTCCCGCGAAAAGCTCGGTCTGACTTATGAGCTCGGGTATCTCTTTACATATGCGACTGAGTAGGACGGCGCTATAGACTCCCCGGACCCCTCCGCCGTCAAAGCTTATTATCCTGTAGGTCATGCTTGGTCCTCCTTCGTCGGCTGGTACCAGTTGGCGAGTGCGCCGCAATCGGTGAACGCCTCGATCATCTCGGCGAGCGCGCAGGGATGATTCGACAGTTGAAAGTCCTCGGCGAGATAGACCTGCTTCGCTGCGCCGCCGCAGACGCGTTTTTAGGCGGAACCATCATCGGTTCACAATACCCGGCTGGCAACGCCTGCCGACCACAGTCCGCGGATGGCTTAGACGACGCGCTGCTCCGATTCCGGGGGCGACGGTACCGTCGCACGGGCCCGCTTTGACCCGCTGCTTCGCCCCGAAGCACTATTGTATTGGCTGTCCGTTAAGGTCGATAGCTGGCCCGGGCCCGGGAACGCAGCTGGTACGGGAATTCCCCGGCTCTCCGAAAGCCTGCGGGTGTCCTTCGGGATTCCAACAGCAGACATCATTTAACCAAGAACCATTAAACAACGGGGGAGATTCGGAGCTTCCTGCGATCTTCCGGAGTTGGTAACCACCTGGGGGAAAGGACATAGAGTAAACGCTCCCCTCTTTGAAGCGGTGAAGCTCTTCGCACCCCGGATCGCTCATATCACAAAACACCACCTGTTCCCAAGGCTCATCGCCATCAGCCAGCTTCTCGGTGTCGGCGAAGGTGACTCTCGGAGAGCCACCACTAAGCCATTGGTTGCTCAGAACGACCAACGTGAGGGAAGTCGAGTTCGCGAGTTTGTCGCACAAGCGCCACGCCGGATCCGCCTCCTCGCGCGCCGTGTCTTCGGCCTCCTTGCGAGCTTTCTCCTGAGCCGCCTCACGCGCTTGTACTTCGGCCTGTGCCGCGGCTGCGGCTTCCTCCTGCGCCTTGGCCTTTTCTGCCGCCTGCTGCTCCTCCTGCCGCTTTAATTCCGCCAACTTGCGTTGCTCTTCGGCCTGCTGCCTTTGCTGCGCCGCCAACTTGCGTTGCTCTTCCGCCTGCTGCCGCTGCTGGGCCGCCTGCTGCTCGAGTTCCGAAATGCGCACTCCGACCGATGCCGAACTCGCGGAGGCCGGAGCGGCCAGCAGGTAAACCCTGAGACTGACAATCGCGCCGCCGGGATCGTTGGCGCCCTCATCCGCGTCCGCCAGGTTCATCCAGCCGTCCGCATCCCACGGCGCCATCCGTAGCGCCCGGCTCAACTCGTTCGCCGCACGCCGGTAATCGTCCGCTGCGGAAGCGGCCGTAAGGTCGGCCTTGGCGCGATCGAACAGCGCCTGCGCCTCGGCCAGTATCTCGGGCGGCGGCGTAATCTTCAGCGCTGTCGTGATCGCGCCCTCTCTCGCAAGCTGCTCGGCCTTCGATCCCGGCTTGGTTGACTGGAGCCGCCTGACCTCCTCGCCCAGCCGAGCCATTAGCTGTGCGCGCTGCGCCGCGGCTGCCTGGGTCTCTTCGTGCGTTTTCGTCTCGCTCTGAGCCGGCGCCGCCGCTTCCGCGGCGCTCTTGGGCTTGGGCTGCGCAATCGCGGCCTGCCGCGGCAGATAGACATTCTCGTAGTAGTAGGTTCCGCCGAAGGCGGCTCCGGCGAGCACCAGCAGACCCGCCGCCGCAAGCGGCCATCGGCGGCGCTTCGGGGTCAGGATCACGACCGGCTTAAGTTGCGCGCTGCAATACGGGCAGACCACCGCGTCGGCGGGGATGTCGCGGGCGCAGCGCGGACACCGCTGCGTGGCGACGATCCCGGTCACCGTCGGCGCGCCCGGCCCGCTCGCATTCACCGGCGCGTATACTGGAGGAGGCGGCGCATACGGCGCCGCGCTCAGCCCGGCAGATGGTGACTTGATGTTTTCAAGCCGCCGGCGGAACTCCGCCGCGCTTCCGATTCGGCGGTTCACGTCGAGCGTGAGCGCTTCGTTGATCAAAGTCTCGAGGGCCGGATCGAGGTCCCGCCGCAACGTTCGAAGGGGCGGAAACATGAAGGGCGGATGCTCGGCCGGATCCCATCCGCTCAGCAGATGGAACATGGTCGCGCCGAGCGCGTAGAGGTCGCTGGCCGGCTCGGCCTTGCCCTCGTACTGCTCGGGCGGCGCATAGCCCTGGGTGCCGATCATCGTGCCGGTCTTCTTGGGTACGAAGAGGCGCGCGATTCCGAAGTCGATCAGCTTGACGCGGCCGTCCGGCAAGAGCATCACGTTGGCGGGCTTGAGATCGCGGTAAACGATCGGCGGATTATGCGCGTGCAGATATTGGAGCGCGTCGAGCACCTGCAGCGCCATGTCAACAACCAGCTTCTCATCGAGGTGCTTGGCCGGCGCGGCTCCAAGCCGCTGCTCCAGCGTTTCGCCCTCGACGTACTCCATCACCAGGCAATGCCGGTTGCCCTCGCTCAGGCGATCATAGACGCGGACGATACGGTCGTGGGCGAGGCGGGCGAGCATGTCGGCCTCGCGCGCGAAGGACTGGGCGGCGGCCTGCTTCTCTTTCGGGTCGGTGAACGAATCGGTCATCTCGGCGACGGCGCACAAGCGGTTGGACAGGCGCGTGTCCTCGGCGAGATAGACCTGCTTCATCCCGCCGCTGCCGAGCAGGCGCGTCACCTTGTAGCGATTGCCTACGAGTGTGTTGGGAGCGATCACCGATGGCATGTCCCCCTGTCCGCCAGCCAAGCGGAACCGTGACGGATAACGGCTGGCGGGAGCGAAATGATTATAGTCGGCGCGCGGCAATCCGCAATTGCGCGGCAGGACGCGCGGGGGACTCAATTTGTTCACAGTGCGTGCACATAGAGTGGCGCGGTGATATAGAGCAGCTTCGGGAGGGTGCCCGGAATGGTGCGTAAGACGAGGGGGCTCGCGTGCCTGATCGGCGCGGCGGTCTGGCTGCTGGCGGCGGGGGTCGCTATCGGCGCGCCGGGCGCCACGACCACTGCGGGGGTGTCGCTCGGCTCGATCGAGCGCCCGGCGTCGGGACTCTACGTTCTGGACCGCGCGATCGGCTTCAACGTGCTCGACGCGGCGGCGATTGATCCGAAGAGCGGCCGAATCATGCTGATCGGCCATCGCGACAAGCGCTACGGCGGCGGCCAGATTCCGTATTTCGAGCTGCTCGCCACGCTGCTCGAATATCCGCGGCCGCGTTTTACCATGGTGCCGACGCCTGAATCGAGCGTGGTATGGCGGAACTTTTTCAAGGGGGGCTACGACGACCGCATTATTGACGCGTTTCTGAGCCTCTATTCGGATGGAGAAGCAAACGCTAATGCGCTCGCACTGCTCGGGCTGCCCGCCTCTGGCGCCGACAAATCGGCGCTAACCGCGGCAGTGCTTCATAGGGCGAACGATGAGCGGCGGGCACGCGAACTGCTTCCGACCCAGCCTGATCTGCTGCGCGCGGCGCTGCTGGCGGCTTGGACCGCTCCCGACGGATTGCAATTCGGCCCGACGGTAATGCGTTCGGCGTTCAACCTCCACGTCGCCGTAGGCACGGATTATATCGAGGTCGCTCCCGATTCGGCGCTCGCGAGCGTGATGCTCGATGCGGATTACGCCGGCAAGGGACTTCTGCACATGAGAGGAGTCGATTCGAGCGTCCCTGGCTATCGAACCGAATTCGCCTTTGATCGTTCCGGACCGCTGAACCTTGGGCAGGCGACTACGGAACGAGTGTGGTTCTCGGTCGGCCGCCTGGCGCTTGTGAAATCGACGGATGGAAATACGCTGGAGACTCGGAGCGTATCGATGCGCGTGAATATCCGCGGGTCCGAGTACAATCCGAGCAATCCGCAAATTGACCCCCGGAGCGAAAAGCCGACCCCTTATGCGGCGCTTCTCACGGCACTATACGAGCCGCTTTCCGAGAAACTCGCGCCGCTGCATGCACTCTCGGAATGCGCGAAGCTGGCGGCGGTTGCACGATGGCTTCACGCCCGCGATTCACGGCTAGCCCTTCCCAAAGGCGGGCGCACACGATGGCGCGGTCCGGAGTCGGTACCTGGACACTTCTATGTGTATCTGGGGATACCGCCAAGCCACCCACTGACAGCCACCAAGCTGACCCTCGAGGCGGTGTGTGCGGTCGACGGAGGCGTTTCGCTCGATCCGTTTCCGGGCGACTCGGGGCTTCCCGATATTCACGTCGATCCGGCGGCGCTCGATCTCAACAAGACTACTCTCGCGGCGCCGCCGCCGATATCCGGACTTCCGCCGGGCATGAAACCCTTCGCGTGGGTGAAGAATGTCCCCGGCCAACCGGCGTATCAAGTCGCCGCAGTGACGCCCGCTGATACCGGGGAAGATCTCACTGCGGCGCCGGGGACGGATACCAAGGCGTTCGATCAGTTGGATAGCGTCGCCACTTCGAGTGGGCAGGCGAAAGCGGCGGCGCTAATCGAAACCAAGGCGCACGAGGCGATGCTCGGTTTCGACACCGCGGGCGAGCCGGGCAGCGCGCCGATGGTCAGCGTGCGTCCGGTGCAAGCCGTTCCAGTGAGCGCAATTCCGGACCGGGTGAAACTCGATCCGGTTTTCAAGAAGCTCTACGCCGACATGACGCAGCAACAAAAACAGATCGAGCAAGTGAGTAGTCAGATCACGCAGGTCAAGCAGCAGATTCAAAGCGCGCCTCCCGATCAGATCGGCGACCTCCAGGTCAGGGAGGCAAACCTCAAGCAGCGGAACTCCGATCTTGAGGCCCAGCGGAACTTCGACAAGGTGAAAATTTACACGAGTTTCAACGTCAACGTGAATGTGGTTCCGGACGCTGGAAGTTCCGCGTCGTCGGGAGCGTCGGAGCAAGGGGGTAACCCGCCGTGAAGAAGCTGGCCATCACCTCATCAATTGCCGCCGCGATTCTCGCGCTCGCCAGCGCTGCCGGCCACGCGCAGGTTCCGCCGATGCCTCAGGTACCGGGCGCCCTTCCGGCGTCGATTCGCGAGCGGCTGCTTAAGAGGCGAACTGCGCTGGCGAGCGAACTCGAAGCCCTTCAGTCGAAGGGCGCGGCTTTCAATGCCAAGTGCGCCACAGTGGCGAGCGATTCACCGATGGTCCAGGAATGCGCCAGCGAGCAGACGCAGCTCGAAGGTGAAAGGCGGCACTACATCGCCGGAGTAGCAGCGTTCAAGAATGCGATTGGCAAGGCGCTCGGCCCATATGGCCTCGCGGCGATCGAGTCGATGAGCGGGAAGGTCGAACGGCGAATGCCCAACGGCGGGTTCGCCAGGATGCCTGCCAACGCGGTGCTCCACGCAGGTGATGAAATCGCGACCGGTAGCGACGGACACGTGGTGCTTTTGCTCGTCGGGGGGGAGTATGAGTTCGGGCCTAATGAGACGTTTCTCTATAAACCCGAACCCGGCAAAAATATCCTCGGATTTCGAATCACCATCGATAACGGCCGCGAAGTGGATGAGCCGGTTGCGTGTCCGGGCGTCCGGGGATGATCTCGAATGCGTCACGCGATTCCCAGCGTCCTGATTCACGCCGTGATGGCAAGGATGGCGGCGATCGCGCTCGCCCTTACTACCGGACTCGCCCTGTCGGGCTGTTCATTCATACCTTGGCGGGCTATCTGGGAGATGCCGCCTCCGCACTTCACCAGCAAATTCAGCGATGCGGAAGACATTTCACTTGGCGACGATTTGAAAAAGAACCAGTGCAGGGTCTTCCTTGTGAGGCCGGGCTTGTTTTATGACGTGAGCTTCATGGTATGCAAAGTCAGGAGCTCGACGACGGTAACTACTTGCGAGGCGCCTGCGGCAGATCGGGGGAGCCCGCCGCAGCCCGACAAATCGAATGAGTCGCCAGAGGTGATAGTCCAATCCGACACGATCATAACTGACAAAAAAGTCACGCAAACCCACTGCCCTAGCGGCAGCACGTTAACGAATAAAACCACAACGACTGTGACGGAGTTGACCTTCCCGCAGGTAAACGCACAGGGCATGGCCGGCCCGATATTTGGCATCCTGGGCGCGGGCTTGGCGGCCACCGCCGCTTTTGCGGCAACGAGGTAATCGTGCGATGGCGATCACAGTGTGTGGCCACAAACGGATCTTCGGTCTGGCGTTGTCCGGCGGCGGATTTAGGGCGACGTTGTTTCATCTGGGAGTGCTGCGCCGCCTGCACGAACTCGGCCTGCACGAGAACATCGACTACATTTCCTCGGTCTCGGGCGGTTCCATTGTAGCCGCGCTGTACTGCTGGAAGAAGCCGAGGAACTGCAACGAGTTCGAGAGGCAGATACTAAGGGGCGTGCGACTGGGTCTGCGTGATTGGTGGCTCTTGATTATAGGTTTCATCGCGATCATTCCGCTGCTTGTCCTTTGGGATCTGCACGCTTGCGCACAACTGCGAACTTTCTGCTGTATAAGTGGGTTGCTCTGGTTCGGCCTGATCCTGCTGGTTGTGTATCTCCCTGCCATTGCGCTGGTATCGTGGAGTTGCTTCGACCCGATGAACTGGTTATTCCGCTGCTGCTTGGGAATCGGTCGCAGAGTGAGGCTCGATGCCACGGCGCCGGGTGCGCAGTTTTCGCCGCTGCTGCTGATGAACGCCACCTGCCTCAATACCGGCCGGCGGTGGGTGTTTTCGCCCTGTTACGTTGGGCAGGACGAGGGCTGGAATAACGGCGACGTTGACGAGATTCTGCAAGGCCGCCGCCCCACGCTCACGTTAGCCGACCCGGTTAAGGTGCCGCTTACCGACGCGATCCTGGCATCCGCGGCGTTTCCCGGGTTTTTTGCCCCGCGCAAACTCTCGCTCGATAAGAAGCTGTGCACGCGGGCCGGTTGGCTGCGCAAGGTCAAGCTGGTTGACGGCGGCGTGTACGACAATCAGGGCTTCAGGATATTTCTGCGCCGCCCCCGGGAAGGCGCACCTGAGTCCAGGATCAACTACTTGATTGCCAGTGACGCGGCGCAGCCGTTTTCGGAACGGCGTTGTCCGGCCTGGGAACCGGTGTCACTGGGAAACCTGTCTGCCCTTGGCCGCTCCGGCTCGATCCAGAGCGAGGACTCGCGCGATGAAGCCTACGATCTGCTGTTTTCTCAGCAGGATCTCAAGTCGCCGCAGCTCAGCCAATTCGCTCTATTCTCTATCAGAGGCAAGCCAGCACAGAGCAAACGCAATCAGACCGCGCCCTACGCGCTGCCGCAGGGCTTCGGCGATGAACTCGCGAAGATGCGAACGGACTTCGATTACTTCTCGAGCCTCGAAATCCGCGCGCTGATGTATCATGGCTACACACTCGCCAATCACCGGATCTTCAACTATTGCTACGAACTACTGGAGCCGGGCTTTCATGGGATCAAAGCGATCATTAAGCCCTTGGTCAAACCGCTTGACTGGCAGGATCTGCGGCATCACAACGGGCTCCCAAACGCAAGCCTGCCCACGCTCGACAGTTGGGCGGAGTTCAATGAAAAGCTCACGCGGGACCATCCGTGCCTGTTGTGGACGCTTTGGCCTTGCCGCCGTTTCCTTGCGCTAAACAATTTTGGCGCGCCCGCTTCCGCGATTGTTGACCAGGCGAGGCGGTACCTGTCGCACTCCGGCTCTCGTTTCCTACTGTACCGGATGATGCTTCGGTTGTGGGATTGGTCGTGGTTGGGAAAAGTCATCGTCTCGGCGGTCGTGATCGGGCTCGGTGTTGTTGCCTGGCAGCTATTGACGAGGTGGTGCTGCGCTACGTAGCTGAATCCGGAGCTGTGAGCGCTTTAGGAAATATCAGTGCAATGGAGCTGTTTCCGACGGGATGCAGGAGGATCCATGATGGCTGCCGAATCGGTCTTTCAGTAACTGGGTGACCAAACCCACCCGGGTCAGGCTGCGGCAGTTGGCACGAAGTGTGTGCGGGGGTGCGCAAGGTTACCAAGTTCTTTTCCACCGGCGAG
>Ga0307374_10008874_pt1 | contig 14928 bp, 14 predicted proteins | sample OX3MG_FD_202532 | JGI IMG/M metagenome (GOLD analysis project Ga0307374, IMG submission 202532) | Soil microbial communities from Risofladan, Vaasa, Finland - OX-3 | ecosystem: Environmental > Terrestrial > Soil > Coastal area > Acid sulfate soil | place: Finland: Risofladan, Vaasa | collected... | reverse complement strand
CCAGGAGGGCGAACTGCTCCGCCACCTCACCCTCGACCGGGAACGGGACTACCAGCCCCTCGCCCCCAAAGCGGAGGTCACGTAGCCTGCATAGGTTCGTCTGTCCACGATGTCTCGGGACATCACATCGGCGCCCCCGGCAGGACTCGAACCTGCGACACGCGGTTTAGGAAACCGCTGCTCTATCCTCTGAGCTACGGGGGCCAGGCTGCGGGAACCGGTCTGCAAAGTGCTGCTGAGCAGGAAGTTCCGTCCGAGAGGGAAATCCTACGTGACGGGCGAGCCCGGCAGATCGCTCCGCCGAGGCTGTTCGGGGAGCCCGGGCGGCGTCTGGAGCGTCGAGCGCGAGGCGGTCCTGCGTGATACTCGGGCTGCGCGGCCGCACTGCCGGCGGCCTCAAACGCCAGGAACTGGCGCCGAGGTCGCGCCTGCCGAGGCGCCACGTGGTGCTCGTCAGGGGACCGTCTGCCCACCTCCGGACATGGTCCGAGCGGCCCGGGCGATGTTGCGCGCCATCGCACCGAAGACGAGGCCGTGGAAGGGCGCGACGGCCCGCCAGTAGGCGTGGCCGCCGAGGCCGCGCGGCTGGAAGACGGCTCGCTGGCTGTAGGTCGTCCCGCGGGCGTCCTCGCCGACGCGGAGCTCCAGCCACGCGAGTCCCGCAAACGACTCGGTCGCCTCGCGGTCCAGCTGCTCGACGTGGGCACCGGAGCCGAGCGCGTGCACGAGGTGGTACGCGACCTCGACGTCCTCGAGCACCCGGGCGAGCGCGTGCCGGTCGAGCACGTCCCCCTCACAGACCTCGGTCCGCTCGCGCCATGAGACGTCGCGCAGCCGCTTGGGTCGCGCGTCAGGCAACGGAGGGCATGGCCGGCGTCCACCAACGCGGGAGCGAGCCGGCCACCGATGTAGCCGGTCGCGCCGGTGACGAGCACGCGCATCGGCCCAGACTGGTCGATCGCGGTTCCGGCACGTTGCTCGTCGGCGCCCGGCGCCCGGCGCCCGGCGTCCGTCCCTCCCGTCCGGCAGCGCCCGGGTCGACCCCGCCTGCGAGCCCGGGAGGTCGCCGCTGCGCCCCCTGCTCACCTCGGCGGTAGCGGGCCTTGAGACCGGGGTAGGCGGTGAACGAGAACAGTCCCGCCGAGGCCGCGGCGAGCAGCCACGTGCCATAGGGCTCGTGCGCGAGCGACTGCTGCGCCTGGTCGAGTCCCTGCACCTTGGTGGGGCTGTCGGTGACGGCGCTCGCCACCGAGCGCCTCTACCCGGCGCGCCAGCCCCGTCAACCGGGCAGGAGACGCTGGAGCGTCCGCATCGTCGGTCGGCCGCGCCCGGGCGGTCGGCACTGCGGGCGGGGGAGTTGCCCGGTGCGGGCTCAGCCGACCGGCACCGGCCCCCGAGCTGCAGCGATGACGTCTGCGATCTCCTCCCCGGAGAGCTCGTCGCGCTCGAGGAGCGCGTCGCGCAGCGCCTCGACGACGCAGAGGTGCGCGTCGAGCATGGTGACGGCCCGGCTCCTCGCCGCGGAGAGGATCTTGTCGACCTCCTCACGCCCGGCGTCGGTTCCGAGGACCTTCGCGACGAGGTTCGCACGGCCGGGCGTCTCGATCGCCATCGAGGAGACGAGCGAGCCGCCCATGCCGTAGGCGCCGACCATGTGGCAGACGATGTTGGTCGCCGCCTGGAGGTCCGAGGATGCCCCGGTGCTGGTCTCGCCGAAGAAGATCTGCTCTGCGGCCATCCCGCCGAGCGCGATGTCGACGAGCGCCTCGACCTCGCTGCGGGTGCGTGTGAAGCGCTCCTCCTCGTCGGTGTGCAGCAGCAGTCCGAGGGCGTTCTTGCGCTTCACGATCGAGAGCACCTCGAGCTTGCGTCCCTTGCCCACCAGCCAGGCCACCGTCGCATGCCCCGCCTCGTGCGTGGCGATCAGCCGGCGCTCGGCCTCGGCGTACTCGACGTCCTGGGCGAGCCCGATCTCCTCGGTGAGCTTCGCCTTCTGCAGGTCGGACCACGAGAGGCGGTCCGAGCCGCGGCGGAGGGCCCAGACGAGCGCCTCGTCGAGGAGGCGCTCGATCATCACGGGGGTGTGGCCGAAGGTCAGCGCGGCGAGGGCGTCGCGGCGCGCCGGGTCGTCGAGCTCCGCGTCGTGCGCCTTGCGGTCCAGGTAGAAGTCGATGATGTCCCGGCGCCCGGCCCGGCCCGGCGCGTCGAAGGTGATGGTCCGGTCGAAGCGCCCGGGCCGCACGAGCGCCGGGTCGAGGTCCGCGGCGCGGTTGGTCGCACCGATGATGAGGATGTTGGCGGCACGCGTCCGCGGCTTGCGGAGGTGGCGCGCCGGGGGGAGCCACCCGTTCACGGCGTCGACGAACCGGCCTGCGAGTCGCACGCCGAAGGTCGGCTGGTCGAACGACTGGAGCTGGACGAGGAGCTCGTTGACGACGCCGGCGACCCCTTCGCCGCGGCCGGAGCTCATGCCGCTTCGCGACGTGCCGATCGCGTCGATCTCCTCGATGAAGCCGATCGCGCCGCCCTCGCGCCGCGCATAGGCGCGCAGTGCCCTGAAGTACGAGCGGATCTTCCGGTTCGTCTGGCCGTAGAACATCGACTGGAACGCCGACGACGACACGAAAAGGAACGGGACCCCCGCCTCTGCCGCCATGGCCTTTGCCATATAGGTCTTGCCGGTTCCCGGTGGGCCCTCGAACAGCACGGCCCGCCTGGGGGACCCTCCCATGCGCTCGGAGAAGGTGCGATGGGCCAGGAAGAGGTTAAGCGTCTTCACCACCTCTTCGACCACGGTTCCCGCGCCGCGAACGTCCTCCAGGCGCACGTCGATCTCGGACGGGCGGTAGAGGACATGAGGGGAGCGACCAGCACCGAGGAGCGGGCCGATGAGCATCAGCCCGAGCAGGAGGCTGAGCACGACCGCGGGGATGAACGGCACGAGCGTGGAGGGCACGTGGGGCATCCCCGGCAGGCGCGCCTCGCCGAGGATGATCCGCACCCAGAGCCAGACGGCGACCGGGACGAGCACGATCGCCACCCTGCGTAGGCGCCGCCGCCGGACGCGTTCGCGGGTGACCCCGACGTCGGTCCCGGGCATCCCCATCACTGCCGAGTGGGCGAGCGCTTGTAGGCGCTGAACGCCGTGCTCCGCTGAGGTCTCCATGCCGGGCTCCTTGACTGATCGCGTCGCCAGAGACGCGTCCGCCGGTTCGTCGGTGACGATAGATCATGCTCACCCGTGCCACTTCCGCGGGAGAACGTAGGTCGTCTACGGCGCTTTGCCCGTTGCTCACTCTCAGCAGCCGCTCTGGCGCACGGCGTGGTGGGATCTCGCCGCCGAACCCGCGGGCGACCGGAGCCGTGCCGCAAGTGGCACACCGCTCGCGTCGCAGGCCGGCACCGTCTGGCGCCTCCAGTTCGCCCGGACCTCCGGAACCGGGCGTCGCGGGCGAGGCCGGGCGGCGGGCGCCGCACTGCGGCGCGGCGCCGCTACCGGGAGGCGGGCGGGCTCTCGGGGAGCGCCCAGAACTCCCGGGCGAGATGGAGCAGCGCCCTGCCGGCGGGGTTCGGCGGTTCGGGCTCGAGCGTCGTGACGGAGACGATCCAGCGATCGGTGCGGCCGCCGATCGCGATGCCCGCCAGCGCCGGCTGGGAGGCGGCGACCGCCTCGGGAACGACGGCGATCCCGAGCCCCGCCCGCACCAGGTCGAGCAGCGTCGTGACGTCGTTGACCTCGAACGGCACCCGCCGCGCCACCCCGGCGGCACGGAAGATCTCGTCGACCACGATGCGGGATCCCCACGCGACGGGGAAGTCGACGAACTCCTCTCCCGCGAGGTCGTCGAGCCGGATCGGCGGCGCCGCCGCTCGGTGGGCGGCGAGCCGGTGGCGCGGGCCGTACACGAGCACCATCGGCGAGCTGAACACCGGCATGAGCGCCACGCCCCGGCGGGGCGCGCTCGACGTGAAGGCCAGGTCGAGCCGGCTCTCGGCGACCTGGGCCATCAGCTCGGACGAGCTCGCCTGGGTGAGGCGCAGCTCGATGCCGGGGAAGCGCTCGTGGAACCGTGCGAGGAACCCGCTCAGGTCGATCGCGGCGAGCGCCTGCATCACCCCGACGGTCAGCGAGCCGCGTTGGAGCCCTGCGACGGCGGCGACGGCACCCGCGGCGGCGCGCGCCGCGGCGAGCGTTCGGCGCGCCTCGACGAGGAGCACCTCGCCGGCCCGGGTGAGCTCGACCCGCCGGGTCGTGCGGAGCAGGAGCGGGCTGCCGAGCTCGGCCTCGAGCGACCTGACGGTCGAGGAGAGGCCGGACTGGGCCACGTGGAGTCGCCGCGCGGCCCGGGTGAAGTGCTGCTCCTCGGCCACCGCGACGAAGTACTCGAGCTGCCGCAGCTCCACGGATTATCCGTTCTAAGTGATGAATATCTTCAAAACCAGCTATTGGAAATATTAATGCAACGCGGCGATGTTGGTGGGGACAACCGTTGCCAGGAGGTTCCGATGGCCACCCAGCAGCTCCAACTGCCGATCGCTCCGCCCCCCGCGCCCCGGGGCGGCGCGGACGCGCGCGCCGGCGGGCTCGTCAGCCACCGCAGCGGCTTCTGGCTGGTCGCCTACGCCTTCGCCGTGCTGATGGCGTTCTCTGCCGTGCCGACGCCGCTCTACGTCCTGTACGCCCGGCGCGACCACTTCTCGGGGATGACGAGCACCCTGATCTACGCCGCGTACGCGCTCGGCGTCATCGGCAGCCTCTTCCTGCTCGGTCACGTCTCGGACTGGGTGGGTCGCCGCCGGGTGCTCCTCCCGGCCATCGCCGCCTCGATGGCCTCGGGCGTGATCTTCATCCTCGGCGAGAGCGTGCCCGCGCTCGTCGTGGCCCGCATCCTGTCGGGGGTGGCCGTCGGGATGGTCACCGGCACCGCGACCGCGCATCTCGGCGAGCTCCACGCGCGCCACCATCCGGACCGCTCGCCGCGCCGCGCCCAGCTGGTCGCGGTCGCGGCGAACCTCGGGGGGATCGGGCTCGGCCCGCTCGTCTCCGGCCTCCTCGCCCAGTACGCGGGGCATCCCCTCCTCGTGCCCTACCTGGTCTTCGAGGGGCTCCTCCTCGCCGGGTCGGCAGCCGTCGCGCTCGCGCCGGAGACGGCGGCGCTGCCGCCCGAGCCCGTCGCGTACCGGCCCCAACGCATCGCGGTGCCGCGCGAGGCGCGCGGGCAGTTCGCCGCGGCGGCAGTCGGCGGCCTCGTGACCTTCGCGGTGCTCGGCCTGTTCACCTCGCTCGCGCCGGCGTTCCTCGCCGGAACCCTGCACGACGCCTCCCACGCCGTGGCGGGCGCCGTCGCCTTCGGCGTCTTCGCCGCGGCCGCCACCGCGCAGATCGCCCTGATGCGCCTGAGCGTCCGGTCGACCCTCGCGGTCGGGATCGGCCTGCTCCCGATCGGATTCGGCATCTTGTCGGCGGCGACGTGGTTCGCCGACCTGCCGGGGTTCGTCGTCGGCGGCCTCGTGACCGGTGCCGGCGCCGGGCTGGTGTTCAAGGGCGTGCTCGCCACCTCGATGGGCCTCGCCCCAGCCCATGCCAGGGCCGAGGTGCTCGCCGGGCTCTTCCTCGCCAGCTACATCGGCCTGTCCGTCCCGATCGTCATCCTCGGCATCGCCAGCCAGTACGTCAGCACCCGGGCGGAGACGGCCGTCTTCGCCGCGGCCGTGACGCTGGCCGTCCTCGTGACCGCGGCGAAGCTGCTCGCCCGCCGCCCGGACGCGGCGGGGCCCACCGCCCGGTAGCGGTCCGCGACGCGGCCGGCGCGACCGTCGGCCTCGGCGCGCCCGCCGGTTGACCCGGCCCGTCGCCGGGCGCGCCGGCTCCCCGGCCATCCGGGCGTCACCGGCGGTGAGCCTGCCGGGGCTGCCGGCCACGGCTCCGCCAGGCACGTCGGGGAGACCGCCGGCACCGTCGGTGACGGCCGGCGCGTCGGTGCAAGGCATCGAGGCGCAGATCACGGTCGGCCCGTGTCGCTCCGCCCGCTGTCGCTCCGCCCACTGTCGCTCTGCCCAGCGTCGCTCCACCCAGCGTCACTCCGCCGCGGGGCCCATCGGTCCGGCGAGGTCCGCCGGGCGGTCGCCGCCGTCACCCGTCGGCGCGCCCGGGCTGCGGCCCCGGGGGCCGATCGCGGGCCCGCCGGCCTCCCGGTGGGCGCTCGGCCGGGTCGCCCGCCCGTGGAGCACAAGCGTGCCCGCGACCGCGGCGTCGCCCTCCCCGGCGGCGTCGTGCACCGCCAGGCCCGCCGGGCGGACGAGGACGGCGGCGACGAGGGCACCGACCAGCGCCACCGCCCCGGCCAGCAGGAAGACGTCGCCGACCGAGGTGACGAGCGCGGTCCTCCCGACCGCGGCGAGCGCCCGACGCTGGCCGGCGGGCGCGCCCGCCACGGCGTTGCCGACCCCGTCGACGACGAGGCTTCGCGCCAGGCGTGCGGCGGCGCTCGGGCCGAGCGTGCCGGCGAGCGAGCCGTTCAGCCGGTCGCCGACGCGCCCGACGAGGATCGTGCCGAACAGGGCGATCCCGGTCGTGACGCCCACCTGGCGGAAGGTGTTGTTCGTGCCCGACGCCATGCCGCTGCGCCACCTCGGCGCGACGGCGATCGAGGCGGTGGAGAGCGACGGGTTGAGCAGGCCGAGGCCGACGCCGGCGACGGCGAGGCCGGGGACGATCGACTCCCAGCCAGACGCCGGCGCGACCCGGGCCATGAGCAGGAAACCTGCGCCGATGAGGGCGGCGCCGAGCGCGAGCGGGACGTGGGGGGAGAGGGAGCGCAGCGCCCGGCCGGTGACGGGGGCGAGGAGGGTCGCCGGGACGACGACGGGGAGGAAGCGCAGCCCCGTGGCGAGCGGGCCGTAGCCGAGGCCCTGCTGCAGGTAGATCGCGATGTAGAGCAGCGTGCCGAACATGCACATCGCCGAGAGGAACGCGACGAGGGAGACCCCGGCGCAGGCGGGGTTGGCGAAGAGGCGGAGGTCGAGGAGCGGCGCCCGTGTCCGCAGCTCCCACGCGGTCAGCGCGAGGGCGAGCGCCGCGCCGCCGACGAGGAGCCCGACGACGACGCCGCTCGCCCAGCCGTCGTCATCGGCGCGCACGAGCGCCAGCACGACGCAGAAAAGCGAGCCGCCGATCAGGACGGCGCCGACCCAGTCGACGGGATGGTCGTGCCCGCGCGTCTCGGGCATGAGCATCGCGAGCGCGAGGCAGAGCGTGGCGAGCGGCAGGTCGACGTAGAAGACCCACCGCCAGCCGCCGAGGTCGGTGAGCACCCCGCCGAGCAGGCTGCTCGCCACCGAGACCCCCGACGTCGCGCCGAGCAGGCCGAAGGCGACGGGACGGCGGGGACCGGAGACGTTCGTCACGAGGAGCGAGTAGGAGTTGGCGGAGAGGATGGCGCCGCCGGCGCCCTGCACGGCCCGCGCGAGCTCGAGCTCCGCCATGGACGTCGCGAGCGCGCACACGAGCGATGCCGCGGCGAGGACCACCAGGCCGACGAGGAAGACGCGCCGGCGCCCGAGCCGGTCCGAGAGCGAGCCCGCGACCAGCAGGCAGGCGGACATCGCGAGCGCGTACGCGTCGACGACCCACTGCAGGCCACCAAAGGAGGCGTGGAGCGCGGCCCCGATCGACGGCAGCGCCACGTTGGGCGCCGAGATGTTCGTCACCGCGAGGAACGTGCCGAGACAGACGGCCGCGATGGTCGCCCGCTCGCCTCGCCGTGCCGCCGCCGCCGATGCCGCTCCCCCCACCGCCACCCCCTCCGCCGGTGCGCCGGCCGCCCCCGGGGCCCCGGCGCCGCGCCGCGTGGCGCGGGACGGTCCACCGTAGATGGCGGGCGCGGCCGGCCAGGGGCGGCGCGTCGTCCGGCGCCGTCCCGCTCGCTCCCAGGCCCTGGCGCGAGGCGCGAGGGTGGAGGACGATGGGGACGGGCACGGGACACCCGGCCCAGGGAGAGCGGAGGCAGCGCCGTGACGAAGACGCCAGTCGACGGGGAGCCCACGGCCGGGATCGCGCAGGAGCGGAGGATCGTGACCGAGGTGCCCGGTCCGCGCTCGCGTGCGCTGCAGGCCCGGCGCAGCGGGGCCGTCGCGCCGGGGGTGAGCAGCACCCTCCCCGTCTACGTGGCCGAGGCCTCGGGCGCGATCCTGCGCGACGTCGACGGCAACTCGCTGATCGACCTCGGCTCGGGCATCGCCGTGACGAGCATCGGCCACGCCGTTCCCGAGGTGGTCGCAGCGGTGAGCGAGCAGGTCGCCCGCTTCACCCACACGTGCTTCATGATCGCCCCCTACGAGGGCTACGTCGGGGTCTGCGAGCAGCTGAACGCCCTGACTCCCGGTGACCACGCCAAGTACTCGGCGCTGTTCAACTCGGGTGCCGAGGCGGTCGAGAACGCTGTCAAGGTGGCTCGCCACGCGACCGGTCGCCAGGCCGTGGGGGTCTTCGACCACGCCTACCACGGGCGGACGAACCTCACGATGGCGTTGACCGCGAAGAGCATGCCCTACAAGCACCGGTTCGGCCCGTTCGCGCCCGAGATCTACCGGGTGGCGATGTCCTATCCGTTCCGGGACCCGGAAGCGATGACCGGAGAGCAGGCGGCGGAGCGGGCGATCGACCAGCTGGCGGTGCAGGTCGGCGCCGCGAACCTGGCGTGCGTGCTGGTCGAGCCGATCCAGGGCGAGGGCGGCTTCGTCGTGCCCGCTCCCGGGTTCCTTCCCGCCCTCGCCTCGTGGTGCCACGACAATGGGGTGCTCTTCGTGGCCGACGAGATCCAGACCGGCTTCTGTCGCACCGGCGACTGGTTCGCCTGCGAGCACGAGGGCGTGGTGCCCGACCTGGTGACCACTGCGAAGGGGCTCGCCGGCGGGATGCCCCTCGCCGGGCTGACGGGCCGGGCCGAGCTGATGGCGGCGGTCCATCCGGGTGGCCTCGGCGGCACCTACGGCGGCAACCCCGTGGCCTGCGCCGCCGCGCTGGCCTCGATCGAGACGATGCGCCGCCTCGAGCTGGCGGGGGCGGCCCGCCGCATCGGCGCCGCCGTCGTGCCGCGCCTCGAGGCCCTGCAGCGGTCGTACCGGGGGATCGGGGACGTGCGCGGCCGGGGGGCGATGCGCGCCCTCGAGTTCGTCCAGCCGGGGACCGCCCTGCCCGACCCCGCGGCGACGCAGGCGGTGGCGAAGACCTGCCACGGCGAGGGCGTGGTCGTCCTCACCTGCGGCACCTACGGCAACGTCATCCGGCTGCTCCCGCCGCTCGTCATCGGCGACGCGCTGCTCGACGAGGGCCTCGGCGTCCTGGAACAGGCCGTCGCCAAGGTCCTCGGTTGACCGCCGGCCCCGGGCGCGCCGGCGGTCGGCGGGGCGCTCAGCCCATCGACGTCGTGTGGCGCGGGTGCACCGTCACGACGACGCGGTGGTCGCCGGGCTGGTGCCAGGGGTAGACGTCCTGGCCCATGTACTTCTTCGCCATCGAGTTGATGAAGGCGTTGTCCGGGTCGTCCTCGATCGACTCGACGACGCCGCGGATCTCGAGGTAGCGGTACGGGTTCTCGGGGTCGGTGATCGACAGCGCGATATCCGGACGCTCCTTCAGGTTGCGGTACTTCTGGCGCCCCGTCGTCTGGCTGAAGAGGAGGTGCTCGCCGTCCCAGCCGTACCAGACCGGGGTGCTCTGCGGAGTGCCGTCCGGCCCGATCGTCGCGACGTGCGCGAAGCCCTTCTTCGTCAAGAGGTCGGCGTACGACTCCGGGACGACGCCGGTCGCGGGTGGTGCCATCGGTTCCCCTTCCCTCCGGCGGGCACCGCTCGCCCGCCCCGGCGGGAGGATAGGGGATCGGCGTCACACGCGCTGCAACAACGCCCCGGGGCGGCTCGGGACGGGTCACGCCGGGCCCGCCCGGACGGATCCGGGGCGTGTTCACTGCCGGTTGACATGCGGGCGGCTGGCTACTAGGAACCTTCCGACGACGGGCTGGAGGAGCGGGACGGGCCATGACGCAGACGTGCGCTGACACGGGCACCGGGCCCGCCGTCGCGCCGCTCGACCCGCCGGCGCGCCTGGCCCTCTACCGGGCGATGCTCAGGGTCCGGCAGGACGCGCAAGCGCAGTCCTGGCTGGCGCGCGATCCCGTTCCCCGCTACCGGGAGCGCCTCGAAGCGCTCGGTGTCGACGCGGCGACGCTCGACGCCATCGAGGCCGCGGCGCGAGCCGAGGCCGACGAGGCCCGCGGGGCCGCCGAGGCCCCGCCGCTCGCTGATCCCGCCTCGATCGAGCGGGACGTGTTCGCTGACGGAGGTGCGAGATGGCGGAGCTGACCTACCGGGAGGCCGTCGCGGCCGGACTGGCCCAGGAGATGGCGCGCGACGAGTCCGTCGTGATGATCGGCGAGGACATCGGCGCCGCGGGCGGCGTCTTCAAGGCCACGGTCGGGCTGCTCGACCAGTTCGGCCCCCGGCGCGTCCGGGACACGCCGATCTCCGAGCAGGCGATCATCGGCGCGGCGATGGGCGCGGCGATGACGGGGCTGCGGCCGGTCGCCGAGCTGATGTTCGCCGACTTCCTCTCGGTCTGCCACGACCTCGTCGTGAACCAGATCGCGAAGGCCCGCTACATGACGAACGGCCAGATCACGCTCCCGCTCGTGATCCGCCTCGGCAACGGTGGAGGGCTGCGCTTCGGGGCGCAGCACTCCCAGTCGGTGGAGAACTGGCTGATGGCCGTGCCCGGGCTGAAGGTCGTCGTGCCGTCCACCCCGGCCGACGTCGTGGGACTGATGGCGGCCGCGATCCGCGACGACGACCCGGTGATGTTCCTCGAGGAGAAGGCCCTCTACCCGATGAAGGGCGAGGTGCCCGACACCGAGCACGTCGACCGGCTCGGCACCGCGGTCATCCGCCGGGAGGGCCGCCACGTCACCTTGGCGGCGCTCGGGACGATGGTGCTCCGCGCGCTCGACGCCGCGGAGCAGCTCGCTGCCGAGGGGATCGAGGCTGAGGTCATCGACGTGCGCTCGCTCGTCCCCCTCGACGTCACCACCGTCGCGAGGTCGGTCGCCAAGACGGCGCGCCTGTTCACGGTGGAGGAGAACCCCCGCCTGTGCGGCTGGGGCGCCGAGGTGGCCTCGATCATCGGCGAGGAGTGCTTCTACGACCTCGACGCGCCGATCCGGCGCATCACCACGCCGCACGTCCCGCTGCCGGCCGCGGACTCGCTCGAGGACGCGACCATCCCCTCGGCAGAGACCGTGGTCAACGCGGTGCGCAGGGGTCTCGATTAGCCGTCTGGTCGGCCGGACGCGCCGGGGCGTGACGCCGGGCGCGAGGGAGGGGGGAGGATGAGCTTCAGCTTCACCGGGAACGTCGCCGTCGTGACCGGCGCGAGCTCCGGGGTCGGGGCGGCGACGGCCAGGCTGCTGGCGGCCTCCGGGGCGAAGGTCGTCCTGGTAGGCCGGGACAAGGAGCGGCTCGCCGCCACCGAGGCGCAGGTCGCCGCCTCGGGCGCCGAGACGAGGTCGCTGGTCGTCGACCTGACGGCGGACGGCGCGCCGGAGGAGGTCGCCCGCTCGGCGGTCGACGCCTTCGGGGCGGTCGACGTGCTCGCGCACTGCGCCGCGATCCTGGAGATGGCGCCGCTCGCCGACGCGCCCGTCGAGAGCATCGACCGGATGTGGCGCGTGAACCTCCGGGCGCCGATGCTGCTCACGAAGGCGGTGATCCCCCACCTCGCCGACGGCTCGGCGATCGTCTTCGTCTCCTCGACCGTCGCCCACACGGCCTTTCCGGGCTACGCGCCCTACAGCGCGACCAAGGGTGCGGTCGAGGCCGTCGCCCGCTCGCTCGCGGTCGAGCTCGCGCCGAGAACCCGGGTGAACGTCGTCGCGCCGGGGTTCATCGTCACGCCGATGCTGACCGATCAGTACCCCGGCGCCCCGGGCCTCGAGGCCTGGGTGATCGAGCGCACCCCGCTCGGCTTCATCTGCTCGGCCGAGGACGTGGCCCAGAACATCAGGATGCTGTCGTGCCCCGAGACCAGCCGCTACATCACCGGCACGACCCTGGTCGCCGACGGCGGCTGGGTGGCCCGGGGCTAGGGCCGGCGATGATCCTCCACATGGCCCTCTTCCGCTGGAACGAGGACGTGCAGCCCGACGACGTCGCGGCGGTCGAGGCCGAGCTCGCCGCCTTCCGTCCGAAGGTGCCGCAGATCCTCGACTACCACTTCGGTGCCGACCTCGGCCTGCGGGACGGCAACGGCGACTTCGCCGTCCTCGCCCTCGTCGCGACGCCCGACGACCTCCACGCCTACCTCGACGACCCGGCCCACAAGGAGCTCACGGCACGCGTCCTCGCACCGAGGATCGCCAGCCGGCTCGCCCTCCAGGTCAACCTCGACGTTCCGATCGGCGCCGGGATCCTCCCCGGCTCCTGAAGGAGGCGGATCCGCCCGGCAGGTCGGGCGGGTGTCCCGCCCCGGCACTTGGCGCGGGCGGAGCCCCCGGGCCGGGTGCCTACTTGTTCTCGTACACGGCCGGCTGCCACCGGCCCGGGTCGGACACGCCGGCACGGGCCATCAGCCGGTCGCGGGCCTCCTCGGCGAGCGAGCGGACGCGGGCGAAGTCGTGGTGGAGCAGGCGGCCGCCCTCCTTCACGACCTGGCCGTCGAGGATCACGGTGTCGACGAGCATCGGGTGTCCCGACTCGACGACGGCGCCGGCGGGTAGTTCAGCGGCTGCATGCCCCACGTGTCGGTGCGCACGAGGATGACGTCGGCCTTCTTGCCGGGGGTCAACGAGCCGACCTCCTCGCCGAGCCACGCTGCGACTGCGCCCTCGCGCGTCGCGAAGCGGAGCACGTCGACCGAGGTGAGCGGGAGCGGGTCGACGGCCCGGTCCTTGTCGAGCGCCTCGACGTTCACGAGATAGCGCGTGCCGGCGAGCAACGCCCGCATCGCCGAGAACATGTCGCCCCCGACCGAGGTGCACACGTCGATCGACACCCCGACGGGGATGCCCCGCGCCATCGCGCGCAGCGTCGCCAGGCGGCCGTGGCCCATGTGCATCTCGAGCTCGGGGGCGACGGAGACCGAGCCGCCGGTGTCGCGGATCATGTCGAACTCGGCCCCAGCGAGAGCGTTGCAGTGCACGTAGGTCGTCCTCGGCGTCGTGAGGCCGTTCTCGTGCATCCACTGCACGGGGAGGCCCTTGCCCCAGGCCCCGTCGCCGACGTGGACGGTGACCGGGATGTCGAGCTCGGTGGCGAGGGCGAAGTCCTGGAGCGTGACCTCCTTCGTCGCGAACTGCGGGCCCCGCGGCGCGAGGGCCAGCGTGACGAGGCCGCCCTTGGCCGGGAACCACTGCTCGGCGACGCGTACGACGTCACGCGACTGCGGGATCTCGCTGATCGGGAGCCACTCGTCGTTGGCGTTGCCGTAGGCCCAGACGCACCGGATGCCCGAGTCGAACACTCCCTGGAGCGCGGCGTCGGCGTGCTCGGGGGTGTTGTTGTTGTGGGACCAGTCGACCATCGTCGTGATGCCGGCGTCGAGCGCGTCGAGCATCGCGAGGAGGTTGGCCGCGTACATGTCCTCGGGCTGGTACTGGCTGCCGAGCACGCCGCGGACGCCCGAGAAGTACTGGGGTTACGAACTGGTCCCGACGATCCACCTAAACGCCACCAAACGTGCGTACGCTCGTGCGCGTGAAGCTCGCCGAGTGGGCCCGTTCGTACGGCGTCCACCCCAACACCGCGTATCGCTGGTTCCGTGACGGCACGATGCCCGTGCCCGCGCGCCGGCTGGCTTCGGGCACGATCGTCGTCGAGCAGGAGCCGACGAAAGTGGCCAGCGGTCGGACCGTCGCCTACTGCCGGGTGAGTTCGCACGACCAGCGCGACGATCTCGAGCGCCAGGCCGGTCGGGTGACCCTTTGGGCGTCCGAGCGCGGCCTATCGGTCGACGAGGTCGTCACCGAGGTCGGCTCGGGCCTGAACGCGAAGCGCCCGCGCCTTGCCCGGCTGCTCGCGGATGTCTCAGTTGCAAGGATCGTCGTCGAGCACCGGGACCGGCTCGCGCGCTTCGGGGTCGAGCACCTCACTGCCGCGCTCTCCGCTCAGGGACGGAGCATCCTCGTCGTCGACGAGGGGGAGGTCGACGACGACCTCGTGCGGGACATGACCGAGGTGCTCACGTCGTTCTGTGCCCGCCTCTATGGGCGTCGCGGTGCACGCAATCGAGCGCTCCGGGCGATCACGACGGCGAAGAACACCGAGGTGGCGTAGTGCTCGTTCACCAGGCATTCCGCTTCGAGCTCGACCCGAACAATCGGACGCGTGCGGCGCTGAGCTCGCATGCCGGAGCGTCCCGCTTCGCCTACAACTGGGGCCTCGCGCTCGTGAAGGCCCGCCTCGAGCAACGTGAACAGGTCCGCCGGGCAGCGCTTCGCGAGCTCCTCCCCGACGGCGACGTCGAGCGCCTTGCTCGCACGATCGACGTGCCCTGGAACCTCCCGGCGCTCCGCAAGGAGTGGAACCGGGAGAAGGCCGAGACAGCTCCCTGGTGGGTCGCGAACTCGAAGGAGGCGTACTCGAGCGGCCTCGACGCTCTCGCCCGGGCGCTCGAGGGGTGGTCGAAGTCCCGTGCGGGCGCGCGGGCCGGCACGGTCGGGTTCCCCCGGTTCAAGAAGAAGCGGGTGAGGAAGTCCTGTCGGTTCACTACCGGCGCCATCCGCGTGCGTGACGACCGCCACGTTCAGCTCCCACGCGTCGGTGTCGTGCGGGTAAAGGAGCAGACGGGAAAGCTCCGCGAGCTCCTCGACACCGGTCGTGCCCGGATCTGCTCGGCCACGGTCTCCGAGCAAACTGGTCGGTGGTTCGTGAGCTTCACCT
>Ga0307374_10008873_pt1 | contig 14931 bp, 13 predicted proteins | sample OX3MG_FD_202532 | JGI IMG/M metagenome (GOLD analysis project Ga0307374, IMG submission 202532) | Soil microbial communities from Risofladan, Vaasa, Finland - OX-3 | ecosystem: Environmental > Terrestrial > Soil > Coastal area > Acid sulfate soil | place: Finland: Risofladan, Vaasa | collected... | reverse complement strand
TGTTCCATGAACTGGCGATCGGAGCGGTGTTCCGCCAACAACTCTGCAAATTCTTTACCGCCGGCACCCTCCTCGCACGCCGCCATCAGAAGGATCTTCCCGCCCGGTTTGACAATTTGCGATGCTGCCGTGATGCCCTTAACGGACTGATAGAAGGAGAGATCGAGGGGATAGCCGGCGCCAGTGGTGATCACTGCGTCCACAGGCTCGTCAAGAGTCTCCAGCATCACCTGAGAAACGAATTGAACTCCCTCGCGATGAGCCTGGATGGGATCGCCCGCGAACACCGCCGCAATGGGACGCTGTCCCGTTCCCCGCGCAAGGGCTACGTCAACCATAAAATCGTGCCGCGCCATTCCGGCAATCTCCAGAAGCTCAAGGTGGAGAGGGTTATCATCGATCGATCCCTCGCAGGATCGAGGGTCCCGCATGAAATTGGGGCTGTGGAGGACTTTGATGGTTTCCTGGGCGGCCAGACCGGGCGCGACCAGTTTCCGGCCTCCGGAAAACCCAAGCATCAAGTGTGGCTCAATAAACCCTACTGTGATGTGAAGGGCAGCAGAAACAAAGCGTTCGTCGATATAAACGGGTGTTCCGGAGGTGGTGGAACCCAGATGCCGGTGTTCGGCTAATGTCCGGGCATTGTGATTGACGATGTGATAGCGGGAAGCGATGCCTTCACCGCAAATCTCTCGAATTTCCGCCGGACTCGCCGGGCGGTGCAAACCGGTGGCAATGAGGATCGTCACCTTGTCGCGGGGAATGCCCACGGCTTCCAGATCAGAAAGGATGGCGGGCAGAATCAGGCGGTTCGGAACCGGACGGGTGATGTCACATGCCGAGATAGCCGCAGACAGCTTGTCCCTTGCGACCTCCCGGAGAGACGGGCTGGCAATGGGAGCGTCAAGTGCTCGCCGGACGGCCTCTTCCGCACAGTCGAGGGGTACGGCCGAGCGGGCTTCCAACACACGGTAACGAAATCCCTCGGGCAGGTTGATGGTGAGACCGTTTTGGCCGAACGCCAGATCAACACGCATATACCGAATCCGCCAAACACGTCAGCTGGAACTTCCATTATAGACTCGGGCCAGACCAACAGTGCACACCTGGCCCCCGGGAGTGTAATCGCCAACCGGGTTTTCAGCATTCAGACCGCCCAACTCTTGGGGCATCCTTACTTGCGACGTAAGCGTCCGGTGATGGCCGTCTGGACGCGATTGAAATAAGAAGGCATTCTTCCGGGTGGACACTTCGGTAGTGTCCACTTGGAGGATCATGGACACTTCCGACTCGGCAGTTATCGTTTCTGTTCCCTCCCGCAAGGCAGTTCCCACAAGGAAGAGGGTGCATCGCAGTCCCGAACTGAAGCGCCAGATGGTGGAAGAAACCCTGGCGCCAGGTGCGTCAGTGGCGCGTGTTGCCCAGGCCCACGGTGTGAATGCGAACCTCCTGTTCAATTGGCGCCGACAGTATCGTCAAGGGCTGCTGGGTGTTGGCACGCGCCGAATGCCCGGCCTGCTGGCGGTGCGTGTGGCGGAAGCGCCCTGTGCCCCAGACCGGGGCTCGGGTGGAAGGGCGGGAATGCACCGCACCAACACGGAGACGCCTCAAACGCCTTCCGGTACCATTCATGTCGAACTTCCGAAAGGGCGGGTACGGCTGACCGGTTCAGTAGATCCGGAGACCCTTCGGGTGGTGCTGGAGGCGCTCGGGGGATGATGGGGTTGCCGGCGGGGACACGGATCTGGATTGTGGCGGGCGTGACGGACCTCAGACGGGGCTTTGCGGGGCTGGCGGGGATGGTGCAGACGGCGCTGGAGGAGAATCCGTTTTCAGGTCACGTCTTTGTGTTTCGGGGGCGGCGCGGTGACCTGATCAAAGTTTTGTGGTGGGATGGCGACGGGATGTGTCTATTGGCCAAGCGGCTGGAGCGCGGTCGCTTCGTCTGGCCGCAGGCGGAAAGCGGCACGGTGTCGCTCTCACGGGCACAGCTCTCGATGCTGCTGGAAGGGATCGACTGGCGGCGTCCGGCGCGAACTGCGGCGCCCGAGATGGCGGTGTGAGCAGCGACGCTTTCTTTTTCCACAATTTTCTTTGCAGATGCGATCTTTTCGTGCGCTTTTTTCTTGCGCTCAAAAAAACTTCTGGCATACTGCTGGCGCGATGACGGCACGCGCAACCCTTCCCGATCTCAACTCGCTGACCCATGACTCGTTAAGAGCGCTCATCCTGGCGCAGCACGAAGAGCTCGCCGCACAGGAGGAAGCGCTTCACTCGAAAGAGAAACTGCTGGCCTCGCGCGAGGCCGAGATTGAGCGGCTGAAACTGCTGATCGCGAAGTTGCGGCGGATGCAGTTCGGACGGCGATCGGAGAAGCTGGAACGGCAGATTGAGCAGTTGGAGTTGCAGTTGGATGAACTGGAAACAGTGCGGGCAGAAGAAGCCGCCGGTTCACCAACGCCCGAGACGGGGAGAGGCAATGCCGATAGCGGAAGGCCCGCACGGCGGCCGCTGCCCGCCCACCTGCCGCGCGAGGTGCGAGAGATGCGGCCGAAGGAGACGGCCTGCCCGGACTGCGGTGGGGCCTTGAAACATCTCAGCGAAGATGTTTCGGAGATGCTGGAATACGTACCGGCCGAGTTCCGGGTGGTCCGGCAGGTGAGGCCGAAGCTGGCCTGCTCGCGCTGCGACAAGATTGTGCAGGCGGAAGCGGTGAGTCGTCCGATCGCACGCGGGATGGCGGGACCGGGTCTGTTGGCGCACGTGCTGGCATCGAAATATTGCGACCATCTTCCGTTGTATCGGCAGTCGGAGATTTATGCGCGAGCGGGTGTGGAACTGGATCGCGCGACGCTGGCGGACTGGGTGGGCTCAGCCAGTGCTTTGCTGGAACCGCTGGTCGAGGCACTCAAGCGTCACGTGATGAGCGGCGAAAAGCTGCACGCCGACGATACACCGGTACCGGTGCTGGCGCCGGGCTTGGGCAAGACCAAGCTCGGCCGGCTGTGGACTTACGTGCGCGATGACCGGCCAGCCGGGGACCCGACGCCGCCGGCCGTGTGGTTCGCCTACTCGCCGGATCGCAAGGGCGAGCATCCGGCCAAACACCTGGCTGAGTTCCGCGGCGTCTTGCAGGCAGATGCCTACGCCGGATTCAATCCGCTTTACGAAGACGGACGAATTCAGGAGGCGGCATGCTGGGCGCACGTACGGAGAAAATTCTACGATCTTCAGGTCGCGCACCAGTCGCCGGTCGCCCAGGAAGCGCTGGAACGGATCGCCGCCCTGTACGCCATCGAGAGTGAGATTCGCGGCCGTCCGCCGAGCGAGCGGCGCGAGGTGCGGCAAGGGAGAGCGGGACCGCTACTGGAGTCATTCAAAACTTGGCTGGAAAGCTGTTTGCCCAGGCTGTCGCGGAAATCGGACACGACGGCGGCGGTGAAGTATGCGCTGGGTCTATGGCAGGCACTGGTGCGCTACGCGGACGACGGCCGCCTGGAGATCGACAACAATGCCGCCGAGCGGGCGCTGCGCGTGGTCGCGCTGGGTAGGAAGAATTATCTCTTCGCGGGTTCGGATGCGGGCGGCGAGCACGCCGCGGCTATCTACAGCCTGATCGGCACGGCAAAACTGAACGGCCTGGATCCCGAAGCGTACCTGCGCGAGGTGCTCTCGCGCATCGCTGACCACTCCATCAACCGCATCGAGGAGTTGCTGCCATGGAAGATCACCCCAAGCACCCCCGCCGTAAGCAAGCCCGCCGCGTAGGCGCCCATGCCGTTGAAACGCCTCCCGGTGCCGAGGCTCTCTCCTTGCCCAACATCGCCGAGTTGATTGACCACGGCCAAATCACCGTGGGCGTGATGGAACCCGTCGGGTGCGTGGCGGTTGCCTCGGAGGACCATTACAACCTGGCCATGCTGCGCCGCCGAAAAGGAGAAACCTTGCTCGAGTTGCTCACCCGCCTCGACCAAGCTATCGACAAAGCAGAGACCCTGGGCATCTTCACCGACGAAATCAATCGATAACCTCTCACCATCAGTGCCCTCTTCACAAACTGGTGGACACTTACAACACTCCTGTCAATACGGCCTCCGCCTGACGGTTACCTTGCGACTGGACGCTTGTGGGATCAAAATCCTGCTCCGCGGAGCTCCTGCCCGATCAAATGCTGCAGCCGCTGCAGCGGATGAGCAGCCTCAATGTCTGCACAATCCTCAGTTTCGGGCGCGATCACCAACTGTTCGTGCGGGCGGTGTCGCTCCGAGAAGTTGGGACCCGGGTTGCGGATCGGTTGGTGACCAATAGCAGTCAGGGAAGAACTTGTTTTAGTGATCCTATTTCGAAAGGTACAGTTACATGTCAGGATAGCGGCTTATCGTCAAGTGAAGTAGTGATACGTAAATTCTTGGGACCATGATTAATCCGAGCCCGTGTTAAGCCACCACAGCCTCCTTGAGCGAGGCTCGCGATCTGACTATTCAACAACGATTTCCACCTGCGGGCGCACTCGTAATCGAACCTCTTCGTAAATAGCGATCTGCGATGTTTGCGCCACCTCAAGGGACGCGACAATAGCGTAGGGAACTCGCTCATTTAGTTTCCCGCCATCAGGTCGACAACTTACTTGGATTTCAAGGTTTGTTCCGTCAACGAAAGCCTCTGCTTCTTCGCCGGTGTAAACACGGTGCTCTACTGTGCCCCTTTGAGCGGATTTGGTGTCGAGGCCCGAGCTTTTCGGTGTGCCTATCCCAGAGTTGGGGACCTTGAGAAAAAGCTGGGCAGCCCTATAACTCTTATGCTGATTGTCGGTTGGAGTGAACCATGCAAGGGTCACTGTTAGCCGGCGCCACTCCGTACTGGCACTAAGCGATGGAGGCAGCGGAAGGCGAAATATCTGCCCTTCGTCTGCTCCAATGCTACTCCATCCCAGGAGGGTCGCGCGTTGATCCGTAGACGAATAGCATCTATCGACCTTCACTTCGCCGTAGCCCAAGAACTTCTGCTTCAAGCGATTGCGGTCTCTCCAGTCCGCAAACTCTTCTCCAAAAGCTAGACCGAGAGGCTCGTCTATCCGATCCCACGAGGCAGCATGGACGAGGATGCCTTTGAGCAGAACCGCGAGGCTTGCTTCGTCCAGTGGCGAGCAGTCCGGCGGCACCTCGTAGGCAGATAGAACACCGGCAGCAACAGCAGCACATCTACTGGCCAGGGCCGCGGCATTGCTTGTCCCACAACTATAGCTCACTCGGCCCGTCTCGAAGGCAGTCCCAGGGCATGCCGTCAACTGCCCTGGCGCGTTTGTCGTGACCGATGGGGTGAACCGGGCAGGATCTGCGCCGTCTCCAACCGGAGGATCAAACAGCATCCGTCCTCCGGGCAACAGCACTTCCGGTTTCGTTGCCCGCCGAAATCCGCTCGCTATGGTGTTGATCGGACTGATCAACCTGCCGACTGGAAACAGGTCAATGCGCGCCCCTCTTTCGTATGCCGGACAATCGTCGGCGTGTACCGCTCCTACAGTGAGGCAATTGACTGATTCGGCTGGTGAAAAAGGAAGTCTGCGAAATTGATCACTTCGCATCGCCGTTAGAACTTGCAATGTAAGATCGTTACCTGAAAGCTCTCGCCAGTCTGAACAGGTTGACGTGATCGATATTGGGTCATTGCAGTTACCTGCACTGACGATGAAAAGTACTTTGTACCTCCATGCTAGCCAGTCCAGAAGACGAGCGAGAGAGCTCATTTCGCGCAGGAACGGCTGTGTTGGGTCTCCGATGGAAAGGTTCACGATTCGGACTGAAGGTGCGCTTGGAGGATTTTCCCCCTCCGGCTCAAAAATTCGGTGAACCGCGCGATGAATCACGTCGACTAGGAGCCTTCGGGGCGGAGATTGCTCTTTTTGCGCCAGAGCGTCGAAGTGCAGTATGGGGCGTACGTAGACGGGATTGGCAAGCGGAGGGCTCGAGCCATTCAAGTCACCATGAATAATTAGTGACGCCATTGCAGTTCCGTGCTGCTGCTGTGTAGCTTCGTAATGCGCCGCGTGATCATCAGGGTCGTCTATGATTATTCGGCCTTGTAGCGCTGAATGGTTCTCCAATGGTAGCCCATCGAGTAACGCAACTAAGGGTTCCCCCTGGGGCGCCAGCACGTCAGCGAGCCTCTGCGCGAGATTGAAATCCGATCTTTCTATGGGGGCTAATTCGAACATGGATTGCCCTTGAGGACGGAAAAACATCACTCCTTCGCAGTTTAAAAGTCGCGTATATCTTTGGTCCGCGATTAGTTGGAGAGTCTGCTGAACTACGTTCGCGGGAAGTGAAGCAAGAATAGCGTGATACCGAATCTCCGAAATAACAGCATGGTCGATGATTTCGCCCCCGCTTTCAGCGATCGCATCCTGTACCTCTTGAGCAAGTTGTTCACGCTTTGCAGGATCCGAGCGAAACCAAAACTCCACCTCGAAAGGGCAGTCCCCTTGCGCCCCCTTGACATCGATATCTTCCTGCCATCGCTGCAGTAGCCCCGTGTCTGCGATTCGGTCCTGCGGTCCCCAACGCCGGATATCTCGAAGGTGTGAGAAGAGGTGCTTGAAAGGACCAAATCCTCTCTTGGCCCGCTTGGCTGGCTCAGCTTGCCACTCCCCCCAGAGACCAAGTAGTTCGTCCATTGCCTGCAGATTACTGAAAAGCGCGTAGAGCCGCCGAGGGACACGTTTCTCGGGGTCCTTTTCGTCTTGGAAACCCAATTCGGGCTCAACTTCTTCGAGATCTCGCTCTGCAAGCCACTCAAGGCCAGGAATTTGGGAAGCAGCTTTTGCCACATTCTCGACTGCCTCCGCCAGAGTCTCAATGACAATGACCTGCTCCGGTTCCGCACCGGCGATCGTATTTTGTATGTCTCTGAGCCCAGCAGCGATCTGTTCGAATCTTTGTTGCAGGCGTTGGTTTTGTTGCTCGGGAGTTGGAAGTCTGTACTTGCCACCACCCCCGCCCAATTTTTGCCTTTTCGTGTCTGTGGGGCGAGCAAAAAAGAGAAATGGTTTCTCAGCCATGAAAGTCTGGGTCTACCTTTTCGCGGTCCTCTTGACTGAAGCCGTTCCGGCTCGAGCGTTCCATTGTCGCAACTTCTTGGCGATAATCGTCCCTGGATCTCCCCCCGGCAGTGAGAGGACGTAAGTTCTACAAACGTCGCTGATAAAGTCCTCAAGCTCGGAAAAGCTAGCGCCTGACAGGCGGCGCGCAAGGAGTCTTGGGCTTTGGCCGAGCGGAAAAGAGAGCTTTGATGTAACGCTCCGGAAGTACTCCTCGATCTGCGCGCTGGTAGGACGGGCTAGTTCCAGACGAACTTGAAACCGTCGCCACACTGCGCGGTCCATGAGCTCGGGGTGGTTGGTTGCGCAGACCACGACCACGTGCGCTGGTAGGTCGTCGATCTGTAGCAGGAGGGAGCTGACAACGCGCTTGATCTCGCCGGTTTCATGAACGTCCCCTCTCTCCTTCCCAATAGTATCGAACTCGTCAAAGAACAACACGCACTGGCGAGTGTGAGCATAGTCGAAAAGCCTTCGTAGCCTGGAGGCTGTCTCTCCAAGGAAGCTCGTGATCAGTCCATCATATCTAGCGACAACTATAGGCACCATCAGCGCGTTTGCCAGGGCTTCAGCTACAGAGGTCTTCCCGTTTCCAGGCGAACCGATAAGCAGTAACCGATTTCTTGGTTTCAGGTTGTACGAGCGGAGCAGGTCGGATCGGTGATATTCTTGGACGAGCTCGTCAATTGCTTGTCGGTTATGCTTGGTGAGGACCAAATCAGAGAGGGTTCGGCGCGCAACTTTCTCGTATAATACCTCTTGTGTCGAGGTCCGGGTGGGAGGGGATCCCCCTAAGGACCCGTTCCCGTTTGGCTGTATCTGTTTTTCTAGCTGCTCGGCTAACACATGGTGATTCTTAGCTCTCTCTTCTGCCGCCATTGCCTCCACGGCCTTCCGCATGAGTGCGCGATCACCCGCATTCGCTGCCTTGATCAGCGTCAGTAGCAAGTCGCTTCTTGCCATAGCTCGTGTTCACCCTCTCTTATACGCGGAGCGCGAAGCTGGAAAATGGAAATTTCGTTTTCTGCAAGCGTTGAGATTACCACCTCTTTGAAAATTGTACCAGCCAGCGATCGGTCGGAGAGCATTTGGTCAAATCTGTCGCGACTACGAGGAGAGGTATTAGTTTGTATCCGTTCTCGCCAAGAGTTGCGTGTGCTGAAAAATGGCGGAGCCATCATGGGATTCAGTGATTGCCGCCGATGGAAACTATGAATGCAGCAAGTCGGGCAGATGATCCCACCGCTTAGCCCTTCATAGACCCCGCTCTAGGAAACAATCATCATGATCCCTCGAGGTTTAGTAATCTTTGTGCTCCTGCCATGTGGGGCGCTTTGCCGTATAACGGCCTAACCTTCCCTGCAGCGGCTGCAGTGCTTCACAGCCCGAACACCTGCCTTGCAGTGGAACATGGGATTTGCCACTTTATGTGTTGGCCTTTTCATTACATGGTAAATTTGTTGCATTAATCTAAAATTGCACTGGTTGTTTCCCAGCATGCACGGGTTTTTCGAGGAAGCTGCCGGAGGGCAAAACCAATGGAGATTTCGCCTAACATGGCTGACTTCGCTTCCACGCCAGAATTAGGTCGAGCCCAAGGATGACTGCTCGGGCAGCAAAACGGGGAACCACCAGACTCTATCAGGGCTGAACCCAAGGCGGATTCCCGGATGCCAGCGGGAACCTGGCGACCGTGTGTTCCCATCATGGGTCCTCAAAATAGTTGCGCAAGATACATTTGGCGGTGCATCAATTCTCGGCGTGTTTGCTGGCATAGGTCGACAAATTTCGACGGTTCCTGCAGCCGCTGCAGCGGACGAGCTAACCTGATCAAACCGTGGTGTCACAAATCGTGATCTCGCCGCGGCAACTGGATATCAATTACACAAGGTTTGGATGTGTTCCGCGATGATCCGGACGTGGTCATTGCCGGCACTCTGGCGGCACGCGCCAAGGACGGTCTAAACGAGCCGAAAATGTGGCATGAATTTAATTGCCAAACCCTTTCTCATGACGAGTCCGATTAAGAAATGGTTCTTAGCAGTTGACCAGGCTTGACTTTTAGCGCGCGGGCGAGCTGCACAATATTCACAAGACTTACATTTCTCTCGCCTCGTTCCACCCCACCAACATAGTTGCGGTGCAAGTCCGCAATCTCGGCGAGTCTCTCCTGCGATAACTTGCTTCTTAACCTCAGCTTACGGAGTTGTCTTCCGAACAGGATTCTCGGGTCGGGGCTTTGCACACGCCCATCTTGAAAGCTCGACCACTATGAGTCTACACACTATGAGTGTGATATAATCTGGCCGCGTTCTTATCAGTTCAGGGCGAAAGGAGGATCGCTGTGGGTTGTCGAGCCCTGATAGCCGAATTCCTATCAGTGGGCTTATCGTCCATCATTTCCCTTCCACTACCAGCCCAAATGCTTGCTCCAGCCAGGCCATTGGCGGTCAATTCCATACGCGGATTCCGATACGCCGAAAGACGAGCCCCGAATCCTGGTGCCGCATTTTCCCCTTGTTAAAGGAGTGTTGGTATGCGAACACACCGTGCTTGTGCTGTACTACTGCAATCGGTTCTAATTGCTTTGATAGGCGTAATACCAATTACCCTTCGCGGGCAGCATGAAAGCGTCGAGGGAGTACCGGTCGAGGTGGTCGCGACGGCCAGTGAATACATCCCCACTTCCAGGACAATTTCCCATCCAGGTCACTCGTACACGGACTGCATGGGGAATACGTCTTACTTTGGAAATTTCAATGATTACGGCAGCGTCGGTTCTGCTTCTGGTACGGCAAGCGCGAACACGCATTGCAACACGACCTTCAACCCGCCCACAGAAACCACCCTCACCGACTATCGGCGAGTGAACTACACGATCGTTATGGGAGGGAACGCAGTGTATCGCCTGGCATGCACGCAGACCTGGAAGCTTACCCGAAGAGGAAGATTCTTTGGCGCAGTGGGTGCAATAGCAGCCGGAGCTTCAGGAAACACATCGCAGGTTTCCAGGAATGCCGGTAAGTGGAGCGAGTGCCCTGCTTTTGTCGTCGGAAGTAAGTACACCCTCACAGTACAGAGTGCCTCGAATGCACAATTGGAAGAAACAGCGGGGGCAAAACCCAGCAAGCTGGAATACATGGGTTCGTCATCGTTGACCTCAGCACGGCCCAAACCCGAACCACTGAATCAAACAGCCCCCTCCAGTATCCCTGCGACCGCAAAGGTTCATGTGACCTCGTTGCCGAGCGGAGCTGAAATCTATGTGGACGGAAGGTACTATGGTGACACCCCATCCGACATAACGCTGACCACCGGAGCGCACCTTGTGAAGGTTACAATCGGCGGAAGGGAATGGTCTCGAACGGTCCAGGTTACAGCGGGAGAAATTAGCATTCACGCGAGCATAACTCAGTAGTTTAGGTTCCACGACTTCCTTACATTTGGTGACCTTCGTCAGAGTGTGTCCGACCGAGGCGCTCCAAGCCTAGGCAGCAGAGCAGCGCAAGCCCCCAAACTCTTTTGGGATCGCCATGCAGAGCCGCACGCATCGAACCCGATGGACGCAGAGGAATCATCGCGGGTGTGGCCTCCTAAAGAGCCGGTTCACAGTTACGAACACGATATTGCACGCGATGTGCTTGCCGAAGATCCGTGGGATGCGATATTTTGTGAGGCCGACCAGTTTGCCGATCCGGAGGAGATTGCGGAGTTGCGAAAGGACTACGAGGTGAACTTGGCTGCACGGGAAGAAAGGAAGTCTTCAACGGGACACCTCACCTGCGATAGCGTAAGGGTGCAAAATTCCTGCGGTTCGGCCTGCACTGGATAGAAACTTGCCACCTGGCGTTCCCCCATCCAACTCGATGCTACCCAGCTAAGTGAGTCCACAATCTGTAAATCGTGCCTTATCATCGGGGCTGGCGAATAGTCGGCTCGGAGAATCGCGCGGGAATGCCACAACACGTGCAGGACTCGAGGTATTTCTGATCAGGGACAAGCCTTGGGTAGTCACCGTGAACTTGTCCGCTGAAACCCACCCCCAGAGAGGCCCGTATACCCGACCGAATCCCGGTCAAGCTTGACAGAGAAATCTGGCAGGCGAAAAAATGGGTCATCTGAAGCGGACCGCGACCTGTGCTCCTGCAGTCGCTGCAGGGGATTGGCTGAGGAATTAGCGCGCACGTTGCTGACGAGAGGCTTAAGGCTGTCCGGATAAGGAGGCTCTCTGCTAGTGAGACACGAGCCAATCAAGTCTTCGCTCCTGTCGGCTCAGCTTTCCTGCGGGAATCTCGGTCAAACCAATCGATCAACAGGGCGGTGAGGTGCTTGGCATCCTCGACGCTCCTCAACCTGACGCTGCACTTCTGCTGTCCGTGCTCGCTGAAGGCAAAGCTGCCTTTTAGGACACGACGAATCTCCTCTTCCGGAACATTCGTGACTTCAGAGACGACCGGAGCCCACATCCAGATGTCCAATTCCTCTTTTGGCGTATCGAATCGGTCCGGCGACACAGCAATGCCAAAGACTACCCGGTGCTTATCGTTCATATCCCTCCGCCAGTAGCGATACGAACCGCCATATCCCTTTCCCCGCTGTTCCGTTACCCACCCGTCAACCGCGAGCCTGCGGCACACCTCGACGAGGGGCGCAATCCCTCGCTCCGCAGCGAAGGCAACAAGTTCTTCGTCACTGATTTCACTCTCAGAGCCGCCCTCGTCCTCGCTCTCTGGTTCGAGCTTCTTCTCCTTGTCGGCAAACAGCTCGTTGAACTCCTGCTCCTGAAGGCCGAAGAGCTTTTCCGCATTCTGTCGGATCTTCTTACCCCGTCGCTCGATCATGGCTTCGAAGTTACCCGGTTGCAGATCCTCCCATGTTAGCAACCTCTCCTCAAGATCCTTATCGGAGTATGGCGGAATGTTCCGCCCCGGACTTCTGAACCACTCGTGCGGCGGTTTATCGAGCTTATTGAGATTATCGACTCCGCGTAGAAAATGGAAATTCGCGTAGTGATTGACTGTCTCGTACGGGTAGCCCGCTCTCTCAAGCTTGGATTTTGGGAAGATATGGTCCCGCTGCAGTTCCTCGGGATTGCGGTCGAGGGTAATGCCCCCGTGCGCGATGTTCAATGCGAGATCAAGATGACGCCTGAGCATGTCATCGAGCGACTTGATCCCGTATTCGCGTTTCACAATCGCCACCAGCTGGTCGAGCGGAAACGATACTGCGCCTGCAACCTTGTTTCGCGCGAAGGCGCCCATACGCGCCTCGGCCCCGCTGAACACGCCGCTCATGATGGCAAGGTATATGCCAATGACGATGTTCCGCTTATCTGTGTTCGCCGGCTGCTCGTGCGCTGCAAGGAACAGCACGAAAGGCAACAGGGCATTATGGCCCCCACGGAAGAAGCGCTCCGAATGAATTCTGCAACCGTCCTGTAATATAACGCCAAGTAGCTGCCACGCCCTTTTGATACCTGGAATGTGCACAGGGAGTCTCTTTGCTAGTTGTTCCAGCTGCTTGCGGTCATTGACCAGCTTGTCAAACCGCGTCTCAGCGCCTTCCGCTAACAGAAGGCTTTTCAGCACATCGTCACGCGTGAATTTGAACGGACGACTCTCATTGATTCCCCTGACGATGGCTTGCAATTCCGGCTGAATGTCGTTCCACGTGAGATCGAGAAGGCTCATCAACAGGTCTGATTTCTGGAGTACTAGGCCGCCTGAATTCACGCGCACAAAGATCTCGAGAATTTCCTCGACAGGGGTCACATGCGAGGGATCTTTGTCCACCGTGATCACCTGCAGGGACTTGGCATTACCCAGGATGGTCGCGCACCGGATATAGATATTCGTTATGAGCGCCGTCTCATCCTCATTCAAGTTCAGCTCCTGAGCCTTCTTGAGTGCGCTTGAAGCGGCAAAGACAGGGTTGATCTTGATCAGGTCCTGTATTGGCAGGAAGTGCCGTTTTAGGCCGTTGCTGGCCGCATTTAGCGCGATCAATTCTGTCTGAGGCAAGAACTGACACTCGTAGTATTCTTTTCCGGGATCTTTGCCTTCAGGGTCGCCGCTCAGGACGTCGATGTAGAGCCGCTTGTGGTTGTAGGTTCCCTTGAAAGCCGCGAACAGGCTGGTCAGCCTCTGCTGGCCATCAAGAACAAGATACTTGCTCGAACTGTCGGTCGAGGTTTCATAATTGAATACTTCCTGAATTTCCGTGTCCACGTCGCGTGGAAGGCACCTGAATCTTTGGATTTGCGATGCCCTCCATAGCATGACTGCTCCGATGGGGAATCCTCGCAGCAGGCTGTCGATCAGTCGGTAAATTCTCTCCTCATTCCAGACGAAAGGTCGTTGCATCGCTGGCAAAACAATTTCGTCTCGCTCTACCTGTGACAGCAGGCCGAATAGGGTCGGATCAAGCATGGATGCCTCCTGTCGGAATATCCACTTTGGGCTCCGATGACCTCGGCATCATACGTCCAACCGCCGCCACGTGCAACGATGAGTCGCGACCCGTAAGTCCCGTGCCTCCGTCGAGGGTACTGCCTAGCAAGGGCAGCAGAGTTCCTGCGGTGCCAGCATGGACAAAATCAGCCCGAAACTGTGTACCGTGTTCTCCAATCGCGCCGTCAGGGCGAATCAACACTACCTCATTCAAGGAACTCTTTCGACATATTACGCGGTACCTGGCGGGTTAGTCGAATTTCCGGAAAACTGTTGAGCGGTTGCCTTAGATTCTCGATCAGCAGAGCCCTGTCAGGAATCCTTGCGATGTCTGTGATACCGCACAGCCCGGCAATTTTGCAAGTCGTCCAAGAACTCTGAAGCTGGGGTGACTCCAGTCACCAACAAATGATCTCGTGCGCGGGTGCAGGCAACATAAAGCAGATTGCGTTCAGTGTTGTAGACCTCTTCGAGATCGGAATCATCAGCGACTGTTTCTATTCGCTTCTGTTGGGGGATAACTTCATCGTCACACGCCATCACCGCAACTGCGCGGAATTCCAATCCCTTGGCAAGGTGCATCGTGGCGATGGAAGCTTTTCCATGGGTCGTCTCAACTTTCTCGTCGAGCACCTTGTACGGGAGCGCAGCAACCTCCGCGGCAGCCCGTGCCCTGTCTAACTCATCTTCAGACCGAACAAAGATCGCGATTTCGTGGGGTAGGATGCCATCTTTCACTATTCCCTTTAGCCAATCCCCTGCAACCTTGACTTCCTGTTTCATTGAATCCATGGTCTGAATCTCAGGCGGTGGCCCGTTGAACAGGGAGACGGTCGTCTTGCGCTCTTCGGTATTCCCATCCACGTCCGAAACCTCTGGCCCCAGCAATCTATCGGCCTGCATCCTGATCTGGTGAGAGGTTCGGTAATTGATTCTCAAGTTCGTTGAGCGCCCCCGAATGTCCACTCCCAGCGCCTTCCAGGAGAATGGCTGCTGGAAGATGCGCTGCCCCAAATCCCCGGCGAAGAATAGACTGTTCTCACGTTCTCCCCCAAGCGCGGCCAGTAATCGAAGCTGAGAGACACTGATGTCTTGGGCTTCATCTACAACCAGGAAATCAAAAGGTGGGGAGTCCTTCCCCGCATAAAATACCGCTAGCTTGCTAAACATCTGGGAGTACGTGATAAGGCCCTTGGCTTTGAGGACTGACTTCACATGTTCAAAAATCGTCCAGGCTATGACACGCTGGGCTTCTTTCAAACGAGTCTTGCGCCCCAAACGCAATACATCGCGGTATGATTCCCAAGTCTCCAACTGCCATGCATCAACAACTTGCTCCCATTCCGTCATCAAGAACTGTATAGAGAATCGGTTTTCCCTGGTGTC
>Ga0307374_10008872_pt1 | contig 14931 bp, 10 predicted proteins | sample OX3MG_FD_202532 | JGI IMG/M metagenome (GOLD analysis project Ga0307374, IMG submission 202532) | Soil microbial communities from Risofladan, Vaasa, Finland - OX-3 | ecosystem: Environmental > Terrestrial > Soil > Coastal area > Acid sulfate soil | place: Finland: Risofladan, Vaasa | collected... | reverse complement strand
GTAGTCGCCCCGGCGCTCCTTGGCGATCACCGACGAATAGATCTTGCCGGTGGTGGCGTTGGAGTCGCGGTGCAGGTTCTCGTCGATGAACCGCTCGTAGTGGCCGAGATCGAGGTCGGTCTCGCCGCCGTCCTCGGTGACGAAGACCTCCCCGTGCTCGAACGGGTTCATGGTGCCCGGATCGACGTTGATGTACGGATCGAGCTTGCACATGGTCACCCGCAGACCCCGGCATTTGAGGAGTCGCCCCAGTGAGGAAGCGGTGAGCCCCTTCCCCAACGATGAAGACACGCCGCCGGTGAAGAAGATGAACTTGGTGTCGGGAGAGAGTCCGCGCGCCGACTCTGCCGCCGACTGCTCCCCCAGAAGCTCCGGCGGGCCATCCATGTCGGGCACCTGTCGAGGCTAGCGGAACCGGGTACGCCGTGGTGCGGACCCCACCCAGGCCGGGTCTGCACGCCGGGCACCGGAACCGGCCGTCACCGGGCCCCCCGGCCGGGCGACCCCTCGAGCAGCTCCCGGGCGTGGCGCTGTGCGGACGAACTGTCGGGGCGCCCCGACAGCATCCGACTGATCTCGACCACCCGGCCCTCGGCGTCGAGGGCCACCACCTCGGAACGGGTACGACCGCCGCTCGCGGACTTCCTCACCTCGATCTGATGGTCGGCCAGGGCCGCTACCTGGGCCAGATGGGTGACCACCAACACCTGTGCGTGGCGTCCGAGCCCGGCCAGGGCGCGTCCGACCGAGGCGGCCGCAGCACCCCCCACTCCGGCATCCACCTCGTCGAACACCATCACCCCCGGCGAGTCGGTGATGGCCAACCGCACCGCCAGCATGGTGCGGGCCAGCTCGCCCCCGGACGCCACCTTGGCCAGGGGCTGCAGGGCCTCACCGGGGTTGGCCCCCAGCAGGAAGGTGACCTGGTCGGCAGGCCCGGCTCCTTCCACCGCGATCGAGAATCGGGCCGACGGCATGGCGAGGCTCCTCAGCGTCACCTCGATCTGGCCGGCGAGACGGGGAGCGGTCTCCCGGCGGGCCGAGGCGACTTCCGACTCCGCCTGCACGAGGGCGTCACGGGCCGACCGGATCTCTGCGTCGAGCGCCGAAGCCCGTAGCTCCTCGCCCTCGATGACCGCCAGGCGCTCCCGGGCATCCGATGCATGGGCGAGCACCTCTTCGAGGTTGCTGCCGTATTTCCGTTCGAGCTCGTGGAACATCTTTCGACGCCCGCGGATCTCCTCGAGCCGTTCGGGGTCATCGTCCCAGGTCTCCACCACCGTTCGCAGCTCGGTGGCCAGATCGGCGAGCTCGGCCATGCTCGAGCGCATCCGGGCCTCAATCGGGGCCAGTGCGGCCCGGCCGGCCACCGCACCCGAGGCCTGGCCCAGGCGATCGAGGGCGCTCGAATCGTCCGACGCCGAGATGGCTGCCAGCGCGACAGCAGCCGCCTGGCGGTGCGCGTCGGCCGCGGCGAGGCGGTCCTCTTCGACCTCGAGCCGCGCGTCCTCATCGGGGTCCTCGATGCCGGCGGCGGCGATCTCGTCGATCTGGTAGGTGAGGAGGTCGACTTCGCGGGCGCGCTGCCGTGCGTCGCCCCCGAGCGCAGCGGACTCGTCGGTCAGAAGGCGGAGGTGGCGCTGCGCCGTCTCGAGCCCGATGAGCTCGATCTGTCCGAATGAATCGAGGGCCCTGCGCTGCGCCTCGGGCCGGGTGAGCGACTGGTGCTGGTGCTGGCCGTGCAGTTCGATCAGCCCGCCGGCCAGCTCGGCCAGTGCCCCGACGGTCGCCATCCGGCCGTCGATCCACGCCTTGGAACGCCCGCCCCTGACGACCGACCGGGCCAGGACGGCCTCGTCGGGGACCCGCCCGTCGGGACCGGCCTGGTCGGGTCCCCCCCCACCGGGCTTCCCGGTCGACCGGTCCCCGCCGTCGGAAGGATGGCCCGATCCGGTGGCAATCAGGAACCGGCCCTCGACCGTCGCCTCGTCGGCCCCCGACCGCACGACGGTCTGGTCGGCGCGGCCTCCGAGCAGCAGGCTGAGGGCTTCGACCAGGAGGGTCTTGCCGGCTCCGGTCTCGCCGGTGAGTGCCGTCATACCGGGTTCGAATGACACGGCGACATCGTCGATCACCCCGAGGTTGCGGACGCGGAGCTCGACCAGGCCGAGGGCCATGGGGCCCGCCGTCCTACCGGTCGGCGAGGTGGAACTTCGCACGGAGGATGGCATGGAAATGGCGGGAGCCGAAGGTCACCAGTCGGGCCGGTTGGCGTCCCTCGCAACAATCGACGATGGTGCCGGGGGCGAGCACGCACACGGTCATGCCGTCGACGACCAGCACGGCCGGGCGCGGTTCTCTCACCTCGAGTCGCAGCTGCTCGGTGGGCTCGAGCACCAGTGGCCGGTCGAAGAGCATGTGGGGCGAGACCGGCGTGACCACGATGGCCCGCAGCCGGGGCGAGAGCACCGGACCCCTGGCCGAGAGGTTGTAGGCGGTCGACCCGGTGGGGGTGGCCACTAGTAGGCCGTCGGCTGCATAGGTGACGAACGGCCTGTCGTCGATCGAGGCGGCGATGCGGACGGTGTGGCCGGGCACGGTCTTCTCCACGGTGGCCTCGTTCAGGGCCGTCCGGTGGGCCAGCGGGTGACCGTCTGGGTCGGTGACGGTCACCGACAGGGTCATCCGTTCCTCCACCTGATGGGACCCGGCGAGAAAGCTGGTCAGCGCCTCCTCGAGCCCACCTGGCTCGACCTGGGTCAGATAGCCGAGCCTGCCGATGTTGACACCGAGGACGGGGATACCCTTCGCCAGCGCCGCCTCGACGGTGCGTAACAGCGTCCCGTCACCACCGAGACTCACCAGCAGGTCGGCACCGTCGACCGAGACCGAGCCGTCGGCCTGGAGGGCGGGGGTCGACCGGTGGCCCCGCTCGGCCAGCCACGCGGTCGCCCGCTCGGCCAGCGCGGCCGCCTCCGGCCGGTCGGGATGGGTGTAGAAGGCGATCAGGGCCATGGTCGTTATCCGCAGGGCCGATGGCGGTGTGCCTCGGCGACCGCCTCGTCCAAGAGGGCGGAGATCCAGCTCCCCGGCCCGGCCGGACCGGGGACCTCGCCCGGTGCCGACCGGGCGCCCGGGTGGGGCGGCGTGGTGGCATGCACGAGGAACTCGATGTTCCCTGCGGGCCCGGTGATCGGTGAGGGCATGGCCCCCATGATGGCTGCTCCGGCCGCCCCGAGCGCGGTTGCAACCTCGCCGAGCGTCCTCCGGTGGATGGCGGGATCGCGGATGACCCCCCGGCCGCGGGACGCCTCGGCCCGACCCGCCTCGAACTGCGGCTTGACCAGAATCACCACCGGCACCCCGGGGGCGGCCACCTCGCCCACCAGCATGGGAATGGCGCGGACCACCGAGATGAAGGCGAGGTCGGCGGTGACCAGGTCGACCGGGCGCCCTCCGACCGTCTCGACAGTGACATCCCGGATGTCCAGTCGCTCACGGTCGATAACACGCGGGTCCGAGCGCAGCCGCTGGTGGAGCTGGCCCCGACCCACGTCCACGGCGACGACCGAGGTGGCGCCGCCCTGGAGCAGGCAGTCAGTGAAACCCCCGGTGGAGGCACCGGCATCGAGTGCCCGAAGGCCTCGGGGATCGATGGCGAACCGAGCCAGTGCCGCCTGCAGCTTCAGGCCGCCCCGGCTGACGAACCGTGGCGCCGCACCCAGCAACTCGACGGGCTCGCCGGCGGCCACCAAACGGGCCGGCTTGTCGGCGATCGAGCCCGACACGGCCACCAGCCCCTGCTCGATCAGGTTCGCGGCCTGGGGCCGACTGTCGGCCAGCCCCCGCTCGACCAGGGCCCGGTCGAGGCGGAGCCGGACGGTCCTGGTCAGTCCGGTGACCCGGCGCCCGACGGCCGGGCCGGCGCCGCCTTCTTGGCAGCAGCCTTCTTGGGCGCCGCCTTCTTGGCAGCCGCCTTCTTGGGCGCCGATTTCTTGGGCGCCGACTTCTTGGGCGCAGCCTTCTTGGCCGCCGACTTCTTGGGCGCAGCCCTCTTGGCCGCCGACTTCTTGGGCGCAGCCCTCTTGGCTGCCGGCCCGCTGCCGGCGGCGGAGCGACCCAGCAGCGAGGCGACCTGCTTGGCCAGATCCTCCAGGCTGGTGATGCCGACGCTGTCGAGCTGGCGGGCTACTTCGTGGCGTACCTGGGCCAGGAGCGCCTCACGGCCCTTGCGGCTGCGTTCGATCAGATCGTCGACCCTGGCCTTGGCCTCGCCCCGTTGGAACTCGCCGCTCTGCACGAGCTCCTGCACCAGCTCCTCGGCGCGGGACCGGGTGAGATTGGTGAAGGCAATCCCGGCATCGAGATACTTCTGGAAGGCGTCCTTGTTGGCCATTTGCCAACTGTACCTGGAGTGGTGCTGGCGGTACCCCTCATCGGGCGGCCAGACAGGTACGGACCAACGACACGAAATCCGGTGACCGGACCGCGATCGGCGACTCCGATGGCGCCCGACCCGGTGGGGTCACTCCGGAGTCGACCAGGGCAAAGGGGATGGACAGCCGATCGGCCAATCGGCCGTCGGTTCGCGGCTGGTCGCCGACCAGCACCACCGTGCGGTCACCGTCTTCGAACCCGAGCCGCTCCCTCATCAGGGCGGCCATGGCTGCGTGTGGCTTGCCGGCGATCTCCGGAGACACCCCCGAGGCGGTCGCCACCGCGGCCAGCAGGGATCCGGCTCCAGGTAGCAGGCCGGCTGGGGTGGGATGGGTCGGGTCCTCGTTGGTGCCGATCAGCCTCCCGCAGATCCTTGCCGCAGTGGCGGTGGACGCCAGCGTGTCGAAATCGAAGGACCGGCTCCATCCGACGATGGCAGCGTCGACTGGCCCCTCGTCGACGCATCTCACTCCTCGGGCCTCGAGGGCTTCGAGGAGTCCCCCCTCGGCCAACGTCTTCACCACCTGGCCCGGGCGCACCAGCGACGCGGCGGCGGCCGCCGAGGTGACCACGTCGCCCGGGGACGACTCGATGCCGGCCCGCTCCAGCCGGCCCAACAGCTGAGCGGTGGTGGGGGCCGAGTTGTTGGTGGCGAAGACCACCCGCCTTCCGGCGTCGCGCAATTCGGTGACCGCCGTGCCCACATCCCCGATGGGTTGACCGGCCAGCCAGATGACGCCGTCGAGGTCGACGATCCACATCGACGCCGAGGCGAACGCCGCGGCGTCCGGCCCGTTCATTCCGACGTGTCGTCGCCGGTCCCCGACTCTGCCGCGGCCCTGGCTCCCTTCCGGGTCCGCCGGGTGGCCGCGGCCAGGCGGTCGGCGGACTCGAGCACCCCGGAGATCAACCCCGACAGGTGCGACAGCGGCTCGGTCGCCGGACCCTCGGCCCCATGGTCTGCGGCCGCTGCTGACCGGCCCGGACCGTTGACCTCCGCAGAGGTCCCGATCGGTCGGGCGCTCAGGTCGGCGATGCGCTCACCGGTCACCTTGGCGGCCCGCTCCCAATAGGAGCGGAACATCCCGATGTCGAAGGCCCCGTCGCGCACCCGGGCCTCGTTGAGCAGCCGACCAGGGGGATTCTTGAGATCGCGCACCAGCCGCACCGCGGCCAGCGCCTTGAGGACGTACCAGGTGGGGTCGAGCTCCCACCAGGTGAATCCCTGGCGGGCCGAGGCCGGCAGGTAGTGGTGATTGTTGTGCCATCCCTCGCCGCCGGTGATGAGGGCGACGATCATGGAGTTCCGACTGGTGTCGGGCGTGGCGTACCGGCGCCGCCCGATCAGATGGGCCATCGAGTTGACCAGGAACGTCCCGTGCCAGAGCAGCACCGTTGACAGGAAGAAGCCGATGATCAAGCCGCCCCAGCCGCCGATGAGGAAGCAGGCCACTCCCAGCAGCCACGGCCCGATCCAGGAGTGCCGTTCGAGGAACCGCAGCTCGGGATAGGCGGCGAAGTCCTTGATGGTCGAGAGGTCGGCCTGCTTGTACTTGGTCGAGAGGATCCAGCCGACGTGGCTCCACCAGATCCCGTCCCGCGGCGAGTGCACGTCGTCGTCCAGGTCGGTATAGCGGTGGTGGAGGCGGTGGTGGCCGGCCCACCAGAGAGGGCCCTTCTGCACGGCCGTGGTCCCGCCGAAGGCGGCGACGAACTGCGCCACCCGGCCCATGCGGTAGCTGCGATGGGAGAAGTAGCGGTGGTACCCGGCGGTGATGAAGAACATCCGGATCACGTAGAGCAGGGCGCAGAGCAGCCAGTCCTGCCAGGTCACCACCACGAAGAATGCAGCCAGGGGGGCCAGATGCACGGCCAGGAAGGGGATCCCCGCCACCCAGTCGGTCCTGTCGGCGGACCGGTCCACTGCCTCGAGGTGCGGCCTGCCTGCCGGCCCAGCGGTGGTTGCGGTCATGGGGTCACGCCGCCGCCTACTGACGACAACGGAGGAATTGTACCCCAACCGTGCCCGATGAGGTGCATTGTCGGGATCCCGAATCAATCGAGTCGACGGTCACCCGGCCACGTAGAGGTTCCCGTTCGAGCCTTTGGCCACCTTGATCTTCGTCAGCCCCGAAGTGGCCGGGCCGTTGAGGACGTTTCCGGTCCTCGGGTCGAACGTCGACCCGTGGCAGGGGCAGGCGATGAGACTGGCCGACTGCTGGTAGGCCACGGTGCAACCGGCATGGGGGCAGATGGCGTCGAAGGCCACGAACTCGTCCGACACCTGTTGGATGACCAGACCCGGATCCCCGCTGGACGGGTCGGTGAAGCTGGCCGATCCCCCGACCGGAACGCTCGAGGCCGGTCCGATGGCGGTTCCCGACGGCACTGAAGCGGTGGTGGGAGGGGTAGAGCCGGCACCAGTCGTCCCGGTCGGCTGGGTGGACCGGGTCGTCGAGCCCGGCCCGGCCCCCCCGAGGGTCGGTGTCCCAGTGGCCGAAGCAGCGGTTCCGCCAGCCACGCGCCCGATCAGGGCGGCCAGCCCACCGGTGACCACGACGACTCCAGCCGCAAGGCCGGTGAGTGCCCCATGGGAGAGCACCGCCCGTCGCGACACTCCCCCCTGGCGGAGGGGTGCAGGCTGCGCCTGTTCTGCGAGCCAGGTCTCGAGCGCGGGCGCGCCTGCGGCCCCACCCAACACAAACGGGGTCCAAGCGAAGAAGAAGACGATGTCAGAACCGGTGAAGTAAGGCGAAGCATGGAAGCTCACGGTCAAGAAGAGACCGAACGAGAGGGCCATGCCCGCCACCGCGGCCAACCGGGTCCACATGCCGACCAGAATCCCGAGACCGATCGCTATCTCACCGAGCGAAATGAGCAGGCCTACCGCCGAAGCAATAGGGACGAAGTGGCTGATCAGTCCGTGGATGGGGCTCGAGCGGGAGGCGCCGACCAGTTGGGCGTGGATCGAGCTCGGACTCGAGCTCTTGAAGAAGTCGGGGTTGGCCAGCTTCTGGATCCCGGCGAACAGAAAGGTGGTCCCGAGGAACAGGCGCAGCGGCATCAGGAGCCATCCGGCAGCCACCGTGCCGTCAGGTTTCTTCAGCGACCACACCGAATCGACCGGCTTTCCGGCGCCCTCGGGTTGGAGTCGGGCATTTGCCGAGCGGATTCGTCTCGATGCGTTCGAGGTCACCGCTCCGGTCCCATAGCCCGGCACGATACAGGCTCCTTGGCTGGTTGAGACGTCGCTCACCAGGCTGCGGGTGGGGCGATGACGGGGGCGGTTGGTGGCCCGGTTGCCCGACGCGTACCATGGGCACGTGGATCAACTGGCACTGGCGCCGGACCGCCCGACAGGCTCGGCTCCTCGGTCGAAGGCGGACACGACCATGCGCCGGTGGTTGCGGGTCCCAGACGATAGCGCTCCAATCGACGAGTCCGAAACCCACCGGATCTTCAGCGCATCGATCTTCCTGTCCGCCTTGCGCTGCCTGCTCAGCTACATCGTGCTCCCGGTGGTGCTGCCGGCCATCGGAGTGGCCCGGGGTGTGGGCCCGGCCATCGGCATCCCGGTCGGCATCCTGGCGCTCACCTTCGACTATCTGGGTATCCGGCGATTCTGGCTGGCCGACCATCGGCAGCGGTGGTCGTTCACCGCCCTGTATGCGGTGGTGGGGGCCATGGTCCTCACCCTGGTGATCGTGGACATCGTCGACGCAGTGCGCTGAGCGGCACTGCGGCCCTGCCATCACCTTGCCCGGTCAGGCGAACTGGACGGCGCACGGATCCCCGACGGCCGGGGAGTCGATGGGGGCGGCCGGATGGTGGTGATCCTGGCCCGCCCCCGCCCCCCTTCCTTCCATTTCCGGCGCGCGGCCTGGCTACCGTGGGAGCATCGGGGCCGGTCCGAGGCGGCGTCAACGAAGGAGACAGGATGGGCGGCGTCGTCGAGGGACGGTGGTCGGAGTCGGCCGCCTTGGAGTCCTTCCAACTCGTGCTGCAGATGCTCGGGGACACGACCGCCATGGTCCGATCCGAGGCGGAGACGGAGCTCGAGCTGGTCGAGGGCCTCCGGGTCATCGCCCGGGTGGCCGCCCTGAGCTCCGAGGTCTCGTTGGACGTCGACCCGGAATGCCCGTGGTTCTTCAACATGAACACCGAGGCCCGGCTGATCGGCGGTCCGAACCCCGACGGTGAGTACCACCTGGCCATGATCGACGGCCGCCACCGCTACCTGGTGAGCGGCGATCGGAATTCGGTGACCTACCTCGGGTTCCAGGTGCTCGCCGGCACCGGACTCACCCCCCGCCGGATGGCCGCTCACGTGTCGGACCGCGACCTGGCCATCGACGCGGACGGCCGGTTCTCATTCGTCCTCGCCACCGACGAGCCGGCCGCCGACGAGCTCGACGGCGCCACCTGGGTGGCGGTGCCGCCTGACGCGTCGGCCATCGTCGTTCGCCAGTACATCGTCGACAGGGCCTCGGAGAGGCAGGCCCGGATGGCCATCGAGAGCCTCGACCCACCCGGGCGTCCCAGCCCGCCCACCGACGACCTGGTGGCCGGGCAGCTCACGGCCATGGCCTGGACCATCGCCAAGCTGACCACCCTGCACCGGACCGTCCGACCCGAGCTCCTCGAACAGCCCAACCGATTGGTAACCGCGGAGGCGACCGAGCTGGGAGACGACACCACCACGCCGGACAACCTGTACATGATGGGGACGTTCCGACTGGCCGAGGGGGAGTCGCTGGTCCTCCACATCGAGCCACCGGAGACCCGCTATTGGAGCGTCACCATCGAAAACATCTGGCACGAGTGCATCGACACCCGCCGCCGCCCCACCTCGTTCACCAACGCCGGGGCGATCCGCCAGGGTGACGGCACGGTACGGGTGGTCATCTCCGCCACCGAGCCGGAGGAGGGATCCGGCGCGGTCAACTGGCTCGACACCGGGGGCCGGCACCGCGGGTTCGTCACGCTCCGGTGGTTGGACAACCCGAGTCCGCCGGGCGTGCGGACCTCACTCATCGCCCCGCCTGACGGCAGGGTCGCCGGGCATCGGTGACCTACCGTGGGTTCAACCGCGCGCAGCTGGTCGAGACCGCCGTCGAGCTGACGGGACTCGACGACCTGGGCGACCCCACCTGGCAGGAGGGACTGGACCGGTTGCTGGACGACCTGACCGACTCCGCCCGGCTCAACGACGTGGGGGTGGTCCTGGTGGAGGCCGAGACCGTGAAGTATCTGTCCAACCGGCTCGGTATCGTCGACTGGAGGGACACACACCCCGGCGTGTCCGAGGGGACCGTGGACCGGCCCGTGGTCATCTGTGGCCAGCCGCGCACCGCCACGACCATCCTCTATGACCTCCTGGCCCTGGACCCTTCGCATCGGGCCCCGCTGACCTGGGAGGTCGACAGTCCCTGTCCTCCCCCGGCCACGGCCACCTTCGAGACCGACCCGCGCATCGACGAGTCACAGGCCGTGGCGGACATGGCCGACGTGCTCATCCCCGGATTCAGCACGTTCCACCCGCTCGGGGCCCGGCTGGCGCAGGAGTGCGTCCGCATCACCGCGGGCGACTTCCGCTCCATGATCTTCCCGACCCAGTTCGAAGTACCGGAATACGACCGGTGGCTGCTCCACGAGGCGGACATGGCGCCGGCCTACCGCTGGCACCGCGCATTCCTCCAGCACCTTCAGTCCGGGCACGCCGACGGCCGTTGGTTGCTGAAGTCGCCCGCCCACCTGTGGCACCTCGGTGCGCTGATGGCGGAGTACCCCGACGCGGTGGTCATCCAGACCCACCGCGATCCGCTCAAGGTCGTCGCCTCGGTCAGCGCCCTGGCCGCCCACCTGCGTCGGATGGCCTCCGACTCGCCATCGGTGGCCAGGGCCGCGGCCCAGTACTCCGACGACATCTTCGTCGGGTTGGAGCGCTCGATGGCCGCCCGTGTCGACGGGACCCTTCCCGCCGGGCAGGTGATCGACGTCCAATTCGGAGACTTCATGGCCGATCCGTTCCGGACCATCGGCCACATCTACGACCAGTTGGGCACCGAGTTCAGCGCCGAGACCGAGGCGCGCATGCGCGAGTTCCTGGCCGGCCACCCCGGTGACGGTGGCGGCGGGGGGAGCCGGTACTCCTTCGCCGACACCGGACTGGACCCCGGCGAACTGCGCGAACGGGCCCTCGAATACCAGCGGTTCTTCGACGTGGCGTCCGAGGACATCACCTGACCGGCCCGGCCTGGATGAGACACCCATAGGGTTGGATACTGAAGTGGTGACCACCATCCGCCCCGCCGCGGCAGAGCCAGAGCCATCGCCGCCACTGCCACTGGGCCTCGACGCGCCCGGGGCCCCAGCTCCCGTCACGTCGACACGGTCACTGGCGGCGGTCACCACCCGGGCCGGCCTCGACGAGCTGCCCGAGGACTCGATCCTACGCACCTTCCACCCGGCCGTGGCCAGCTGGTTCCGACGGCGCTTCCCGTCCGGGCCGACCGAGCCCCAGCGGGCCGGGTGGCCGCGCATCGCCGCCGGCGAGGACGTGCTGGTGGCCTCCCCGACCGGCACCGGCAAGACCCTGACCGGGTTCCTGGTGGCGATCGATGCCGCTTACCGCGCCCATGCGACAGGGAAGGCAGACCCGGACCGCTCCCCCGCCGGCCCGGGTGTCGTGTACGTCTCCCCCCTCCGGGCCCTGGCCACCGACGTGCACCAGAACCTGCAGCTTCCACTGGAGGGCATCGCCGACGAAGCCGACCGCCTGGGCCTGGGCGCCCCCGGCCTCTCCGTGGCGGTGCGCACCGGCGACACGCCGGCGGCCGAACGGGCGGCCATGCGCCGGTCACCGCCCGATCTGCTGGTGACCACGCCCGAGTCGCTCTACCTGCTCCTCACCGCCCCGTCCTCGAGGACGATATTGCAAGGCGTGCACACCGTCATCGTCGACGAAGTGCACACGCTGGCCCGCGACAAACGGGGGGCCCACCTGGCCCTCACCCTCGAGCGGCTCGGTCACCTGGTCTCGGCCCACGGGGGCCACCTGCAGCGCATCGGGCTCTCCGCCACCCAGCGCCCCCTCGAGGTGGTCGCCCGCCTGCTGTCGGGCTCGGATCCGGATCGGCACCCGACGTCCATCGTCGACTGCGGTCACCGGCGGGATCTCGACGTGGCCATCGAGCTGCCCGACAGCGAGCTCGAGGCAGTCACCAGCGGAGGCCAGCTCTCCGACGTGCTCGACCGGATCGCCGCCCACGTGCTCGAGCACCGGACGACGCTGGTCTTCGTCAACACCCGGAAGATGGCCGAACGGGTCGCCCACCAGCTGGCCCAGCGCCTCGGGACCCCGGCGGACGCCCCCGACCCTCCCGAGGCCCCCGAGAACGGCCTGGATCCGATCGACGCCGCCCTCCAGGTGGCGGCCCACCACGGCAGCCTCTCGTCCGCCCGCCGGCGGATCGTCGAGCAGCGCCTGCGGGCCGGTGACCTCCGGGCCCTGGTGGCGACGGCCTCCCTCGAGTTGGGGATCGATGTGGGCCCGGTCGAGCTGGTGTGCCAGATCGGCTCCCCCCGGGCCATCGGGACGTTCCTCCAGCGGGTGGGGAGGGCCAACCACCAGCTCGAGGGGACGCCGGCCGGCCGCCTCTACCCCCTGACGCGGGACGAGCTGGTCGAATGCACGGCGCTGCTGGCTGGGGTCCGCGCCGGCCGCCTCGACGTGCTCCAGCCCCCGGTCGCCCCCCTCGACGTGCTGGCCCAGCAGGTCGTCGCCGAGGTGGCCGCCGCCGACGAATGGGAAGTCGACGGGCTCTATCGCCTGGTGCGGGGGGCGGCGCCCTACGCCGATCTCAGCCGGAACACCTTCGACGAGGTGGTCGACCTTGTGTCGTGGGGCATCCAGACCGGGAGGGGCCGTCGGGGCGCCCACCTCCACCACGACGCGGTGAACGGCCGCCTCCGTGCCCGTCGGGGGGCGCGGCTGGCCGCGCTCACCAACGGCGGCGCCATCCCCGAGACCGGCGACTACCGCGTGGTCCTCGACCCGGACGGGGTCACCGTGGGATCGGTGCACGAGGATTTCGCCGTCGAGGCCACCGCCGGCGACATCTTCCTGCTGGGCACCCACTCGTGGCGGGTGGTCAAGGTCGAGACGGGGACGGTGCGGGTCCGGGACGCCGGTGACCTGCCGCCGACCATCCCCTTCTGGCTGGGTGAGGCGCCGGCGCGCACCGCCGAGCTCTCCGAGGAGGTCGGCGCCCTGCGCGCCAGGCTCGAGCCCCTGCTGCGTGCGGGTGACGGCGCCGGCGCCCGAGCGGCCGTCCGCCGGCGGGCCGGCGTGTCGGCGGAGGTGGCCGACCAGGTGGTCGCCTACCTGGGCGCCGGGCTGGCGGCGCTCGGTGCCCTGCCCACCCGGGACCGGATCGTCATCGAGCGGGTCTTCGACGAGAGCGAGGGGACCCAGCTCATCGTGCACGCGCCCTACGGCGGCCGCATCAACCGGGCGCTCGGACTGGCCTTGCGCAAGCGCTTCTGCGTTTCGTTCGACTTCGAGCTCCAGGCTGCCGCGGACGACGACACCGTCGTCCTCTCCCTCGGGCCCCAGCACAGCTTTCCGCTACCGCAGGTGCCCAAGATGCTCCAGAGCCGCACCGCCACCGACGTCCTGACCCAGGCCGTGCTCCTGCACCCGATGCTGGCTGCCCGCTGGCGCTGGAACCTCAACCGGGCCCTGGTGGTCCCCCGGTCCCGCGGCGGGCAGCGGCGCCCGATCCACCTCCAGCGGATGGAGGCGGAGGACCTGCTGGCCGCGGTGTGGCCGGCCCTGGCCGGCTGCCAGGAGAACGCGGGCGCCGGCCCGGTCGCTGTGCCCGACCACGTGCTGGTGCGCCAGACCGTGGCGGACTGCCTGTCCGAGCCGCTCGACGCGGCCGGTCTGGTTGCCCTGCTCGAGGGCCTGGAATCGGGCCGGGTCGCCGTCCACTTCGCCGAATCGGCCGAGCCCTCCCCGCTGGCCCACGGCATCCTGACCGGGCGACCCTTCACCTTCCTCGACGGCGCCCCACTCGAGGAACGGCGGACCCGGGCGGTGGCCGTCCCCCGCGGCCTCGGGCCGACGGGGCCCACCGGGCTGCCCGTCGCCCCCTCGGAACTGGGCCCGCTCGACGACCGGGCCGCCGCGGAGGTGCTCGACCGGGTCTGCCCCCGACCCCGTGACCCCGACGAGCTGCACGACCTTCTCCTCTCCCTGGTCCTCTGCCGTCCGGTCCCGGCCTGGGACGGTTGGTTCGGACAGCTCCGGGCCGACGGTCGAGCCTCCGTGGTGGCCGGGGCGTGGGCGCCGACCGAGCGGCTGGCCATGGCCCAGTCGGTGCACCTGTCGATGGCCGACCCCTCGGTGGCGGCCGACGAGGCGCTGGCCGAGTGCGTCGGCGGTCACCTCGAGGTGGCCGGGCCGGTCACCGTCGACCGGCTGGTGAGCGACGAGCCTCTGCCCACGGGCTCGGTCCGGGGGTTACCGGTCACCGTGGCCCGGGCCCGCACCGGCCTGGCCCGGCTCGAGGCCCTCGGCTCGGCCATCGAGCTGCCCGACGGGCGCTGGTGTGCCCGCCACCTGCTGGTCCGTCTGCACGCCGCCAGTCGGAGCCGGCGGCGTCGGCACGTCGAGCCGGCCAGCGTCGCCGACTTCTTTCGGTTCCTGGCCTGCTGGCAGCACGTGGCGGGCGGGACCCAGGTCGAGGGACGTGCCGGCTTGCTGTCGGTCATCGAGCAGCTCCAGGGCTATGAGATCGCCGCTGGGGAATGGGAACGGCACGTGCTCCCGGCCCGGGTGGCCGGCTACGACCCCCGTTGGCTCGACGAGCTCTGCCTGGCCGGTGAGGTCGCCTGGGGCCGGCTGACCCCGCGCCCGGAGTCGGGGCCGACCGGTGACGGGGTCGAGCCCGTCCGCCCGGCGGGGCGGAGAGGATCGTCGACGCCGTCGCCGGCCACCCCCCTGGCCATCGTGGCCCGCCAGGACCTGGCCTGGATGCTCGCCGCCGTCCGCACCGACAAGGGACTCGTGGATCCGGTGGCGGGAGCGTCGGCGGACGTCCTCGCCGCGCTCCGCGCCCGGGGCGCCTGCTTCCGAGCCGAGCTGGCCCCGGCATCGGACCGACTGGACTCAGAGGTCGACGAGGGCCTCTGGGACCTGGTGGCCCGGGGCATCGTCACCGCCGATGCCTTCTCGGCGGTGCGCTCCCTGCTCTCGGCACGGGGACGCCGCCGGTCCGGCCTGGCCCGGGGCACCGCCCGGAGGGCCGCTCTCGGGCGCCGGCGGGCGGCGGTCGGCAGCGGCACGGGTGAGGGTCGCTGGTCCCTCCTCCCCGAGCCCGACGGCACGGGGGCCGGTCCGCCGGACGGTCCTCCGTCCGAGGAGCTGGCAGAGGCGGTGGCCTGGCAGCTCCTGGCCCGATGGGGGGTCACCTCCTGGGAACTGTGGAC
>Ga0307374_10008871_pt1 | contig 14932 bp, 14 predicted proteins | sample OX3MG_FD_202532 | JGI IMG/M metagenome (GOLD analysis project Ga0307374, IMG submission 202532) | Soil microbial communities from Risofladan, Vaasa, Finland - OX-3 | ecosystem: Environmental > Terrestrial > Soil > Coastal area > Acid sulfate soil | place: Finland: Risofladan, Vaasa | collected... | reverse complement strand
AGCGCCGCGTGCAACTCGATTCCGAGCGGCTCCGTCCTGCCGTCTCTGGCGGCGCGGCCCGGCGCGAGCGCGGCGGGAATCGCAAATTCAAGCGAGACTGAAATTCGCTTGCGGGCCGGACCGTCCTCGACAACCCGCGAGGAAATTTTCGCGGGCGCGGTGATTGCCGCGGCGCCCGCTACCGGATCGAAGTTGTACTCGTCGCCGCGGTCGCCGTCGTCTTCGAAATGCAGCGCGAGCCGCCGCGCGCCGCGCAAGTCTTCAATTTCGATTCCGTTGGACGCGGGCCGGATGCGATAAAATTCGTTTTCGATCGAGTCACGCGGCGCGGCCGGCGCCTGCGGTTGCGGCAAGGCGCCGCGCTCGAGCCGAAAGAAGCTCAGGCCGGCCGGGGTCAGATTATCGGCGACGAACGAAATCGCGCATCGTGCGACATTCGTCGCGCGAATCAGAACCCGCGCGTGGTCGGGAATCCGGGTGCGAATCACGTCGCGAAATTCCTCGAGGTTCAGCTCGCTCGTCGCCGCGCGGCTCATCGTCAGCGCAAGCTCAACCCGGTCCGCGCCGGTTTGCTTCAGCTCGTAACCGTTGACGGTTCGGCCCATCAGGGTCGGATGGCTCAGCGCGGCGGCCATCGCCTTGAACTCCGCGGCGCCGAGCTCGATCTCGAAGGCGCGCGCGGCGCGGGCCACTTCCGCGGCGATTGGAATTGCCGCGCCGTCGGCTCCGCGCACGACGTAGTTCGCCGCCGGATCCGGAAGCTCGATCTCTCCAGTGACGAGCGCCTGACGCGTGAAAGTGGGGTTGAACACCGCGATTGCCGCGCCGGGCAGATCGCCGCGCTCGTGGATCTCGGCCGCCGCGGCGCGCACGGCGTTCTCCGCGATTATCGCGGCCTGATCGAACCGGTAGCGCATGTCGGTGTGCACCTGATCGACCGAGCATCCGCAGATCGAATCGTGCGGATGATTCTGTAGTTCGATGCGCCACGCCAGTTCGAGAAATTCGCGATGACGCGAATCGCCGCCGAGCGCGGACGCGAGCGCCGCGAGCGGATCGGCCAGCCGCTCGAGCGCGTAGCAGTTGGCGAAATCGCGCTGCTTAATCCACGTGCGCGCCGACGTGACTCCGGGCAGCAGATGCGCGCGCAGGGGCGAGCGCAGCTCGCCGCGATGACGCGCCAGTCCGTTGGGCGGCGGCGCGTCGGCGCGGTTGACGAAGCCTTCAAGCGGACCGAGCTCGAAGCTTAAGCTGGAAGTCTCCCGGGCTTCGCGAATTCGCGCGGCCAGGCGCGGGTCTGGCTCGGTGTGGTCGGTTCCGGTCATCACGAGAATCGTCCCGCCGCCGGCAAAGGCGCGTTCGCGCGCGGCGATCTCATTTGCGCGGGCCACGAAGCTCTCGACGGAATCGAGCGGAAGATTGGCGCCGTTCGAGTAACCGAACGGCAGGTAAACGGTTTCGAGCGCCGAACCGTCGGGCGCCTCCCAGACGAAGCGGTTCGCGCTTATGTCGGCGCCCACTCCGCGCCACAGCACGGCGGTGCGAAATCCGAATCCGGCCAGGATCTGCGGAAGCTGCGCGATATGCCCGAACTGATCGGGCAGATAGCCGACATCGAGCGGGCGGCCGAAGCGGCGCGCCGTTTCGATTCCGATCTCGAGGTTTCGGATGAGCGATTCGCCGCTGACCAGAAAGCTGTCGGCAAGCACGTACCAAGGGCCGACCTGGATTTTGCCCGCGCGGATAAGCGCGCGCAGCCGCGGCGCCATCGCGGGCCGCACCTCCAGGTAATCATCGAGCACTATTGTCTGTCCGTCGAAGTGAAAGAACGGAATCTCGCCGCTCTCGACCAGCGCAATCATCCGATCCGCCATCGCGACCAGCCGCGCGCGCATCTGCTGGAACGGCTGATACCATTCACGGTCCCAATGGGTATGAACGACGAAGTAGAGTTGATCCATCGAAATGCTACTCGCGCCGCGCGCGTTCAGGCCGGGCGCCGCGGAATCATCACGCGCCGGCGCAGGATCATCACCTGCTCTCCGTTCTGATTGAGCCCGCGCGTCTCGACGTAGAGGATCCCACGGTCGGCCTTGCTGCGCGACGCCGTGGTTTCGAGGACCGTGGTTTCCGCGTAGATCGTGTCGCCGGCGAACGTCGGCGCGCTGTGCCGCACCGATTCGTACTCGAGGTTCGCGATCGCGTTCTCGCTGATATCCTTGACGCTCATTCCGACCACGGTCGCGAGCACCAAAAGCCCGTTGACGAGGCATCGCCCGTGCTGCGACTTCGCCGCGTAGGCCGCGTCGAAGTGGATCGGGTTGGTGTTCATCGTCATCAGCGTGAACCAGGTGTTGTCGAACTCGGTGATGGTGCGGCCGGGCCAATGCTTGAAAATCTGGCCGGGCGAGAAGTCGTCGAAGTAATGCGGCATCGCGGTAGCTGGCGCGCGAATCGTCGCGGGCACTATCGCGGAATTATCTCAGGGCGGCGGCAGTTGCAATCGCCGCCCGGCGAGCGCTTGAGACGCGGCGGCTATGTGGTAGGCTCCGGGCTTCGATGACTCGGCGAAAGCTTACCGTGTTGCTCGTCGCAAATCGCGGCGAGATTGCGCTGCGGATTATCCGCACCGCGCGTGCGATGGGGCTTAGAACCGTCGCGGTGTATTCCGCCGCCGACGCCAGGAGCACCCATGTTGCCGCCGCCGATGATGCGCGCCTGATCGGCCCGGCGCAACCGGCGCAAAGTTACCTGAATATCGCCGCGATAATCGAAGCCGCGCGCGACACCGGCGCCGACGCGATTCATCCGGGCTACGGCTTCCTCTCCGAGCGCCCTGAGTTTGCGCGCGCCGTCGAGGACGCGGGAATTATTTTCGTCGGGCCGCGCGCCGACGTGATGGCGCAGCTTGGCGACAAGGTTGCGGCGCGCAAGCTCGCGATCGCTTCGGGCGTGCCGGTGGTGCCCGGAATCGAAACGGCGGAGCCCGAGGCGGCGCGCGAGTTCGCCGCGCGCGAGGGCTATCCGATTGTGGTCAAGGCCGCTGCTGGCGGCGGCGGCCGCGGGATGCGCGTCGTCGAATCCGCGGCGCTGCTGGACGCCGCACTCGAGGGAGCAGCGCGCGAGGCGCTGGCCGCCTTTGGCGACGGGCGCATATTTGTCGAGAAATATCTCGCGCGTCCGCGTCACGTTGAAGTCCAGTTTCTCGGTGACGAGCACGGAAATATCGTCACGATGGGCGAGCGGGACTGCTCGATCCAGCGCCGGCATCAGAAGATCCTCGAGGAATCGCCCGCGCCCGGCCTTGGCGAGGCGACGCGCGACGCGATGCTGGCGGCGGCGACGCGGCTGGCCCGCGCGGCGGGGTACACGAACGCCGGCACCGCCGAGTTTCTGGTCGATCGTGACCAATTTTATTTTCTCGAGGTGAACGCGCGCCTGCAGGTCGAGCATCCCATTACCGAGATTCGCTTTGGATGCGATCTGGTTGCCGAGCAAATCAAAATCGCGCGCGGCGAGAAGATAACCGCACCCGGCGCGCCGCGCGGATACGCGCTCGAATGCCGCATCAATGCCGAGGACGCCGCCGCCGGGTTTCGGCCCGCGACCGGAACCGTGCTCGAGCTGCGCGTTCCGGCGGGGCCGGGCGTCCGCTTCGATACTCATCTCACGCGCGGGTCCGAGGTCGGCGCGTTTTACGACGGCCTCCTCGGCAAGGTGATCACACACGGCGCCAGCCGCGAGCAGGCGCGCTGCAGGATGGCCGGCGCGCTCGGCGAACTCGCGATTTTGGGCGTGACCAACACGGCGGGTTTCTTGCGCGACGTGGTCGCGAGCGCGGCATTCGCGCGCGCGGAACTATCGACGCGATTTATCGAGGAGCATTTTCCCGCTTGGCCGCGCGAGGACCGCGCCGAGACCGAGGCCGCTCTGATCGCGGCGGCCCTCACCGTCGCGGGCGCTCTGGGAGCCGATTCCAGCTTCAATGCCGCCGCGAATGCATCCGGCGCGCCGGCGGATCACTCGCCCTGGGTGGCGCTGCGCGGCTTCGAGCTGTGGAGACGGTCGTCGTGAAACTCAAAAGCGGCGGCAGAGAATTCGAGGTCGAGATTATTGCGCGCGAGGGACGCGCGATCCGCGCCCGGGTCGAGGGTCGCGAAATCCTGGCGACGATCGACGCGCTCGGCGACTCAAGCGCGATCCTCTCGCTCGGCGAGCGCAGGTTTCGCCTGCTCGGCGCACGCCGCAAGGATGCGATCCTGGTGGCAGTCGGGCCGCGCACCTTCGATTTTGTTCCCGCCGAATCCGCCGCGCGCCGCGCTCACGGCGGACTTGCCGCGGCGGAAGTCACCGCGCCGATGCCGGGCAAAATCCTGAAGGTGCTGGTGAAGGATGGCGACCTGGTGAGCGCCGGTCAGCCGCTGGTCGTGATCGAAGCGATGAAGATGGAGACCGCGCTCGCGGCCGAGAGCGACGCGATCGTCAAGCGGGTGCGCGTCGCGCCAGGCGACACGATCGATCACGGCGCGGTGCTGGTCGAACTCAGTCCCGCTCCGGTTGCATCAGCGCCTCAATCCGGCCGCGAAGACCGCTGACCCACTGGTCGAAGTCGGTGTCGCGCTCGACGACGATTTCGAGCTTGCCATCCGCCAACATCGAGATGCGGCCGGGATGCTCGGGGCGCAGCGGGATAATCACCGCCTCGCGCGAGATGTTCATCGCGTCAAGAACCTCGAAGATGCGCTCGATTTCCTTCAGGGTGACGGCCTTCAGCATTATGGGTTGATCCTGCGCGGGGCTATGCTCTTTACATACGGGGGCCGCGTCGTAAGCTCAATCATACCAGTTGCGGAGGACAAGCCGGTGTTTGGCACGATCAAGAAAGTCGTCAAGGACAAGGGTTTTGGATTTATCGAACCCGACGACGGCGGCGACGAAGTATTTTTTCATCGCTCGCGGCTGTCGCCCAAAGTTTATTTCGAGGATCTGCGCGAAGGCGCGGAGGTGCAGTTCGAGGTGCGCCCCGGCGACAAAGGCCGCCAGGCGTTCAACCTGCGCCTGCGCTGAGAAAGGGGACAATCCACAGATTACACCGATTTCACGGATTAGGAGATTCCGGAAAATCCGTGTTAATCTGTGAAATCTGTGGACGGATTTCCTTCCGCTCCCCTAGCGCGACCAGGCGAACCATCGCTTGAACAGCTTCGCCGCCAATGGCGTCAGGCGCGTGCGCGCGTATTGATTCGCGACCTTCCGAATAGCCTCCGCCTGCGTGGGGTAGGGATGAATCACCTCGCCGAGTCTGCCCAGGCCCACTCCCGCGGTCATCGCGAGCGTTAGCTCGGAAATCAGATCGCCGGCATGCGCCGCCACGATCGTCGCGCCGACGATCTGATCGGTGCCGGCGCGGACGTGGACCTTTACGAAGCCTTCGGTTTGCGCGTCGAGGATCGCGCGATCGACCTCCGCCATCGGCTGGGTAAAGGTGGTGATCGCGATTGCGCGCCGGCGCGCTTCCTCTTCGTTCAGGCCAACGTGCGCGATTTCCGGATCGGTATAAGTGCACCATGGAATCGTGAGCGCGCTTACGCGCTGGCGGCCGCGGAAGAGCGCGTTGCGCAACAGGATTCGCGCGTGCGCGTCCGACAGATGCGTGAACTTCAGGGCGGACGCGCAATCTCCGGCCGCGTAGATGCGCGAATTGCTGGTGCGCAGGTAGTCATCGACATGAATTCCGGCGGTGCGGTCGTATTCGACTCCGGCGGCTTCGAGTCCCAGTCCCTCGACGGCGGGTGCGCGGCCGGCGCCGACGATAATTTCATCGACGGCGATTTCCGACTGCGCGCGGTCGTATTCGATGCGCAAGATCTTCTCGCCGCCGCGCCGCTCGACGCGCAGGATCGTGCAGTTGGCGGCGATTGCAACGCCGTCGCGCCTGAGCGCGCGCTCGACCGCGTCGGCGCCGTCGCGATCTTCGCGAAGCAGAATGCGCGGCGCCACTTCGAGCAGCGTGACTTCTGCGCCGAGCCGGCGCAGCGCCTGCGCCAGCTCGCATCCGATCGGTCCGGCGCCGATTATCGCAATCCGCGCCGGCAACTCGGTCAGCGCAAAGACGGTCTCGTTGGTCAGGTAGCCGGTCTCGGCAAGTCCGGGAATCGGCGGAGCCGTCGCTCGCGCTCCGGTGGCGATCGCGGCGCGCCGAAAGGTCAATCTTTTGCCATCGACCTCGACCGCGTCGGATGCGACAAAGCGCGCGGCGCCAAGGTAAACGTCAACTCCAAGATCGCGCAGGCGCGCCGCGGAATCATTGTGCGCAATCCCGGCGCGCAGCTCGCGCATCCGCGCCGCCGCGGCCGGGAAATCCGCGCGCGCTCCGAGCGGCACCTCGATTCCGAATTCCGCCGCGTCGCGCACCGCCGCCGCCGCGCGCGCCGAGGCAATCAGCGCCTTGGACGGAACGCATCCGAAGTTCAAGCAATCGCCGCCCATCAGGTCGCGCTCGATAATGGCGACCTTCGCGCCGAGCCCCGCGGCGCCGACCGCCGAGACCAGTCCCGCCGTGCCCGCGCCGACCACGACCAGGTTGTAGCGTCCGGAGGGCACGGGATTAGCCCATCCGGTGGGATGCACTTGTTCGAGCAGTGCAAGATTGTGATCGTCGAGCGGCGCGATTCCAAGCGTCTGCGAATTCATCAGCGATCTCCCTGCGGGGGCCCGGCCCGAGCGATCCTGCTCAGGTCCGCTCTTTGAGCGCCCGCGCGCCAATTCGGGTGGCATAGACGGCAATCGCGATTGTCGCGGCAAGGCCGACGACGTTGAGGATCCATCCCGCAGCCGGATGCGGATGATTCCCCGAGGCGGCGCGCGCAAGGTCTCCGCTTATCGATCCGATATAAACGTACATCACGGTTCCGGGAATCATCCCAACCCACGATGCGACAATGTAGTCCGCAAACGAGACGCTGGTCAGGCCGAAGGCGTAGTTGAGCAGGTTGAACGGGAAGACCGGCGAAAGACGGGTGAGCAAAACGATCTTCCATCCTTCGCGTGCGACTGCTTTATCGATCGCCATGAAGGACGGGTTACCGTCGATCCTTCGCGCCACCATCGTGCGCGCAAAGTAGCGTCCGACGATAAACGCCGCGCTCGCACCCGCGGTCGCCGCGATCGATGCATAGATGGAGCCCCATACAACGCCGAACAGCACCCCGGCGCCGAGCGTCAGGATCGATCCCGGAATGAACAACACGCAGGCGATAACGTAGATCGCGATGAACGCGATCGGCGCCGCCGGTCCGAGGGTCCGGATTCGCTCGAGCAGGATCGAAAGCTCGCCACCGAACCGTCGCCCGAGCACGATCACGACGACGAGTGCGAGCGTGACAGCGACGAGCCACGGCCATGCGCGGCGCTGGTGCGGTTTCGATTTCGATTGCTCGGTCATCACGGCGCGCCGGTTCGCGGCGCGAAGCCTAGCAATGGATACCCAACGCGCGCCCCGAACGCGAACGGCCCCGGCGGGCGGATGCGCGCGCGCCGATCGCGGTTACTGTATGAGCGTCGCGGTGTGATACCTGCGCGCCGCGTTCATCGTATGCGCGGTTGCCTTGAAGCTGCTCGAACCGGCTGAATTGTAGATCTCCGCCGTGTCCACGATCGCGCCGCTCTGATCCATTCCGCCCGCGATCAGGACAGTGCCGTTCTTGAGCAGCGTCGCGGTGTGCCCGGCGCGGCTGTCGGTCATTTTCGGCCCCACAGTCGTGAAGGTCCCGGTCGTCGGATCATAAATTTCGGCCGTACTCAGGATCTGCGAGGTGCCCACTCCGCCGCAGATAAAGACTCTGCCGCCCTGCAGGAGGGTCGCGGTATGCTCGGCGCGCGGGAAATTCATCGGGCCGACAGTCGCGGTGAAATTGCGGGTTGAAGGGTTGAAAATTTCCGCCGTGTTTTGCGGGACCCCGTTGCCATTATATCCGCCCGTGATCAGAACGTTGCCATTGTTGAGCAGCGTCGCGGTGTGATTCGAGCGCCGATTAATCATGTTGCCGAGGGTGTAGTTGAAGGTGCCGTTGGCGATATTGAAAATCTCCGCTTTCTGCAGCACGAGCCCATTGGGATCGATTCCGCCCGTGAGCAGCACCAGCCCGCCCTTGATTTTCGTCGCAGTGTGATAATTGCGCTTGGTGCGCAACGGATTAGAGGTGACGGTGAAAGTTCCGCCCTTCTGATTCTTGAAGTTTTCGGCAACTCCCGTTACCGCGCCCGTGTTGTCGAGCCCGCCCGCGATCAGCACCTTGCCCGATTTCGTCAACGTTGCGGTCTGCCTGCTATGCCCCGACACCATGTTGTCGCGCGTGGGCGTGAGCGAACGGGTTTTCGAGCTGAACAGATCGGCGGTATAGAGACCGGCCGGTGTCGCGGGAGGGACCGCGTTTTCGCCGCCGGTGATCAGAATCAGCGTGCCGTTGATCCGCGTGCTGGTGTGATGCTCCCGCGGTTCGCTCATCAGGCTGGACAGGGCGGTGAAGGTCTGGGCGGTGGGATCGTAAAGCTCAGCGGAATCGAGCGCCGCGCCCGGCAAATCCTCGCCGCCCGCGATCAGGACCTGGCTCCCGATCGGGCTGGTCTTGGCGTCGGGAACGCTTCCCGCCCGAATCGCCGCGGCAGGTGCGAGGGTCAACACCGCCGCCGCCACCGATACCATCATCAACCGCGTCGCCATCAGCCTCATCGCAGTAACCCCCATTGCACGCGCCCGGATGCTACAAAACGTCGCGTAATCGTCCACATAGGATAGCACGGACGGTGCGCGAGTCATCGCCCCGGATAGACCCTTGCGGCGGGGTGCGCAAATCGCGCCGGTCGCATATAATCGGGGCGAATCCGGAGATTCGCACCGTGGCATCGCACGAGCATCAGGCGCAGGCCCGCCATCATCTTAGGGTCGGTATAATCACCGCCAGCGACACGCGCACCGCCGCGACCGATAAGAGCGGCGCTGCGATCCGGCAGATGCTCGAAGCCGCGGGGCATACCGTTCCCTCTTACGAAGTGATTCCCGATGAGCGCGCGCGGATATCCGCCGCGATAGCCGCGAGTCTGCCCGAACTCGACGCGATCATCGTAACCGGCGGCACCGGAGTCGCCCGGCGCGACGCGACGATCGAGGCGGTCGAGCCAATGCTCGAAAAAAAGCTCGACGGGTTCGGCGAGATTTTCCGGATGCTCTCGTACCAGGAGATCGGGGCGGCCGCGATACTCTCGCGGGCGGTCGCGGGAATCTGCCGCGGCAAATTTATCGCGGCGATACCCGGATCGACAGCGGCGTGCCGGCTTGCCATGGAAAAACTAATTCTGCCCGAGATCGGGCACATTGCGTATCTGCTCGCGGAGTGACGCCCGGATGAATCGGCTTACGGTCAAGTTCTTTGCCACGCTGCGCGAACGCGCGGGACACGCGGAAATTACGCGGGAGTTCCCCGAGGGCACTGCCGTCGCCGAAATCTGGCGCGCGATGGTCCGCGAGTTCCCCGCGCTTGCGGGCCATCGCAATTCGGTCGGCTTCGCGGTCAACCAGGAATACGTCGAAGGAAATTTCCAGCCGCGCGCGGGTGACGAGATCGCGTTTATCCCGCCGGTCAGCGGCGGCGCCGATGAAGTACTCGATTCCTGGATCGGTCCAATAACGATCGGCCGCGCGCCGATCGATGTAGCCGCGCTCGAGCGCGCAGCCTCAAGCCCCGCCGCCGGCGCGGTCGTCACGTTCGCGGGCACGACGCGCCAGACCAATGCCGGCAGGCAAGTCACGCGCCTCGAGTACGAGGCCTACGAGCCGATGGCGCTCAGCGAGATGCGCAAGCTCGCGCGCGAGGCGGGCAAGCGCTGGCCGATCGTGCGAATCGCGATCGCGCATCGAATCGGCGTGGTCGAGATCGGCGAGACTTCGGTAGCGATAGCGGTTGCGGCAGCGCATCGCGGCGAAGCCTTCGACGCCTGCCGCTTCGCAATCGATCGTCTGAAAGAAATAGTCCCAATCTGGAAAAAAGAGCATTTCGAAGGCGGCGAAGTATGGATAGGCTGCCAAACCTCCCACCCCCCGGAACCGGAGCATTCGGGTCAGCCGCCGCGCAGCACCTGATTGACCGAACGGACAGGGTTGGGTACATCTCTCATGATGTCATTGGGCGAAACTTCTGTTGAAAAGATTATTCTTGCCGAACCGCGCGGCTTCTGCGCCGGCGTCGATCGCGCCGTCGAGGCTGTCCGCGGCGCGCTGCGCTCGTACGGGCGGCCGCTCTACGTGCGGCATCAAATCGTGCATAACCGCTTCGTGCTCGAGGCGCTCGAACGCGAGGGCGCGATCTTCGTCGAAAGCCTCGACGAAGTCCCCGAGGGCCAGCGCGTGATTTTCAGCGCGCACGGCGTGGCGCCCAGCGAATGGGATCGCGCCAAGGATCGCCGCCTGCGCGTGATCGATGCGACCTGCCCGCTCGTGACCAAGGTCCACGACGAGGTCGAGCGTTATGCGGGCGAAGGTCGCACCGTAGTGCTGGTCGGGCATCAGGGTCATGAGGAAGTGAAGGGCACCCTGGGCGTCGCGCCGGGCAAAGTGGTGCTGGTGGGCTCGGTCGAGGAAGCGCGCGCCTGCGAGATTTCCGATCCGTCGCGATGCGCGGCGGTCACCCAGACCACGCTCAGCGTCGATGACACCCGCGAAATTATGGAGACGCTCAGGACGCGGTTCCCCGCGATGCTGACGCCCAAGACCGACGACATCTGCTACGCGACACAGAACCGCCAGAACGCCGTCAAGGAGCTGGTCGCCGTCTCCGACGCGGTGCTGGTCGTCGGCTCCAAGCAGAGCTCGAATGCGAACCGCCTGGTCGAGGTCGCCCGCCAGCGCGGCGCGCGCGCCTTTCTGGTCGATTCGCTGGCCGATGTCGAGCAGGAGATGCTGACCGGGGTGAAGGCGCTCGGCCTGACCGCGAGCGCGTCATCGCCGGAGTGGCTGGTCGAGGAAATTATCGGCGCGTTCGCGAATCGCGGCGCGGCCGTCGAGCTGATGAGCGTGGCCAAGGAGCGCGTGCATTTCCCGCTCCCGATGCCCGCCGACTGATCGCGCGCTTTCCAGAATTTACATCTCCACGATCGCGGACCCGCATCTTCACGACTGCCGTATCACGCCCGCGCAACTGCGAGCGCGCGAGTCAGCGTTTGTCCACGAGGGAAAAAAAACGGGACGCCCCTGTGGCAAAGGCGTCCCGTGCGAACCTGTTTAGCGGGCGATCTTCTAATGCCCCTGGAGCGCCGCTTCCTGCATCGCGTTGGCGGTGAAGAAAGCCTTGTCCACCGCGCCCATATTGATGTACCAGCACTCGCGCTCCGGTGTATCACGTGCGGGCAGATAGCACATGCTGGACTGCAAGGACTGGCAATCCAGCGACGACGATCCAACCACGAACGATCGTTTGAACGGGTAGATCGCTATGCGCGCATCGGGAACAGGGCGATCGCGTTCCGTCAGCAGATACATGAAGTTCTGAAATAGCTCGCCCTTTTGATCGTAGGTGTCAACGTAAGGTTCGAACCAGACCTCCGAATCCATGTATAGGATGTTTCTGCCCTGCAGCGTGTTGACGACGCCATATCGGGGCATCGCCTGGAGAACGTACATATGGCGCACTTCCCATGCCTCGGGGCAGGCGCTCGCCTGGCCGTCCGTCGGGCACGCCACTTCGGGAGAATGCTCGGCATGCACGCAAGCAAGCATCTGCTTCTCGCCAAGGAACTTAAAGTCATAAGCCTCGGTCTTGGGGTTGAAGCCGGAATAATGATCCGGGTTCCACGCGGATACCCCCGTAGCGTCGCTCAGGACTCCCTCATTGAGACGGCGTACGCGTCTGGCGCCGGGCGTGTACGACCAGGAGTCGTCGCCTCGGTTGGGATCGGCGTATCGAAACCGAACGATACCCGCTCCGCGTTGCGTGGCTGGCGCGATAACCGGGTAGAGCGCAAACATCCAAAGCCGCCCAGTGATCTTGAAGTCGGGATCCACCGGCATCGGTTCCACTTCGGTGCGTCCGACCTCGCTGTAACCCGCGTAATGGCCGACTTCGGTGTCATCGATCTCAAGGCTCGACGCCTTACCCTTGGAAATGTAATGAGCGTTGCAGTCGAAGAAACGCAGATCGTAATCGTCGGTCGTGATCGGGCGGAACACGTTGTTCCATGCGATCTTCACGCCGACATCAGGATCGTTGGGATCGATCAGCGGGAATGGTTGTCCCGCGACATATCCGACCACGGAACGCCGATCTCGCGAGAGTCTGACCTGCGCGGAATACTTTTCGGTGGCATCCTTGTAAGGTGGCGGCCAGTCCACGCGCTGGGTGGGCACGATTTTCAGCTGCATACCTCCCTGCACGCGAATGAAAATTCCAGGCGAAACCAAGTCCTTCACTTTTGAAGCAGTGTCCGCCGTTACCATATCTCCCGGCTTGACCGCGGCATCGCTGGACACGGGCCGCCAGGCCATCGCAACCACCGCAACGATCAACGTTGCAGTGATACTAATGGCCGTCCTTCGAATCGTTTGTGTCATCAGAGCCTCCTCTCGAGGTTTTTGCCGCGCTGATTGCGTTGCTGCCGGATTAGTTGCACTTAATGCCGATGGATCAGGCAGACTTCTTGCGACCGCACATCGTTAGCCGTTCTGATTTGAAAAGTCAAACTTTAAGACGCTTTTGGCTCACACTCGAGCCGCCCCTGATGGAAAGTCGCACTGCGACGGGCTCCGCGCGCGACGATCGAACCACGCGTGATAGTTGCCGCCTTGACAATTCCGGCGCGATGCCTGAAAACTCATCCCGACCCGGGTGAAAATCCAGAGAGGAAGAACGTCGATGCGAAGAGTTCTCGCGCGCGCGCTGATCATTCCAATCCTGTTGCTGCTTCCAGTCATCAGCGGATGCCAGTCCAAGTCCGAAAAGCTGGTCTTTCAGGCCAACGACACGGCCAAGAAAGCGATGGAATCGTCGCCCGACGATCGCGAAAAGCTGCTCGAGCAGTCGCGCGACATGTTGCATGAGGCGGTCAAGGACGATCCCAAAAATCTCGACGCCTGGAAGCTGCTCGGCCAGCTCGACGAAGTGCTCGGGCATCAGGATGACGCCGCCAAGGACTTCGACGAGGCTTCGACGCTCGACCCGACCGATCAGAAGCTGATGCAGAAGGCGCGGATGTACCGCGCGATTCAGCAGATGGTCGATAACGCGAACAAGGCGCTCGATCAGATAAAGTCGGGCGATACCGCGGGCGGGATGGCCGCGCTAAAGGACGCGCTGCTCGCGACGCATAGCAAATCCACCCGCGACAAGGTTACCGCCGTCGTCGCGCAGGCGGTGCCGATGGTGGTGCAGCAGGGCGACCAGCAGGTCAAAGACAAGAAATTCACAGACGCCGTCGCCACCTACGATCAGGCGATCCGCGGGTACATCATGCTCGCCGAGGCGCAGGGCAAGCATACGCTCGATCCGGCGTCCGACGCCGTACTGCACTCCGCAAACGAGGCCGCCAACTCCGCGGGCACGCCGGACGCAACCTTTCGCTTGCTGAACGACGTGATGACGTTCGACCCGGATAACAAGAGCGCCAACATGGAGCTGGCGCAAGTCTATCTGCGCCGCAATCCTCCCGATTACGACACCGCGGCCGACCTCGAGGAGCGCGGCGGCGCGCCCGACGCCGAGGTCAAGAAGCTTCGCGACCTGGCGAAGAAGCATCGCAAGCGCTAGCCGCATGAACGCCGACGCAGTCGCGAATCGGAGCGTGCGTCGATGAGCGCGGAGGGCTAAACCGCAGACCCGATGAAGCGGCGCGGCTATATTGCCGTCGAAGGTCCGATCGGCGTCGGCAAGACCAGCCTTGCGCAGATGCTGGCGAAGGAGTTAAACGCCCGGCTCCTGCTTGAAGACGCCGACAACAATCCGTTTCTGCCGCGCTTTTACGCCGAGCCCGACAAGTACGCCTTTCCCACGCAACTCTACTTTCTGCTCACCCGCTACAATCAGCAGCGCGAACTCTTGCAGCGCGACCTCTTCGCGCAGGCGACGGTGGCCGATTATCTGTTCGCCAAGGATCGAATTTTCGCCAATCTGAATCTCGCGCCCGACGAGATCAAACTCTACGAGGGCGTTTACAAGCTGGTGGACGCGCAGATGGCCAAGCCGGACCTGGTCGTGTACGTGCGCGCCCGCGTCGAGGTGCTGGGGGAGCGCCTGCGCAAGCGCAATCGCGACTTCGAGCGCCACATCAGCTACGAATACCTCGAGCGCGTGTCGTCGGCCTATCGCGACTTCTTTTTCTACTACGACGAAGCGCCGCTGCTGGTGGTCGATACTTCCGAAATAGACTTCGTGGGCAATCCCGCCGACCTGGCCGATCTCATTCGCGAGATCGACACCGCCGGCCCCGGCACCCAGTACTTCGTCCCAAGAAAGGGATGAGATATGCATCGCCGATCATGCGTGATTCGGCTCTCAATGACTAAGGAGATAGACAGCGTGGCGACACAGGCGGTGATTTGGGATTTTGGCGGCGTTTTTACGACCTCTCCGTTCGAGGCTTTCAATCGCTATGAGACCAAGCGTGGATTGCCCCGCGACCTGATCAGAAAGGTCAACTCGACCAATCCCGATTCCAACGCGTGGGCCCTGTTCGAGCGCGCGGAGATCGATGTGCACGGCTTTGACCGCAAGTATCTCGAAGAATCGACGGCGCTCGGTTATCCGATTCCCGGCGCCGATATTTTGCCTCTGCTTTCAGGCGACGTGCGGCCCCGGATGGTTGCGGCGCTGCTCGTCTGCAAGCGCCATTTCAAAGTCGGTTGCATCACCAACAACATGGCCCACGGAAATGGCCCCGCGATGGCTGC
>Ga0307374_10008869_pt1 | contig 14934 bp, 10 predicted proteins | sample OX3MG_FD_202532 | JGI IMG/M metagenome (GOLD analysis project Ga0307374, IMG submission 202532) | Soil microbial communities from Risofladan, Vaasa, Finland - OX-3 | ecosystem: Environmental > Terrestrial > Soil > Coastal area > Acid sulfate soil | place: Finland: Risofladan, Vaasa | collected... | reverse complement strand
CGCGGCCGCCGCCTGGGTGCCGCCGGACCACGGGAGGGACGGCGGGCTATGCAGGTTGCGCTGCTAGCCTGGAAAACTGCTTCACCTGCCAGGCAAGCTGGCGAGGGGTCGCTGCAAAAGATGTGTAGAACAACGAGGACAACGCCCTAGGAATGCGAAAATCGCGAACAATTTCACCCCAACGGGGTGACACCCGATCGCGGCGCGTGGCAGGTTCCGCCCCGTTGGGGCTTGAGACGAGTTGTTTGGGCCATGCTTCCTAGGGCTGCGCCCTAGGCTGTGGAATCGCGCCCCGTTGGAGCTGAAAGCGCGACGATTTCCAAGGCTGGTGGAAAACAGCGCATCGCGCCGCTTGGGCTCTGCCATCAACTTCGAGAACCACGTACGCTCCGCTTTGGAAACCATTCGCACTAGGAATTCGCGATGCCCAAACCGAGCCGGTCCTTCATCGCCTCGTTGGCAGTCGCAGCGGCGTGCTTCGCTTTGCTCGCGGCGACCTCGCCCATCTTGCCGATGACTTGGGATGAGGGGAACGCCATCCACCGCGCCGAGGGAATCCGCCACTGGTTCGGCCGCTTCGGCGAAAACTGGACAGCGCCATTTTGGACAGGGCTATTTTCGGCAGGTCCCTTTTCCAAACAGGCCATCGATGACGATTGGCGCTACACGACCAAGATCGAGGGGCACCCGGCCTTCTATGGTACCGTGATCGCGGCCGGCCAATCGCTGGGCGAGAAATGGTTCGCGCCTTTGGACGCGGCGCGGTTCGGCCCGATGGCACTCTTCGCGTTGGCGGTGGCCGCCGCGGTGTACCGGCTATGGCGGATGATCTCGCCCGTCGCGGCGCTCGCGGGCGCGGCGGCGCTGATCACGCTGCCGCGCTTGTTCGCCCATGCGCACTTCGCCTCGTTCGACGGTCCCCTGACGAGCTGCTGGCTCCTGGCGTGGGCGACGTTCGAGCCGGCGCAACGCAAGGCCGGCTGGAGCACCGTGTGGGGCGCCGCGCTGGGGATGACGATGAGCTGCAAGTTTACGGGCTGGTTGGCCCCGCTGCCGTTCGTATTTTGGGTGGCGGCCTTTGGCGACCGCCACGCCGCGCGACGGCTGGCGATCGGCCTGTTGACGGCGGGGCTGACGTTCTGGGCGCTCAATCCGCCCCTCTGGCACGCTCCTCTCGATGGTTTCGCGACGTTCTTGGATTTGAACCTGGGCCGCGCCGACCGGCCGGCTCTCAATATTCCGACGATGTACCTCGGCCGGCGCTACGACGCGCGCAGCGGCGCCCCTTGGCACAACACGATCGTGTGGACGGCGATTACGGTGCCCGTCGGGACCTTGGCGCTCTTCGCGCTGGGCCTTTTCCGCTCGCTCGGCGCCTGGCGAATTCGGCCCGAGCGGCTGTTGCTTGTCGGTCATTGGGCCATTCTGGTGCTCGTGCGCGCGACGCCTTGGGCGCCTCCGCACGACGCCGAGCGGTTGTTCTTGCCGAGCTTCGCGTTCCTGGCGCTCTTGGCCGGTGTCGGCGGCGACGCGCTATGGGCGTGGTGCAACGCAGGCCCGACACTGGGCGGTGGGCGACCGCGCGTCGGTGGCAAAGCGAACGGCAGTCTCCGTCACGGAGTGTCGGAGCTACGGACTGAGCTCTTGCGAGTCCTGCCACGGGTGGCGGCGCGCCGTTGGCTCATGCGAGGAGCTGTGGTCGCCGCGCTGGCCGGCTCGGCCTCGAGCACCATCTGGTACGCGCCGCAATGGCTCTGCTACTACAACCTGCTGGTCGGCGGGCTGCGCGGAGCCGACGCCCTGGGCATGGAAGCGACCTACTACTGGGACGGGCTCGACGCCGAAGTGCTCGCCTGGCTGCACGAGCACACGGAACAGGACGAAAAGATCGCTTTCGCCCCCTTGTCGTGGGCGAACCTGGAGCTGATGCGGCGCTGGGGAACGTTGCGCCGCAATTGCTTTCCTCACGAACCGGGGCGCTACCGATGGTACGTCGTCCAGCGGCGGCCAGGCTTCTGGTCGGAGGCCGACCGCCGGCTCGTCGAGCACGGGCGGCCCGTCTTTCGCAAGACGATCCGGCCGGCGGGAGCGGGCTGGGGACCGTGGCGGCTCGACGTGCCCATCGTCGAGGTTTTCGACTACGTCGATTACAAGCGCGCGGCCGGTTCTATCCGGCCCGGCGAAGCGTGGTAGAATCGAGCCGATGCACTATCCGATTGACCCCTGGCGGATTTTGCCCGACGAGCGGCTCTAGCTGTCAATCATCGCTCGACGGAGACAAGCTCCGTCGTGGCGGCATGAAAACAGGATAACGTCGTACGGCTGCGACCCCCGATTATGCTCACGCCGGTCACGACCCCTTCAACTTGCGGAGCTCGGCGGTGAATGCCTCGACGTTGTCGGGCGTAATCACGCGGTGGTCGATGAACATGATTCCGCCCAGGGGCACGACGGAGCGGTCTCCGCGGGCCAGCGCGGCCAAGAGCCGCACCGCCTGGTAGCCGAACTCGAACGGTTGTTGTACCACGGTGCCCACGATCTGGCCGTCCTGGATGCCCTGCAAGGTTTCCTCGTCCTCGTCGAAGCCGACGAGCTTGACCTTGCCGGCCAGGTCGGCGCCCTTGGCCGCGGCCAGCATGGCGGGCGGATTGTAAGCCCACAGGCCCACCAGGCAGAGCCCTTCGACGTCAGCGGCATTCTTGACCAGCGTGTCTTCGACGTTGGCCTTGCACTTTTCCTGGCTCGCGTCGTCGGTCATCGTGTCGAGCAAGCGGTACTTGCCCAGGTCCGGACCCTCGGCCTCCTCGTGTCCGGCGAGTTCGTCGAGCACTCCTTGGCGGCGCTCGACGGCGTTCTGCACGTCGAGCTTGCCGACGAAGATCACCACTTTGCCGCCGTTGGGCAGGGCCTGCTTCACCAGCTTCCCGGCGGCCTTGCCGGCTTCGTAGTTGTTCGTGCCGATATAGCACAACCGCTTGCTCCCCTCGGGCAAATCGCTGTCCTGGGTGATCAACGGCACCTGGCCGGCCACCTCGTTCAGGAACGAAGCCTGATTGGCCGCATCGTTTGGGCTGATGGCGATTCCCTTGACCCCCTTGACCAGCAGATCTTCGATGATCTGCCTCTGCTCGGAGGGTGTGCCGTTGGGCGGCATGTGAAACTCGACGTCGGCATTGAACTCTTTGGCGGCTCTTTCCGTGCCGCGCCTCGCGATGGCCCAGAACTCGAAGGGATTGTTGCTTACAAAAGCCACGCTCACGCGCTCGCCCGCGGCGACGGCGTTGCCGCTATATTCTTTCACCGTGCCAGTGCCTCCCTGCTCGGCATCGGCATTCTGCCGTCCCGCCTGAGGCTTGGCTTGCTTCGGCCCGGCTATGGGCGCGTTGTCTTGGGAGCAGCCCGGCACCGCCACGGTCAGGGCGAGTGAGACGATTACCAGGGCGAAAAAGGGACGTCGCATGGGATCAGCGCTCCAACGATGTTCACGACGGGTTGGCCCTCGGTGGGCATAAGGGAAGCAAACATCATAACCGAGGCTCCGGCCGAGTGAAATGGTGCCTCTCTTCCGCATCAAGGACGTCGTCGTGAAACGGTTGGGCCGTCAGGGCGGGTGCCTGTGTCCCGCAGGCAAGAAGCTAAATTCTGCCAATCGAATGCGAACCAGCAGATCGTTCAACGCCGTCGCCCCGCTCGGGGCTTCCGGCAGCTTGCACTCCTGATAAGCCTGTTCCAGTTCGGCCCGTAGCCGTTCAAATTCGTGTTGATGAAACCCAAGGTCGGCTTTCTCCAATCGTCCTTTTTCAGCGCCACCGGTTTTCCGGGCGATCAGATCGGGGATGTATGGCAGCTTGGCATCGTCGTTCAGCCGCACGAGGTTCGCTTCGACCCGTCCCGTCCGCATTAGATGAATTCCGGTCAGCAGCACTCGGTACATGTACAACAGAGGCTTGACGTGCGGAGGATCGGCTTTCTGAAACAGCTTCCACTGCGTCTCGGCAAATCCGAAGTAATGGTGGTGGGAACGAGGAAGGCGAAGCGTGCGAACAAGTAGAACAAACAACGAAAGCCGCGAATGACGCGGATCGCACGCGTTGGCGGGCGCGTCGTAAAGTCATACCACGACTGAACATAGGAATTGGTGTACATGCGCCCTTGACTGTGAACTAGCGTATATTATACTTGCTTGAGGGCGAATTCGACCGAAACCCAAGCAATCGTCCAAGTAAGCAACGGCCGCAACATGCAACGATCCCGTCAAGCAAAGGAACCCCAGACCATGGCCATTTTGGAACGCCTCACCAACCGGCAACGCGAGGTTTACGAATTCATCCGCGACAAAATCCGCAATCGCGGTTACGGACCCACGGTCCGCGAAATCGGCGGGCAGTTCGACATCAGCTCGCCCAACGGCGTGATGTGCCACCTCAAGGCGCTGGAAAAGAAAGGTCTGATTACTCGCGAGCCGAATATGTCGCGGGCCATCACGCTGGCCACCGAAAACCCCGACGGCACCGGCGGTCTGCCTCTCTTGGGCACGATTGCCGCCGGCGTGCTCCACGAGGCGATCAGCCTCGACGAACGGATCGACTTCGGCGAACTGTTCCACGCCGATGACCTGTATGTACTCAAGGTCAAGGGTGAATCGATGATTGAAGACCAGATCGCCGACGGCGACTACGTGGTCATCAAGAAGCAGCCCACGGCGCACAAGGGACAAACCGTCGTCGCCTTGACCGAAGACAACGAAGCCACGCTCAAGCGCTGGTATCCCGAGGGAAAGCGCGTTCGGCTCGAACCCGCCAACAAGTCGATGAAGCCGATCTACGTCACCAACCCACGCGTGCTGGGGGTTGTCGTCGGCGTCGTGCGGCAATTGAAATAATTCCTTTGCCAACGACGGGTCCAACACGTTACCATACACGTGTCGCCGGCTGATTCGCGTGCCGGCCCACGTGGAGAGGGTAACATGCGGACCCTTGGCGAGCCCCCGGCCGGTGGAGAGCCGGCCGATGGGATTCTGACGATCGACGACCGCGGAACGGTCGAGTCGCTCAATGCCGCAGCGGCGCGGATGTTCGGCTACGCGGCCGAGGAGCTTGCCGGACGCGCGTTGTCGCTGGTGCTGCCGGTGTTGGCGAGCGAACGCTTCGACGACCGGCTGCTTCCCTATCTCGCAACGCCCGGCGGCCATCGCCGGCTCGACGGTCGCCGCAAGGACGGCACCCCCCTGCCGCTGGAAATGGCCGTCGGTGAAGTGTTGCTGGGCGGGAGGCGGCTGTTCAATTTGCTGCTGCGCGACCTGACGCCGCGCCCCGCCGCCAAGAGTGCTTTCGGAGCCGACGGCGATCTACTCGACATCTTGATGGACAACCTGCCGGACAGCATCTACTTCAAAGATGCGGCCAGCCGCTTCATTCAGATCAACCGGGCCCTGGCAAACCGCTTTGGGCTGAGCGATCCGGCGGAGGCGGTGGGCAAGACCGACTTCGACTTTTTCACCGCGGAGCACGCGCAGCAGGCCTACGCCAGCGAGCAAGAGATGGTCCGTACCGGGCAACCGGTGGTCGGCGTGGAAGAGAAGGAAACCTGGTCGGATGGCCGCGTCACCTGGGCCTCGACCACGAAGATGCCCATCTACGACAAGCACGGGCGGATCGTCGGCACGTTCGGCATCTCTCGCGACATCACCAACAGCCGAGAGGCCGAGGTGAAGCTGGAGCGGATCACGCGCTTCCTCGACTCGGTCGTCGAGAACTTGCCGATCATGCTCTTCGTCAAGGATGCGGAGCACCTGCGAATCGAGCGGATCAACAAGGCCGGCGAAGAGCTGCTGGGGTACTCGCGCGATCAGCTTCTGGGCAAGAGCGACTACGACCTGTTTCCCAAGGACGAAGCCGACTTCTTCATCGCCAAAGACCGCGACGTGCTCGAGGGGCGGCGGCTCGTCGACGTGCCGGAGGAAGTGATCGAGACACGGCACGGCACGCGGGTGCTGCACACCCGAAAAATTCCGCTTTTGGACGGGCAGGGTCGGCCGACCCACCTGGTGGGTATTTCCGAAGACATCACGCTGAGCAAACAGGCCCGCGAGGCGCTCGAGCGCGCCAAGGAAGCGGCTGAGGCCGCCAGCCGCTCCAAGAGCGAATTCCTGGCCAATGTCAGCCACGAGATTCGCACGCCGATGAACGGAATCATCGGCATGACGGAGCTCGCGCTCGACACCGAATTGGCGCCGGAGCAGCGAGAGTTCCTGAACATGGTCAAGAGCTCGGCCGATTCGCTGTTGGAAGTGATCAACGACATCCTCGATTTTTCGAAGATCGAGGCGGGTCAATTCGACCTCGACCTGATCGACTTTCCCCTGCGAGACAGCCTGGGCGACACGATGAAGACCTTGGCCTTGCGGGCACACAAGAAAGGATTGGAGTTGGCCTGCCATGTGCCGGCCGAGGTGCCCGACGACTTGACCGGCGACCCGGGGCGGCTGCGGCAGATCATCGTGAACCTGGTGGGAAACGCGATCAAATTCACCGAGGCCGGGGAAGTGGTGGTGCGGGTCAAACTGGCGTCGCGGACCGACCAGGGGGCCACGCTACAATTCGCCGTGTGCGACACGGGGATCGGCATCGCGCAGGAGAAACAGGACGCAATCTTCGCGCCGTTCGTCCAGGCCGATGGCTCGACGACCCGTAAGTACGGCGGAACCGGCTTGGGGCTGGCGATTTCAACGCGCCTGGCCGAGCTGATGGGGGGCCGCATCTGGGTCGAGAGCGCCGTCGGAAAAGGGAGCTCGTTCCATTTCACCGCCCATTTCGCACTCGCCCGCGGCCGCGCGGCGCCGCCGGCGGCACGGTCGAGCGATCTCGACGACCTGGCTGTCCTGGTAGTTGACGACAATGCCACGAACCGGCGGATCCTGGAGGAGATGCTCACCAATTGGCACATGCGGCCCACCGTCGTGGCCAGCGGCGACGCGGCACTTGACGAATTGCAACGGGCCTTTGCCGCCGGCGAGCCTTACGCCCTGGTGTTGCTCGACGTGATGATGCCCGGCATGGACGGCTACACGCTTGTGCGGCGGATCCAGGAGCACATGGAATACGCCGGCGCGACGATCATGATGCTCTCCTCGGCCGAAGCGAGCACGGCCCGCGCAGGCGATCTGCGGATCGCCGCATCGCTGATGAAGCCGATCAAGCAGTCGGAGTTGTTCGACGCGATCATGACCAGCTTGGGCGTGGCGCTTCGCCGCGACGAAACGACCGCTCCCGAGACCGGTGAGCCCGCCCCCGCGTACGGGCACCGGCTGAAGATCTTGTTGGCCGAGGACAACGCGGTCAACCAGAAACTGGTGGTTCGTCTGCTCGAAAAACGGGGCCACCACGTGACGATCGCCGGCAACGGTCGCGAGGCGCTGGCGGCCTTGGAGCGAGATCATTACGACCTGGTGCTGATGGACGTGCAGATGCCGGAGTTGAGCGGCTTCGAGGCCACCGCCGAGATTCGCCGGCGCGAGCGCGGCACGGGCCGGCACGTGCCGATCGTGGCCATGACCGCCCACGCGATGAAGGGCGACCGCGAGCGGTGTCTTGAGGCCGGCATGGATGGGTACGTCGCCAAGCCGGTGCAAGCTCGCGAACTGTTCGAGGCGGTCGAAAAGGCCTTTCCGGCCGAGCGCGCGGCCACCGCGGCGGCGTCGGCGCCAAACGGCCTCGACCTGGCCGCGGCCCTGGAGAAGCTCGCCGGCGACCGAGAGTTACTTCGCGAATTGGTGGGTCTGTTCCTCGACGAATGGCCGCGCTGGCGCGACGAGCTCGAACGGGCCTTGGCCGACCGCGACGGCGAACAACTGAAACGCCTGGGTCACACGGTCAAGGGCGCGATGGGGCAGTTTGGCGTCAACGCGGCTTTCGAAGCGGCCCAGCGCGTCGAGACACTAGGGTGCGATCTTTCCGGCGCTCGCGAGGCGTGCTCTCTCCTGGAGGCCGAAATCGAGCGACTTACGCCTTGGCTCGCCGCCTGCGCGACGCACCAGGAATGATCTCTCACGCGACCGACTTGGGCCGGGAAGCTTCCGTCTTGCCGGAGGTCGTGGCCTTGGTTTCTCCGTTCGCGTTTTCCGTGGGCTCGCGGTTGGCCGCGGCTTGGTCGCCATCAGTCGCGGAAGGTTTCTCGGGTGCGGGGTCACTCACATCGCTCACTTTTTTTTTGGTGTACCATCGCCATGAGAAGTACCCCCCCACGCCGGCCGCGACCAAGACGACCACCACGGTGAGCACGATCTCGAGATCATGGAATTCTTCCCACAGGTGCTCGAAACTCGCGGCGAAGATGAAACTCAGGCCGAAGAACAGACTCACGACCAGTGCCGCCGAAATGGCATCGACCAGCAGAAACCAGCGGAACGGTATCCGCAAGATGCCCGCCGTCATGTACATCGGCGAACGAAGACCGACGAGGAACCGCGCCCCCAGAAACATCTTGAGTCCGTGCCGTTGAAAAAGTTGCTCGGCCTTCTTTTCTCGCTCGACCGTGAGCAAGCGTGAAAACCAGTGTCGGTCGCGCAGCAAGGCCTGGCCGAAATGGTAGCCGATCGCATAACTGACGCAATCTCCCGCGACCGCCCCCACAAGGCAGGCCGCCAGCGCCATCCACGGATCCAAACGGCCGCTGTTGCTTAGGATCCCCGCCCCGATGACGGGCACCTCCTCCGGTACCGGCAGGCCCATCCCGGTGAGGATGATGGTCACCGTAATGACCAGGTACTCGTACTTGGGGATGAAATCCAGCATCGAGAACCACCGTCGAAAGCCGCGCCCTTCACCTCGGCCGATCGGAGACTTACTTCTCAACCGGATTCGGCGAACCGAACTTGTGTAAAATAGGCAACTTGCAAGGATTGTATCGTCACTTTAGTCCCCATCGTACTTTAAATCGGCCTCAAGCCCAAGCCTAGACCATTGTTTCGCCATAATTCAGAAATTCAAGGCTCGGTTGAAATTGACCTCGTTCCCACGCTCCGCGTGGGAACGAATCTTCGGACGCTCCGCGTCCACGTGTTACCGGCGGGCTTACGCCCCCCGCTCGCCACACGCTCTGCCTGGGAACGAGAATGCAAATTCAAGGCTCGGTTGACTCGGACGGCCCGTTTGCCTATCGTACCGCCGCCAATTTCCGCCCACTTTCAACCTGATCGAACGACATGGATCGTCTCCTTCGCCTCGATGCGGCGCCGGCCGCGCCGCCACGGACCCTCGTGGTAAGTTCCTTTGCCTCCGGCAACGAAGCGCCTCCCATGTTGGGAGTCTACGGTTATTCCTACGATTTCGTGCGTCGCGCATTTCAGCCGCTCTTGGAGCGTTGGGCGGAAGTCGTGCCCGTGGGTCGGCCCGAAAGCCAGCTCGATTTCGCGCTGCGACGCGCTCGCCAGGCCGGGCATGAGCCGATCGCCCTGAGCTTTCGGCCATTGGCCGACACGTACCTCTCCCGTTGGGCGGCGAACGTGGTCTTCCCTTTCTGGGAGTTCCCCGACGTTCCCGCCAGCGACTACAAGCAGAACCCACGCCAGAATTGGGTCCGCATCGCGAACCATGCGTCACTGGTCCTTACGGCCAGCGAATTCACGGCCGCCGCGTTGGCGCGCGCCGGCGTGCGGACGCCGGTGCGCGTGGTGCCGGTTCCCATCGACGACGGCTGTTTTCGCGTGCCGGCCTGGGAGCCGAGCGCCACCACTGTACTCAACTGCGACGCTTACGTCTTCACCCGGCCCGAAGTGCCGCCTTTGGAGACGGTCGACTACGAGCTTCGTCCCGGCGCCGATACACTGGCGTTCCGGCTGAAGACGCGCATCACGGCCACGCTGCGCCGCGCATGGATCGGGTGCGTCAAGCCGCTCTTGCCGCCGCGACTGGCCAAGGCGCTGGTCGCGGCCAAGAACGCCGGCCGCTGTGCTTGGCGCGAAGGCGAAACCCAACTGCCTGAACCGGTCAAGCGGTTGGAGCTGTCGGGCGTGGTCTTCACCACGATCTTCAACCCCGACGACCATCGCAAGAACTGGCAAGACCTGCTGACGGCGTTCCTGATGGCCCTGGCCGACCGCGACGACGCCACGCTGGTCGTGAAACTGGTCACCAGCCACGCGCCGCCCGTGCGCGAGCTACTGGCCTTCTATCATCGGATCGGCCTGGCACATCGTTGCCGCGTCGTCTTCATCAACGATTACCTGAGCGATCAGGCGATGCTCGATCTCGCGCGGGCCAGCGCTTTTTACCTCAACGCCGCGCGGGCTGAAGGCGCTTGCCTGCCCATGCAAGACTATTTGGCGGCCGGCAGGCCCGCGATCTCGCCGTCCCATACGGCAATGGCCGACTACTTCGACGACCGCCTTGGCTTCGTCGTCGATTCGCACCCCGAGCCCTGCCCGTGGCCGGCCGACGGATCGGGCTGGCTGAACACATCATGGCACCGCATCGTCTGGTCGTCATTGCGAGACCAGATCGCGAAAGGCTACGCGATGGCGACTCGCGATCGCGCGGGGTACCAGGCTTTGGCGGCCGCGGCACGGGGCAAGATGAAAGAGTGGGCCTCGACCGAGGCGGTCTGGCCCAGGCTCTCCGCGGCACTGGCGGAGCTTGCTCCCCTTGCAGCGCGCCCGGATCGTCACGACGGCAAATCGCATGTGTCAGCGGGCCAGGGTCCGCGCGAGGGGAGCGGCTGAATGACGGCGCCGATTTATCTGGAGGCCTTTCCGCTCTTGGCGCCCAAGTTGACCGGCATCGGACGCTTCTCGGCGCGACTGATCCAGTCGCTGAATCGCTTGGCGCCGCTGAGGCTAACCACGTTCATCGAGCCGCGCACGGCGCGCGTCCACAGCCTGGCGAATGATCTCAATCGCGGCCAGGAGATCGAGCTGGAGCAGGGTATCCTCGGCGACGCCGGCGACGACCTTGTGCGCTGGGCCCGCGACGTTTGCCGGCGGCCGAAGCGGAAATTTGACGCCGACGCGGCCCTTCAAGCGACCGGCATCTACACCTGGTCGCGCCATGACGAACGACGATTCGGCCGCGAGATCGGCATCTTCTACGATTTCACACCGCTGATTGTCTCGCGGACGTTCACGGCCGAGGTTCGCGAGTCGTTCCACCGCCAGGTCTTCGCTTCGCGGCGGTGCCAGAAGGTGCTGGCCATTTCGCACTCGACCCGGGCCGACGCGGCCTGGCTCAGCCCCGTGCCGGCGAAAGATGTGGTGGTGGCCTACCCGGGGCCCAGCCAGTGCCTGCTGCGCCACGCGCATGCCGGCCCGGTCGAGCGGCGGCGTAATGCGATCTTGATCGTCGGAACGCGCGAACCGCGCAAGAACGGCGACTTTCTCGTCGATTGGTTCCTGCACACGCGGCTCTTGCCCGATGATTTCGAGCTCTGGTGGGCCGGACCGGAGGGCTGGCTTTGGGACGGGCCGAAGGTTGATCGAAACAATCCGCGTTGGAAGCGAGTCAGGTTCCTGGGAATGGTGTCCGACGCGCGGCTCTGCGAGCTGTACCAGCAGGCCACCTTCACCGTTTACCCGTCGCTCTACGAGGGATTCGGGTTCCCCGTGCTCGATTCGCTGTTGCACGGCGCGCCGGTGCTGTGCAGTTACAACAGCTCGTTGGCGGAGTTGGAATCACCGGGCGTGTACTACATCGACCCCTGCGACGCGGCGACGCTCGACGCCGCCTACAGCGAGCTTTCGGCCACCGCGCCCGTTGCCATCGACGCCGCCGGGCTGCGCCGGCGGTTCTGTTGGGAAAAGTTGGCCCGCACCGTGCTCTCCCTGGCCGCATGAGCCTCGTTCCCACGTACCCGCCGACCCGTTGCGCGGGTGCCCCGGGTCCGATCCCACGCTACTTCTTGCCGATGCAATACAAGTTGCGGTCGGTCCGCAGGAAAAGTTGACCGTTGCTGACGGCGGGCGTGGCGTTGGCGCGGCTGTCGTCGTCGGCAAAGACATTGTGCGCCAATTGCTCGAACTTCGGCTTGGCCGCCACGACGTACGTTCCGGCGTGCTGCGAAACGAAGTAGAGCTTGCCGTCGGCCAAGAGTGCCGACGACCAGATGTTGCCCGGCGCGGGCTCGAGCCGTTCCTGGAACACCGTCTCGCCGGTGTCCGCGTTCTGGCAACAGACGAACCCGCCGCTGTCGCTGGCCCAGTACAGGTGGCCGTCGAGATAGACGGGGGATGACACGTTGGAACCCTTGTTCTGCTTCCAGACGGTGTGCGAGGAGGTCACGTCGCCGCTGCCTCCGATGCGGACGGCCAGCGACGTGTGCCCGCCGCCGATCGCGTAAACGACGTCGCCGTGCGAAACGACGCTGGGGCAGATGTAACGGTCGATGCCCTCGGCGTTCCAGAGCGGCTTGCCGTCGCGCGGGTCGAAGCTGAACAAGCGCTTGGGGGTGCTGACCACCACCTCGGTCCCCTGTTTCCCTTCGACCACCAGCGGCGTGTCCCAGGCCGAGTTGATTCCGCCGGCGCGCCAAACCTCCTTGCCCGTCAGTTTGTCCAGGGCGACCAGCGAGCCGCTCTCGACGCTCGCGTTCACCAGCAGCAGATTGCCGAACAGGACAGGCGAGGTGCCCGAACCCCAGTGGTGCATCCCGTCGCCGACGCTGGTGTGCCAGATCTCGCTTCCTTGCAGGTCGAAGCAGAACACGCCCGACTTGCCGAAAAAGACATAGAGCCGTTCGCCGTCGCTGACCGGCGTGCTGGCCGAGTAGCCTTGGTACGATCCCTCACCCTCGTAGTTGTGTTCGGGCAATTTGGGCTCGAACTCGCGGCTCCAGAGGACGCTTCCCGTGCCGCGATCGAAACAGAGCAGATGACGCCGGAGGTCTTTTTGATCTCCAGAGTTGGGCTCCAAGCCATATCCGCTATAGCAGGTCAGGTAAATACGACCACCGACGACCGTCGGGCACGACGACCCCGGTCCCGGAAGTGGGGACTTCCAGACCACGTTTTCGTCGCTCGACCATTTGAGCGGCAGGTTCTTTTCGTCGCTGACTCCCAGCCCGCCGGCGCCACGGAACTGCGTCCAATCGGCCGCGCGGGACGACGTCACGAGCAAAATCAGCACCAAGGCGAAAGCATGGGCGGCGGGAGATTTCATCAGTGGCTCCTCGATTGAAACGGGAGGGAGGGAGGCAAGCACGGATTATTCACTGGTGCTTGGGCCTTTGCAATACCGCCCAGCCCACTCGTTGAGGGTGGGCAGTTTGCCGGACGCCGCCTCAGCCTGCCGTGATCGACTCGACGGCGCCCGGCCTGGCGTAGCCCAGGCCGCGGACCACTTCGAGGATTTCGCTGCACGTGGGAAACATGCGGCCGCTCTTGCGCTTGTACTCATCGAGCGCATTCATGAATTCGACTTCCTCGACCGAGTAATCGCGTTCACAGGTGGTGGGGTCGATTTGCCGGCGGCGGTTGACTTTCTCACGGCGTTCGAGTTGCCGGCGTTCGACCGCGACGGGCTGGTCGGCGGCGCGGCGGTCCGTATTGCGGCGTTCGATCGACTTCGCTCGACGTTCGAGTGCCACCTCAGCCTTCGTCTTTTTCACCTTTACCGTCACGTGAACCTCCGAATTCGTTGCCAGCCCGTCCGGCGGCCGGACCGGGCGTTTAATGATTCGCTCAAGTTGAGCATCGGAGGCCTGGGGTGTTAAAATCTAACGTACAGGCAAAATGAGAGGTTTTGCGATAGTTTTCGGTTAGCGCGAAGACTAGCGGTGGGGTGGAATTTACGATTCCGTGGGCCGGCAAGGGGCGCCGTGGGGGGGATTGTAAGGGGAATGATGATCATGACCGGATACGTCAGAGGGTAGTGTCCTAACAGTGTACTGTTGGGACACTTCCCGTCAGGTCCCGTCAGGGCCGGCCCTTGACAGAACGACGAGCGTGGCCCAAGTTGTTCAATCGGCACGCTGGGAGCGACTTGGCACCAGGCTTGTCGACGGTACATTGCAACGGGCGATGGATTCTGCCTTGCTCGCCTGACTGCATGCCCGTTTTGCCGGAGTGGCGGAATGGCAGACGCGCTGGATTCAAAATCCAGTGACCGCAAGGTCGTGAGGGTTCAAGTCCCTCCTCCGGTACTGGCTAACCCGCCGGACGCTCGTACCTCTTGTCTTCGGGCACGGACTCAAGGAGTAATTCAATCAACCGGTCGCCGCCGACGCCGGCGGCCTGGGCGGGATAGTTGCCCGCGATTCGGTGACGCAAGGCGGGCTTGACCACGGCTTGCACATCCGCGATCGAGGCGTGGTAACGTCCGTAGAGGATCGCCCGCGCCTTGGCGCACGAAACCAGCGCCAGCAGACCCCGCGGCCCCGACCCCCAACTCACCCACTGATTGATGAACTCCGGCGCCTCGGGCGTGCCGGGACGCGAGGCGCGAACCAAAGCCCATGCGTAGCCCAGCACCTGGTCGCTCACCGGCACGCGGCCGACGAGTTGCTGGAACTCGATGATCTCGCTCGCCGAAACGACCGGCTCGATCTTGCCCGGCGTGCCCGAGGTCATCCTCCGGGCAAGTTCCCATTCATGGGCCGCCGTCGGGTAGCCGAGGCGAATGAAGAGCAGGAAGCGGTCGAGCTGCGCCTCGGGCAAGGGGTACGTTCCTTCCTGCTCCAACGGGTTTTGCGTGGCGAGCACGAAAAACGGATCGGCCAGTGAGTGGGCCTTGCCGCCGGCGGTGATTTGCCGCTCTTGCATCGCCTCGAGCATGGCGGCTTGGGTCTTGGGCGGCGTGCGATTGATTTCATCGGCCAGGATCAGGTTGGCGAAAAGCGGCCCGGCCAGGAACTTGTACTCCCGCTCACCCGTGCGGAGGTTCTCCTGGATCACGTCGGTGCCGGTCACGTCGCTGGGCATCAGGTCGGGCGTGAATTGGATTCGCTTGA
>Ga0307374_10008868_pt1 | contig 14934 bp, 19 predicted proteins | sample OX3MG_FD_202532 | JGI IMG/M metagenome (GOLD analysis project Ga0307374, IMG submission 202532) | Soil microbial communities from Risofladan, Vaasa, Finland - OX-3 | ecosystem: Environmental > Terrestrial > Soil > Coastal area > Acid sulfate soil | place: Finland: Risofladan, Vaasa | collected... | reverse complement strand
TCATGACAAGCAGGGCAGCGCCCAGCCTTGCCGTCCGTCGTCTCACAACCCCACCTCCGATGTGGGAGCCCACGGCTTGACGCGCCGGGACGTTCGGGACGGACGAAAAGGTACGGGACTATCAGGTAACCTGTCAATGAACAGGTTACCTGTCAATTAAAAGGCCAGGCCGGAGCCGGGCCCTGGACAGCCGGATCAGTGCTCCGGGAAGCCTGAGTGCAGTGCCCGCACCGCCGTGAGCAGTCCTTCCCGCAGAGCGGCGGTCTGCTGTGGGTTCAGGTCGGCGAGCATCTCGCGCTCAACAGCGTCCACCGCCTCGTCGCACGCTGCCAGAACCTTGCGGCCCTGGGCCGTCAGCGTGGCTGGGAAGAGACGGCGGTGCCCAGGGTGCACGATGCGCTGGATCAGGCCCTTCCCCTCCAGTGAGTCGAGTACCTCGCTCATCGACTGAGGTGTCATGTACGCCCGGCGGGCGAGCTGGGCGTTCGAGAGCTCGCCGCGGGCACCGAGCACGCTCAGCGCGGTGTACTGGAGCGTCGTCAGCCCGTACGGCTTCACCTGCTCATTGATCGCCTTCCGGACCGCACGCTCCAGCCGTGCCACCACGTAGCTGATCCTCGGCTGCGGGCGCGGCTCGCCGTGTGAGGGAGGGCTACCGGATGCGATCACCGTTAGATCATGACAGGCGGGCGGTACCCGCACCGAACTCGTGCCTGGCCTTGCCCGGCTGGCCAGGACCGTATCCTAGAGCGCCCTCGGCCGGGGATGAGGTGTCGATCCGGGGGCCGGCCGTTCGTCGTTTGAGATGACAGGACAACTGCGGGGAGACGAGGCCGGACATGTCGGACGATGCGAAGACCTGGGCGATGATCCATGCCGAGCGGAAGGCGCTGGCCGCCACGCTCGAAGGCCTGACGCCGGAGCAGTGGGGCTCTGCGTCGCTGTGCGAGGGGTGGACGGTCGGGCTCCTCGCCGCGCACATCCTCGCCGGCGCGGAACAGACACCTGGGCACTTTCTCACGGGCATGATGACCACAGGGTTCCGGTTCAACGCGCTGATGGAGCGGGACGCCCGCAGCCGCGCACAGCTTCCGCCTGACCAGATCGTCGACCGGCTGCGGCAGCGGACCACGACGACGAACCACCCACCGGCGCCGGTCATGGCCATGCTCGGTGAGGTCGTCGTGCATGGCGAGGACATCCGGCGGCCGGCTGGCCTGCCGGGTACGGTTGCTGACGGTGCCGCGAACGCGTGCCTGGAGATGTATACCAAGGCGAGCTTCCCCGTCGGCGGGAAGAAGCGCATTCGCGGCCTGCGGCTTGCCGCCACGGACACCGGCTGGTCCTACGGAGCCGGCCCTGAGGTGTCGGGGCCAGCGCTGTCGCTGCTGCTCGCGATGACTGGACGCGCGGCCGGCCTGGCCGGGCTGTCGGGCGACGGCGCGGCTGTGCTCAGCCAGCGCGTGACAGCTCACGGCGGATAATTCATCGGTGCTAGGGGCAGGGCTCCCCGAACTTGACCACGCCGAAGTTGACGGGCTGGCCATTGAACCGGGCGCCAGATTTGGGGTTCTGGGAACAGACCTTCCAGTTGCTCTCGACGATGATCAGACGATCCTGGCCGCTGATGTCCTTGGAGGTGATGCTCGTGCTGGACGGCAGCGAGCTTACGGCCACGTTCAGGCTCTTGCCGATGAGATCCGGCATCGTCTGCCCCTCTGAGACGGGGGAGGGTGACTGACTGCCCTGGTCAGTGGCTGGGCATGTCTCCTCCAGTTTGACCACGCCGAAGTCGAGCCTGCTGCCGCCGCTGGCAGTGGTACCAGCGGCAGGCGTCTGGAAGCAGACCTTCCAGTCACGGTCAAGAATTTGGTGACGCGCCCGCCCCGTTGCATCGTGGCTCGTGAGGTTGCTGAACCCATCAGCCTGCGCGTCATCCAGCGCGGTCTGCAGCCCTTTCCCGACGAAATTCGCCACGGTTCTCGCCGCGGATGTGGCTGCCACGGTGGGTGATTGGCTGATGCCCCCGCTTCCGCAAGCGGTGACGAAAGCCGCGACCGCGACCGCGAGGATGGCGAGCCGTGGGTCACGCTGCAAGGAGGTCTTGCACCTCCTCCGGCTCATTGATGTGCCACTTGAGATGGGTCAGCCGGAGTGACTGGCTGGGTACCAGCTGTTTGTCAGCGAAGTGGACCGTCGTTCGCGGCCTCTTCACCTTGTAGATCAGGCCCAGCGTGGCAAGGAGCTGTATGAGCCTCCATGTGACGTCGGGGCGCCAGCCGCGGTCAGGCTTGATTCTGGCTGCCAGGGCCTCGGCGTCTAGTGCGATCCTGCGGCCGTGCCGGGGGCAGGCGGGATCGGCGTGGTGCCAGCTGTGGTTGCCCTCGCCGCCAGCGACGACCGCCACGAACCAGTTGTCACGGCTGTCGTCCGCGCGGTACTGGTGCCCGCGGCTGTCGGTGGCCCGGCTGCCCCATTTATGGCAGACCGAGTTGACGAAACCGGTGGCCGTCATGAGGGCTGCTGTGCGCAGGGCGCCGGCTATCAGCACCGCGTTCCACCCAAACAGCGGGTAGAACGCCAGCGGCACGAGGAAGTTCGCCACAGCCAGGATGGGGAACGCCCGGTGCTGCCACTGCACGAGCCGGTCCTCGGCCAGGTCGCGGTGCAGCGCGTATTCTGGCGGCCGCTCGTATTCGAACAACAGCCAGACGCCCTGCGCCCACGCCAGGCCCTTGTAGCCCCGCCACCCGGGGTATTCGTAAGGGGAGTGCGGATCTTTGCCAACCACGTCGGCGAAGCGGTGGTGAGCGCGGTGGTTCATCACCCATTGCTGGATGTCGCCTTCCATCGACATGCCGCTCGCCACGGCCAGCACTACCTGCAGCGGAAATCTGGCCTCAAACCCGCGGTGGGTCCAGTAACGGTGGTTTCCCAGCGTCACGCCGAACATCGTGAACAGGTACATCGCTGCCGCCAGCGCCCACAGGCCAATGCCGGTGGGGGTGGTGAAGACACGGTAGAGTCCCCAGATCGCGAAACCTGGCAGCAGTACTCCCAGGGTCACAATGTTGATCCATACCGGCTTGCGCCGGTTGCCGTTACGGTCGATGCTGAAGCCCAGTGACAGCACCGCCGGCCAGTCACGCCTGCCCTTCACCAGGGCCGACATGGGTATCAGCTCCTTTCACAAGCGGAAGGTCCAGGCGAATCGTGAGGGTGGTAATGGGCTGCGCTCCCTACCGGCCTTTCACATCTGCGTCAGCGTCGGCGCTGGTCCCCCTCTGCCCGTCGCCCCTGTCTGGGGCGGGTACCACGTCGTCCGGCTTGGCCTCCGGCGTCGCGGAGCGTGGCTTGGTGCGGCTGCGGATGATAGCCACTGCCGCGGCGGTAACCGTCGCTATGGCGATCGGCGTGCGCCAGCGCCGGTGCCGTGGCTTGTCAGGCTCGAGTCGCTGCGCGGCCGAGGACAGCAGGGCCGAAACCTTCGGTGCGACGCTGTCTTCCAGGATCTGGCCTGTGTGCTCGACCCGCGGTGCCGCCCAGGCGCGCGTTCTGTGCAATCCGCGTTTCGCGGCTGCCCCGGTACTCCTGGCCAGCGGTTTCACCTTGGCCGCGGCTGGCTGCAGCTGAGCGGCGGCCTGCCGCGTGCGGTCCAAGGCATGGTCGGCTCTCTTCGTGCGGGACATGTGAAACCTCCACGTGCGTCATCTGGCAACTTCCCAGCGGCCATGTCAATCACTGTGGGCACCGCCACGGAGGGGATGCCTGCGATCGGGCCATGGGTACCGCCAGATGGCATGAGTTCACTCAAGTCCCGTGCAACCTGGCCGGTCAGAGGCAAAGGTCCCCTTTGAAGGCCCGGGCCGCCTGGCTCTGGACCCGCACTCACCAGGGAGGAGCAGACCGGTGACGGCACTCAACGAACCCCAGCCCACGCACGGCTTCACCAACCTCGGGCAGCCGGTGCACCAGCGGACCGTCGACCACCTGCCGGCCCGAACCGCCTACGAGCGGTTCAACAAGCGGCTCGCCCTCGTGATTACGCAGAACGTCGGCACGATGACGTGCTTCTGGCTGTTCTGCGTGATCTCGCTGTCGTCGCTGCTGGCGGTGATGTACGCGGCGCACATCATCGGGACCGTGGGCTTCCTCACGGCAAGCGGTTTCATTCTCATGGTGTCGTGGATCTCGCAGAGCTTCATCCAGCTCGTGTTGCTTCCGGCCCTGATGGTTGGCCAGAACCTGCAGAACGAGGCGGCCGACGCCCGCGCCGCGAAGACGTTTGAGGACGTGGAAGACGCGCGGCAATGCATAAAGCGTGCCCTCGACCTTTTGGATATTCACACCGAGGGCGGGCTGAAAGTCGTCCTGGACGCGGTCGATAGCCTCAAGACGGCGCAATAGAGTGCTGGATTTCGGGTTCGGGCTCGGGCTCGGGCTCGGGGAGGCCCCTCCAGCGGTTACGACAGCGGCCCCGCCGGAGCGTGAGAGCCCGGGCGGGGCCTAGATCCCATCCCCCCGCCAAACCAGAAGGACGAGACCATGTAAGACACCGTAGACCCGGCTCCGGTCCCGCCGCGAACCCTGGCGCGGATGCTTCGGCAGGGCTGTGCTGGCGAGAGCGCGGTGGTGTCGCTGGCGGGTTGGCCTCAGTCCGGTTGTCCGGGCCGGCGCCTAGCCTGTGCGTATGCGGGTGGCGCGGACGGGGAGGGACCTCATTGGCTGACGCCGACGACGTACGCCGCCTCGCCCTCGCCCTGCCTCACGTGGAGGAGATCGACAGCGACGGCTTCGACTTCCGGGTGGGCGGCAAGGGGTTCGTCTGGTCCTATCCCGAGCGCCGGCCTGGCAAGCCGCGGCTCATCCGGACCGACATCGCGGTGCTGTTCGTCGGGGACGAGGCCGAGAAGCAGGCTCTCCGGCTCGGCGAGCCCGGGATCTTCTTCACCACACCCAGCTACGACGGCTGGCCGCTGGTGATGCTCCGGCTGGCGCAGGTGGACGCCAGGCGCCTGGCGGAGCTCGTGACCGACGCGTGGCGGATGCGCGCCCCCGGCGAACTCGCCGGCGAACTCAGCGGGGCCAACGGCCTCCCGGGCCCAAATCCCGGCTGAGCGCGGCTGATCAAAGGACCGTTGATCAAAGGACCGTGCCAGCGCGGTGCGGCGCGTAACGCAGAACGTACGATGGCTCCATCGCGGGCGGCCGCGGCCATGCCACGACATCGGAGCCAGTTATGCGATCGTCAGTTCCCGTCATCGACCTCACGCCCTGGCTCAGCGGAGACGAGACGGCGCGCGCTGGCGTCGCCGCCCAGGTCGACGCCGCGCTGCAGAGCGTGGGCTTCTTCCTCATCAAAGGTCATGGCGTGCCGGACGAACTGCGCACGCGAGTACGCACGCAGGCGCGGGCGTTCTTCGCACTGCCCGGCGAGACCAAGCAGAGCTACGCCGTCACTGTCGGCGGCCGGGGCTGGCTGCCGCCCGGCGTTGAGGCGAACGGCTACGCCGAGGGCACGCAGACCCCGCCGGATCTGAAGGAGTCATTCGCGGTCGGCACACCGGGCATGCCACGCACACGATGAACATCAACTGGTACCCGCCGATGTCGCTGGCGGGCGAGCCCGAACCCGGCCAGTTCCGGATCGGCCCGCACACCGACTTCGGCACCGTCACCATCCTCGACCGGGAGCCGGGCCGGGGTGGCCTGCAGGTGTGGACCGAGCAGGACGGCTGGCAGGACGCGCCTTACGAGCCCGGCGCCTTCACGATCAACACCGGTGACCTGCTCGCCCGCTGGAGCGGCAGCCGGTGGAAGTCCAACCGGCACCGCGTGCTCCCGCCGCAGGCCGAGGCGCCGGAGGAGGACCTCGTCTCGCTCGTCTACTTCTACGAGGCCGACCACGACGCGGTGATCGAGTCCCTGCAGCCGCCGATCGGTAAGCCGAACGACTATGCGCCGGTCGTGTCGGCGCAGTTCCTCAAGGAACGCCTGGACGCGATCACGGTAGGTTGACCGCCAGCCGGGTTGTAGCAGGCTGGCGTGCGTGAAGTACCGGGGCCGGGCCTGCCGCGTGGCGGGCGAGGGTAGCGTCCGGGGTATGCGCTCGGTGGGCCTGGTTCTGCATCCGCTCCGCGATTCGGCGGAGGCGGTCGATGCGGTGCTGGGCTGGGCCGCCCGCAAGAACATCGAGGTCTTTGGCATCGAGGACGAGATCCGCAGGCTGAACTGCGCCGCCGTCCCGGTCACCGCCGCCGAACTCGGCCGCCGCTCCGACCTGGTCGTCAGCCTCGGCGGAGACGGGACCATGCTGCGGGCCATGCGGCTGGCCGACCGGCAGCGGGCCCCGGTCCTGGGTGTGAACCTCGGCAAGCTCGGGTTCCTGGCCGAGGTGGACGTGCCGGGCCTGCCCGGTGCGCTGTCGGCCATCGACAGCGAGCAGTTCACGATCGAGCCCCGGCTCGCCGTCGACAGCGCCCTTGGCCCGCAGGCCATCACCGCCTTCAACGACGTGGCCGTCGTCCGTGTGCCGGGGCACGGGTCGGCCGTCGTGACGGTGCACGTGGACGGCCAGCCGTTCGTCAGCTACGCGGCCGACGCCGTGGTGGTTGCCACCCCGACCGGCTCAACCGCCTACAGCTTCTCCGCGGGCGGCCCGATTGTGAGCCCCACCGTGGAGGCCCTGCTGGTGACACCCGCGGCGCCGCACTCGGCTTACAACCGCGGCGTGGTGATCTCCGCGCGGGACACGGTCACACTGGAGGTCCTGCCCGCCAGCGGCCGCCTCGCGGTCGAGGTGGACGGGATGGTCGCCGGGTACGCCGCCCCAGGCGAGCGGATCGACCTGCGGGCCCGCCCGGCTGCGGCGCGGGTGGTCCGCCTTGGCCGTACCACCTTCTACGAGCGTGCGCGCCGCAAACTGCGCCTCACCGACTCCGCGGAGATCCCCGCCCCGGGGCCCGGTGGGGCAGGCGCGGGCGACGACGGCGAGGCCGCACGCCCCTAGACCTTGCGCTGCTACCGTGCCGCCATGGGCATCCCGCTGAGCGAGGCGACGCTCCGGCTGGTCGACGGGAAGAACTACGCGGTCCTGGCCACGGTGAATCCCGACGGCAGCCCGCAGACCTCTGTGGTGTGGGTCGGCCGCGACGGCGGCGACCTGCTGTTCTCCACGGTGGAGGGGCGCGTCAAGCACCGCAATATGCTGCGCGACCCGCGCGTCAGCGTCAGCGTGATCGACTGGGCGGACCCGGAAAACTACGTCGAGTTGCGTGGCCGGGTATCGATGACACCGGACGTCGGCCGGCAGGTCGATACCCAGCTGTCATGGAAGTACGACGGGAAGGACCCTGGCGAGGACCGGCCTGGCGCGGTCCGCGTGGTCGTGCGGATGATGGTGGAGAAGGCCACCGGGCACGCCATCCAAGGGTGAATTCACCTCACTGAGCGGTTCGTGCCCAGCGCCAACCCGGGGCCTGGTTCCAATGTGCTGAGCTCCCTTGCCCAGACCGCTCCGGGCGGGCCCTTGCGGGCCGTCGGATTCTCCACCGGGGGCACAATCCCGACCGCAACCCTGGTCGAGGCAACCGTCGGCGAGCGTTACGCCCATCCTGGCCGCGCACCAGAACTTCCGCCGACCGTGGTACGTGTTAAGAGTAGCGTCTCCGGTGGCTGGCGTGCATGAGGTTCGTCACTGGACCGGAGCCGCATCAGGTGCGCGTCGCCTGAGAGAGGCTGTTGGCGATGATTGAAGCCATTGTGGTCATATTCGCAGTTCTTGTCGTGCTCGGCATGATCGTGGCTGGACGTTCTGTCCGGGTAGTGCAGCAGTTCGAGCAGGGCATCGTGTTCAGATTCGGCAAGATCCAGTCGCCGCCGCGCGGCGCGGGACTGACGATGATCAGGCCGGTCGGCGACCGCATGCAGAAGGTCAACATGCAGATCACCGCGATGACGGTTCCGGCTCAGGAGGGCATCACCAGGGACAACGTGACCGTCCGGGTGGACGCCGTGGTGTATTTCCGGGTGGTGGACCCGATCAAGGCGGTCGTGAACGTGCAGAACTACATGTTCGCCGTCTCCCAGCAGGCCCAGACCTCGCTGCGGTCGATCATCGGCCAGTCCGAGATGGACCAGCTGCTGGCCGAGCGCGACACCGTCAACCGGGAGCTGCGCCGGATCATCGATGAGCCGACCGAGGGCCCGTGGGGTATCCGGGTCGAGCGGGTCGAGATCAAGGACGTCAACCTGCCCGAGGGCATGAAACGCTCGATGTCCCGCCAGGCCGAGGCCGAGCGGGAGCGCCGCGCGCGGATCATCACCGCGGACGGTGAGTACCAGGCGTCCAAGCGGCTGGCCATGGCGGCCAACGTGATGGCCCGCGATCCCGCCGCGCTCCAGCTGCGGCTGCTGCAGACGGTGGTGGAGGTCGCCTCCGAGCGCAACAGCACCCTGGTCATGCCGGTCCCGGTCGAGCTGCTGCGGTTCTTCGAGCGGATGGCGCCCGCCTCGGCGCCCGCCGCGCCGCCGCCGGAGGACACCGGAGACGCCGAGGTGGCCGAGGCCGAGACCGCCATCGAGGACGGCCCGTCCGCTGCTGGGCCCGACGCCATACCTCCGGTGGAGGCTGTCGCCATACCGCCGGTGGAGGCGATCGCCATACCGCCGGTAGAGGCACCGGACATCAAGATTCCCGAGATCACTGCGGACGCGGAGCAACCCGAACGGCCGTAGCCGGCGGCTGCAGGGATTACGTGCCAGCGGAACGCGCCCGCGTGCGGCTTGCCGCCGGTCCCCGCCGCTGCCCTCCAGGCCGGCTTACGCCTGACCCTGTCCATGGGGCTCGTCACCAGGAGGTTGGGCGGAACCAGGCGGTTTCTCGGGGGTCGGCATCGGCTGGCCGATGCGCTGGGGCAGCCAGAGAGTCCCCAGCGTGCCCTGCGCGGCCTGGGTGCCGTGTGTGCCGCCGCCCGGGCCGCGCAGGATGTAGGCGATCCCGACCGCGATGACACCGCCTGCCAGCGGGCCGGCGAGGTAGGCCCACCATGCGGTCCAGTCGCCGAGCACCAGGGCGGGCCCGAGCGAGCGGGCGGGGTTCATCGAGGCGCCGCTGACCGGCGCTCCCCATAGTCCGGCCAGTGCGATGTAGCTGCCCACCCCGATCGCGGCCAGTGGCCCGATCTGCTGTGCGCCCGACGCGGTCCCGAGTATCACGCTGACAAGGCCGGTGGTCAGCACCATCTCCCAGAGCATGGCGACAGTGGCTGAGATGCCCGGGCCGGGAAGCGTCTGGCCAGCGCTGCCATGCCGGCCGATGAGCGCCCACAGCAGCAGCATGGCCAGCACCGCACCGGCGAACTGGGCCGCGATGTAGGTGGGGACACGCTTCCAGGGGAAGTCTCCCCGCAGCGCGAACGCGATGCTGACGGCCGGGTTGAGGTGTGCGCCCGAGACAGTTCCCATGAACAGGATGATCGCGATCACCATCAGGGCGGGCGCGACCACCAGGGCCGGAGCTGGGATGGCATGCCCGCCGAACCTCGCGTTCACCATCCCCCCGCCCGCGGCGACCAGGACCAGGAAGAACGTGCCTAGCGCCTCGGAGAACAGGCGCCGCCCCTCGTACCTGTCGTCCCAGAAGTCAAACTGCCTGGTGATCGCGTTCGGCCTGCCCAAGGTACCGAGCGCGGCATCGAGAGAGCGGGGGGCCTGCTGCTGCACAGCGGCTGGGTCGCCGGTCATCGGCTCGCGCCGCTCACGGCGCGGCGGCCAGGCGATCTGAAAGCGGGCATGGCCCAGACTACGATCCTGGCTTCGCGAAGTGAAGGCGGCCGCGGCACGCCGGCGCGCCGCTGTGGGCTCACTGACGTGGGACAGGCCTGGGCAGGCGAGCCGGGCTCGCGGTCGTGAAGCGGGCTGCGCGGCGGAGCAGCCGGTGATACGGGGTGCGGCTCCGGCTGACAGGGACCGGGGGTGCGGTGCGGTAGAACCAGCGTTTCCCGATCTCGATGAGGACGAGGTAGCTGGCGACCATCAAGGTGAGGGCGAAGTAGAACAGGCCTGGAAGCGGCTGGAACCCTAGCGCGTGGGCGATCGGGGTAGCCGGCAGCACCGCGCCGACGGTCACCACCCCCAGGGCGGCGAGCAGGAGCGGCAGGCTGGGGTGGCTGCGGAAGAAGGGGATCCGGCGGGTGCGGATGGCGAAGATCACGAGCGTCTGGGTGGCGAGGGACTCCACGAACCAGCCGGAACGGAACAGCGCGGGGCCGGCGTGGAAGACCCAGAGCATGACGCCGAAGGTGGCGAAGTCGAACAGCGAGCTGATCGGCCCGAAGAACAGCATGAACCGGCGGATCAGCCCCACGTCCCAGCGGGAGGGCCGGGCGACTTGCTCGGGATCGACGTTGTCGGTGGGGATGGCCATCTGGCTGGAGTCATACAGCAGGTTGTTGAGCAGGATCTGGGAGGGCAGCATCGGCAGGAATCCGAGGAACAGCGACGCGCCCGCGGCACTGAACATGTTGCCGAAGTTGCTGGACGTGCCCATCAGCACGTATTTCATGGTGTTGGTGAAGATCCGGCGCCCCTCCACCACGCCGTCGGCGAGCACGCCGAGGTCCTTTTCCAGCAGCAGCACGTCGGCGGCGTCCTTGGCCACGTCGGTGGCGGATTCAACCGAGACGCCGACATCGGCGGCGTGCAGCGCGATGGCGTCGTTGACCCCGTCGCCAAGGAATGCCACATCCACCCCGGTGCGCCGTTGCGCCCGCACGATCTGGGCCTTGTGCTCCGGGCTGACCCGTGCGAACACGCTGGTATCCGCGAGCAGGGCGCCCAGTTCGGCGTCGTCCGCCGCGTCGATGTCCGCGCCGGTCATCACCTGCCCCGGGGGCAGTCCGAGGTCGGCGCAGACTTTCGCGGCGACCGCCGGGTTGTCCCCGGTGAGGACCTTGACCGTGACACCAAGGCCGGCCAGCCGGTCCAGCGCCTGGCGGGCGGTGGCCTTGGGCGGGTCGAGGAACACCAGCAGGCCGCGGAACCGCAGGCCCTGCTCGTCGGCCGCGGTAATCGCCGACTGGCCGGGGGCGGCACGGGTGGCGATGGCAACCACCCGGTTCCCGGCGGCGAACTCGGACTCCAGCGCGGTGCGGGCAGCTGCGGGCACGTCCGCGCACCGCTCGAGCATTCCCTCCGGTGCCCCCTTCGTGATGATCACCCGGCTGCCGGTGTCATCCTCCACCAGGACCGACACCGCGCGCCGGTCGTGATCGAAGGCCAGCGTGGCAAGCCTGCGGAAACGGGCCAGAGCCGCCTTCTCGCGTGCGGCGGCCGGTGATTCCCACAGGGCGACGTCGAGCGCATTGCCGCCAGCGGCGTGGCCATCCTCGACAACGGCCTCATTGCACAGCAGCCCCAGCAGCAGTGGCTCGTCATCGGGCCTGCCGTCGGGGCCGGACGAGCGCATGAAATGGAGGCTGCCCTCGGTCAGGGTGCCGGTCTTATCGGTGAACAGCACCTCGATGTCACCCAGGTCCTCGATGCACACCAGCCGCTTCACCAGCACCTTGCGGCGGGCCAGCTGCCGCGACCCGGCGGCGAGGCTGGTCGACACCACGGCGGGGAGCAGCTGCGGGGAGATACCGACCGCGATGGCGAGCGAGAACAGCAGCGCGTCGATGACTGGCCGGTGCAGGGCCACGTTGATGACAAAGATCGCAGTGGTGAGCACCCCGGCGACCTGGACCAGCAGCATGGAGAACTTGCGCAGCCCGACCTGGAACTCGGTCTCGGGCTGGCGCTCCCCGAGCCCGAGCGCTATCCGGCCGAACTCCGCCCGCCCCCCGGTGGCGACAACCACCCCGGTGCCGGAGCCGGCGTGCACCACTGTCCCCATCAGCGCGCAGCAGCTCAGCTCGGCCAGCGGCGTCCCGGCCGGAACCGGGGCCGTGGACTTGTCAGTGGGCACCGACTCCCCGGTCAGGACGGACTCCTCGCACTCCAGCCCCGCGGTGGCGAGCAACCGCAGATCAGCCGGCACCACCTCGCCCAGCTGCAGGTCGACCACGTCGCCCGGCACAAGCTGGGTGACGTCAGCCGATTGCGGATGCCCGTCGCGCAGCACAATGCACCGGTGCCGGACCTGCGAGTGCAGCGCCTCGGCGGCCTTCTCCGCCCGGTACTCGTTCACGAACCCGAGCCCCACCGACGCCAGCAAGATCACGCCGATGATCAGCGCGTCGCTCCGCTCGCCGACGAAAAAAGACGCAAGGGCCGTGACCGCCAGCAAGATGAGCAGCGGCGAGCGCAACTGCCGGCCCAGGACCGGGAGTGCACGCGCCCGATGCGAACGCACCGCGTTCGGGCCCACCGCCCGCAACCGCCGCGCGGCCTCTGCCTCCGCGAGGCCCTGCTCCGTGCTGCCCAGCCGGGCCAGCACGTCCGCGGCCTCAAGCGAGCCGGCTGCCGCCATATCCAGCGGCGCGAGGCCAGTCGCACTTCCCTCGCGGGCGATAGGGGCAACCGCCACCAGCACCTCATTCCTGCCGATGCCCTCGATGCTGGCCCCGGTGCACTGCCCACACCAGGGTCCAAGGTAACTAAGGCCTTCGGTGGCAGCTCTTTCCCCTGGCTGGGCCAGGTGTCATAGGTACTGGCCGGTTGCTGCGCTGTCTGTCGCCGACACTCGTACCGATAGCACGTTGGCCAGGTTGATGATCACGCCGTTCTCGTCGGCCTCGCGGTCGTACCGCGCATGGGCCAGGACCAGACTGCGCCGCTCGTCCAGAGCACGGGCGATCGTCTCGATCGCCTCGCGTTCCCCGCCGAAATCCGTGCATACCACCGAGACGTCTTCACCGTTCACAGGGTGAAATCGCATGATCAGCACGATGTTGTCAGGCACCGTCGGTCCCTTCCCGCGAGAACCCAGACGAACGCCCGTCCGGTGCTGGACGCTGCGTCCAGGAGCGCTCACCCGGCTGGGTCGCTGTGGATCCGGACACTGTCAATTGTGCCTCGCCCGCGGCCCACCGGGCTGGTTCCGTCCCGGTCAGATGCTGCCTCATGTCGGCGCCAGCGAGAAGCGCGAGGACTTCGCCGATGGCGGGTTCCTGGCTGGTGGGCTCGGGCAGCGGCATGTGTGCCTGGATCTGGTAGCGGTTACGGCGGCCCTCTTTCCGCTTGACGATGTAGCCGGCGGCGGTCAGGTCGTTGACGATGCCGTAGGCGCTGCGCTCGGTGATCCCCACCCTGGCCGCGATGTCGCGGAGCCGCACGCCCGGGTCGTCTGCGATGCACAGCAGAACCCGGGCGTGGTTGGTCAGGAAACTCCAGCTCTCCACAGCCAGAAACTATCATGAATTCTAGAAATAGATTGCTAGTTTCTTATTACCTGTGTATGGTGAGACATAGGCGCCAGGGATCAGCCGCCGATGGCGGCCAGGTACCCCGGGGTCACCTGAGGGAGCAGGCCATGATCCTCATCGGCCTGATCATTGTCACCGCCGTGCTCATCGTGCTTGCGGTGCCGCGCATCTGGCGGATGCTGTCGCCGTCTGCCGCAGGGCAGGATCAGGCGCCGCGGCTGAACAGAAGCGGTGACAGCATGAACGTCTTCATCTCCCGCGACCTTGAGGCCGCCGACAGGCTCGCCCTGGCCCGGCTCGACGACGACGGCGCACCGCCAGCGTCCGGCGAGGTGGCCGAACAGGCACCCGCCCTGCTCGGTGCCGGTTAGCGCCCGCGCGCGGCCCGCCGGCCGCTAGGCGGCTGCGGGCGGACCACAGCGCATCACACCCATTCTCCTAGTCGCGAGAGAAGAAAACGTCATGCCCGAACCAGCGGCGTCACCCCACGGCACCACCAGTACCTTGCCACCCCCATCAGCCAACGGCTCCGCCCCGCCACCGCCACCGCCAGCACCCCAGCGCCAGCGCCGGCGCCGGCCCACCCGGATCGCCAGCATCCGCATGGCGCTGATCGCCGGCATTGGTGCCCTCATCCTGCTGGTGATCTTCATGATCCAGAACACCTACGCTGTGCGCGTCAGCTTCCTCGGCGCGCACGTCAGCCTGTCCCTCGCCGTCGCCCTGCTGATCGCCGCCATCGCAGGCGCGCTGCTGATGGCAGCCGCGGGAACCGCGCGGATCACCCAGCTGCGCCGCACGACGCGCCGGACCGGGCGCGGCCCGCGTGCCGGCCCGGCAGGCTCACAGGCCAAGCCTCAGTCGTGAGGGCAGTCCCCGTACCGGGTGGTGCCCGGTCAGTGACCGGCGATCTGGCCGCCGTCGATGTGCAGGATCTCACCGGTGATGAAGGGCGACGACTCCAGGAAGAGGATGCCGTCGACGACGCGGTCTTGAGCTGGACCATGCCAGGCGGGCCCTCGGTGACCTGGTCGATGACAGCCGCCTGCTCACCGAGCGGGTGGCCGCGCAGCGCCGCCAGCGCATCGCCGGCCTGGCTGCCGTCCACCACCGCGGTGGCCACGGCCGGGTTCGGCGGGCTGGGCTGCTGCGGCACTGTCAGTCATCATCTCCCAGCACGCCGATGGCTTCCCGCGAACTGATCGCCGGTCAGCCGCAGCACGGTGACCTCGACGGCCATATCGGAGCAGGTGATGCAGACATCGTCGTGGCACTCGGGGACGGCACCGGGCATCCGCTGGCGCTGGCCGGTCACGAACAGCCGGGCTTCCTCACCACCGGCCGGGACGCCGGCCTGCGCCGGGCCGGTCACGACTGCGCTCCCCGCCCGTTGTCCGGCTCGGGCAGGTCAGCCTCCGCCTCGACCTCCACGGCGTCCCTGACCCGCAGCGCGCCCAGGAACGCGGTGTAGGGCTTGATCCCGAACTGGGACTGGACCACCGTGGCGGTCGCCCGGTACCGGCCCTCCGCCGTCTTCGCCGCCCGCACCCGCACCGGCCTGGTCTGC
>Ga0307374_10008865_pt1 | contig 14938 bp, 11 predicted proteins | sample OX3MG_FD_202532 | JGI IMG/M metagenome (GOLD analysis project Ga0307374, IMG submission 202532) | Soil microbial communities from Risofladan, Vaasa, Finland - OX-3 | ecosystem: Environmental > Terrestrial > Soil > Coastal area > Acid sulfate soil | place: Finland: Risofladan, Vaasa | collected... | reverse complement strand
TGTATGTCCCTGGTAAATAGCTTCCGTTTCTCCCGTTCTGACATCCCAGATGCGGATGTCTTTTCCGTCGCTTGTCGCAAGGGAATAGCGCCGAGGCAGCCAGGTGAGATCATGTATTCCTACGTGCTGCGGGCTCGTCAGAAGCAAGGGGTTCCAATCGTGCCGCTTGAAATACGACGACCGTGCCGTTATCGCCTGAGGCAGCAAGAAAAGTCCCATCAAACGACCAATCCACGGCATAGGCGAAGCCAGGATTGTTGTCAAAGGCATAAATTACGTCACCTTCTCCAGTTGCCACGGTATACACTTGCACCTCTCCTCCCCAGGAGCAGGCCGCCAGGGAGAGACCATCCGGAGACCGGCTCACGTCACCCACTTCCCCAAGAAAATCGCCCACCAGCCTCTCTCTTCTGCCAGTCTGCACCCTATTCTATTAAATTGATTTCTTTCATGTTCTGCTCATCAAGAATAGAATCGGGCACAATCGTCCTCTCAGTACCGTTTCCATAGTAAATTAGCCAGAAAGATACCGGATCAAGCGTTTCATCACTGACTAGGACATCTGCTTTTACTATATCAGAAAACTTCTTGAAAATAGAAAGGTTGCTGGCAGCAACTTGTTGTTTATAAACGTAAATATCTATTCTTAAAGGAAAGTGATCATCACCACAAAGAAATGTTTGACAAATTATCTCTGTAGCATCATTCATATCCTCACTCTCTGAGATATTCTTTACAATGACAATATTTTCTTGCTTGATACCAAAAATTACGGCTAAAGCTATTTTGATTTCTGTTTTCGTCAATACTCTACTAACGAATATGTCCCAACCTGACATTTCAACCCTCCCGTTTTGAACACAATAATCTGAACCTTATTGCTCTGCCAACTTTCTGTTCTATCTTTTCAGCACCGGCAGAGGAAAGCTCTCTAAACATTTCCTGGGCTGGTACTCTAGGGGTTAAGCCCTTCCGCTATAAGATATACCCCAAGAGCAGCCCCACGCGCTAAATCTGTTATCCCCATACGACCCAGGATAAAATCGGTTTGTTCTGACATCCCGAACGTTCTAAATACTCCTAGAGCTTTAAAAGCCCCTCGATCAAGTGGATAGACTCCATCTCCTGACATTGGATACAGTGTACCATTATGTACCCCATATGTACGGCCATTCACGGTATATGTACCGTTCGCAGATTCCACTTCTCCCGAGTTGATGGCAGACACATCTGCATTCACATCAACACCTGGAAGCACTACGGAATTCATATCTTTCGCGACAGTTTTCTGATTCACGCTATTATAGAAATGTCTGCTGTTCGGACTGTTGAAATTATGTGTACTCGTATTCGTGGTGTCCGTGGTATCCACAGCGGCGGCCTTTGCCGTATCTTCCATCTTGATATCATTCTCGACCTCTTCTTGCCCAATGTCACCCTTGAACGATTCAACGCCTTGCTCAATGTTCGTTTCCCATTGCAGCGCGTCGCCTGGGTCATCGACTAATTGTGGTACCTCTGCTTCCAGCGTCTGGAGTTCTCCCTCTTCCGTCAATTGGGCATCGACTTCGGCCAACTGGCTGTCCAGACTGCTCGCCAAATCTTGCGGCCCCTGGATGTCCTCTATCGGCCCTCCCAGGCCATACGGGAGCGAGTCATCCACCACCTTGAGGCCGTTGTTGCCACTGCCGCTATTCTCACCAAACCAGCACCACGCATGCCACCAGCCGCATCCACTGCCTCCACCGTTTCCACCACCAATGCCGCCGCCATTATTATTTCCATTCCCATTATTTCCATTTCCGCCGCCCCCACCGCCCGGAGGAATATACGCCTGCCCAGTGGGGTCATTGGAGGTTTCGGGATTGTTGCCCACGTAGTCATAGGGATTCATGCCCGCCAGATTGCCCTCAGTGGTATCCGCCGAGAGGAAGACGCCGGAGACCGGGTCATAGTAGCGCGAGACATAGTAATCCAGGCCAGAGGTCGGGTCGTTGTACTGGCCGGTGAAGCCTTTGTTGGTGTACTGGTTGAAGGTGTTGCCGTTCTGCGACAACGGTTTGCCATAGGGCGCGAACACCTGGTTGCTGAGTAAGGTGGCGCTGTTTTGCGTGTTGCTGATCACCGCTAACACGCTGCCCAGGGCGTCGGTCAGGAGGGGGTCAGGGAAGACAAACCACCATTATCTTGTAGTGGCATACTGTGTACAGGAGCGTTGCAGGAAGCCGTGTGCGACAGTGAAGAACGCCTCTGCTAGCGAACGTTCGCCGCCCACACGCTGACTGCGGCGCTTCTTCGCGTCGCCCCAGGCAAATAGTAGCCCGTTGCGGCAGCGAGATATTGCCCATCCGGCGACCATCCGACCGTTTCAATAAACGACAATCCATGTCCAGCATATTTGAGTAGGACCTTTCCTGTCGTCGCGCTCCAAATCTCTACACCACTGACGCCAAAAGCTGGGGAAAGGAGCAGTTCTCCACCGGGCGCCATTGAGACCGGTCCGCAGGTGTGCTGATCAAAGTCCGTTCTATCCTGCCCAGTCGTGACATCCCAGACCCGGCATGTCCAGCGTAACCCGGCGGAAACGATCCGTTGCCCATCTGGCAACCATACCAAACTTTGTACACTGCTGACGCCTCGCGGTTCGACCCAATCTGGCTTCATTACCTGCCCGGCCTCCGCGCCATGCTCATAATAGGTAAGCAGTGTCTCTCCGCTGCGTGCGTCCCACAGCTTGACCAGTCCTTCCGGCGAGCCGCTGCCCGACGCTATCACGCGGCCATCCGGCGACCAGGCCACCGCGTTCACCACGGCGTGATGCTCATGATAGGTCAGTAGCGTCTGGCCGCTGCGCGCATCCCACACCTGTACTGTGCTATCCCACGCCCCCGACGCCAGGCGCGATCCATCCGGCGACCAGGCCAGCCCGCGTGTGAGCAAGGCCGTGTGGCCGTGATAGGCACAGACGATCTCTCCATTCTCTGCTCGCCAGACATACACTATTTTGTCGCATCCCGCCGAGGCCACCAACCGCCCATCCGGCGACCACGCCACCACGTTGACGCTGTCCGTGTGTCCCCGAAATGTCACCCTCTGTTCTCCCGTCAATGCCTCCCAGACCTGGGCAGTGCTATCCTGGCTACCAGTTGCTATCAGCCTGCTATTGGGCGACCAGGCCAGCGCATTCACTTGCGCCTGATGTCCCTGGTAGGTGCAGAGGACATGAGGCTCTATCGTCACCGACTCTTCGTTCTCTTCCTCGTCGAATTCCTCCTCCTCCTCATCGTTATCATTGTTTTCTCGATGCCTCATCCAATAGCGTTGGCGATCATGGCTGTTCGTAAAAAAATGTTCCACACAATTCTCCCGCTCTTCCTCTGGTAGCCCAAAACGCTCTGCTAAAACCTGCATAACTTGTGATCGGAGCGGTTCACGGTTCACGTCTTCTATTCCCATACCAGTTACGGTCACCGGGCCAGCCGTTGCATCGAGGTAGCCTAAGGCGAGATAGACCACTGCCGTTTTGTGGAAAGGCGGGAGCAGGTCAATGCCGATCAACGCTCCCAATGCGCCGCGCTGCCCTAGCGCGTAGGCTACTTGATCATAATATCCCATTGGAAAACCGGGGGGATGGGACAAGGCTCGCCCAATCTCCCAGTAGCGTTTGAACGCCTCGCGCAGAACTGGGATCAAGGTGGGAAGGTTCCACTTGGCTAACAAAGAGGGGGCGAAGTAGCGGACTTCTTTACACCAGAATGTAACATGAGCTTCCTGTCCACCCTCGCCCTGGTACGCCCGACGATACTCCTCCAGCGTCAGCCCTTCCAGCAACATTAGTTCCAGGTAGGCCAGCGCACGCTCATCTCCTTGCTCGCCCAAACACAACGCGCTGGCCCACCGCGCCATGCGTTCAGCGTCGTACAAAAACGGCGCGATTTCCTCAACAGCCTGAGATGTCCCACTATAGCCAATGGCGAAGATGGCGAGCGCTTTATCATCTCTCTGCCCCTGGCCCAAAGCGCGATGAAAAGCTGTATCATCCAGCCCTCTCCAGAGGCTGGCAAAATCCTCGTACTTCTCTTCACTCAAACTTTCAAAATAGATCTGTCTGAACGCTCGTATCACATATTTCGGAGGTTCGAACATCAATGATTTCCCTTTCTCTTGTATCCAGTTACTATCAGTGCATGACGCTTGATCATATCACTAGTTTACGGCCAATCTTTCACATTTTTGAAATTAGATGGAGCGCCTGGCGAATACCATACATTGATTTGGACAACCGCGTTTCCTCCCGCCCGATCTTGTAATTCCCTCTGCCAGACACCATTCTGGAGATTTGGCGCGCAGCTTTCAGGACAGGGAACCTTCATAGTATACAGCAGTAGGTTAATACGAGTAATAGATCCATATTTTTTCAGGTATTCGGATATTTCCCCCTTTGCCCAGGCTATAATCTGTGCTTCTACGTGATTGTTCGTTTCACCTACGTATATCTCAGAAAAATACCACACCTTCTTGTTAGGGCCGAAAATCTCTATATATCCACCACCGACATCTTTCCTACGATCCTCCCCCTCAAGACCCTGCCATTTATCTTGTGAATCTTTTGCAATATCCTTCGCGTTCTGTCTCTGAGTACGACCATTTAATGAAGCACCACGGAGAGCGCCGAACAAAAAGACGCAGGCGGCAATCGCTGCCGCCACAATCCAGAAGATGATTTTGACGACGAGCTTCACGCCTTCCTCAATAATTTCTTGTTCCTGTTGCTGGAGAAAATGCATGCCATCGCTCACACCGGTTTCTACGCCGTGTTCGACCGTTTGTGCGCCATTGACGACGGTATGCCATATCTGCTGGATATCGCAGGACGGATTCCACCAGGCGCACCCGCCGCCTTCATGCCCTCCACTGCCGGGATCACCCATGCCGCTTCCACCACTCCCACCAACTCCACAGCTACCACCACAGCCACCACCGCTACCACCGGAGCCACCGGAGCCACCGGAGCCACCGCCACCGCCACCGCCAGGAGGAATGTACGCTTGCCCGGTCGGATCATTGAAGGTTTCGGGGTTGTTGCCTACATAGCTGTAGGGATTCATCCCCATTGCGTCGCCAAGCATCTGGTCTGCCGAGAGGAAGACGCCGGAGACCGGGTCATAGTAGCGCGAGATGTAGTAGTCCAGGCCAGAGGTCGGGTCGTTGTACTGGCCGGTGAAGCCCTTGTTCGTGTACTGGCTGAGGCTGTTGCCGTTCTGCGACAACGGTTTGCCGTAGGGCGCGAACACCTGGTTGGAGAGCAAGGTCGCGCTGCTCTCGGTGTCACTGATCACCGCCAGCACGCTGCCCAGCGCATCGGTCATGAAAAAGTTGATAGTGGTGCTGCTGCCGCTGGTTTGCGCTTCGCCGATGAGATGACCTGCTAACGAGTAGTAATGGGCGCTGGAGGTCTGGTTGCCACTGCTGTCGTAGCTGTACTCTTCCAGGCCGAAGGCATAGACCGTCTCCGTGGTCGTGGAGCCAATCGTGCTGCGCTCCAATGTGCGCTCGCCACTGGCGTCATAGGCATACCACGCCTGGTTGGTATTGGGAACTTGCCACTCCACCATCTCGTCCAGCTTGTTGTACGAAAGCGTCGCAGTCTGATTGTTGTAGCTGCGACTGGTCACGTTGCCCCAGGCGTCATACTTCACGGCGTAAGGGACGCTCTGTGGCAGGTTGCTGCAACTGTAGCCTTGCCCGGCTGGTACCAGATCCGAGACCTGGTGCGGCTGGCTATTGCAGTAGAGGTATTGCTCATTGCTACCGGTGCCGTTGAGTGGCCCCTGCCAGAGTTGCCCCAGGTTGGTGTAGCTGAAGGAGGTAGCATAACTCGCGCCGGGGAAGCTGCTGGCAAGCGTGCCGCTGCCACACGTCCCATTGCCCGCGCCCGGCTGCGTGCCGGAGTTGCCCGCCCACACGAGGCGATTCTGTTCGTCGTAGCAGAAGTTCTGCGTTTCGCTGTCGCTGCCGCTTTGCCCATTGGCTTGGCTGATGGTCGTCGTCACGGTGTCCACGTTGCTGGCCGGGTCGTAGCCCTGCGCGTTGTCGAAGAAGGTGCCGCTCTGGCCGCTGCCGTTCTGCCAGGTCGCCGCCTCCTCGGTCGGGCGCAGGTCGCCGTCGTAGCTGAACTGTTCAGAGGCCAGGTTGCCGCCGGCGCTGGTCTGAAAATTCAGCTTGCCCAACAGCGCGTTGACATTGTAGGTGAGCGTTGCCAGGTTCGCCTGGGTGACGTTAGTGGTACTACTCAGACCGGTGAGAACGCCCAGCGTCTGGTCATAGACCTCGCTCTCGGTGTACTGGGTGGTATTTTGCCCCTGGCCGTTAATGGTGCTGGTCTGCGTGGTCTCCGGTTGGTCGGCGTCGGTATAGCTCTCGGTGAGTTGATAGGTGGGCAGGGTCAGATTCCAGCTATTGGGCAGGTTGAGCTTCAACTGTTCGGTGGTGACGCGCCCGCGCTGGTCGTACTGGTATTTCTCGGTACTGCTGCTGCTGCCGCCTTCGGGATAAGAGGTGTAAGACTGGCTCTTCGTCAGGCGTCCGACGGAGAAGTCGTTCGTGCCTTGCGTGCCGATTTCGGTGGTGTCATAGGTGTTCTGCACCAGCACGTTCGTGCCGCTCGTGCAACTGCCATCGGCATCCGAGACGGCAGTACCGGATTGCACACAGCCGACGCGCCCTAAGAGATCGTCGTTGTAGCCAATAGTGCGATTGCCGGAGGTATCATTCAGCACGTTGCCATCGGGGTCATACGTATAATTGTGCGTGCCGCGGTCAGGATCGACGATTTGGATCAGGCGGCCCAGGTCGTCATAGCTCATGGTGGCGGTGACGCTGCTGGTGGTCTGTCCGTTCTGCGGCGCGAGGTCGATGGTCGTGACCTGCGTCGGCTGGGCCAGTGCGTCGTACTGATAGCTGATCTGCTGATTGGCGGTCAGTCCATTGCTGTTGGCGCCGCTGTACTCCTGGATAGCTGTCGTGCGGCCCATGGCGTCGGTGAAGGTTTCCGTGACGTGATTGTTGGGATCGATGTCCTTCTCGGTATCGTAGAGCGTGCTGCTGCCCTGTGGGCTGTCCAATTTGTAGACACTACAGGCGGTGGCATTGGCGCTGATCGAGGGACACCAGATGCCGGGAACGCTCGGCGGATTGAAGATGGGGTCGTCAACGGCGATGACGCGGCCCAGGGCGTCCTCGTAGGTCACGGTTCCCGCCGGGGTGGTGCCGTTCTTGTCTTTGGCCGTGGCCGGGTCCACCCAGCCGCTGCCCGCCGTGACCTCGAAGGGAAGGCTGGTGAAACTGGTGTGGGCCTGGTCATTGTAGACGGTGAATACGAGTACTGCATCTCGTTGGGTTCGCTGACCTGCACCGTGCGGTTGCCGCTCTGGTCATAACTGTAGCTATAACTGGTGGCCTGCTCGTTGGGGTCGGTGACGGCTTTGGGCCTTTCTTTTCATGTTCCTCCGTCACGTTTTCCCTTTTCATACGATATATACTATGGAATCGTATGGGACAGTATGAGAGGAGGGGCATGCAACAAATTAACAGGGAAGAACAGCAGAACGCCGAAGCTATAGCTTGCTATGATCGGTACGCTTCCGATATTTTTATCTATCTTTGCCGGCAGGTTTCCTCTCCGCAAGATGCGGAAGATATCCTGGCTGAAGTCTTCATGGCGGCATTTAAGGCCGAATCTTTCGCTCACTTCACGCCTGAACAGCAACTGAGCTGGTTACGCCGGGTTGCCCGTAACAAAGTCATCAATACTTATCGACACCATAGCTATTTCGCGATGATGCCATTAGAGCAGATCAGCGAAGCAGAAGACGATGCGCTTCTACCTGAGCAGCGCGTTGTGCAGCAGGAAGCCTATGAGCATCTTTATCGCTTGATCGAGCAACTCTCGCCAACCCAGCAGGAGCTGATCCGGTTGCGCTACGGCGAGGGGCTGCGATTGACCGAAATCGCAGGAATGCTCAACAAATCGGAGGAAGCTGTGCGCAAATTGCTCAGCCGCACATTGCATCAGCTGCGCACGCTGTATGAACAAGCAGAAAAGGAACAAACCGATGAAACCATTGGATGATCTGACTTCCGAAGAGCAGCAAAACGAAGAACTTATTATCGGCCTGCGCCGTGCGTTGAACAAGCCTGTCTTACTTTCTGCCGAAGAGCAAGCGAAACATCTTGCGCGGGTACGCGAGCGGTTGCTTGCGAACGAGCCAGCGACAATGGGATCGCGTGATCTGCCACCGCGATTACAGATAATCGCGGCCCGCGAGCGATACAATGACGCTTTCCTTCCACAGGAAGCAGTCCCGGCAGCACCCCGGCGTCGGTCACGATTTCTTCAGGCGTTCAATATGCTGGCAGCCGTTGTGGTAGTCTGCGCACTCATTGGCTCTATGCTGCTCATTTTCGTCTACCATCCTGCTTCCAATCATCTAGCAGCTTACACTCCTACTGCCAAAGTGCAGATCGCCTCTGCACTTGTTTCTTTTGCGCCAGCGACATCATATACACAGGCCCTCAGAACCGTGACCGATATCGGCTTGCGGCCACTTCCTCCTTCCTGTACGGCCACGATGCTGAATCCCAACGGGAAAATAGAGATATGGTATGCATGGGAGCCACCAGCCAAAGGATTTTCCATTACTCCTGCCGGCATGTATATTGCTCCCACACCGCTCGCCTCTTCTGATTGGTTAACACGGCTTCGCGCCCTCCCAGACGTGGTTACTATTCAAACGACTACCTTTGTCTTCCTCTGCTCGCTCGCTCAAAATGGAACGCCGCCCCCTGGTACGGTGGTTGCTCTCGCGCCACAGCAAGCTGGAACCTACCTGACCGTAGCGTTCTCACTGCGAGCAGATTCTTATGATCAGGCGCTACAGGCAATCAGCAATCTTGGCCTGCGTTTAGCCGACCCGTGCCTGGAGAGAATTGGGAAACAATCTCCTCCAGGTTATTTTGCAGGGCAGGAGCAAAAGTATACAGTAACACATACACTTGTGCTGGCTACCACATCGAACAGCCCCAATAACTGGCAGCAACAGCTTACATCTCTTACAGGTATGATATCTTTCCAGATTCTCACTTTCCTCACTTGTTAGCGTGTGCCTTACAGCTATAGGTTCATTTCCAATAGCTTGACAGCAAAGATGGCACAAATGTTATACGCAGGCAACATTACTGTTAATTCAACAGTAATGTTCGCCTGCAGTGCAAGCCTCTCAAGCAGTCAAGGTAACTGATTTAGAGGCAAACGGTCTGATGCTGATAGGTTATATCAAATCCTGGCAATCACTATACATTTGGCTAACTCGATTGGCTTGAGAAGCCAACTCTCTGTTATGCAAATGTAAAGCAATCAACAGGATTTGATATTACTACCCGCACTGGCTGGAACCCAGATTCTCCCAATGATCGAGAAAATTGTCTGTTCCCGAACCATTGCTACTGAGGCGATCTGCCCATGCCAAGCGTGTCGTGCCGAGACCATGATCGCCTATCCAGAGCCGTGTATGTGGGAGCGAGCCAATTGGCTCAAATCCTGCTCCTTGCTGGTTTGGTATCGCATCTGCGTACTTCCAGCCAGAATATCGGAAATCAGCGAGCTTGTAGTAGGAACCACTCTGGCAATCAGGGCGCTCATCAATCCAATCAGCAGTCAAATTGCCTGATTGAAAACCCGTTGGTGCATCTCCGCTCACCGTAAATCCTGTCAAAGGATTGCTATCAACCACCTCATAATATGCTCCGCTCGAGTCAAACCAGAGAGTCACCGTCATGGGATCATTATGAGTCACAACGCCAAGAAGTTCATAGCCGAATGTACCATTAGGGCCTACGGCTTCAAGCCATGCAAAATATCCCAGGCTCGATGTCCAGCCAGTTCCTGCCTGCCACAAATTCTCCGGATGACCTTTAGGTAAAGCTCCTCCAAGCCCGGCCCAGATAAGATACTGGCTATCAGAGGGTGTTGAGCCATCCATTTCTGGAACGGTCCAGTTTCCAGAGACCTCATTATAACCCGGCTCTGAGCCATCTCCCGCATAGTACCCTGACCAGTTGAAATTACAAGTCGTTCCTGATGGTGGATTGCAATTTTCTAATGGAGACGGCTTTGCAGGTCCTTGTCCTACAAAATGCGTACAAACGATGCGTCGAATATGCTGATGCACCTGAATCCAATGAGTTCTCGCGGGTCCGCTTTTTGGGCGTGGTGACAAATGGTAGTGACTGATTTCCTGGTCCGAAGCCGTCGCGGGATTGAAATTCGCGGGCAGAGCCGGGCAATCGCGGGTGTTCGATTCCTTCACCAGCTTGATACGAACACGTTTCGAAGTGTTCTGTTTGAACATGGTGAATCACCTTTCTTAACAGCAGCACAACTGCTGTTGTTGGGAACGTTTGTTACACTAGAAACACCGAACGGATTGACGAACAGGTTGGAAAATTGCGAGGGACATTACATGAGATATAGAGGTGGCGCACGAGACTTGAAGGTGGCAAACGGGCCGTTGCCCAGCAGTTGGCTGACCAGCAGGATGAGCAGGCTGGCGGTGGTCAGCTAGCCAAAGACGCGATGGCGCAGCGTCACTTGAGGGGGGGAGAGAAGCTCTAGCAATAGGAGAAGGGCAAAGCGGCAACGGCTCAGGCAAAGCATCAGGTGCGCTAGACATGTGTCAAACCTCCCTCGCGTCTGCACAGGAACGACCGGGAAAGCAGGAAAAAACAATCTCCTGGCAGAAATGGAGTGATAACAAACAGATCATGAAACGACGCATAACAAAGTACGCGCTACAACTGGATCATCATCCCCCCAGACGACGGGTACGTCGCGTTCGCGGCGTAATAGCTACAGAAAGTGTACACAAGCAATGCTGGGTTTGTCAAGAGGTTTTTGGGCAATTTTCATATGGAAGGAATTTTTCATTTTAAATAGAGTATGTTGGATGGCTTTCTCTATTAGGGCGCGATAAATCAGACGCGAGTAAGTTGGGGGCGAGATTACCTCTCCCCCGGAGAGGCTGTCGGCCCCTACGCACGGCAATGCGCAAAATTCTGACGGCCACCTGTGATATCCTCGCACCCTTGACACGGCGCGCTGGCATTGGCTATACTCAAACTATCGTAGAGTGGAACAGTATTCCACTATTCGGAACGGGCGAGCGCGATCAATCGGCCTCTACGGCGGCGTTGGTGGGCGCAATAAATCGGCCCCTACGGCGGCAATGAGGGGAATGTTATGCGACACGGAGAAGCCCTGGACGGGGAAAAAACGGTGCAGATCGTCCATCGCGTTGCCAGTGTCCTGCGCGCGTTCAGCGCGCGCGGGCTGCTCGGTATCACCGATCTGGCGAACGCGACCGGCCTGCCCAAATCGACCACGCACCGGCTTGTTACCGCGCTGGTCAACGAAGGTCTCCTGGTACAGGACGAAGATAGCCACAAGTATGCCCTGAGCCTGCGCGTCACCGCGATGGGCGCGAGCATCCTGGGTTCCAACGCCGTGCGCAAGGTGGCGCGTCCGATGCTCATGGAGTTGCGCGATCAGACCCACGAATCGGTTCACCTGGCCGTGCTTGAAGGCATGGAGGTCGTGATCATCGATACCGAAGATTCCTATTTCCAGGTGCGCATCGTCAATGTGCCGGGGCAACACCTGCCTGCTCATGCCGTCTCGACCGGCAAAGCGCTGCTGGCCTATCAATGGGAAGTGCGCCTGCGCGAAATGATTAGCCACGCCACACTGACGCGCTACACAGAGAGTACCATCACTGACCCGCGGCTCCTGCTGGAAGAACTGCGCCGCGTGCGCAGCGCCGGTTACGCGGTCTCCTGCGGCGAACTGGAAGATGGCATCGACGCGGTAGCCGCGCCAGTCTTCGATCACCTGGGTACAGTCGTCGCCGCGGTCTCTATTGGCGGCCCCAGCGAACGCTGCCGCCCCAAACAGAACGAGCTGATCAACGCTGTGACGCGCGCCGGTCAGCAAATTTCGCAGGCGCTGCACTACGTCGGCTGGACGTAACCATGCACAACGACGCAACAACAAACATTCACGATACCCTGGTAGCCGTCAAAGGCGCGGGCGATCTCGCGTCAGGGGTGATGCATCGCCTCGCGCGCGCCGGTTTCTCCGTGATGGCAACCGAACTGGCGGAGCCGACGGTGGTACGGCGCACCGTCTCCTTCGCCGAGGCCATCATGCAAGAAAGCATGACCGTCGAGGGCGTAACGGCGCGGCGCGCAGCCTCGCCGGATGAAATCAGAACGATCATCGCGCAGGGCATGATCCCCATCGTTGTCGATCCTGACGGCGTGATGCTGCGCGCTCTGCGTGCCACCGTGCTGATCGAGGCCACGCTCTCCAAACACAACACCGGCGTAAACATGAACGACGCGCCCATCGTGATCGCGTTGGGACCGGGTTACGAGGCCGGAAAAGACGTTCACGCTGTGATCGAGACGAATCGCGGGCATAACCTGGGGCGCGTCTATCTCGAGGGCTGCGCCGAGGCCAACACCGGTGTGCCAGGAGCCATCGGTGGCTACACGAGCGAACGGCTGCTCAAAGCGCCCGCCGCTGGAACGTTTTATGGCACGCGGCAGATTGGCGACATCGCGCAGGCGGGTGAAACGGTGGCCGTGATCAAGACGAACGACGGCCACGACGCGCCCGTCGTAGCCGCGATCAGGGGCGTCGTGCGCGGCCTGCTGCGCGACGGTTTGCATGTCAGAGAGGGCATGAAAGTGGGCGACATCGATCCGCGCGCGGCGCGCGAGCATTGTTTCACCATTTCGGACAAGTCGCGCGCTGTCGCTGGCGGCGCGTTGGAAGCGATCCTGTATCTTAGAAAGACGTTATCGTATGCTGCACATTTCAGCCTATCATAGCCCAACCGCCATCGACGAGGCAGTGCGCCTGCTGGCGGAAGAAGGACGCACCGTCATCGCGGGCGGCACGGATCTGCTGGTCAACCCGCGCTACATGGTCGGCGTGCGCGAGGTCGTAGATATCCGCAGGCTGGCGCTGGATTATATCATCGTCGAGCCAGCATGGCTGCGCATCGGCGCGGGTACGACCATGCGCAGCGTTGCTCAGCATCCCGCCGTGCAGGCGCTGGCGAACGGCATTTTAGCGCGCGGCGCGGCCGTCTGCGGCTCGCCCAATATCCGCAACATGGCGACGCTGGTCGGCAATTCCGCCTCCGCGCTGCCCTCGGCTGACACGCCGCCATCGCTGATCGCGCTCAATGCCGAAGTCGTCCTGGTCGGCGCTAACGGCGAGCGCGCCGTGCCGCTCGAGCAGTTTTTCACCGGCCCGGCAAAGAGTGTGCGCGCGCGCGAATTGATCCGCGAGCTGCGCATCCCTCTGGGCGAAAGCAACATCCACGGCGGCTTTTACAAGATTGGCCGCACGGCTGAAGATATTTCGCTGGTCAATGCGGCGACGACCCTGATCATACGGGACAGCAGCATCATCGAGGCCAGATTGACGTTAGGAGCGGTCGCGCCGACGCCGCTGCGCATCGCACGCGCCGAAGCGGCCTTGCGCGGCCAGCAGGCAACGGAAGCGTTATGGCGAGAGATCGCGGAGATCGTGCGCGCAGAGGTGCGTCCAATCAGCGATCAGCGCGCCTCCGCTGATTACCGGCGGCATGTGAGCGGCGTCGCGGCTGTGCGCGCGCTGCGACAGGCGGCTGGACTGACCCCACATGGAGAGGAATGGAGACATGCCTGAGTTAGCAATCAATCTGAAAGTGAATGGGCGCGCGGTCGGTTGGCGTATTGAGCCGGGCCAGACGTTGCTCGAAGCCTTACACGCGCACCACCTTAAAGGGACAAAGCTGATCTGCGGCACGGGCGACTGCTGTGGCTGCGGCGTGATCCTCAACGGCAAATCTATCAATGCCTGCTGTATGCTGGCGGCACAGGCGGAGGACGGCGATCTGCTGACTATCGAAGGATTGGCGCGCGGGGAAACATTGCATCCCATCCAGGAAGCCTTTGCAGAAGAAGGCGCGGCGCAGTGCGGCTTCTGCACGCCCGGCTTCATCATGCGCGCCTACGCTTTCTTGCAGGATCACCCGCACCCCACGGAAGACGAGGTGCGGGCGGCGCTGGCCGGCAATATCTGCCGCTGCACCGGCTACGTCAAGCCCGTCGCGGCCGTGCTGAAAGCCGCCGCAATGCTTAACGGGGCATGAATGGTGCGTAGGAGCCGATTTATCGCGCCCACCTGTGCGTTACAATGTCTCTCCCCAGGGTACGATAAATCGCCCCCTATGCGCTCTGTTTCACATGTCGATAGGTGAACAGGTGATGCACTGTGAAATTGTAGACCAGCGCGATGATGATGGCGATGGCCTCGGCCAGAAGCGCCGGGATGGGGGTGAGACTCGTCAACGCAAACTCGATCACGAACGTGATGATCACACCGCCGATGGTCGTGATATGAAAACGCAGGCAACGCTCGCGCCACGAGCGATTGTGGCCGGGCAGGAAGCGGAACGTGAAGTAGTCGTTGGGGATAAAGTTCGCCAGAATCGAGATTTCAGCCGCGATAACATAGGCAATGATGTTATGCGCTTTCTCGCTGACCGACATGGCGACGCGATAGTACATGATATAGAAGACGATCAGGTTGACGATAGCAGCGCATCCACCAAAAAAGAGGTAGGAGATCGCGCGCTGTATCCAGCCTGCACGCCCTCCCGTCAACCGATCGACGAGATCAAGCGTGCGATTGACGATAGACCAGCGCGTGAGATGATAACTTGATAACGTTGACGCCGTTTTTCCAGGCGCCGCCGCGTCAGAGCTGGATGCTTGCTGTGCCGGAGAGGCCGATGATTCTAACGACTCAAAAAGTTCCGCCTCTGTA
>Ga0307374_10008861_pt1 | contig 14943 bp, 14 predicted proteins | sample OX3MG_FD_202532 | JGI IMG/M metagenome (GOLD analysis project Ga0307374, IMG submission 202532) | Soil microbial communities from Risofladan, Vaasa, Finland - OX-3 | ecosystem: Environmental > Terrestrial > Soil > Coastal area > Acid sulfate soil | place: Finland: Risofladan, Vaasa | collected... | reverse complement strand
CCCAGGGACCTGCAGGGCTTCGACGACCGGATCCGCTCGGCGTTCGAGACCGGGCTCGTGGTGGAGTTGGCGCCGCCGGACGCGGCCCTCACGGAGCAACTGTACCGCCGCTTTCTGGACGGCGTGCCGGCCGGTCGGCTCGACCCGCTGGCGCGCTATCTCGCCTCACGCCCGGTGGGCAGCGTGTCCGACATTATCGAGACCGTGCAGCGGTTGACGGCAGCCGCCGACGCGGTGAGCACGGCCGTCACCGTGGAGATGGCGCGGCGCGAGTTCGACGGTCCGGAACCCGGTCCGTTGATCATGCCCACGCCGGTCCGTGCGATGCCCGCCGTGAGTGGCATCGCCGATGTGTTCTTCCTGGACCACGAGAAGGTCGTCTGGGAATGGCGCGATGTGCCGTCGCGGGCCATCGAGGAGCTGCGCTGACATGGCCATCAAAGGCAGCTTGAAGGAGGCCAGCCTCCCCGACGTGCTCCAGCTCCTGGCGATGGGCAGGAAGACCGGCTGCCTGAGCGTCAACTACCGCACGAACTTCGGTTACATCTACTTCGACAAGGGTCGCATCTCGTACGCCTCGATCGTCAACCGCCGCGACCGCCTGGGCGACATGCTCGTGAAGAACGGCGTGATTACCGGCGACCAGTTGCGGTCGGCGATCGATGCCCAGGAGCGGCAGCGCGACCGCCGCATCGGCGAGTTGCTCATGGATATGGGCTTCCTGTCGCGCGACGCCCTCCGCCAGCATATCCGCGAGCAGATCGAGGAGGCGGTCTACTTCCTGTTCACGTGGAACCAAGGCTCGTTCAACTTCGAGGCCGACGTCCAGCCAGAGGGCCAGGAATTCCTCGTCTCGATCAATCCCGAATCGCTGCTGCTCGAGGGTGCTCGGCGCGTGGACGAATGGACCCTCGTCGAGAAGAAGATCCCGACGTTCGACATCGTGTTCGAGATCGACCGCGTCCGCTTGGCCAAAAGCGACCTCGAGTTGACCATGGAGCAGCGGGGCCTAGTCGAGTTGGTGGACGGCCGGCGGGACGTACAGCAGATCATCGATGCGTCGGGGATGGGCGAGTTCGACGTTGGCAAGCTCCTGTACGGGCTCGCCATCGCGGGGTTCCTCCACCGCATCGGCACCTCCAAGACGACGGACCCGGCGGTGTCCGAAGCGCGCGTGCAGGAGCACTACAACCTCGGGGTCGCCTTCTACAAGACCGGCATGCTCGACGAGGCGATCCGCGAATTCCGCCGCGTCCTCGACCTGCGTGTCGACGATCTGGCGGCCCGGTTCTTCCTCGGCCTCGTGGCGCTGCGCCAGGAGCGGTGGGCCGACGCACTGGCGGTCTATGAGGAAGCCGCAGCACGTCCCGGCGCCGCGGCAGCCGTGTTCCACAACATGGGGTACGCCCTGGAGCGGCTGGGCCGCTTTGCCGAAGCGCAGCGCGCGCTGCACGAAGCGAGCAAGCGCAGCGGCGGCATCAATCCGGTGATCCAGACGTCGATCGGCATCGTCACGCTGCAGATGGGCGACGTGCCGGGGGCGGACGTGGCGCTGCGGGCCGCGCGTCCCCTCTGGGCTGCGCGATCGCCCACGTCGGCCTGGTATCACCACGCGGCGCTCGCGGCGGCGCTGCTCGGCGACCTCGCGCGCGCCCAATCGATTCTCGACGAGGCGGTGGGGGCGCATTCCCACAGCGCCATCCTCCACAACAACCTCGCGGTGGTGCTGGAGCGCCGGAACAATGCCGAGGCTGCCGCCGCGGCGCTCGACCGCGCGCTGGCCGAAGATCCGTCGGTCCCCCAGATCCACAAGAACCTGGGTGACGTTGCCTACCGTGCCAGCCGGTTCGACGATGCTCTCGCCGCCTACCAGCGCGCGGTCAAAGTCGATCCCGAGTTGGGCGACGACGTCTACCTCAAGCTCGGGAACATCCACTTCCGCCAACACCGCAAGGACGAGGCGGTCAAACTCTGGGAGCGCGCCTTGGCCCTCGATCCGACCAACGCGATCGTCCGCACGAACCTCGAAGCCGTGCGGCAGAGTCCGGGATGAACGACGTCGAGCCCGTGGACGACGGGTTCCAGGCGCTCCTCGACAAGATCTCGCGCGATCGAGGCTTCCGCTGCGCGAGCTACAAACCCACCTGCCTCCGCCGCCGAGTCGGCGTGCGCATGCGGGCCCGCGGCGTGCACCGCTACGCCGATTACGCGGGACTGCTCGATCACGACACGGCCGAGTACGATCTGCTGCTCGACGCGCTCACGATCAACGTCACCAAGCTGTTCCGGAATCCGGAGGCGTATGAGGCGATCGCGCGCGAGGTGGTGCCGGCGCTCTGGGAATCGTCCCGGCCGCGCCTGCGCGTGTGGAGCGCAGGCTGCGCGTCGGGCGAGGAGCCGTACTCGCTGGCCACGCTGTTCTACATGTACGCGGAGGAGCAGCAAGCGCTCGACGACGTGGGACGCGTCGACGTCCTGGGCACCGACATCGACCGCCGCAGTCTGGCCGACGCCGAGCGCGGCGTGTTCGACGAGACAGATTTCAGCGAGACCCCGCCGGAGTGGCGGGCGCGATATTTTTCGGCTGCGCCGCCGTTTGCCGTGCGGCCGGAAATCCGCGGCCTCGTGCGTTTCCGCGAGCACGACATGCTGCGCGAACCAGCCGTGCGGCCGGTCAACGACTTGATCGTCTGCCGCAATGCGATCATCTACTTTGACCGGGCGTCGCAGGAACGCCTGTTCGAGGCCTTCTACGCGGCGCTCAGTCCCGGAGGGTTCCTCATACTCGGCAAGGTCGAAACCCTGTTCGGCGACGCCCGGCACCTCTTCCAGCCGGTCAACGCACGCGAGCGCATCTTCCGGCGCCCGGCGTGACCGACCGCCGCGTCGGCATCGCCGAGCTCGCAGCGGCCGCCGAAGGCACGCTATCCACGATGGGGCTCGGATCGTGCGTCGCGATCGTGCTATATGACGCCGAGTCCAAGGTGGGCGGCCTTGCGCACGTGTTGCTGCCCGATCCGGACGCGCGGCGCGCGAACGATAATCCGGCGCGGTATCCCGGCACTGCGCTCCCCGTGCTGTTGGGGCAGATGGCGGCGCTGGGCGCCGAGCGCGGCCGGCTCAAGGCGCGGATCGCCGGCGGCGCCAGCATGTTCGCGTCGCTGCTCCCCAAGGGCACGGTCACGATCGGGGCGCGCAACGTCGAGGCGGCCCGTGAGACACTGGCCATCGCGGGCATCCCGCTGGTAGGCGAGGATGTGGGGGCCGACCACGGGCGCAGCGTTTATCTCTCGCTCGCCGACGGCCGCATGGAGGTCCGATCGCTGGTGCGGGGCACCCGTGTCCTCTAGGCCTACCGTGCTCGTCGTGGACGACAGCGCGTTGATGCGGCGCGTGATCTCCGACCTGATCACCGGGTCGGGGGAATTCACCGTAATCGGCACCGCGCGCAACGGCACGGAAGCGATCGCCCGCGTGCACGCGCTGGACCCCGATATCGTGACGCTCGATATCGAGATGCCGGAGCTGGACGGGTTGCAGGCATTGGGCGTCATCATGCGCGAGGCGCCACGTCCAGTCGTGATGCTCAGCGCGGCCGACACGGTGGACGGGCGCGATGCCACGTTGCGTGCGCTCGAACTCGGCGCCGTGGACTTCGTGCGCAAGCCGTCGGGGGCGATCAGCATTGACCTGCCGGTGATCGGCGAGCGTCTGACCGCCGCGCTCCAGGCCGCTCGCCAAGCCAACGTGCGCGCGCTCCAGGCGGCGGTCGTGCCTCGGGAGCCCGCACACCGCGCCGCCCCGCGAAGGCCGCATGCCCCCGCGCGCGCCGTCGCGATCGCCGCGTCCACCGGCGGACCGCGGGCCCTCACCGAAGTCCTTCCCGCGCTTCCGCGCACGCTCGATGCGGCGGTGTTCGTGGTGCAGCACATGCCGGCGGGGTTCACGAAGAGCCTGGCCCAGCGCCTGGACGCGATGGGGCCGCTGCCGGTGCACGAGGCGGAGCGGGGACAGGTCGTGCAGGGGGGGCACGTGTACGTCGCGCCGGGCGGCGTCCACATGCGTGTGACCGACGGCCCCGAGCCGACGATCGTGCTCGACGACGCGCCGCCGCTGTGGGGCGTGCGGCCGTCGGCCGATCCGCTGTTCATCTCTGTGGCCCGCGTGTTCGGCGCGCAGGCCGTGGGCGTGGTGCTCACCGGTATGGGGCGCGACGGGGCCAACGGGTTGCGGGCTATTCGCGAAGCCGGTGGACGGGGCGTGGTGCAGGACCGCGAGACGTCGACCATCTACGGCATGCCGCAGGCGGCGCTGCAGTTGGCCGGCGCCGACCGGGTCACGCCGCTGGCCGGCGTGGCATCGGCGATCGTGGAGTGTCTGGCGACCATGAGTACAGTAGTATGATCGACGAACACTGGGGGCTGCGGGCCAAGCCGTTCGCGAACACCCCCGACCCGGAGTTCGTGTACCACTCGCCCGTGTTCGACGAGGGATTCGCCCGGCTCCTCTACGATGTCACCGATCTGCGCGGGGGCCTCTCACTGGTCACCGGCGAGATCGGCTGCGGGAAGACGATGCTCGTCGAGGCGCTGCGCCAGCGGCTGGCCGGCACCCCGTTCGAACCCTGGATCATCCCCTATCCGCGGCTCACCGGCGCGCAGTTGCTGCAGTTCGTCGCGGCCGCGGCGGAACTGCCGCAGGCGAGGCGGAGCAAACCGGCGCTCGTCGACCTGCTGCGGCGGCGGCTGGCGGAGCAGCACGCCGCCGGGCGGCGGCCGGTGATCATCGTGGACGAAGCACAGCTCGCCAGCCCCAGCCTCCTCGAGGAACTGCGACTGCTCACCAACTTCGAGGACCGCACCGACAAGCACCTGCACGTCGTGTTGCTCGGCCAACCCGAGTTGCGCGACCGCATCGTGAAGCGTCCGCAGATAGACCAGCGCGTGAGCCTGCGCTTCCATCTCGATCCGCTCGATGCCGGCGACGTGAGGGAGTATGTGCTCCATCGTTTGCGCGTCGCGGGAGCGACCCATGAAATCTTCACGGAGCAGGCCATGACCGCGCTCGCCGTGCGTAGCGGCGGCGTGCCGCGCCTGGTGAATAACCTGGCCGTGCAGGCGCTGTTTGTGGGCGCGATGCGGGGACTGGCGCGCGTGGACGGGGCGCTGGTACACGACGTGGCAGACGACCGCGAATGAAGAAGCCACTCAAGATCGCCTATCGCGACCTGCTGAACCGGACTCCGGCAGCCTCCCCCACCCCCGCCTCCGCACCGGTGGTCGAGTGGGCGGCCGGCGCCCCACTCCCCGAGTTGCCGGTCGAACCGGCGATCCCCGACGCCGAACCGGCGATCCCCGACACCGATCTGGCGGCCCCGGCGCGAGCGGTGGTCGAGACCGTCGTCGAGGCGGCCGACGAGGGATATCTGGTGTTTCGAGTGGGACACGAGCTGTTCGCGCTTCCCCTGGATGCGGTGGAAGAGGCGATCGACCTCGACCAGGTGCAACCCATTCCGGAGATGAGCGCCACGATGCTTGGCGTCGTCTCGCTGCGCGGGGAGCTGGTGCCGCTGTACGCGCCCTCGGCGCTGCTCGGGGTGACCGCCGACTCCCAGGCGGCTGCGCTCATCTTCGTCACGGCGCGAGGCCGTGTGGCGCTGGCCGTGGACGATGTTGACGACGTCATGACCATTTCGCCGGCGGAGTTGCTCCGCGCGCCCATGGACTTCGGCGACGGCGTGCTGGTCGGGGTGGCACGTCGCGACGCCGATCTGATCGGCGTGCTCGACCCCGAGGCCCTCGTGGCAGCCTGCCGCACCGATCCCGCCCTGGAGACCGCATGACCAAGCCCCGCACCGCCAAGCTCGTCTCGTTCCGTCTGGGCACCGACTACTTCGCCGCCGATATCTTTTCAGTGGAGCGCGTGCTGCGCTTCCAGGCACCCACCGCGGTGCCCAACGTACCCGAATGGATCGACGGCGTGGTGGAGTATCAGGGCCGCGTGCTGCCGGTGGTGAGTCTGCGGCGACGGTTCCAACTCCCGGCGGTCGCGGCAACGCCGGAGACGCGCATCCTGGTGCTCAAGTCCGGCGGCGAGTGGGTGGGCGTGGTGGTCGATGCCGTGCTCGAAGTGGCGAGTTTCGATGAGGCGCAGCTGTCGCCACCGCCCGCCCTCTTTCGCGGGCTGGCCGGGGAGTATCTGCGCGGTATCGTGCGGCTGCGCGACCACCTGCTGATATTCCTCGACGTGGAGCGGCTCCTCTCCTCAGACGAGCGGCTGACGCTGGAGCGTGTGACCGAAGAGGCACTCCGGCATGCCTGATTCGCCGGTCATCGTGCGCCGCGCGCAGTACGCCGCGCTGGAGACGCGGCTCGACGCGCCGAACGCGAACCACGAACGCGAGGCGTTGAAAGCCGAGATCGTGGCGTTGTTCAGGCAGCTGGAGCAGGAGGTGGCCGATCTCACCCAACTCAAGGACAACGTCAAGAGACTGGTCGACAAGTGGAAATCGCTCGGCGTCCAGTCGCTGGCTCCCGAGTTCGACGCAGCGCGGCCGGCGGTGCACGCCGACCATCTCGGCGCGTCGACGTTCATCGAGAAGGGGTGGAGCCGGCTATCGCTGGGCGATTATGAGGGCGCCGAGGTCGCGTTGCACAGGGCGATCGCGCTGTCGCCCAACGATCCCCAGTCCGAGGGGTTGCTCGGCTGGGCGCAGATGCTGCAGGAGAAATACGACGACGCGCTGCTGATGTTCCAGAAGGTGCTCATCCGCGAGCCGGTGAATGCCCTGGCCCGCATCAACGTCGGCTACATCTGCCTCAAGAAGGGGATCTTCGGGGAGGCCATAGAGCACCTGTCGAAGGCCATTCGTCTGGACAACGACAAGAAGGCGACGCTCTACGCGCACTTTTACCTCGGACTCGTGTATCTCGAACGGGACATGTTCGAGGATGCGCAGACCTTCTTCCAGAAGGCGATTGCGCTGGGCCCCAACCTCATCGAGGCATATTACGAATTGGGGCGCGCGTACTGGTTCAACGGCCGGCGTGACGAGGCCCTGCAGGCATGGCGCGAAGGATTCGCCCAGAACAAGTTCAATCCATGGGGAAAGAAGTGCGCCGAAGTCCTGCGGCAGGTGGAGGAGGGACGGGAGCCGTAACCGCACCGGGTGCGGCACCGATTCCCCGCGGGGCCCGGTCCGCGTTGTCCCGATGCGCCGCCGAGCCGTCCCGGCAGTCCCGGACCGCGACGGCGATACGGAAATTGGTAACAGTGCTGGGAATGGCGGTGCTGGTCGTCCCGCTGCGTGCCGCGGCCCAATCCGCGGCGCCCGTGCGGCTGGACCGCGGGCGATTCACGGTGGTCGCCTACCCCAAAGACGCCACGCTGGCCCGGTCCATTCTCGCTGTAGCCATGGCGCACGACACCTTTCCCGGCCTCCCGCGGCCGCGGGAGCACGTGCTCATCGCCATCGCGCCCGACGCGGCGCGCTTTCACGAATGGGCGGGACCCGGCGCGCCGGAATGGGGCGCCGCGCTCGCCTTTCCCGAGACTCGACGGATCATCCTGCAGGGCAGCAGCTCCGGTGCCGACGCCGGCGACCCGGTGGAGGTCGTGCGGCACGAGCTGGCGCACCTGGCGCTGCATGAATACCTGGGCGATCGCGCGCCGCGCTGGTTCGACGAGGGGTACGCGAGCTTCTCGGCGCACGAATTCACCGGGCACGACGCGTTGGCCGCCAACCTGGCGCTCGCCGTGAAGGGCGTGCCCACACTCGACGGCCTCGAGGGATACTTCTCGGGAGGCGCGACCACGGCGCGTGCCGGATACGCACTCGCCGCGAGCGCGGTGTCCGACATGGCGGCGCTCGATCCGTCGCGCGGACTCACCCGCGTGTTCGCGGCGTGGCGCGAGACGGGGTCGCTCGACCAGGCCCTGCGCCGCGCGGACGGGACCACGTTGGACGGGTTCGAGGCGGATTGGCGCAAACGCGCCCGGCGCCGCTACGGCGCGCTGGCGCTCATGGAAGACCTGACCCTGGTCGGGATTCTCCTGGTTGTGGTCATCCTTCCGCTGTGGATCGCGCGGCGCCGCCGCGATCGTTCCCGGTTCGCGGCGCTGGTGGCGGCCGACGATGCTGCCGATGCGGCGGAGCGGGAGAGCGCGCTGGCGGAGCTGATCGGTCCGTGGCCCGCGGGGGAGCGGAACGAGCCCGACGTCAAAGGACCGTAAGCGTCCACCAGTTCTAGTGTTGGCTTGACACCAAACTTTGCGGCCCCTAGTCTTCAGGTTTATGGCAGAAACCGACACTTCGACCCGCTCTCGACCGCTGCTTTGGTGGGGGATCGCACTCGTGACCCTCGCCGCCGGCTACGCCGACCTGGCGCGCGGCGGCGACACGATCGCGCCGATCCTGCTTGTGGTCGGGTACTGCGTGCTGGTCCCGCTGGCCATACTCAAGTAATGCGCGGCGCGCCGGCGTTCTCAGAGGGCGAATAGCTCAGTTGGTTAGAGCGCCTGCCTTACACGCAGGAAGTCGGGGGTTCGAGTCCCTCTTCGCCCATTGGCGTCGCAGGAACTACATTCGGGCCGTTCGGGTAGGACTCAATTAGGGGGAGGAGCCGACAGTGAAGGGATTGCAGCGCCGGATGGTGGGTCTGGGTCTGGTGATCGTGGCGGGTTTGCCGTCGATCGCCGTGGCGCAGTACGGGTTCAACCCCGCACGTCAACGCGGGCCTGACCGTGACACCCCCCATCTCCTCGTTGGGACCTGCCATGCGACGCCGGCCACGCTCGGGGTGACCGCGGCTGCTGCCCTGCGCGACCGGATCCAGAGTGAGAACAACATTCGGGACCTGTACGTCATCCCGAACAAGACCGTCAATGACGCGCTCATTGCGTCGGGTTACGCGCCGGACTCCGCGCTCAGTCAGCAGGATCTCGGGGCCCTTGGCAAGATCGTGCGCGCCGACGAGATTCTGGATTGCGACGTCGCCCTCACGCCGAGTGGAATTCGCGAGGGCGCGCGCCTGATGCTGGCCACCGACGTCACGCAGGCCCAGCCGCTTCCCGCGGTGGATGCCAAGGATCCGGCCGGCGCCGCCGGGACGATCGAGCGCGAACTCTCCGCCGCGCGCAAACAGATCACCGGCAATGAGAAGTGCAAGAACAGCCTCCGCGCCGGCAAGGCGCAGGAGGCGGTCGCCAACGCGCAGGACGCCATCAAGCAATACCCGCAGGCCACGCTGGCGCGCCTCTGCCTGGCCACGGCGTACGGGCCCGACTTCTTGAAGTACCCTCCCGACTCGGTCCTTTCCGTCACCAACGAAATTCTGCGCATCGATCCCGCCAACCTGTTCGCGCTCGGCTTGGCCGTGGGCGCCTACGACGCCAAGGGCGATCAGGACGCCGTCGTGCAGACGATGCTCAAGATGTACAAGCTCGAGCCGCAGGATCAAGCGCTCGCCAACCGCATCATCAACGCGCTGGGCGCATCCGATCCGGCCAAGGCGCTCCCGATTCTCGAGGACATGCTCAAGCAGAATCCGGGCGATCCGACCATGCTGCAGCAGAAGTGGAAGCTGCTCGCGGCCACGCAACAGTGGAAGGACGCGCTGGCCACCGGTGAATTGATGGCGCACATCGACACGGCCCTCGCCGACAGCGATTACTACCATCGCCAGATCGCCATGGCCACCACCGACAGCAACTGGACGAAGGTGGCGGAGTACGCGTCGGACGCGGAGCGCAAGTACCCCAAGGATCCCCAGTTCCCGTTCCTGCAGGGCGTCGCGCTGCGCAATACGAGCCAGTTGCCGGCGGCCGCCGGCGCGTTTCGCCGTGCGCTGATCGCCGATCCCAAGGACTCGACCGCCGAGTTGTTCCTGGCCCAAACGTTCGTTGACCTCGGGCAGACGGACAGTCTCGTGGCCCTCGCCAACCAGGCGATCGCGGCGGGCGGCGACAAGGCGAAGTGGGGGCCGATGCTGCTCGCGCCGGTCCAGAACCTGATGAGCCAGGCTAAGACGGACACGGCGAACGCCACGAAGTACTATCAGCGGTCGCTCGACCTGGCGCAGCACGCCGATTCCGTGGCGTCGTCGCCCACCACGCACTTCTTCATCGGCGTCGCGTCGCTCCAACTTGCGGTCGCCGCGATGCAAGCCGCGCAGCCCACCAAGAATTGTGTCGACGCGAAGAGGGCGCAGGACATGTTCGTCCTGTCCCAGATCAACATGCCCGCCGGCGGCTCGGTCGATGCTGCAACCGCTGGCGCGGTCATGCAGGCAATTGCGAAGTACTCCCCGATCGCCGACCAGATGGTCAAGGCCTACTGCAAGAAGCAGTAGCCGGTGACGCGCCTGGACGTTGACGAAGCCCGCCGGCAGTCGCCGGCGGGCTTCGTCGCTTGTGGCGCGCACCCGCCATGTGTTGCTTTCATCGCGTGATGTCCGATGCCGATCCGTTCACTTCGCGCCTGACGCCCTCCGGCCCGCTCACGCCGGAATGGGCAAGCTCGTATCATGCCCCGGTCATGGTGCAGGAAGTGGTGGCGCTGCTCGCCGATGCGCACCATGTGCTCGACGGGACGCTCGGCGGGGGCGGACACACCGAAGCGTTGCTGCACGCCGGCGCGCGCGTCACGGCCGTGGACCGCGACCCCGACGCCATCGCGGCCGCTGGCCAGCGTCTGGCCCCGTTCGTGCGCGATGGGCGCTTGCGCCTCGAGTTGGGCAACTACGCCACGCTCGACGACGCCGCGCTCGGTCACGAGCGGTACGACGGCATCCTCCTCGATCTCGGTGTGTCGTCGCACCAGATCGACGCCACGGCGCGCGGCTTCAGCTTTCGTGAGGGGGCCCCGCTCGACATGCGCATGGGACCCGACGCCACGCGGACCGCGGCGGACTTTCTCAACGCGGCCGACGAGGGCGAACTGGCCTGGGTGTTCCGCGAGTACGGCGACGAACGGCGCGCCATCCGCCTGGCGCGCGAGGTCTCGAAGCGCCGCGCCACGCGCCCCTTTGCCACCAGCGACGACTTCGTCGGGGCGATCCGCGCGACGCTCGGCCCCCGCAGCGGGCCGGCCGAGTTCGCGCGGCTCTTCCAGGCCGTGCGCATCGCGATCAACGAGGAGCTGGGCGGGTTGGAGCGGGCGCTCCCCACTCTGCGTGACCGCCTCGAATCGCAGGGGGTGTTTGTCGTGATCTCCTACCATTCCGGGGAGGACCGGATCGTGAAGCGCACGTTTCGGGACTGGAGCACGGCATGCACCTGTCCCCCGCGACAGCCCGTGTGCACGTGTGGCGGCCGCGCGCTCGGGGCGTTGGTCACCAAGCGGGGGCTGCGGGCCGGACCGGCCGAGCTCGACGCCAACCCTCGCTCGCGCAGCGCGCGGCTCCGGGCATGGCGCGCCGCGTGAAGCGTCGATGGAGCCCGCGCTCCGTGATTGCCCTCGTGCTGCTGGGTTTCGTTTTGGTGGCTACGGGCGTCATTGCACGGAGGAGTTATGGAATCCGCCAGCAGCGCGCGATCCGGGACCTCGAGCGGCAGCGGGACGCGCTCGAGGCGGAGCGCGTCCGCCTCACTGGCGAGATCCGCGATTCGTCGAGTCTCACGCGGCTGGCGCCGATCCTGCAGCGCATGAACATGCACATTCCCGCCGATAGTATGGTCATCAACCTGCCGCGTCCGCGGGCGCATGATCAAGAATAGCCGCATCGGCATCATCCACTTCACGCTCGCTGCGTTCGCGCTGGCCGTGATTGCGAAATCGGCCAAGGTGCAACTCGTGGACGGCAAGGCGTGGGCCGCGCAGGCGCACAACCAGCACTTCACGAGCCGCGAGGTCCCGGCGCTGCGCGGGGAAATCCTCGACGCCGCGGGCCGCACGTTGGCCGAGAGCCGCGACATGGTGCAACTCGGCATCAACCCGCAGGAACTCCGCAGCCGCCGTGCCACGGCCAACGCGCTGCGCCGCGCTGGCGTGAACGCCAAGTGGATCGCCCGCGCGACCGACACGACGAGGAAGTGGGCGCCGATTCCGGATCAGTTCCGGGCCACCGACGTTGCCGCGCTCACGGCCATGCGCGGCGTGTACGCCGAGCCGGTGGTCGACCGTGTGTACCCGGGCTCCGATGCCGCGCGCCGCATCGTGGGGCGGGTCAATGGTGCCGGCGAGCCGGTGGACGGCATCGAGCTGGCGCTCGACAGCCTGTTGCGCGGGCGGGACGGCTCGGCGGCCCTCGTGCGCGACGGATCGGGGCGCAGCTTCAACTCACCGACGTCGCCCGGGGTGGCGCCGCGTGAAGGCAACACCGTGGTGCTGACGCTCAATTCCGACCTCCAGCAGATCGCCGAGCGCGCCCTCGACGACGCGGTGTCGAAGATGGGCGCGCAGGGCGGCGACATCGTGATCCTCGACCCGGAGACGGGCGACGTGCTGGCCATGGCCAGCCGGCGTCAGAATCCGCTCTCGACGTCCGCCACGGCGCTGACCGAGCCCTTCGAGCCCGGCTCGACGATGAAACCGCTCATCGCCGCATCGCTGCTCACCCAAGGGCTCGTCCGGCTCACCGACACGGTTCCCACCTTTGGCGGTGAGTTGACGATCAACGCGCGCACGATCCACGACGACCAGGAAGCAGGGCCCGAACCCAAGTTCCTGACGCTCGCCGACGTCCTCCAGCGCTCGAGCAACGTGGGCATCGTGCAGTTCGCCGAACGCCTCTCGCCGAGCCAGGAATACCAGGCGCTGCGCGACTTCGGCTTTGGCACGCCCACCGAGGTGGCCTATCCCGCCGAGTCACCGGGCATCCTGCGCCCGCCCAAAGACTGGTCCACGCAATCGGCCAACTCCATGGCCATGGGCTACGAGATCGCCGTCACCCCGCTGCAGTTGGCCACGGCGTACGCGGCGATCGCCAATGGCGGCGAGCTGCTGCAGCCCTCGATCGTGAAGGAGGTCCGTGCGCCCAACGGGCGGGTGCTCTACGAGCATACGCGGCAGGTGGTGCGTCGTGTCATGACGCCCGCCGTGGCGGCTGAGGTGCGGCAGATGCTGCTCGGCGTGGTGGCGGACGGCACGGCGGTGAGCGCCGATCTTGCCGACTACCTGTTGGGGGGCAAGACGGGCACGCCGCGCCGCACCGTGAATGGCCGCTACGCGCCGCACGCGTACACGCCCAACTTCGTCGGGCTGTTCCCGGGCAATGCGCCACAGTTCGTGATCGTCGTGAAGCTCGACAGTCCGCAGGGCAAGTACTACAGCGCCAGCACCGCTGCACCGCTCACGAAGACCATCCTCCAGGCGGCGCTGGCGGCGCGTGACGCGGCGCTCAACCGCACGCAACTGATTCGCGACGTGGTGTCGCGCTCGCCAGATCCTGCGGGTGCGGCCGACACGCCGGTGCGCGTGACGATGGGAGCAGCGGGTGCTGACTCCGTGGCGGCGGCGGTGGGCGCCGAATCGACCGCCGCGCGCACCGCGGCGGCCGCTGCCCTCGCGGCCACCCCCCCTGCCGTCACGATCACGCTCACCGCCGGCGCCCCTGCGCCTCGGCCGCCAGCGCCGCCGCGCGCCGTGCCCGACGTGGCGGGTTTGCCGCTGCGCGACGCCGTACGCGCCCTGCACGACGCCGGGTTCCGGGTGGAGCTCGTGCCCGGCACGCCGACGGGCACGGCCCCAGCGGCCGGTGCCGTGGCCCCCGCCGGGGCGCTCGTCCGGCTGCGCTACAACTACTAGTAAATGAGTATAGACACGGACGTTCTGGTCCACGCGCTGCGGCATGCCGGGCTGCTGGCCGGCACGCGCGGGCACCTGCCGGCCGTGCTCACGGCGGTCACCGACGATAGCCGCCACGTGGCGCGCGGCGGGCTATTCATCGCCGTGCGCGGCTCGACCCGCGACGGCCACGACTTTCTCGACGCCGCGCAGGCGGCGGGCGCCGCCGCGGCAGTCCTCGAGAATGCGACCCGCACCACGCTGCCGGCGATCATCGTGCGCGACGGACGTCGCGCCGCCGCGCTGGTGGCCGGCGCGGCGTACGGATGGCCCGCCCACGGACTCCGCACCATCGGGGTCACCGGTACCAACGGGAAGACCACCACCGTCCACATGCTCCGCCACCTGCTCGATTCGCCCGAGGCGCGTAGTGCGTCGATCGGCACGCTCGGCGTGCTCGTGGGCAGTGCCGGCACGCCGGTGGAAGGCGGGGCGGGCCTCACCACGCCGGGACCGGTGGAACTGCAGCGGGTGTTCCGCGCCCTCGCCGACGCTGGCGCGCGAACGGTGGCCATGGAGATGTCGTCCCACGCGCTCCACCAGCACCGCGCCGAGGGCGTGACGTATGCCGCCGCCGTATTCACCAACCTCACCCGCGACCACCTGGACTACCACGGTACCGTGGAGGCCTACCTGGCCGCCAAGGCTCTGCTCGTGGAACAGTTGGCGCCCGACGGCGCCACGATCGTGAACGCCGACGACCGCGCGTGGGACGCGCTTCCGGTGCGCGGCCGGTGCGTGCGGTTCGGGGTGGCATCGCGCGACGCCGACGTGCGCGCCACCGACGTGGAGCCGGGCCCGCACGGCAGCGCGTTCACGCTCCACGTGGCCGGCGTCGGCGACCACCCACGCGTGCAGCTGCCGCTCATCGGCGACTTCAACATCGCCAACGCGCTCGGCGCGGCGGCCACGGCCTGGGCGCTGGGCGAACCGCCGGCCCGCATTGCGCACCGCCTGGCGTCCATGCCGCAGGTACCGGGCCGCCTCGAACGCCTGGCCGAGCTCCCCACCGTCCTTCGCGACTATGCCCACACGCCCGATGCCCTGGCGCGCACGCTGGACGCCCTGCGGCCATTCACTGGAGGCCGCCTCATCTGCGTGTTCGGCGCCGGGGGCGACCGGGATCGCGGCAAGCGTCCACTGATGGGCGCCGTGGCTGC
>Ga0307374_10008860_pt1 | contig 14945 bp, 13 predicted proteins | sample OX3MG_FD_202532 | JGI IMG/M metagenome (GOLD analysis project Ga0307374, IMG submission 202532) | Soil microbial communities from Risofladan, Vaasa, Finland - OX-3 | ecosystem: Environmental > Terrestrial > Soil > Coastal area > Acid sulfate soil | place: Finland: Risofladan, Vaasa | collected... | reverse complement strand
CTCTCGGATTCGGTGAAAGGCTCGGGCTCGCAAATCTCACTTCGAAGGACGGGGCTAGTCGTCTTCGGCGCCAGGATCGCCAGCATCTTCACGGGGCTCGTCTTCCTGGTGATGATGACGCGATCCCTCTCCGCCCAACAGTTCGGGCTCTACGAGGTCATCACCGACCTGGTGACGTTCTCCGCCTATCCCGCGGGCCTCGTCGCGTTCTGGGCGACCAGGGACATCGCCAGGGGAAAGATGTTCGGGAAGACCGCCATCGTGCTCAACATCGTCCTTAGCGCCCTCGGCATCGTGCTCTACCTCGCCCTGTCGTACTTCAGCGCGTCGAGGATCCCGTCCGCCAACCTCGTGACCCTCCTCTTCGCAGTCCTGCTCGTCCCCATCGCCTACTTCAGCCAAGCCGCGAACGCCATCGTCGCCGGGCACAGGCCCGTCGTCCTTGGGTACGCCGTCATCTTCTCCGAGGTCGCGAAGCTGGCCGTCGGCTACCCGCTCCTCGTCGTCTTCAAGGTCGGGATAGACGGGGTGATCGTCGCAGTCATGGTCGCGAACCTCGCGCAGTCCATCGCCTCCGTAGCCCTCGCGGGTGACGCGATTTCGAGCCCGGTCAACCTCGAGCAGGGGAGGAGGTGGCTGACCCACGCGTGGCTGCCCATGCTCACGACCCTTCCCTATATGCTAGGGGTGGCCGACACGTTCGTCGCATCGCTCGCGGACGGGAACACCGTCCTGGTCGGCCACTATCAAGCGGCATTCTCGGTGGCGACGCTAGCGGGCTACTCGCTCTACCTCGCTTCGGCGATGTACCCCCTCCTCCTGAGGGGAGGGGCCGACGACGTGACCGCGAAGACCCTCGACCTCGCTCTCGCGTTCGGCATCCCGATGGCGGTGGGGGCCGCCGTCCTCGCAAGGCCAATACTCCACCTCCTGAACTCGAACTCCCAGTACTTGGACGCGAGCACGGCCCTTGGGATACTCGCGATGGCTGCTCTCGCCAACACGGTCACCTCTTTCTTTGACCAGATCCTCCTCGGCAAAGACAGGGTCGACGTCGACGAGTCCGCGAAGTTCAGCGACTTCCTCCGCAGCAGCATCCTGTTCGTGGCGAAGGTGAACCTCGCCCTCACCGTGGTCTACCTCGCCTCCGTGTACGCTTCGGTCGCAGGAGGCCTCGCCTTCGGGCTCTCCGAGGCCACAACGCTGGAGATCTGGGCGCTCGCGCAGCTGGGGATCTTCATACTCGGCATCCTCATCAAGGCGACCCGCGTCCGCGCAGTGGGGAAGCTTATCGTTCCGCGCTCGATCGGCTACTACGTGCTCGGGGCGGGGATAATGGCCGTGATCCTCTACCTGCTCGCGCCATTCATCTTCTACGGCAGGGGGACGTTCTTCCTGGCCCTCGAACTCGTCCTGGTCGGCGGCATCGGGGTGGGGGCCTACGGGGCCTTTGTCCTCGCGCTCGACAAGACCCTCAGGGACTTTTTGCGCAGGGCGCTCAAGGAGGGCTTCGCATGAGCGGGACCTTCAGGCCGCCCCTGGCGAGTGCGTTCCGGGGCTCATCTCCCTGATACAAGCTGCCTCAGCGCGGAGACCTCCTCCTCGTGCATGGCCGTAAGGTCACCATGCTTCAGCGCTACCCTCGCGGCCCACTCCTCCCTGGTCGGCCCCGAGCAGAGCAGCCTCACCTTCTCCGCGACGTCCTCCACCGTCGAGTCCGCATAGAGGAGCGAGTCGCCGAAGAGCTCCTCCACCACCTGCTCCTTCGATGAGATCACGGGGAGCGAGCTCGCCGCGAACTCGAAGAGGACGTGGGAGAGCGTGTACGGCTCGTCCGTGATGTTGATCGCAAAGTCGGCGGAGGCCTTCAGGGACTCGTAGACCTCCCGTTCGAGGAATCCCGCGTACCTCACGTTAGGGGGAAGGCTCAGCCCAGCGAACCTCCTCTCCAGCTTCTCCCTCGGGCCGCTTATCACCAGCGAGACCCCCGCCTCCCTCTCCCGCCCGACGGCGGCGGCCTCGACCTCGAGCCTCTCGAGGGGGTGCCCGCCGTGCGACGAGATGGCGAGAATCGGCCCCTCGGCCATCCGGCGCCTCAAGGCCTCGTCCGGTCGGCGCCCGTTCTTCGGGACGTAGTCGTGGTAGACCAGGACGTCCTTCGCGCCCATCTTCACGAGCATCCTCGCCCACATGCCGTGCGGCGCGGTGTTGGCGTCTGCCGCGCGCGAGACTACGCCCTCAAGGAAGCCTATCCCGCGGGAGAGCGGGCTCCGTCCCCCCAGCGTCTTGACGCTCCAGATAGAGTGGTGGTCGATGACGAGCCTCGCGCCCGCGATGCGGCAGTAGAGCAGGCACGTGAGTGGGCAGAAGACCGGCGGGTTCTGGGCGTAGACCACGTCGGGGCGCTTCTGGGCCAGCAGGAGCAGCGTCCGGAGGAAGAGCGCGAGATAGCGGATTGGGGCGAAGTACCGGGGGCCGTACAGCAGGGTGATGCTCGCACGCTCCGCGCCGACGGCTTCGGCGAGCTCGTCAGCCCTGTCCCCGAAGGGTCCCCACAAAATAGAGTAAACCCGCATTTATACAGCGCCGTGATCCTGCGCCAGTAACTCGTCTAGCTTTAGCCCCACGATGTCCCTATCTTCTTTGAATTCATGTTCCCAAGCAACCAAGACTCGCCAGCCGCGCTTCCGTAATTCGTCATAGATTTGTTGGTCTTTAATCTTCTTCTTGAGCCATTCAGGCACGACCGGATTATGCTCGGGACAGTTGTGCCAAAAGCATCCGTTACAGAATATTGCTATCTTCCGTTCAGGCAAGAATCGACAGAGTGAGGTGAAGAGCAGTGCGCCAGCGTTGCGCCTTTATAGACGCAGGCGCATCTCTTACGTGATGACGAAGGTAATCTCGCTCTCGGAGGATGCTTACCGGAGGCTGAAGCGGAGAAAGGGAGTGGGCGAGTCCTTCTCCGACTTCGTCGTGAGACTCACCGGAGAAGAGCGAGGCACCTCTCTGCTGGCGCTAAAGGGGATCTGGTCGGGAGGCGACACGGACGAGGTCACCTGGACTCTGGCTGCAGACAGAGAGAACGCGAAGGGCAGGGAGCTACGGCCCTAAGTTGGTCTGCCTTGACACAGACCTGCTGATAGGCCTCCTATAGCCGACGAGAAGCCTGCGGAAATCTGCTGGCGCCTTGAAGATGAGAGGAGGATCCGGGTTCTGCGCTGGTGAAAGCTGCGCGGAAGACCCCGACCATCCGGCCATGCGAGCCAAATTCTGATCCCTCTTCGCGAGGATTATTCCTTCGCCCTACTCGCTGCCCTTCGAAGGCGTTCTACCGGGCTCAGCCTTGCCCGCGGCTCCTCGCGACTTTCCATCCACCATGCAAGGCGCTTAAATGTAGGGTGCCACTGACGATTGCATGGTCGAGATGGGCGAAGTGGGCACCGTAACCAGCAAGAGCATGGTGACAATCCCTTCCAGGATCAGACGAAAATACGGTCTGCGCCAGGGAAGCAAAGTTGAGTTCGTGGAGATAGAGGAGGGCATCTTTCTTGTCCCTCTGAAGACGCTCAGAGAGTTGAGAAGTGCCGCAGGAAAGGGCGGAAGGTGCCTGGTCGAGGCGGCGAGCGAGCTAGAGACTGAGCACAGAGAAGAAGCGCGAAGAAATGAATGAGAAGCTAGTCCTCGATGCAGGCGCGCTGTCTCTGCACTTCGCCGACCACGCAGGAGTGAAGCACTATTTTGACGCGATCATCGCCGGACGCTCTGTCGGGCTGATCTCCGGCTTCAATTTGACTGAGTTCTACTACAAGACGTGCCAGAAGTTTGGAAAACAGACGGCGGACACCTGGTACTTTCAATCGAGGAACAGCGAGCTCGACGTGGTAGAGAGAGAAGAGCTCGTTCGGCTGGCCGGTTTGGAGAAATGCAGAGGCTCGCACACGCTCTCTCTAGCATACTGTTTCGCGTTGGCCCTCGCAAAGTACGAGTCCGCAATGCTGATCACGACCGATGGCGAACTCGCGAAGGCAGAGGGAGTCGAGGTCAGACACAAGAATCGGATGACGGGCGACCTCCAGCTAGGCCTGCGGACCGAGTCGGCATCTATGCGCTTCGTCCGCCTTGGAATTTCGTCCCCGAATCGCGCGCCACCCACGCCGGCTATGTCCTTCTCAGCGCCTCCACCGCGTTCATCCTCGACGCCCTCCATGCAGGGATGAGCCCGCCGAAGGTGCCCACGGCAACCGCGAGGGCTATCGCGAGCAGGATCAGCTCGGGCGTCACGGCCGGGGTGATAGCAAGGGTTGACGAGGTCGAGGATGCGGCAGCGGGCCCCGCCCCGCCAAAGGAGAACCCGCCCCCGCCGCCTCCCGCACCAGCCGGGGTCGCCACCCTCGGCCCTCCTCCTCCTCCTCCTCCTCCGAAGCCGGGGACCCTAAGGGTCCCGCTAAGCGCGCCTATCACGAGGAAGGAGAGCAGGTACCCCGCCCCAGCGCCGACGAACCCGCCTATCAGGCCGGTGACGACGGCCTCGGCGATGAAGACCGCCATTATCCCCCCGCTGGTGGAGCCGAGGGCCTTCAGGATTCCTATCTCCCTCGTCCGCTCGATTACGGAGGTGAGCATGGTAGTCATGATGCCGATGAACGCGACGAGGACGGATGTCCCGGCGACCGCCTCGAGGAGGGTCGAGGTCCCGGATGTGACCGACTGTATCGAGGAGAGGAGGGAGCTGACCGAGGTGATCCTGATGTTCGTGCCGTATTGAGCCGTGAGCGCGTTGGTCACCTCAGTGACGGAGCTCGGGCTGCTGGCGACCACCATTATCCCGGTGTATGTCGAGCTCTTGAGGACCTGCTCCCCGGAGGCGAGGGGGATGAATATCGTGCTGTCCGGTGTTATCCCGAAACCCTGGCCGAATTGGTCGAAGGTCCCGCGAATCACGAACGACTTCTTCGAGGACGCGGCGGCTGAGGACGCTGCTTGGCCGAAGCCTACATTGTTGCCGTTGAAGGAGAACGACGCGAACCTCCCGAGCCCCGAGACCGTCAGGACCTGGTTGACCGAGAAGTTGCTCGCCCCCTGCAGGCCAGGATACGCGATTGAGTAGCCTATCGCCGCCCCGACGGTGTCTGAGGCGGCAGGGACCGCCCCCTGGCCCAAGGCGAGTGTGGGAAACGCGGCCGAAAGTTGAGAGAAGTCTATGGCGACGACCGAGGCGCTTATCGTGTAGCTTCCGTCGGTCACCTCGCCGTTCGCCTGCTGGTAGCCGAGGGCTGCCGAGACTCCGGTGAAGTTCTTGATGAGGGAGACGTCTGCCGCGGTCAGCGTCGCGCTCCGCCCCACGGGTGCGACGAAGAGCGTGGTGGCCCCCAGGCTGGAGAACTGCGCCGTGCTCGCGTTGCTGTACCCCTGTGTCGCGCTCACGAGAGAGACGATGGTCGCAGGCCCTATCACTATCCCGATTATCGTCAGGACTGCCCGGAGCTTGCGCTCGGTGAGCGCGCGCATCGCGTACCTGAAGAGGCCGATCGGGCGCATCTACACTACGCCCCCGCGCGCCTTGGAGGCCCTCAAATCACCGACTGCTCTCCTCTCTGGTCCGGTGGGATGCTGGCGAGCCTCTTCGCCCTGTACCTCCGGGTCATGAAGGCGCCGACCACCAAGGTCGCGGCCACGACGGCCACAACCCCGTAGGCGATGTACTTCAGCTCGTTATTGCCGGAGGAGCTGGAGACGGTCGTGGGTAGGCCGGTCGGGAGCTGGCTAGCTGTCTTCACGGTCGTGGGCACGGTGAACGCCTGCACCCTGCCGTTCCCGAAGGTGTCCTTGAAGCTCAGGCTTATCGCGATGTTCACAGCGGCTCCGGCGGCCGCGCCGCGGCTCCCGTTCCCAAACCCACCGAACCCGCCTGGGAAGCTGAAGTTCCCGGGGAAGGTCCGACTGAAGTTGCCGCTCCTACTCGACCTGCTCACTGTACTGCTGTTCGCAGATGCGGAACCGCTGGTCGTGGTCGTGCTCGCGGTGGTCGTAGATATCGTGGTCGGGGCGTTGAACGGTATCGTCACGCTGAACGGAAGCGGCGTGTTGGGGTCGATCTCCCCGAGGTAGACGGGCGTCGCGGTGTTCACGCCCAGCAGTCCCGATATCGACGTGTAGTAGGCGGGCGCGCTCCCCTCGTTGAGGATGGTCCCCGTCACGGTGAAGCCCGTGGCCGTCTGCGAGACCGCGGTGTTCTGGAGGATGAGGGTGACGGTCCCCTCGAGGGTGAAGCTCACCGGGAAGGCCTCGGTGTGGGATGTCCCGCTCGAGTCGGTGAAGCCTACGGTCAGGGTCCCGCTGTATATCCCGGACGTCGCTGTCGGGCTGCTCGTCAGGTGAGCCGTGAAGGTCGCGTTGGACGCGGGGTCGATCTGCGATGCAGGGACGGGCGAGCCTATCGAGGCGAGTACGACGGGCGAGCCGACGGTCAGCGCGAAGGTCGGCGAGTAAATCGTCGCGGTCCCGTCGTTCGTCAGCGTGAAGCCTACCGGCGTCTGCGACCCTGCGCTCAAGGTCGAGTTCCGCTGCGTCACCGAGAGCGGGAAGCTCGTCGTTGTCGCCGAGACGACCGGGGGCGGCGAGACGACCGCCCCCTGACTAAGGGCGACCGAGTTGGAGGTCGTCCAGGAGAGGCCTAGGGTGAAGTTGTAGCTCCCCGGCGCGACGGTGCTCGCGAAGTCGAGTTCGAAGGTCAGCGTGACCACCTGGTCCGTGCTCGCGGTGGCCGCGTAGGCGGTGGCCGTCGCGTGGCCGTTGACGTCGGTCACCCCCAGCGGGAGGGAGAGCGCCCCTCTGAGGCTCGCGACGGAGGTCGTCCCGAGATACTGCAGGCTAACCACGAGGGGGACGCCCTGGGCTCCGGGCACTGGAGACGTGGAGGTCGTCGTGCCCGCGACGGAGCTGCTGTTCGACGCGCGCTCCCAGGTGGTGCCCTCTACCTGGAACGAGGACTCGAGCCGGGAGATCGGCGGAGGCGTGAGGACAGCGGACTGGGTTAGGCCTGAGGACTGGGAGGTCATCCAGTCGAGCGACAAGGAGAAGTTGTAGCTCCCCGGCGCGATGGTGCTCGCGACATCAAGGAAGAACGTCAGCGTGACCGCTCCATACTGGTTCGTGGTGGCGGCCGAGTACGCGACCGCGCTGCGTTGCCCGTTGAGGTCGGTCATCCCGGCCGGGAGCTGGACGGTCCCCTGGAGGCTCGTCACCGGGACGGAGCCCAGGTACTGCAGGCTAACGACGAGAGGGGTGTCCTGCGTCCCTGGCAGGGGCGAGGTCGTCGCGGCGCCGCTCCCCCAGGTCGCCCCCTCGACCACGAACGAGGAGGATTCGACTGAGGACATGGCCGTGAACCCGACCGTCTGGGTCATGGTCTGGCTGTTGGAGTAGGCGTCGAGGTACTTGGCGGTGAATGTGAGGACGAAAGCGCTCCCGCTGAGGGACGAGGGGACGAACACCTGCAGCACCTGGTAGACGCTGCTGCCCGGGTCTATGGTGGTCGTCGTGGCCAGTTGGTTGAAGAGGGTGACGCCCGCGGAGGCAGCCACCGTCGTCGAGACCGGGCCCGAGGTGGCCGACCCGGTGTTGGAGATGGTTATCGTGACGTCGCTTACTCCCCCGGGGACGAGGTTGGTCGGGCTGGCGCTGAAGCTGATCTGGACCGGGCCGTACAGCGCGATAGGGGCCGTCAGCGGCCCGCCCTCCACCTGTGTCGTCTGGGTGATGACGTCCGTGATCGTGTTGTTGGAGTACTCGATTATCATCGGGATGTTGTAGGTGAGCCCCGTCGAGGCGTTCTGGTCGACGTTCAGGTAGTAGGTCTCCGTGACGAGCGTGTTGGGGGCGATGTTCAGGGAGACGTCCTTTGGCTCCTGCCCCCCGTTGAGCCCGATGAAGGGGATGGTGTTGAGGCTTTGCGTCAGGCCCAGGTAGAAGGTCGCCTGGGGAGAGGTGCACGGGCCCGAGAAGAGCATGGTCACGGTGAGCGGGACGTCCTGGGCCCCGGGGTAGACGCTGATGGGCGACCCGGGCGTGCCCCAGTTCGCGCCCGTCACGCTGAAGGGGTCCGTCTGCGGGGTGCAGGATGCGCTGGTGGCGGCGGAGACGGCGTTCAGGGGGAGCGCACCGACGGCGAGCCCCGCGACGAGCAGGGCGAGCACGAGGGACGATGCGGCGAAGGAGTTCTTGTGCGTCTTCAATCCCCTCAGTTGGTCTTGATCTCCATCAGCGAGCCGTCGCGGATGGATATCACCCGCTTCGCGTGCGCGGCCACCTCAGGGTTGTGCGTGATCACCACGAGCGTCTTTCCGAAGTCCTTGTTTAGCTGCTTCATCAGTCCCATCATCATCTCGGTGTTCCTCGTGTCGAGGTTCCCCGTCGGCTCGTCGGCGAGGACGATCTTCGGGTCGTTCGCGAGGGCGCGGGCGACCGCGACCCTCTGGCGCTCCCCTCCGCTGATGTGGTTCACGTTCTTGTGCGCCTTGTGCGCTATCCCGAGCCTCCCGAGAAGGGCCATCGCGCGCCGCCTGCTGAAGGCGGGGTCTGCGCCCGCGATGAACAGTGGGAGCTCTACGTTCTCGACCACCGACATCCGCGACAGCAGGTTGAAGTCCTGGAAGACGAACCCGAGCTTCCTGCTCCTGATCTGGGCCAGCTCCTTGTTCGGCAGCTGTGAGATGTCTATCCCGTCGATGTAGACCTTCCCCGAGGTCGGCCGGTCGAGCGCTCCGAGGATGTTGAGGAGGGTGGTCTTGCCGCAACCCGAGGGGCCGATTATCGCCATGAACTCGCCCTTCTCGACGTGGAAGCTCATCCCCCGCAGGGCGAAGACAGCATCCTCTCCCACGCCGTACCTCTTCTTCAGGTCGACGACCTGTATCGCGTACTCGTCGAATGGCGTCCTTGCGGGAGCCTGAAGGACCGCCGCGGACCCGCTCATGGCTTGTTCTCCCCCACGCTTGTTGCCGAAGGTGCCGAACCGCTGGGGGTCGGCGGCATGTCCTCCAGGGCGGTCGTCCCGCTCGGCACCGCCGCGCCGACGTCTGCGAAGAGCGAAAGGAGCTCCAGGACAACCCCGACCCCGATCAGCCCGAACCCCAGAAGGGACTCGATGGCGGTCGTGTTGTTGGTCGTGGAGGAGGCGGCCGCGGCGCCGAAGCGCACGACTGCGGTCGACCCGGATGAGGCCGAGCCGGTGGTTATCAGACTATAGAGCGCGCTCGAAGGAAGGAGCAACGCCAGACCGCCGAGGATGAGCAGGACGCTTAGGACGACCAGACGGCGCAAGCCAATCAAGCCCTCAGCGCTTCGGAGAGGTTATAGCGATTTTCCGGAATGGTTCCCTAATCCATAGTGAATCTCCCCCACGCGCCCTGCGATACTCTCCTTCTTCATCCGCAGGCCGAGACAGAGGATCGTCGGGGCTCATACGACGGCATTCCCCCTTAGGATGGCAGTAACCGTCCGAGGCTCAGAAGGAGGACGTGGCGCTACTCTATTTTTTTGGCCTCGACGGGCTTCCCTGCGTGATAGTCCTTGATGTGTTGGAGGAAGGGATGGTCCGGAAGCTTCCTCAACAAGACTTCGTCTGCTGTGTAGACCGGGAGCTTCCTGATCTCTCCGATTGCGACGTAAGCCGCGTCAAAGATGGTGATTCCTCCGTCCATAGCCAGTTTGATCGCCTCGCGCGCCAGCTGACCATCCAGAGGATTCTCTATCAGCTGATATCCACGAAGGGTGTCCGCCACCTCTGTCAGGTCCTTCGTCCCGAAACTATGGGAATACTTTAGCGCGTTGAGGACCTCATAGACCGCGATTTGGGGGACGATGACCTTGAGCTTCAGCGATACGTAGTCGTCCCTCAGGGTCAGGGCGAGGTCCGAGTAGTTCTCCTCGACGAACCACTTCGTGACCACCGATGCGTCAATCACCGCTGCCGTGGCTGCCTTTTTTTTCGACGTTGCTGCGCCACCTCCTTATCTCGGCCGCGCTGTCCCATCCTTCGACCTTGCGCCTCAGCGCATCGGTTGTTTGCGACGCCTTCCGCAGAGCCTCGCTGTCGATCGGCTTCCAGAGTTCGACTTCCCTTATCTTCTCCTCTATGGCAGCCCTAGTTACCTCGCTCCAGTTAACCTCTCTAAGCTCTTCCATCTTCCTCTTGACGTCTTCGTCGACTCTCACTGTGACAACCGGCATGAAAATCTGTCTATACGTCAGGCGTATATAAATGCAATACAGGTGGTGAAGAAAAAATCCTCCGCAAGAGGGAGCAGGACCTCCTCCTCTTCGTCGGCTCCCCCGCCGCCCTGAGGCTGCCGATTCCGGGACGACCGCCACAAGGATTCGCGATAGCTTAAGAACCGACCAGCATGGCTTTTCCTCGGCAATGAAGGTGGCGATACTGACCCGCGACTACCCGCCTGCGATAGGCGGGATCGCCACTCACGTGGAAGGGCTGGTAAAGGCGCTCAGGCGGATGGGGGTCGAGGCGGACCTCTACGTGGGCTCGCACGATGTGAGGACCTTGCTGCTCCCCTTTGACATCCCGCTCAGGAAGTACGACGTTGTCCACGTCCAGAGCCTCCCTTACGGCGCGTTCGTCTTCGGAGTCCCCCTCGTCGTCACCGTTCACTCTCCCGTGCTCGAGGAGTTCGCGCACTACAGGAACGCACTCAAGCTGGCGTCCCCACCGGCCATCGCGCTGGAGAAGGCCTCCCTGTCGAGGGCGAGAGCGATCCTCGCCGTGAGCGGCCAGAGCCGCTCCGACCTTCTGGGCATGTACGGGTTGGCGCCGGAGAGGGTCGATGTGATTGGGAACGGTGTGGACTACGAGAGGTTCTCCGGAGAAAGGGACATGGCGAACCCATCTGCTTGGAAGAGGGTCCTCGTGGTCTCGAGGTTGGAGCCGCGCAAGAACGTGGTGGAGGCTATAGAGGCAGTCGCAGAGCTCCCGCGGGGGGCGTGCCACCTCGAGATAGCCGGCGACGGGTCCGAGAAGGCCGCCTTGGTCCAGCTCGCCAAGAACCTCGGCGTGGCTGACGTCGTGAACTTCCTTGGGCGCGTGAGCGAGGCCTCCCTTCCGGAGGTCTACAGTGGATCCGCAATCTTCCTCACAACGAGTCACTCCGAGGGGTTCGGGCTCTCCTTGCTCGAGGCGATGTCTTCAGGATGTGCCTGTGTAGCCTCGGACCTGCCCACCCATAGGGCGCTCATCGAGGACGGCGTGAGCGGGATGACTTACAGGAGCAGGAGCGACCTGGTCTCATGTCTCAAGGACCTCCTCTCATCGCCGGAGAAGGTCGAGCGCTTCGGGGCGGCTGCGCGGCAGGTCGCTAGCGGGCACACATGGGGGAAGGTCGCGGAGAGGGTCACCAGCGCCTACGAGACTGTCGTCAGAGATTCAAAGCATTGAGCGGCCGTCAGTCGACGTATCGCGCCAGCGCGTCGAAGATGATTTTCGTGGAGGTGTTCAGGAGGTCATTAAGTCTGGTCATCCAGACGCTTAGGCGATGATTGCAAATGCTCGGTCGCCAACTGTAGTCTTCTCGATTTGAGGGCCAAAGAGCTGTGGCGTCCACGAGTCAGAGAAGTCTGTTTAATGGCAGAGGGGCGCTTCCCGGGTGTTCGACAAACTGCGCATGCCATAGAGTGAAGATGACCAAGCCGAATATTTTCGAAGAATTGAGTTGAGAGTCGTTTAGCAACTTCCGCAAGTGGCCCTTCTCGAATAGCCCCAAGCCAGACGCTTTTTCGACAGCTTGCGCCGATAAGTCCTTCCATTCCCCACCCATCCACCGACTCACCGGCGGTCCGAAGCCCACCTTCTTCCTCTCGATGACTGCCTTCGGGAGTAGATTCTTGTTCAGAGCCATCTTCTTGAGCACGTATTTCGTCGTCTGCCCTCTGTACTTCAATTCCGACGGGATCGTCGCAGAGTATTCGGCGAGCTCTTGATCCAGGAGCGGCGAGCGTGGTTCGAGTGAAACGGCGCTACTCATTCTGTCCACCTTCGTCAGAATCATCTCAGAGAGATAGCTCTTGGCCGTCGCATAGTCCGCGACATCCAGTGGGTCTTTTGACAAGCAACCGTCGCGTTGGTTCTGAAGGAATGTCAGGGTCGGAGTGATTCCTCTCGCTGACTCCTCTTTGGAGTAGAACTTCTTGAGGATATCCGGAGTGAAGACAACCATCCTGAGCACATATCTTCCAAAAAAATCCTGATCGCCGTAGTTCTTTTCCAGCGCTTGGCCAGCCATTCGTTTGAATTCGCTTCCTCCGGGCAATCGTGTCGCCAAGCGCAAGCCGGCCCTCCTCAACCATGGTGGCGTCGCACTGTAGAGACCGAATATTCTAGGGTCCTTGAGAAACGGATACCCCATGAACAATTCGTCGCCGCCGTCACCCGTCAAGGCCACCTTGACCTTCTGCCTAGTCAGCAGCGAGACGTAGTAGGTTGGGACGAATGACGGGTCGGCGAACGGCTCATCGAAGTGCCAAACCAGCTTCGGCAGAATCTCCGCTGATTCCGCTTCAACTACCATTTCCTCGTGCTCGGTCTTAAGATAATCCGCAACCACTCGCCCATATCGTATGTGTTCGTCATTCTCCTGAAACCCAACGGTAACTGTCTTCACGCTTCCCAAGATTGACTTCGTGATTGCTGTGACTATGCCCGAGTCAAGCCCTCCGCTCAAGAAGGTGCCCAAGGGGACATCGCTTCGAAGGCGCAGCTTCGTCGCGGTGGAAATCAGGGCGTAAATTTTCTCGATGACTTCATCTTCACTTTGGGGCCTCGGCAGAAATTGCATGTCCCAATACCTTGAAACACTCACGACCCCGTCTTTGTAGGTGATTGAATGAGCGGGGGGGAGTTTGTTTATCGCTTGGAAAATTGTAAGCGGAGATGGGATGTAAAAATAGGTGAAGAAATAGTCCATTGCTTCGTGGTCCAGGTCTTGCTTCAACGCCTCGTATTGCAGGACTCCTTTCATCTCTGAGGAGAAGACGAAGGCATCACCGCACTTGGAATAATAGAACGGCTTTTTGCCGAACCTGTCCCTTGCCCCAAATAGCAGTTTTTCGTTGGCGTCCCAAATCATGAACGAGAACATCCCTCGGAAGTGAGAGGGGCAGTCCTGGTGCCATTGCTCATAGGCGTGCACGATGGTTTCGGTATCACTGTTGGTGTAGAACCTGTGGCCGAGCGCCTCTAGTTCAGACCTCAGTTCCAGGTAGTTGTAGATTTCTCCGTTGAACGTCACCCAGATGGTTTCGTCTTCATTGTGAATAGGCTGGTCGCCGGTCTTGAGGTCGATGATGCTCAGTCTATCTATTCCGAGCCCGACCCCCGCATCGAGAAAAGTCCCCGTGCTGTCGGGTCCGCGGTGCTTCTGAACGTCGAGCATTCTGCGAAGAAGACCCTTGTCAGAAAGGCCGGCGAAACCAGCAATTCCGCAACCCAATGCTCTCGTTCGCGCAGCCACACTGTATAAAACCATACCAACAAGAAAGAGAGCAAGCCTGACCAACTGAAAGGGCGTGTTCCACGTGCCATCTCATATATCCGGACCGAAGACCTTCTGAGCGGAAGATCCTGCCTATGCCCATTCCGAGCGTGCTTCAAGTCGTGATATCGGATAGACCCTACGGCGCGGCCCGGGTTGCATTCAGCCTGACCAAACACCTCCATGAGTTGACGGATGTCAGTGTGATGGTCAACGAAGACATCAGGGGCCTGTTTGAACAGCTCGACGGCGTCAGAGTAGATGTCCTGCCTATCAAGTTTCACGGAAAGTGGAAGAGTCCAGCGACCAGCCCGTCAACCCTATTTCAGTATCTTGAGAGCTTCATGCGGCTCCGCAGAGCGTCGGAGTCGTCCTCAACTGACATAGTGCACCTACATCTCCCGAACGCATACCTACTTTCGTTCGGAAACTTCGGAAAGTCCGCGAAGATGCTGACCATCCACGGACCCATGTTTGAGAGCTCAGCAAGATTCTTCGAAGATATCCTTGTGAGGATTGGCCCGCTGAAAACCGGGCGACTGACCGCCGTAAAGCCCAACATAGCGGAGGAATTCGAGCTGCGGACGGGCAGAAAAGTCGAAGTTGTAGAAAACGGAGTCGATTCTGAAGAGATAGAACACCTTGCGGCAGCCGCGTCTGATCCAGACTACAACGAGGTGATTGTGCTCAAGACCAATGGTTTTCGCATCGTCGTTAGCGTTGGGCGACTGGAACGAAGGAAGGGTCAGATGCAACTGTTGAAGGCCCTCGAGATCCTCAGAAAGAAGGAAAAAATTCGCATAGTCTTCGTGGGAGACGGGCCGGACATGAGCGAGTTGGAGAGATACGCCATTGACAATTCTTTGAATGATAATGTTATCTTTCTGGGTTTCAAGGAAAATCCGTATCCATTCTACGCAGCTGCAGACGTCGTAGTCGGCACGCTGTCCCCCACGCTCAAGGGAGCGGACCTGGTGGAACTCGAGCCTCTGGCGCTCGGAAAAAGAGTTTTGGTAGGGTTTGATCAAGAAAAGTCCTCACGACTAGGCGAAACGGTCACATACTGTGACTCTAACAGCCCGACGGATATCGCAGACAAATTGGATCTATTGTTGAACGCTCGGCCGACTTCCGCCAATTCGGGACTGCAAGAGCTACTGCAACAATCCTCATGGACTAATGTGTGCAGGCATTACATTTCGATTTACGAATCCATGGTCTCGAAGTAAATCGGTGATGCGATAGGAGAAACGCATGACCACCTCTGTCGACGCGCTAGATGATCATGAAGTAGGTGGTCTTTTCTAAGTGTAGAGTGACACGATTAATGTCCATCGTTGTTGCCAGAGTCAGCGTCCATGATACCCGCCTCGCTTGTTGAAGTATCTCTCATCGTTGTAGATT
>Ga0307374_10008859_pt1 | contig 14945 bp, 8 predicted proteins | sample OX3MG_FD_202532 | JGI IMG/M metagenome (GOLD analysis project Ga0307374, IMG submission 202532) | Soil microbial communities from Risofladan, Vaasa, Finland - OX-3 | ecosystem: Environmental > Terrestrial > Soil > Coastal area > Acid sulfate soil | place: Finland: Risofladan, Vaasa | collected... | reverse complement strand
CGCCCAGGAAGAAAATCCTTGATCTTCTCCCACTGCAAATCACTCAATTCATACCGGCTAGGCGACATACAACCACTTCAGCAGCAATCAATCCCGCTGCAAAGTGCATATGTCGATACGGCCTAGTGCGATTGGGGATTGTCTTCTTTGGTGGTGGCCCCAAAGAAGATGCAGGCGAGGAAGACGATGATGAGGACGGGGACGACGAAAAACGGGGAATTGATGTCCATGGTGAAAACTCCGTAGCAACAGGGTACGCAGAGGGGCCGGGAGACCGCAACGATGAAATGCTGTGATCTCCCTGGCCAGAGCGCTACTCGCCGGGCATAGAGGGTCCGCCGTCAGGGTAGCTGACGCGGATGGTGAGGATTTCATAGGGGTGGATGGGGACGCGGACGACATTGCCGGTGAGGTCGAGCGGGGCGCCCTCGGGGGTCTCCATCAGGTTGGTGACGGTGGCTGCGGTGGCGCCGGGCGGGACGTGGAAGGCGACTGTCGCGTTCTTGCCGGCCCACTCGTAGACGCGGAAGATGAGGCCCTTGTCGTCTTCAGCTTTCTTGACGGCGGTGAGGACGACGTTGTCCGGCGAGACGGAGACAAAGGAGCGCTCGGCGGGCAGCGGGCCGGGATGGGCCGTGGTGACGATGGCCTGGAGCGGATAGTTGTACTCCCATCCGTGGCGAACGGTAAGCGCCTGACGCCAGGTTCCGGCGTGGGGATAGAGCGCGTAGTGGAAGTGGTGGTGGCCCATGTCGGCGTCGGGGTCAGGCCACTTTGGCGAGCGGAGGAGGGTGAGCCGCAGCAGGTTGCCGACGGCGTCATAGCCGAATTTGGTTTTATTCATCAGGCTGAAGCCGTGGGCGTTGTCGCCGAGGTCGGCCCAGCTCTGGGCCGGCACCTCAAACTGCGCCTTCTCCCACGAATTATTGCGGGTGGTGGGGCGCTGGATGGCACCGTAGGGGATTTCGTACGTCGCGAAGGGGCTGGAGGCCGCCAGCGGGAAGGCTGCCTTGAGGAGGATGTGCGACTCATGCCAGTCGATCTGGTTGCCGACATCGACGTAGTCCGAGCCGGGGCCGAGGCTGATGGTCTGCACGAAGGTTGATTTCTGCCAGTGGTAGGTGACGCGGATGGCCGGGTAGCCGGCGGCGTCGGTGACGGACTCGACGGACTCTGCCTGATGGATGGTCATGGGGGGCACGTCAAGCGTGCCGGGATCGATGTTCCAGGCGTCGTAGTCCTTGGGCAGGTCCTTGAAGAACTGGAGCTGGTTGCCGCAGGAGTCGGGCGCGAGGGCCTCGTAGCGGTCGCTCTTGTCATAGAGGCTGGTGATGCAGCCAGAGTGACTGTTGACGGCGACGCTGAGCAGGCGGTTCGTGAGGATTTCCGAGTCGCCGGTTTGCACGACGGAAATGGAACCGGGCATGTGCGCGGCGCTGTCGTTGCCGGGCTCAAGCCGCAGGACCGTGTAGCCGAGGGACGGCACGTGCTCGACAGGGATGACGAGCGTGGTCAGGTCCGTTTTTGGATCGAACGAGGCAACGTGCGCGGCGACGATTGCGCCGTTGGGTGCGCGAAGGGCGGCCACCTGGCGGTCCTGGGCGTCGTAATGCACGGTGACGGTGACCTGGCCGTTGCGCTCCCAGCCAAGGGGGTTGAAGACGATGATGGACTGGCCGGAGCCGAGCGGCTGGCCGCCGGAGGTGTTGATCTGGTCGGCGATGGTGGCGAGGGATTTGGCCTTGATCTCGTTGGTGGACCAGCGAACGACGTTGTAGTCCTTCTGCGCGTCCTTATAGATGATGCCGATGCCGGAGCCTGCGGCGAGGTCGTGGAACTGGTTGAAGAGGACCTTCTTCCAGTCTTCCGTGAGCTCGTGGCCGGGGTACTTGTTGCCGTCGAGCCAGGCGAGCGAGGCCCACTTTTCGGCGTCGAGCATTTCCACTTCCGCATCGCGCATGTTGCGCTTGTGGTGGGCCTGGGTGGTGAAGACGCCGCGGTGGTATTCGAGGTAGAGCTCGGAGTCCCAGGTGGGAATGGCGATTTTGCCGGGCACCTCTGCGGGCGGCGCGTAGCCCTTTGCAATGGATTGGTAGTTCCATGTGGGGCTATTGGGCGCGATCTCCTTCTCGACCTTGGAGAACCAGGTTTGCGCGATGCCGAAGTGGTAATTGGGCACGACGTGGCCGGGCGCGGCCCAGTGGAAGCCCTGGTCGAGCATGGCGCGCGTGGGGCCGCCGCCGTGGTCGCCCACGCCGTAGAGGTCCATCATGTCCGTGAGTCCGGGTGAGCGATGGCGGGCCTGGACCATGTCGCGCGAGAGGCGGACGGAACCGAGGTCGGTGTTGGCGTAGTCGTGTGGGAAGTAAGTGAGGACCTTGGAGCCGTCGGGCGACTCCCACCAGAAGAGCTTGAAGGGAAGTTGGTTGGTGTCGTTCCAGGTCATCTTCTGGGTGACGAAGTAGTCGACGCCGCTCTTCTTGTAGATTTGCGGCAGCTGCCAGTTGTAGCCGAAGGAGTCAGGGTTCCAGCCGATGCGGACATCGACGCCGTAGTGCTTGAGGTACCAGCGCTTGCCCACGAGGAGCTGGCGGACGAGCGACTCGCCGGAGGGCATGTTGAGGTCGGGCTCGACCCACATGCCGCCGACCACCTCCCAGCGGCCTTCCTTGATGCGCTTCTTGATCTGGTCGTTCAGGTCAGGGTACTTGTCGGCCATCCACGCGTTGTACGCCGCGGCGGACTGCGTATAGGTGTACTGCGGGTACTCGTACATGAGCTGGAGCGCGGTGCCGAAGGTGCGCTTGACCACGTCGACGCTCTCGGTCCAGGGCCAGAGCCAGGCCGCATCAATGTGCGAGTTGCCGGTGAGGTGGAAGGTGAGCTGGTCGAGGACCGGCTTGAGCACTTCGAGTTTGGTTTGCGCGGCGCGCAGGCTGGCGTCGAACTTGGCCTGGTCGTGGGCATTGAGGGCTTCGAGATCGACGGTCTGGATGGCGGCGTTGAGGGTATTGAGGTTGGACTGGTCGCCGGGCGCGATGGAGGGCAGCAGAAGGACGGCGGTCTGGAATTCCATGCGCAGGTCTTCCGGATTGGGCCGGCCCTGAGGGAAATCGATGCGGAGAGTTGCACCGTGGAACTGCTTGACGTCGACGGTATGCAGAAGCTTGACGGCAACGGTGACCTTGTCGCCGGGATGGGCGGAGTCAAAGAGGATGATGGGTTCAAGGTCGTCGCCGAGGGCGACGCGGCGGCCGTTGAAGTAGAGGATCTGCGGCATGGGGCCGTTGGCGTCGGCGTGGAACTGGAACCAGATGCGCGAGCCGGTGAGGTCGTAGCCGTCGAGTGTGGCGGGAATGGTGTAGGTTTGGCGGAACCAGAGGGAGTCCTTGGGCGCTTGGGCGCCCGGGGCGATGGTCTGCCAGGAACTGTCATCGAGATTTGCGTCTTCGCCGTGGGAGATGTCGCCTTCATGCATCTTCCAGGCACCGTCCGGCAGCTCCTGCAGCGCGGTGAGCCGCTGGATGATGGCGCGGGATTGGGGCGGCAGGTCGGCGGGCTCGGTGGCGGCCGCCTGCGCAAAGCCGCGAGGGGAAAGGAGAACCACGGCGAAAGTGACAGCGAGAAAAGCGAGGGCAGACCCAGCAAGGGGGTTGCGCCGGCAAGGTTTCACGACGACTGGCATGACCTACGTCCTCCGCAAGCATCTTACGACAGGGAAATGGTATCGTAACCATTCGATTGACAAAGGGAGCATGGCGACCGGGGGGGCGTGGCCGAGTGCCACAATGCAGTACGGTGTCTCCCGATTGAAGAGCATACTGAAATTGTGGCCGAAGTGCGCTGGACCTCCTGCCCCGGAGTTCCCGGTTATTCCGTCCGGCCATTGGACTTGGAGGGGCGAAGAGGCTCGGACCGCGCGTGGTTTCAGAGGGCGGCGAACCGAAAACAACGTTGCGTGCGAACCGATGACGCCGCCGAACGGGCGACAGCGGAAGGTCCCAGACCGCCCGCCGCGCAAGGACAGCGAAGAAAAGGCCGCAAACATCAGGAATCGCACCGATGGGGGATTTATGACCAAATCTGCTCGCTATCCCGGAATCCGGGTGACCGCAAACGGCAACCAGCTTGTTTCCTACCACACAGAGACGCGCGTGGCCGACGCCGGCGTGTTTTATCCAATTACGCCTTCGACTGAGGGCGGCGAGCTGTTCCAGCAGGCCTATGCCGAAGGCCACCTGAATGTGTTCGGACACAACACAATCGCGATTGAGACCGAGGGCGAGCATGCGGCACAGGGCGGCGCGATTGCGCACTCGGTGTGCGGCAAGCGGGTGGTGAACTTCACCTCCGGCCAGGGCGTGGTGTACGGCGTGGAGCAGGATTATCACGCGCCGGGCAAGGGCTCAACCATGGTGCTGGAAGTGGGCGCGCGGGCGCTGACCAAGCACGCGCTGAATGTGCACTGTGGCCACGACGATATTTATGGAGCGCTGGACACGGGCTGGATCATGATCTTCGGCAAGGACGCGCAGCAGGCTGCGGACCAGGCGCTGATTCTGCGCCGCGTGACGGAACTGAGCCTGACGCCGGGCATGAACATCATGGACGGCTTTTTGACCAGCCACCTGGAGCGCACCTTTTACAAGCACGAGTCAGAGCTGATTCGCGAGTTTCTGGGCGCGCCGGAGGACATCATCGAGTGCCCGACCGAGGCGCAGCGCGTGTTGTTTGGGCCGACGCGGCGGCGCGTGCCGAAGATGATCGACCTGACCAATCCGATCATGCTGGGCCCGGTGCAGAACCAGGAACACTACATGCAGGGCGTGATTGCGCGGCGCAACAATTTTGCCGAGCCGATCCTGGGATTCCTGGAAGAGGCATATAAGGAATTTGCCGAGCTGACCGGGCGGTATTACGGTCTGATTACCGAGTACAAGACGGACGATGCGGAGACGGTGTTCGTGTCGCTGGGTTCGGCGGCGGAGAACATTGAGGCCGCGGTGGATCATCTGCGCGCGACGCGCGGCTCGAGCGTGGGTTCGATTCACGTGAACGTGATTCGGCCGTTCCCTGAGGCGGCGCTGGTGGCGGCGCTGAAGGGCAAGAAGAACGTCATCATCCTGGAACGTACGGACGAAGCGCTTGCGGGCGACAACCCACTGGGCCGCGATGTGCGCACGGCGCTGTCAAAGGCGGTGCAGTATGAAGGGCATCCTGCGGCCGAAGGCCTGCCGGCGATTTCGCCGAGCGACCTGCCGCAGATTTTCAATGGCAGCTACGGGCTGGGCTCGCGCGATTTCCGTCCGGAGCACATTATCGGCGCGTTTGAGTATGCGACCGCAGGCCGTGCGCGCCAGGACGGGAAGGTTGCAGCGGACGGGACGAATTTCTTTGTGCTGGGCATAGACCATCCTTACAGCGTGGTTGCGGATGAGATGCCGTCGCTGCTGCCGGAAGGCGCGGTTGCGGTGCGCTTCCACTCGATTGGCGGGTGGGGCGCGATTACCACGGGCAAGAACCTGGGCGCGATTATCGGCGACCTGAACGACCTGCTGTTTGAGCGCGACGGACTGACGGATGATCTTGGGAATCCGAAGGAAGTGATTCACGTGAGCGCGAACCCGAAGTACGGTTCGGAGAAGAAGGGCGCGCCGACGAGCTACTTTATGGTGGCCGCCAAGGATCGCATCCGCGTGAACTGCGACCTGCGGCACGTGACCACGGTTCTTTGCTGCGATCCCAAGGCGTTTACCCACACCAACCCTCTGGATGGAATGCAGGAAGGCGGCAGCCTGCTGTGGGAGAGCGACCAGGAAGGCGAGCATGCATGGGAGCAGCTGCCCATCTGGGCGCGCAAGCAGATTATCGAAAAGAAGATTCGCGTTTTCACGCTGCCGGGCTTTGACATTGCCCGCAAGGCCACGGACCGCGCCGACCTGCAACTGCGCATGCAGGGCAATGCATTTCTGGGCGGGTTCTTCCGCGTAAGCCCGATGCTGGAGGGGTTCGGCATCACCCAGGAGCAGTTTCGCGACGTGGTGCACAAGCAGTATGTGAAGAAGTTTGGCAAGTTGGGCGATGCGGTGGTGCAGTCGAACATGGAAGTGATGCTGCAGGGCTTTGAGCGGGTGAAGGAGATCGCGGTGGGCGAGCTGAGTGCTGCCGACCGGTCGAGCCTGCGCGGCGAAGCGCTGCTTCCGATTCTGGAGCTGGTTCCGGAGTATGCGGAGTCGGGCGGTTGCGGCTCAGGCGGCTGCCGTTCGCACGCAACGCCGGCCGGCCAGGCTCCTCGGCCGCCGGTGAGCAGCATTGCGGCGTTTGACGCGGAGTTCCGCTCGCACTTTGGCTATAACCAGCCGGCGACACCACTGTCGGCGATGGGCGTGATTGCGGCGGCGACGGGCGACACGGCATCGAAATACGTGGCGCGGCGCGAAACGCCGCTCTACATTCCGGAGAATTGCACGCAGTGCATGGAGTGCATTTCAGTGTGCCCGGACACGGCGCTGCCGAACTGCTCGCAGGATTTGAGCACGCTGCTATCGACGGCGATTTCCTACTACGTGGCGGACGCGGGCGAGCGCAGGAAGATGATTGCCGCGCTGCCGGAGATCGAGAAGCAGACGCGCCAGCGCATGCTGGCCGATGTGAAGACCGGGACGCCGCTGACGACGATTCTGCGCGAAGTGACCGAGCAAGTGGACGGCTTCTCGGCCACGGCAAAGGCGCAGTTCTTCAGCATTCTGGACAAGGTGCCGATGGCATACCAGAAAGTGAACGCCATCTTCTCTTCGCCGGAGCGGAAGAGCCCCGGGTCGGGCGGCGTCTTCTCGATATTCGTGAGCGACCTGTGCAAGGGCTGCGCGGCCTGCGTGACGGCCTGCGGCGATCACGAGGCGCTGAAGATGGTGCAGGAGACCGAGGAGATCAACGCGGAGCACGAGACGGGCACCGGGTTCCTGGGGCTGCTGCCGGATACCTCGCAGAAGTACCTTGGCCTGTTCAGCGCGGCAAATCCGGCGGACTCAAAGACGGCGACGCTGCGCAACATGCTGATGGTGCGGACGAACTACGATGCGCTGGTGGCCGGCGACGGCGCCTGCGCGGGCTGCGGCGAAAAGAGCGTACTGCGCTCGATTGCCGCGGTGACCGAGGCGTACATGCGTCCCGTGTACCACGCCAAGAGCGACCGGCTGGTGGCCAAGGCGGGCGAGTTGGAGAAGAGCGGCGTGGCGCGACTGGAAGCGCTGAAGGCCGCGAACCCCGGCGAGTACGCGCTGCTGAAGCAGGCGATTACGCACCTGATTCTGGGCCTTGGCGGCGAAGACGAGAAGGACACCATGGCGCGCATTGCCGCACATGAAGCCACGAACGGCGAAATTACCAATGCACAGCTGGTGGAGGCGATTGCCGCGGTGCTGCTGACCGAGGCGTTCAATCACAAGAGCCTGCAGCCGATTGACGGCCGCCTGGCGAACGGCATGAGCGTGATGGCGATGGCCGCGCACACGGGCTGCAACACGGTGTACGGCTCGACTTCGCCGAACAACCCGCATCCTTATCCGTGGATGAACTCGCTGTTCCAGGACGGCATTACGGTGGGCTGGCTGATGGGCGAGAGCTTCATCGTGGATCACGCGCGGCGCTCGGTGATTCCTGAGCGGCTTGCCGATGCGCTGATGACGCGCGAGGCGAACGTAATCAACGACGAGGAGTACTACAACTACACGCACTTTACCGATGCGCTGATGACTGACAAGGAGATTGTGGAGCTGCCCAAGGTTTGGGTGGTGGGCGGCGACGGCGGCATGGGCGACATCGGCTACCAGAACATGTCGAAGGTGATTCTGCAGAACCGGCCGAACGTGAAGGCGCTGATGCTGGATACGCAGGTGTACTCGAACACGGGCGGGCAGAATTCGGACTCGACGCCGATGCTGGGCGGCAACGACATGAACGTCTTCGGCTCCGCGACCCAGGGCAAGAACACGGAAAAGAAGACGGTGGCCGAGACCTTCCTGGCCGGTCACGGATCGCCGTTCGTGGCGCAGGTTTCAATGGCCAACGCGCCCAAGCTCTACCGGGCGATTCTGGATGGGCTGGAGTATCGCGGAACGATGTTCCTGCAGGCGTTTACCACCTGCCAGCCGGAGCACGGCGTGGCAGACGACATGGCGCTGCACCAGGCGCAGCGGGTACGCGACTCGCGCGGCGCGCCGGAGTTTGTCTTCGATCCGCGCAAGGGCGAGAGCTACCAGGAAGCGCTGGACGTGAAGGGCAATCCGTCGATCGATATGGACTGGTACGAGACGAAGATCAAGTCGACGGGCGAGACGATGCGATACACGGTGGCGCACTGGTGCACGACCGAGGCGCGCTTCCGCAACCACCTGAAGAAGATCAAGCCGGAGGCGGCGGAGAAGCTGATTCCGCTGGACAACATGCTGGTGCGCATCACGCAGCAGGATGTGGTCTATCGCCGCTACCTGACGCCGGGCCACCGTGCCTTTATTCCGGACTTTGGCGTGACCATCAAGTTCGAGGAGAACGGCAAGGTGGAGTACCGGGCGATTTCGCGGCAGCTTGTGATGTTCTGCGTGGAGCGGCGGAAGGCGTGGCGCATGCTCCAGTCCAAGGCCGGCATTGTGAACAAGGAGTACGCGGCGCAGAAGGCCGTGCTGGCAGATGTGGAGGCCGGGAAGCTCTCGCACGCCGAGCTGTTCGCGCGCGGACACGAGCTGGTGGCCGAGCGCATGGCCGGTGCGGTTCCGGTTCCGGCATAACGCAGGATCAACTTGCAACAAGAAGAGCGCGGACCTTGCGGTTCGCGCTCTTGCTTTTTTGCCTGGATTCGGTCGCCGGCTAGCGGCTGAAGTGGACCCAGTTGCGGCCGGAGTAGAGGCGGTAGCCGCCGGCGGGGTCGGCGAGCACGTGCAGAGGCAGCGGGCGCTTGATGGCCTCATCCGTTGTGTAAGTGGTGGTGAGCAATTCGTGGGCGCCCACGTCGGTGACGATGAACTTGTGGCCGCCGACGAAGCCGATGCCGTAGATGCCAGCGGGCAGCGACTTGGCGCCGAAGTGCAGCGGAACCTCGGTGATGAAGTAGGCCTGGTACTTGGCGGCGATGTCGCTCGAGTAGCCGCTGTTGTCGACGAGCACGGCGAGCACGTAGGAACCGTTAGAGAATTTGACTCCGCCGGAGTTGCGCAACTGCGTGGTGGCCGACTGGCCCTTGTAGTAAACGGACGCGGGCAGCAGCTTGCGCGCCTCCGAGGCTTTTAGAACAGTGCCGTGGCTTTGCGCCAGGACTCGAACCGGGGTTGCGACAAAGGCCAAAGCCAGGGCCGCGACTCCCGCAGTCTTCCAAATTGCGTGCAAACGCATGGAGAATCCCTCCAAATGAATTCGTTACTGCGCCGGAGTATAGTCTTGCCGCTGGAGCGCTGGCAATCCGCAGGAAGGATGAGCCGGACGTATAATCGCAGGCATGGCGGCGACGGCACAGGAGCCGATGCAGGGAGCGGGCGAGGCTGGCGCGAAGTTGCGCGCGCTGGAAGAGCGGCTGCGCGGACTGGACCGGCTGATGGTGGCGTACTCGGGCGGCGTGGACTCGGCTTTTCTGGCGGCGACGGCCCATCGTGTGCTGGGCGACGGAATGCTGGCAGTGCTGGCCGATTCGCCGAGCCTGGCGCGGCGCGACTTGGAACAGGCGACGAGTTTTGCCGAGGCGCAGGGCATTCCGCTGCGGGTGATTGCGACGGCAGAGGTGGAGAAGGCGGAATATCGCCGCAACGACGGAGACCGGTGCTTCCACTGCAAGACGGAGCTGTTTGACGCGATGACGGCGCTGGGCGCGGAGCTGGGCTTCCGCGAGATTGCCTACGGGATGAACGCCGACGACGGGCGCGATTACCGGCCCGGACAACGCGCGGCGCGGGAGCACGATGTGCTGGCTCCGCTGGCCGATGCGGGATTGACCAAAATGGAGATTCGCGCGCTGGCGAAGGAGGCCGGCTATGCGCTGTGGGACCGGCCGGCTGCGCCGTGCCTTTCGTCGCGTGTGGAGTACGGGCGTGAAGTGACGCGCGAGGTGCTGGAGCAGGTGGAGCGCGGCGAACAAAGCCTGCGCGAGCTGGGCTTTCGCGAGTTTCGCGTGCGGCACCACGGGGAGCTGGCGCGCGTGGAGATTGCGCGCGAGGAATTGCCGCAGGCGCTGACGATGGAGATGCTGGCTGCCATCACCGCGGCGCTGCGAAGCGCGGGCTACAAGTTCGTGACCCTGGATTGCGCGGGATTTCGGTCCGGCTCACTGAACGCTGTGCTGCCGGTGGATGTGCTGGCGCGGCGCGGCGCGTAGCCTTGCCGCGTAGCCTGGCGGACACGTTAGAATCACCCACGATGCGAATTGGATATCTTGAGTGCTTTTCCGGCATCAGCGGCGACATGTTTCTGGGCGCGCTGGTGGATGCGGGCGTGCCGCTGCGTGTGCTTGAGGAGGCGACCGAAGCGTTAAACGTGGGTGCGCGGCTGGAGATGCGCAAGGTGATGCGAGGCGGCATTGCGGCCACCAAGGCGGACGTGCTGACGGGCGAGGCTACTGCGGAGTTGGCGCACACGCATGAACATGAACATGAAGAGGGACACGAGCATCCGCATGAGCATGCGCACGAACACACCCATCCTCACGAGCATGACCATGCGCGGGGGGAGCATTCGCATGATGTAGAGCATCGCTCGCTGTCGACGATTCTTGGCATCCTTGCGGCTGCTGACCTGAGTGACACGGTAAGGGCGCGGGCATCGCGGGCGTTCCAGTTGCTGGGTGAGGCGGAAGCTGGGATTCACGCGATTCCGTTGGAGAAGGTGCACTTCCACGAGGTGGGCGCGGTGGACACGATTGTGGACCTGGTGTGCGCGGCTGCGGGCGCGGAGGCGCTGGGCGTGGAGCGCTGGCTTGCTTCGCCGCTGAACGTGGGCAGCGGCACGGTGCAATGCGCGCATGGAACGCTGCCGGTGCCGGCTCCGGCGACGCTGGCGCTGCTTGGGGATGCGCCGGTGTATGCGGCGGGCGCGCCGATGGAGCGGGTGACGCCGACGGGCGCGGCGATTCTGCGGATGCTGGATGTGCGCTACGAAGCGCTGCCGGTGGTTCGCGTGCAGGCCGCGGGCTATGGCGCGGGCGGGCGCGACACGCCGGGGCAGCCAAATTTGCTGCGCATGCTGGTGTGCGAGGCGGATGAGGATGCGCGCGCGGAACAGATTGCGGTGATTGAGACAGTGATTGACGACAGCACTCCGCAGTTGCTGGCGTACGTAAGCGAACGGCTGCTGAAGGCGGGCGCGTGGGATGTGATTCGCACGGCGGCGCAGATGAAGAAGGGCCGTACGGGCGTGCAGATGACAGTGCTGTGCAGGCCCGAGATGGTTCCGGCGATGCGGGACCTGATCTTTCGCGAGACAACGACGCTGGGGCTGCGCTGGCGCGTGGAGCGGAAGGAATCACTGAAGCGCGAATTCGTGGAAGTGCCGACGGAGTGGGGCGCGGTGCGGATGAAGGTTGCGCGCTTCAGCAGCGGCGAGGTGGCGAACGCTGCGCCGGAGTATGAGGATTGCCGGGCGCTGGCGGTCGAACACGGGATTCCGCTGAAGCGCATGATGCAGGAGGCGATGCGCGCGTGGGCGGAGTCGCAGAAGGGAGCGCGCGGATGAATCGGATGCAGATTGAAGCTCTGCTCACGGAGGTTCGCGAAGGGCGGACGGCGGTGGAGGCAGCACTGGAGCGGCTGCGCGACCTGCCGTTCGAGGACATTGGGTTCGCCAAGGTCGATCATCATCGCGCGCTGCGCACGGGAATGCCGGAGACGATTTTTGCCGAGGGCAAAACGCCGGAGCAGGTGGCGCAGATTTTTGCGCGGATGGCCAAGGCGGGCGGAAATGTGCTGGCGACGCGGGCTTCAAGCGCGATGTTCGCAGCGGTTGCGTCCGCAGAGCCGCGCGCGGAGTATCACGCGACGGCGCGGGCGATTACGCTGGAGCAGACCAAGGCCGAGCCGGGCAAGGGAATGGTGGCCGTGGTGTGCGCGGGGACGAGCGACCTGCCGGTGGCCGAGGAAGCGGCGGTGACGGCGCGGCTGATGGGTAACACGACGGAGCTGATTGCCGACGTGGGCGTGGCGGGGATTCATCGGTTGCTGGCGCAGAAGGAAGTGCTGCAGGCGGCGCGGGTGTTGGTGGTGTGCGCGGGGATGGAAGGCGCGCTGCCGACGGTGGTGGCGGGAATGGTGAAGGCGCCGGTGGTGGCGGTGCCGACCAGCGTGGGCTACGGCGCGTCGTTCGGTGGCGTGGCGGCTCTGCTGGGGATGCTGAACTCATGTGCGCCGAATGTGAGCGTGGTGAACATCGACAACGGGTTCGGCGCGGCGAGCATTGCGTCGCTGATCAATCATCTTTAGCAGAAAAGCAATCCTGTTGCGGTGGCGCTGACGAAGACGCAGGGTGCGAGCGGGCGTTTGACGGTCGTGCGCGGCGAGCGATAGCGTTTCAGCTGTGCGCAATTGCACGCCGCGCGCTGGGGGTTGCGATGACAGAGACGCGGAGAGGATTTTTGCAGAAGGGTGCGGCGTTGGCGGCGGCGACTGTGGCGATGGGCCGCGATGCGCGCGCGGCGAGCACGCACGAGCCCACGATTACGCCGCGGCTGAAGCAATTTGGATATGCGGATGTGACCTTGCTGGAGGGTCCGCTGCGGGAGCAGTTTGACCGCAATCATGCGTTCTACGCGGCGCTGGATGAGGACAGCCTGCTGAAGCCCTTCCGGCAGCGGGCGGGACTGCCAGCGCCGGGCGAGGATATGGGCGGGTGGTACAGCTGGGCGCCGCTGAGCGACCTGAACAAGGAATTCAGCGGATTTGCGCCGGGGCACAGTTTCGGACAGTACGTTTCAGGGCTGGCGCGGGATTACGCGGCGACGGGCGACAAGGCGACGCAGGCCAAGGTGCATCGGCTGGTGAAGGGATTTGCGCCGGCAATTACGGGGCATTTCTGGGATGGGAACCGGTTCCCGGCGTACACCTACGACAAGATTTCGATTGGAATGATTGACGCGCACGAGTTTGCGGCAGACCCGGTGGCGATGAAGGCGCTGCATGCGGCGCTGGACTCGGTGATGCCGCATCTGCCGCCGGGGCCGCTGAGCCGCAACGTGCAGCGGGAGCGGCCGCACACGGATATTTCGTTCTGCTGGGACGAGCCGTATACGCTGCCGGAGAATTTTTTTCTGGCGTGGGAGCGCGGCGCGGGTGCACGGTATCGCGCGCTGGGCATTCGATATCTGGCGGACAGCTGGTACTGGAATCCGCTGGCCGAGGGGCAGAATGTGCTGCCGGGCAAGCATGCCTACAGCCACGTGAACGCGATGAGCAGCGCGATGCAGGCTTACCTGGTGCTGGGCAGCGAGAAGCATTTGCGCGCGGCGAAGAATGGCTTTGAATTTCTAACCTTGACACAGAGCTTTGCCACCGGCGGCTGGGGTCCGGATGAGCGGTTTCGTTCACCGGGAGATGGCGAGCTGGGCGAGAGCCTGGCAGACACGCATTCCAGCTTTGAAACGCCGTGCGGATCGTACGGGCACTTCAAGATCACGCGGTATCTGCTGCGCGCGACGCGCGACAGCCGCTACGGCGACAGCATGGAACAGGTGATGTACAACACGATTCTGGGCGCGCTGCCGATCGAGAAGGACGGGCACGGGTTCTACTACTCGGATTACAACGAGCAGGGATCGAAGTTTTACCACCCGAACCAGTGGACGTGCTGCACGGGCACGTTTGCGCAGATCACGGCGGACTACGGGATCGGCTCGTACTTTGAAGACGGCGATGGAATCTACGTGAACCTGTTTGTGCCATCGCGGGTGCGCTGGATGCGCGCGGGACAGCGCGTGGATCTGACGCAGAGGACGGAGTATCCCTACCGGCCGACGACCGAGATTGAAGTGAAGCCGGAGACGGCGGCGAAGTTTCCGGTGTATGTGCGCGTGCCGGCATGGGCCGGAGCGAAGACGCGGATTGCGGTGAATGGCAGAGCTCAAGCCGACGGGCCGGAGCCGGGGCGGTTTGCGCGCATCGAGCGCGAGTGGAAGGCAGGCGACCGGATTGAGGTGGAGTTCGCGATGGCGAACGGGCTGGAGGCCGTGGACGGGCTGCACGAAAACCTGGTGGCGCTGACGCATGGGCCGCTGGCGTTGTTCGCGGTGGACCCGGAGCCTACGGGGCTGAGCCGCGCGGATCTGCTGGGCGCGGCGCAGACGGCGGCGGGCGCGACCGAGTGGCAGGTGAAGACGGCGGCGGGCGCGATGCGGATGCGCAGCTTTCCTGAGCTGGCGAAGGGCGAGCGCTACCGGCTTTACCAGAAAGTTTGAGCGATTCGAAGCCGCTGCGCCGCCGAGGGCGAAGACGAGGCGAACGGAACTTCGTAATTGTCGGCAAAACTGCTGTGGAAAACTGCAAATAAATTAGGGGGGGTGGGGGGGGTGGGGTCCGCGTTTCGAAGACCACCCCCCAGCTTTCGGCCGTCAGCTTTCAGCGGAGTTGTGGTTGGTTGGGTGCATGGGTTTTTCTCCTGAGAGTTCTATTGTGCGCCGGGCGAGGGAAATGATCGGTAAACGGGGAGGTGGAGAATTGCGCGTGGAATGGGGGGTTTGGAAGGAAGGTGTGGTGAGAAGGGGTTGACGGCTTTCGTAGGGACTGGGGACCAGGGACGTAGGAACTGGCGGCGGGGTGGGGTTCGTGGTTTCCCAGGTCTCGGAAGCGGGACATTGATGGGATAAGGACGAAGGCTTCTACGATGGTGCAGTGGTTTTTGGATTGAGGACCAGAGACTACGAGCCAAGGAGAAGCCTTCTATGAAGATTGTAGGATGTGATTTTCATCCGCGGTGGCAGC
>Ga0307374_10008853_pt1 | contig 14950 bp, 12 predicted proteins | sample OX3MG_FD_202532 | JGI IMG/M metagenome (GOLD analysis project Ga0307374, IMG submission 202532) | Soil microbial communities from Risofladan, Vaasa, Finland - OX-3 | ecosystem: Environmental > Terrestrial > Soil > Coastal area > Acid sulfate soil | place: Finland: Risofladan, Vaasa | collected... | reverse complement strand
CCAGCGCCACCGACGACACGTCCGCCCCGGACGTCTCGATCACGCGCAGCGCGATCCGCCGGGAGATCTCCTCCAGGTCCTGCAGGCGCACGGCGTGCATCGCGTCCCAGAACCGGCGGTGGTCCAGCGCGCTGGCAGGGATCTTCGTGAACCGGTCCGCCGCGGTGGTCTTCCACCAGTCCGCGAAGGCCAGCTTGGAGCACGGGGCGACCACCCGGTTCAGCGCCGCCAGCGCCAGGTACGTCCCGGCGGGCAGCGGCAGCCCGGCCGGCCGGGAGCCGGCCGTGCGCCGAATCGATCAACCTAGCCATCTGCATCGCGGCCGGGTACTACACCGACGGCTCCGGCTCTGCCCAGGCGATGGTGGTGACCGAGACGAACAGCCGCTGGGGTCAGGCCACCGAGCTGCCGGGCAGCGCCGCCCTCAATACCGGCGGCCACGGACAGGTCAGGGCGGTGTCGTGCCCCATGCTCGTGCCCCGACACTGCGGCGCCGTCGGCGTGGTGACGAACAAGGCGTCGCAACTAGCGTTCGGGGCCAGCACAAGCTGACCGGCGAGAGTGGTCCGCGCCTGGATGCCCGGCCGGGTGGGCAACCTGGCTGCCAGCCGAGCGTCTCATATGTGGCGGAGTGCACCGCTCGGGAGGCGACACCCTGCGGGATGCCGCTCCACAGCCGGGAACCAGGCCGCGGACCCGCCCTTCGCGACATTCAGCGCCACCCCCAGGCCCTGACGGCGGTGGCCTATGGATCGTAGGGCGGGATGCTGCGCCACTCCGCCGGCGGGGACCGGTTCGCGAAATGGCCACCCGGCATGCGGATCCTGATCCGCCGCGAGAACCCGCACCCCGGCGCCCAGCTATCGCTGTTCGAGCAGCACGACGGCAAGAGACACCAGGTCACCTCCACCAGCACCCCCGGCGGGCAGGGCCCGTTCCTCGAAGCCCGGCATCGCACCCAGACATGGGTCGAGGACCGGATCCGCCGCGCCAAGGCCACCGGGGTGCGGCACCTGCCTCCAGGAACTACCAGGTCAACAAAGCCTGGTGCCAAACCCCGTCCATCGCTAGTGACCTGCTCGCCTGCCTCCGCCTCCTCGCCCTCGACGGCGACCTCGCAAAAAGGCGGAAAACTCTGCGCTACCGGATCCTGCACACCGCCGGGCGGATCGTCAACGGCCAGCGCCGCCGCTACCTGCGGATACCCGCCCAGTGGGCCCCGGGCACGCGACATCGCCGAAGCCTTCACCCAGATCATGACCCTGCCCCCGCCATGACCAGCGCTCCTGAGCGCGCCGGGATCAGGGAGCCGCTGAGGCGACGCGGGGATGATCGCGCCACGCGGGCATGGTGATCATGTAATCAGGGCCCGGCGCTCGATCTTCTCGCGCGGCGTGCCAGCGCTGCGCCGCGCCTGCGGGCGACAGTAAGGGTGCACACGACAGCTTCACTTGCCAGACAGTTGTTGCTACAATGTAGTACATGGTAGCACCGACAAACGTGCGCTTCCCTGACGCGGTCGACCAGGGTCTGGCTGACTACGCACGCCAGGCAGGCGCAAAGAAATCAACGGTCGTCGTGAATGCAGTGCGCGAGTGGCTGCGGATGCAGACGCATGCGGGCATCATCTTCGTGCCGACCATCACCGGCGAGCGGCGGGCTGCGCTGGTTGTGGGACCGCAGGTATGGACCGTGGCCGAAGCTTGGCTGCAGCACGACAAGGCTGAACGAACCCCCGCAGTGCTCGCCGAAACCCTCGGCCTGAGCACGGCTGACATCGAGGCGGCCCTGGCGTACTGGGCCGACTACAAAGACGAGATCGATGAGCTGATCGGCCGCCATCGCGCCAGCCAGGACGAGGCACTGGCCGCGTGGGAGCGCCGGAGGCATCTCGATGGCGTCTGACTTCACTCGGGTCCGGTTCCTGCTGGACGAGCACTATCCTGGCTGGCTCGCCGAGGACCTGACCGCCGACGGCTACGACACCGTCGCCTTGACAGCCCACCGCCCTGAACTACGCGGGGCCGACGACGGGCGCGTCCTGGCCGCGGCCGTCGCGGAGGGGCGGGTCGTCGTGACCGAAGACGTCAGCACCTTCAGCGCGGCGATCGCGCTCGTGCCCGACCATCTCGGCGTCGTCTACTGCCATCACTCCCGCTACCAGCGCACACGCGCCGGCCTGGAAAGGCTCCGCAAGGCCCTCGGCGCCCTCGCCGCAGAGCCCCCCGCCGGCCTCGGAGAGCACCCGGTCATATGGTGGCTCTCCGGCGGACCCGACTGACAGCACATCATGAGCTACGGCTCAGCGGCATGTGCGGCGTGCTGATCAACATGATGACGGCCGACGGGCCGGGAACACCTGGGGGAGACTCGATCTGGCCACACATGATCTCCATCCTGAGGTCGCCTGGCTAAACAGCTCTTGCCAGACATCGCGTCCAGCACTCTGCGTTACCAGGGCTAGCTCATGACCACCGACTGCGTACCTGCAGCTCGTTCCACGAATCGTTCCACGGCGATTGGCAAGTCGTTGAAATTTAAATCGATAAACGTTTCTGAACAGCAACAAAGAGAGCCGCCTGTCGGAATCGAACCGACGACCTGTTCATTACGAGTGAACCGCTCTGCCGACTGAGCTAAGGCGGCGCGCCGGCCAGAAGGCGGCGGCGCAGAGAGTCTACCGGTCGCCGGGCAGTTCTCGCTTCCGGCCATGGGTAGCTTCGTAAGCTTGCCTCGACCCGCAGACGCTGGCTCGCGGGCAGGCGCACTTGGAGCCGGTCTCGGCGACCTTCACGATCACCTGATCGGCCGGAACGCTGTACCCGACGACCACCCCGGCACCTTCCGGCGACTCGACTGCCGCGCCCAGCTTCGGCGCGCGCTGCCTGAAGTCGACGTACAGCGGATGCTCGTACTTCAGGCAGCACATCAGCCGCCCGCACGCACCGGCGATCCGCATCGGGTTGACCGGAAGATCCTGGTCCTTGGCCATCCTGATCGTGACCGGCTCGAAGTCCTTGAGGAACGTAGCGCAGCACAGATCCCGCCCGCAGGGCCCGATTCCGCCCTGCAGCCTGGCCTCGTCCCTCGGCCCGACCTGGCGCAGCTCGGCCTTCGCGCGCAGGCGCCCGGACAGATCGCGGACCAGCGCCCGGAAGTCGACCCGCCGCGGCGCGCTGAAGTAGATGATCAGCTGCTGCGCGGCGGAGATGTAGTCCACCGCGATGACCTTCATCGGCAGGTCGTGCTCGCGCACCAGCCGCCGCGCGACTACCTTGGCCTCGGCGCGCCTGGCCCGGTTCCCCCCGTCCCGCACCAGGTGAGCCTCGGTCGCCAGACCCTCGCAGACCGGCAGCCCGCCGATGTCGTCGTCGATCCACTGCGGTGCCCAGATGCACTCGGCGACCTCCGGCCCGGTGTCGGTCGGGACGAGCACCTTGTCGCCGACGGCCGGCCGGTGCGACCCGGGATCCAGGTAATGGAGCCGGCCGCGACGCTCGAAGCTCACCGCCATCATCATCGGCACCGTCTAAGGTTACGGCCAGATCACGGCAATCCGTTAGACAGGGAACCCGATCTTTTTCTGTTAATGGTCGTACACGCAACTCCCGGCAGGCTGGGTAGCCAGGCGCGGCCTGACCGATGCGGCGCGACGCTTACCAGGCCGACGACCACAACTGGAAGCCGCCGCTCTTCATCGGAACAAGTCGGCCAGATCCTGAGCTTCGGCATCCCGCACTTGTCGGCGGTCACGGGCGCCCTCCTGGCCGGTCCTGCGCCCGAGATGCGGGCGATCGGTACGAATGTCACATCTCTAGCACGTTTGGTTGCCCGAAGCGGGTCGCCGATTTCGTGATCCTGGTCGTCTGTCAGAACGCGGACGATTCTCAGCGCGTGCGACTGACAGGCGTCCACGATCTGAGAATGGTCCACGATCATGGTCCCGGGACGGGTGGGGCGGTCCGCGCGGGACGGGCGGGGCGGTCCGCGGGACGGGCGGGGCGGTCCGCGGGACGGGCGGGGCGGTCCGCGCGACCGGGCGGGACGCCGATTCCGCTACGGAACGCTGTCAGGCGAGGACGGAGGGGCGTTCGGCCAGGGCCAGCGTCAGCTCTTCGACTGCGAGCAGTGGCGCGACGCTGGCAGCCAGCCGCTCCCGGCAGCGCATGATGGCCTCGATCCGCCGCACCGTCATCCGCGGCGCCGAGGATTCGGCGATCCTGCGCAGGTCAGGCTCCCTGGACGCGTTCGCCAGCTCCACCTCGGCGCCCAGCTGGACGGCGAGCACATCCCGGTAGAACGCGGCCAGGTCGAGCAGCGCCAGGTCGAGCGCATCCCGCTTGATCCGGGTCGCGCGGGATTTCTGCCGGTCGTCGAGTTCCTTCAGCGCGCCGGCCGCGCCCCGGACAGCGGTCGCGACGCCCTTGCCGGTCGATCCCTCGCCGAAGGCGCGCTTGAGCGCGTCGCGCTCGGGCGCGTCGAGTTCCTCCGTCGTCGCGTTCGCCTCGGCCTCGGCGGCCTTCACCAGCGCCGCGGCGGCGGCGAACGCCTCCGCGAGGCCGGTGACGCGGACCGGCACCGCGAGCACGTCCTGGCGCCGCTGCGCCGTCTGCTGGTCGGTGGCCAGCCGGCGGGCGCGTCCGATGTGACCGAGCGAGGCCCGCGCGGCATCGAGCGCGTCCTCGTGGCTGACGCCCTCCCGCTCGAGGATCGCGGCGACGGCCGCCGTCGGCGGCGTCCGCAGCGTGATCAGCCTGCACCTGGACCTGATCGTGGTAGGCAGGTCAGCCGCCGACGGCGCGCAGAGCAGCCAGATGGTACGCGGCGGCGGCTCCTCGATGGCCTTGAGCAGGGCGTTCGCCGCCTGCTCTGTCGCCCGGTCCGCGTCTTCGAACAGCACGATCCGCCAGCCGCCGTACACCGGAGAGGCCGACGCCTTGAGCACGAGCTCCCTCGTCTGCCTGACTCCGTAGGAGAGTCCGTCCGGGCGGATCAGCAGCAGGTCGGCATGGGTGCCAGCGGCGACCTGATGGCAGCTTGGGCACTCGCCGCAGCCCTGGTCGTGGCAGAGCAGTGCGGCCGCGAACGCCCGCGCGGCGACCGATCGCCCCGAGCCAGGCGGCCCGGTGAAGAGCCAGGCATGCGTCAGGCCGCCCGGTCCTTCCGCTGCCGCCCGCAACTGCTCGACGACAGTTTCCTGCCCGGCTAGCTGGCCGAATACGGCCCAGGCCGTCATTCGCGTATCACCGGGATCGAGCCGGTGATCTCCTCGGCCCGCTCGGGCACGGGGTCGGGCAGGCGGTCTCGCACCGCGGCCTGGACGGCCCTGCTGATCTGCGAGGGCTCCATGGTGGCATCGAGCACGATGTACCGGTCGGGGTCGTCCTTGGCCAGGGCCAGGAACGCATCCCTGACCCGGTCGTGAAACTCCTCGGGCTCCGCCTCGAGCCGGTCGGCTGAGCTGGCCCGGCGGCCGAGCCCGGCAGACGGCGGCAGGTCGAGCAGGAAGGTCAGGTCGGGAACCAGGCCGCCGGTGGCAAGTTCGTTAACCCGGCGGATGGCATTAAAGGGGAGCCGGCGCCCGCCGCCCTGGTAGGCCAGCGTCGAATCGACGTATCTGTCGGTCACCACGATCGTCCCCCGGGCCAGAGCCGGGCTGATCACGCTCGCCACGTGCTCCGCCCTGTCCGCCGCGTACATCATCACCTCGGCCCAGGGTGACAGGCCGGTGTGAGCCGTGTCGAGCAGCAGCGCGCGGAGCCGCATGCCGATCTTGGTGGCGCCCGGCTCGTGGGTCGCGAGCACGTCGTAGCCGTTCTCGCGCAGCCAGATCGCGAGCAGCCTGGCCTGGGTTGACTTGCCGGCCCCCTCGCCGCCCTCGAACGCCAGAAGCAGGCCGCGACCCCGCGGACGCCCGCCCGTCTCGCCATCGGCCAGACCGCCGGCGGCGTAACGTCCGGCGCGGCCATGACCGCCGCCCGCATCTGGCGCGTACGGCACCGACTTCCCGCGGAAGGCAGCTGCGAGGTCCGCGAGCAGCGGCACCCCGGGCCGGTCATCCATCTGCCGGTAGGACGTGAAGCCGAGCACCATCGCCACGGCGGCCGCGAGCAGCAGCACGACGTTGTTGCCGACCGCCACGTACTTAACCGTGCCGATCGACAGGTTGTTCGACCCGGACAGCGAACCGACCATCGAGGTGATGCCGCCGGCGAGCACGCTGGAGGCCGCGATCACCGCGAACATCACGACCCGCAGGGCCGACTGCAGGAAGGCGAAGGTCCGGCCGCGGGTGTCGTCGTCGACCTCGCGGCCGATGATCGTGTAGCCGGTCACGTAGGCCATTCCGGCAAGAACTCCGAGCACGACGACGAGGAACACGACGACCGGCAGGTTGGGGATCAGCCCGATCAGGGCCAGCGGTATGCCGGCGACGGCGATGGCCAGGCCGAACAGCCGGCGTCTGCTGAAGTGGCCCAGCACCCGGACGCCCGCCGACATGCCGACGGCCAGCCCGACGAAGATGGCCGCGAACACGAGGCCCCAGCCAGCCGAGCCGCCGTTCAGCGTGCCTTTCACGTAGACGTAGCCGAGGCCGACGACCACGCCGGCCCCGGCGAACGCGCCGATCATGCCGATCGTGATACCGCGGACGACCCGGTTCTTGCCGACGAACCGCCACCCCTCCCAGATCGACTTGGCCACCGAGGGGACCGAGATCGCCTCGCCCGTCCGGCGGCGGGGCAGTTCCCTGAGCGAGTAGCAGGTCACCGCGGAGATCACGAACGTGACCACGTTGACGTACAGCGCCAGGCTGACCTGGCCGGTCGCCGGGCTGCCGAAGTAGCTGAGCCTGCTCTCGGCCAGGCCGCTGCTGATCGCCGCAAGAACAACGAACAGCAGCGAGGCGACCGGCGCCGTCCCGTACGTGGTCAGCAGGCTGTACTGGTTAGCCTGCTCGAGCTTGTCCGGCGGCACCAGGTTCGGTATCGACGCGTCCTTGGCCGGGGTCCAGAACAGCGAGGCGCAGCAGGCCAGGAACTGAGCGACGTAAAGCCAGGTCAGCTTGCTGGCGAAGCCGAAGATCAGGTTCAGCGGGATGGACAGGTAAAGGACCGCCCTGACCACGTCGCCGATCACCAGGTTCATCCGGCGGTCAAGCCGGTCGGCGACCGCGCCGGCCAGCGGGCCGAAGAGGAGGTAGGGCAGCAGCGAGGTGATCCAGACACCGCCGACGGCGATGGCGCCGGCCGTCGCCTGGACGCGCGTGCCAGTCAGCGAGTACGCCAGCGCGGACAGCGCCAGCAGGCTCAGCCAGTCCCCCAGGCTGGACAGTGACGTGGCGATCCACAGCCGCCTGAAGGGCCTGATCGACAGCACGCCATCGTGGTGCTGCCCGAATGCGGACCTAAGGCTCATTGTGCAAGGCTACCGAGACTGGGGCCGGCGCGCCGCTGGCCGACGGAACGTGGTAGTTCAGCTCGCTTCCGAGCTGCCCGTTCCGGACCGTGAGGTGCCCGACCGCGACGTGGTTTTCCTGGCTGCCGTCGTCTTCTTAGCCGCCGTCGTCTCCTTAGCCGCCGCTGGCTTCCTGGCGGTCGCCGCGCGCCGCTTCGGCGCCGGGGCGGAGGCCCGCCGCTCCGCCAGCAGCTCGATGGCCCGCTGCAAGGTGATCGACTCGGGCGCGTCTCCCTTGCGCAGCGACGCGTTGGTCTCGCCGTCGGTCACGTACGGCCCGAACCGGCCCTCCCGCAGCACGATCGGCTTGCCGCTCGCGGTGTCGTCGCCTAGCTCGCGCAGCGGCGGCGCGGCCGCCGCCCTCGCGGCCCGGCCGCGCTGCTTGGGCTGGGCAAACAGCTCCCTGGCCTGGTCGAGCGTCAGCGTGAACAGCTGCTCGTCCGACTCGAGCGACCGGCTGTCCGTGCCCTTCTTGACGTACGGCCCGTACCGGCCGTTCTGCACGGTCACCTGCTCGTCGTCGATCTCTCCGATCGTCCTCGGCAGGGTGAGCAGCCGCACTGCGTCGTCCAGCGTCACGCTGTCCAGGTCCATCGCCTTCAGCAGCGAGGCCGTCCTCGGCTTGGCCGAGGACGGCGCATCCTCGGCGAGCACCTCGGTGACATACGGGCCGAACCGGCCGGCCCGGGCGACGATCGTCAGGCCGCTACCGGGGTCCGTGCCGAGGATCTTGTCACCGCTCGGCCGCTCGAACAGCTCGCTGGCGAACTCGGGCGTCAGCTCGTCGGGCGCCGTCCCCTCGGGGACGTTCACGCGCTCGCCGTCGCGCTCCAGGTAAGGCCCGTACCTGCCGACCCTGATCACGATGTCGGTGCCCGCCAGCGGGAACGAGCTCACGTCCCTGGCGTCGATGTCGCCGAGGTCGCTGACCAGGTCCTTGAGTCCTTCTTCCCGCTGGCCGTCGCCGCCGTCGGGCGCGTCGGCGCCGAAGTAGAACCGGCGCAGCCACGGCACCCGGCCAGCCTCGCCTCTGGCGATCTCGTCGAGCGCTTCTTCCATGCTGGCCGTGAACTCGTAGTCGACGAGGTGGGTGAAGTGCTTCTCGAGCAGGTTCACCACCGCGAAGGCGACGAACGAGGGCACCAGCGCCGTGCCCTTCTTGAACACGTACCCCCGGTCCAGGATCGTGCCGATGATCGACGCGTACGTGGACGGCCGCCCGATCTCGCGGTCTTCTAGCTCCTTGATCAGCGAAGCTTCCGTATACCTGGCCGGCGGCCTGGTCGCGTGGTCGGCCGGGTGCAGGTTCCGGTGGGCCAGCGGATCGTTCTCGGCCAGCGGCGGCAGCCTGCGCTCCCGGTCATCCCGGTCGGTCCCGTCGCCCTCCTCGACCTCCTCGACATAGGCCTTGAGGAAACCGTAGAAGGTGATGACCTTGCCGGAGGCGCCGAACTCGGCCTCCTCGCCCGCCGTGGAACGCCCGGCCACCCGGACCGAGACGGACTCCCCGACCGCGTCCTTCATCTGGGAGGCGACCGTGCGCTTCCAGACCAGCTCGTACAGCCGCAGCTCGTCACCTGAGAGGCGGGCGCTCGCCGGGGTACGGAACCTGTCGCCTGCCGGCCTGATGGCCTCGTGCGCCTCCTGCGCGCTCTTCACCTTGCTGACGTAGGTCCGCGGGGTGTCCGGGATGTACTCGGGGCCGTAGAGCTCGCGTGCCTGTGCCCTGGCCGCGGTGATCGCCGTCTGGGACAGCGTCACCGAGTCGGTCCGCATATAAGTGATGTGACCGTTCTCGTACAGGCGCTGCGCCACCTGCATCGTGTACTTGGCCGAGAAGCCGAGCTTGCGCGACGCCTCCTGCTGCAGCGTCGTCGTACGGAACGGCGCGTAGGGTGACCGCCGGTAGGGCTTGCGTTCAACCGACTTCACAGAGAACGAGGCGCCGTTGAGCCGGTCGGCCAGGCTAGCCGCGGCCGCCTCGTCCAGATGCAGGACCGGCGGCGCCTGCTTGCCCTCGGTGCCCGGGGCAGCCGCGGCGGACCGGAGCTCTCCGGTCGGGGCGAAGTCACGGCCCTGGGCGATCCGCCGTCCGTCGAGGGCCACCAGGGTAGCGCCGAACCAGGTGGCGTCCTGGCCGGCGGGCTGCGGCGCGAACTCGGCCTCGAGGTCCCAGTAGCGGGCCGGGCGGAAGGCGATCCGCTCCTTCTCCCTGTCGACCACGAGCCTGACCGCCACCGACTGGACGCGGCCGGCCGAGAGCTGCGGCATGACCTTCTTCCACAGAACGGGCGAGACCTCGTAGCCGTAGAGCCGGTCGAGCACCCGGCGGGTCTGGTACGCCTCAACGAGGCCGTTGTCCATTTCGCGCGGGCTCGCGACGGCGGCGGCGATCGCTTCAGGCGTAATCTCGTGGAACACCATCCGCCTCGTGGGCACCTTGGGCTTGAGCTCCTGAACCAGGTGCCAGGCGATCGCCTCGCCCTCGCGGTCCTCGTCAGTGGCGAGCAGGAGCTCGTCGGCGTCCTTCAGCAGCTTCTTGAGCTTGCTGACCTGCTGGCGCTTGTCGGCATTCACCACGTAGAGCGGCTCGAAGTCGGCGTCGATATTCACGCCGAGCCTGGCCCATGGCTCTTTGCGCAGGTTGTCCGGAATGTCAGCGGCGCTACCTGGCATATCGCGGATGTGACCGATGCTCGACTCGACGACATAGCCCTTGCCGAGGTAGCCGGCGATCGTGCGGGCCTTGTTGGGCGACTCGACGATGACCAGCCTGCGGGCACCGTTATCCGCGGCGTCAGCGCTCGCCTTGCCGTTCCGTTTTGCCGGGCTCGTCCTTGCTGCCACGCTTTCTCTACCTCACATCTCGCAGACGCCAGGAGGCTACCCTAGGTCGCCGACTGACTCCGCGCGTCCGATCACATCGCTCATCTGACCCACCAAACGCATTTCGCGGTGACTGATTCCCGCGCACCTGATTGAATCACTGCCGCGGACGCGCAGAATAAGTGGTGATGGCGGAGTACTCCTACCTCGTGCTCAATCTGCCGCGCGGAACGTCCAGGGACGTCGCGCGGCGGATCCTGACGGACCATGCCGAGTACGGGCACTGGGAACTCGCCAGGCTTCGCCTCGCGGCCGACGGCAGCCGGACGGCCACCCTGCGCCGCAAGATTATCCGGCCAGGGCAAGCAAGCGGGCAGACGGGGCCGGCCAGCGGCCAGTTCTGGCGGACCTGACCGGGTATCGCCTGACCGGGTGCTGGTGGTCAGCCGTCGGCGTGAGCGGCTGACCGGCTGGTCAGCCTGCGGCTGGTCAGGCTGCGGCTGATGGTGGCACCGAAGCTGGCGGGCGGTGCCGCGTGCCGGGGGCCGGTCCGGCGGCTCTCCTGGGGCCCGGCGTTCCTGGCCGGCGCGCACAGGCGGTGCCTGCTGCGGTAGCCGCTGGTCGGCGCCGCACCGTCGGACTCGCCCGGGCCCCAGAAACCCTCGTCGGACTTGCGCTCGCCGGGCCCGGGGGCCGCGGCCGCGGGCCGCTCCTCGCCATCCGCCGCGTCCCTGCCGTGCCCGGCCGACTGAGGCGCCGTCGTCCAGTCCGCGACGTCGACATCGAACTCGGCCCCGGCGAGCTCCGTCTCAGCGTCCGCCGCAACTGGCGCCGGCATCATCTGCTCAGCGGCCAGATCGGGCCGCGCCGCCTCAGCCGGCGTCTCCCGTTCTGCCGCATCGCTCTGCCAGGTCGCCGGAACCGGTGTCATCCGGTCCGAGTCGTCACTGAGCATCCCGGTGAGCAGTCCGTCCACCCGCTGCCTGACCCTGGCGAGCCGCCTGCCCGCCGGCCGACTCGTCTGTACCTGGCCGGCGCGCTCGGACATGATCGGCGGGAGCTGGCAGCTCTGCGCTCGCCGCGGGGAATTAAGGACCGCGAACCCTACTCCGGCCAGCAGCGCCCCCACCGCGACGCCGTCCAGCGAGTCCCACCCCATCGCCGGGATGGCGCCGAGTCCGATACCCGAGGTGGCGTGCTTCGCCGCCAGTGTCGCCCAGGTCTGCATGTGCGCTCCTCGCTCCATCACTAAGTCGCTGTCGTCGAACCCCGTTCCCCCGTTGGCCGTGCTATGCATCAATTTGTATCTAAGCAACTACATTCCGTTACTGACATAGTGCATGCCACCGCATCGTTCTTCGTCGCGCCGCGCCGTTCTACGTTCGGGTTCCGGCGGCCACGACCGGATGCGGCGCCGCACCAGCCGTGGCCGCCGGAGCGGAACCCGTTCCGCTGCCGGGCACAAGGATCAAGCAGCCGGACTGCCAGGACGCCGCACAAGGCGCAACGCCACCCGCCCCCATGACAGCGCGGGCGGATGACGGCCCACCGGTGCCCTGGAGCTGATCCGGCAGCACAGGCAACCCTCCTCGTCACAACCGGCTACGCATGGGATTGCTGACAGGACGTAGCGGAAGGGGTACGCCCTGGAGTCAGCCCCCATACGAAGTGTCACCGTAGCACTACTCAGGGTTGGCGTAGGGCAAACGCCGAAACTACGCAACGGTTACTGACTAATGCGTAGTGATCATGGTGTGCTCGGGCTGCTGACCATTTAACTGGTTACCTGCGCAAACATCGGCCAGCACAGATCGATGAATCAGCACAGATCGATGAAGTGGTCGAGCACCTCGGTGCCGAACTCGAGCGCCGCGACCGGCACCCGCTCGTCGACTCCGTGGAACAGGCCGGCGAAGTCCAGGTCCGGTGGCAGCCGCAGCGGCGTGAACCCGAAGCAGCGGATGCCCAGCCTGCTGAAGGACTTCGCGTCGGTGCCGCCGGACAGGCAGTACGGCACGACCTTGCCGTCCGGATCGGCTCGCAGCAGCGCCTCGGTCATCGCGTCGCAGAGCGCGCCGTCGAAGGTCGTCTGCATGGCGATCGCGTTGTTCACGAACTCGCGCCGGACTCCCGGACCGAGCAGCTCGTCAAACTCGGCGAAGAACTCCTCCTCGTGGCCGGGCAGGAACCGGCCGTCGACCTGAGCCGACGCGGTCTGCGGAACGACGTTCACCTTGTAGCCAGCGCGCAGCATGCTGGGGTTCGCCGTGTTCGTCAGCGTCGCGCCGATCATGCGGGCGATCGGCCCGATCTTCGCCAGTACCGCTGCCGGGTCGTTCCGCGGGAAGCTGATTCCGAGCGCCTCGCAGGCTGCCTCGAGGAAGGCGGTCACCGACGGGGTCAGCCGGACCGGCCACTCGTGCCGGCCGATCCGGGCGACCGCCTCGGCCAGCTCGGTGACCGCGTTGTCGGGCTGGAGCATCGATCCGTGCCCGGCGGTGCCGCGGGCGGTCAGCCGCAGCCACGCGATCCCCTTCTCGGCCGTCTGGAGCAGGTAGAGCCGCTGGCCGCCGATGATCGTGCTGAAGCCCCCGACCTCGCCGATCGCCTCGGTAACCCCGTCGAAGAGCTCGGGATGGTTGTCGACCAGCCAGCCGGCCCCGTGATGACCGCCGGCCTCCTCGTCAGCCAGGAAGGCCAGCACGATGTCACGCGGCGGCTTGCGGCTTTCGCGCAGCCGCTGCCGGACCACGGCCAGCATCATCGCGTCCATGTCCTTCATGTCGACCGCGCCCCGGCCCCAGACGCAGTCACCGGAGATCTCGCCCGACAGCGGGTGCACCCGCCAGTCGTCCGGGTCCGCGGGCACGACGTCGAGGTGGCCGTGGATCAGCAGCGCGGGCCTGGCCGGGTCTTCGCCTTCGATCCTGGTCACCACGCTGGCCCGGTTCGGGCGCGACTCGAGTAGGGTCGGCTCAAGACCGACCTCGGCTAGGAGCCCGGCAACATGCTCGGCAGCCCGGCGCTCGCCCGGCCCTGAGTCGTCTCCCGTGTTCGTCGTGTCGATCCTGATCAGGTCGCTGGCGAGGCCGGCGACTTCCTGCTGCGCTGTGATGGTCATCATCCGGCCATAGTGCCACCGCGGGATATCAGGGCCACCGCGAGATGTCCGGTCTGGTCCGCACCTCGCACGCTGGTGACCTGATTTGCTATCGTGATGCGGCTGGAGTGGTTGACAACCGTGTCCAGGTGAGTCCGGGTGGCGGAATAGGCAGACGCGCTAGCTTGAGGTGCTAGTGCCCGTAAAGGGCATGGGGGTTCAAGTCCCCCCTCGGACACAAAACTCGGTGCGATTTCCCCACAACGAACAACGCTTGAACACGCGTGCGGGCTGCCTGGCGGCTGCCCGCCCTCTGGTCCCTGGTCCCGTCCTCCTGCCCGGGAGGCGACCGTGACTACCTCTCTGATAGCGCCTGTGATTCCCCCTCCTGTCCGGGCGGCCGGCCGTGGCCGCGGCGGGGCAGGTCCGGCACGCGGGCTGCCGCTGGCGGCGCCTCCCGCGCCCCCGCTGGACGTGGTCTATGGGATCGGCCGGATCGACGCCTCCGGGCGGGTCGCCGACCGCGTGATCACGGCGGCGCTGGGCTGGCGGAATGGTGACCGGCTGACAATGACCGCGACCGCTGAGGTGATCGTGGCCTGCCGTGATCCGGGCGGCCTGGTCACGATGCCGGCCCGGCCGTATATCGCGATCCCGGCGGCGCTGCGCCGCCGCTGCGGGCTGCGCGCCGGGGACCGGGTGCTGCTCGCCGCGCTGACTGGACAAGACGCGCTGGCGGCCTATCCGATGGCGGTGGTCGATCAGGCGATCCGGGCGCAGGGGCGGCTCCCGCAGGGCGACGGGAGCCGGCCATGACCGCGGTGCCCGGTGCAGGGGCCTCGCAGCAGGCGGCCGTGGAGGCGGCGCTGCTGGTGCTGGAGCGGATGGGCCTGTCTCCGGCGGACCTGACCGCCGTCCCGGCCGGGCAGGTGCAGGTGCCGACGTTCGCCGGGTACGTGCCGGTCGTGGCCGGGGCGGTGTCGGCGGGGACGCGACGGGCGTACGGGTCGTACTGGAACCGGGTCGTCGAGCAGTGGGGGGAGCGGCGGCTGGACGAGGTCACGCCGTCGGAGATCCGGCAGCTGATGCGGTACACGCGCGAGCACGTGGTGCCGCGCCGTAACGCCAGGGGCGGGCGCAGCGCGCAGGAGCACCTGGTGGCGGCGCTGCGGTGCCTGTACCGGCGGGCGGTCGATGACGGGCTGATCACCGAGGCCAGCAACCCGGCCCGCAAGGTGGACAAGCCGCGACGGCTGCCGTCGACCCGGCGGGCCGTGCCCGGCTGGCGCAGATCAACGAGACAGCCGCCACCACAGGCGATGACCCGGACCTGGACACGCTGCTGCTGCACACCGAGACCGCATGCCGGCGCGGCGGCGCGCTTAGCCTGCGGCCGGCTGACCTTGACCCGGAGCAGTGCCTGGTGCTGCTGCGGGAGAAGGGCGAGACGGTCCGCTGGCAGCCAGTCTCCCACCCTCATGGCCCGGCTCAGCCAGCACGCCGAGGAACGGCACGCGCCGAGGGACGGTCAGCTGCTGCGCTACACCGACGGACGGCCGATTACCT
>Ga0307374_10008852_pt1 | contig 14950 bp, 10 predicted proteins | sample OX3MG_FD_202532 | JGI IMG/M metagenome (GOLD analysis project Ga0307374, IMG submission 202532) | Soil microbial communities from Risofladan, Vaasa, Finland - OX-3 | ecosystem: Environmental > Terrestrial > Soil > Coastal area > Acid sulfate soil | place: Finland: Risofladan, Vaasa | collected... | reverse complement strand
CGGGAGTTCGTGCAAGCCAGCGCGGCGCAGTTGCAAGAACTGTGCGAGAAAAAACTGGATGGTCTGGATCTGGTGGCCATCCTGATCGACGGGATCCATCTCGGCAAGCAGGTGCTGGTGGTGGCGCAGGGCATCGAAATCAGCGGGAGGAAGCAGGTATTGGGACTGTGGCAGGGCGCGACGGAAAACACCACGGTGGTGAGGGAGTTGCTGGAGGACTTGGTGGCACGCGGCCTGGATCCGGAGCGGCGCTACTTGTTCGTGATCGACGGAGCGAAAGCATTGCGCGCGGGGATCGAGCGGGTGTTCGCCGAGCGCGCCGAGGTGCAGCGCTGCCAAATCCACAAACGGCGCAACGTGGCCGAGCATCTGCCAAAGAGCGCGCAGGGCGATACCGGCCGCAGAATCCGCAACGCCTATGCGATGACCGAGTACGCGGCGGCGAAAGCGGAACTGGAGAAAATCTTCCGGCAACTGGAACGCATCAACCCCAGCGCGGCACGCAGCTTGGAAGAAGGGCTGGAGGAAACGCTGACGGTGCACCGGTTCGGTGTGGGCTGGCTGCTGCGCCGAACGCTGGCCTCGACCAATCCCATCGAGTCGTGCCTCTCGACCGTCGAGAAAGTAGCGCGCCACGTGAAACGCTGGCGAGAAGGAGAACAAGCCTTGCGCTGGACGCCACAGGTTTGCTGGAGGCGCAAAAGAAATTCCGGCGAGTGAAAGGCTATCGGGAACTGGAACTTTTGCATCGCCGGATGAACCCGTCGTTGACTCAGCAGGCCCAGATCGCGTAACGTGCAGAAAGTCGAGAGCCGCTGCTTTCAACTAAACCAGGGACAATTTCGGAAATCGAACGACCCAAGGGGCCCACACGCAAAGCGTCTTGGTCAGCATTCTACAATCGTGCCGCCAGCAATTCCGCTCCGTCTCCCCCTTGCTTCAGAAGTTGATCCGTTCCCCTCAGCCCGAGATTCTGGATTTAATCACTCCTGCCCGCTAAACAAGTACATTGAAAGCTTCAACGGACGCTTACCGCGGATCTGGTAACACGTTTAAAAAACTCGTCGAGGGCTTGGGAACTTGTCCGCGGTTCCATGCGAGCAACCAGTGTCCTTCGTACTTCTTCCGTACCCTGTCTAAGAACCTGGAGGTTGTCTAGAGCTGCCAGAATTGCTTGGGCTAGTGCTTCCGGTTCGGCTGCGGGGACAACATAACCGCTCTTCCCCGGTATCACGACTTCCGGGCTGCCTCCCACGTCCGTGAGCACCACCGGTTTGCCAAGCAAGATCGACTCGACTGCAACGAGTGGTAATCCTTCCCAGAGAGATGAAGAGATGAATAGGTCCATGGCCATGAGACAATTCTGAATATCCTGCCGGAAACCCAGCAGGTGGAAATGATTCCCTAAGCGCAGGTCTACGACTAGGCGTTCGAGTTGAAGTCGAAGAGGACCTTCGCCGGCAATGACGAACTGAACTTGAGGGCGGGCGTCCACCACCCGACGAGCCGCATGAACGAGGTGTATATATCCTTTTTGAGTATCCAGGCGGCCCGCGGAGCCGATGAGGATTCCGCCGCAGGGCAATAGAGAATTCCGCAGCGTGGCAACCGAGTCCAAATCTGGAGGGAAAAGTACGACACCATCGAAACATGTTTGGATAGGCAGTAAAGGATCCCAAGCTTGGAGTTGATGTTCAAGGCGTTGGTTAACTGTTGCGACCCCACGCATCTTTTTCAGCGCCCACTTGCTGAAGAAGTTTGCGCGTATGGGATTTCGCGCGTGGCCAACGGCCGGTACGTCTGCCCATTCGGCGGCAATCAGCGATTCAACGTTGTACGTGAATGTGTTATTGACATGAATAAGGTTGTAGTCACCCTTCCGGAAATCCAGTGCAAGTCGGCGTGTCCGAGAAAGATTGCGAGCCGTCTTTGCCCAGTCCAGCCCGTGCAGAAGATGAGGCATAACCCAGCTGTTCTTGAGCCGGAGTTTCCAACTGGAATGGGTTCCTTTGGCGTCAAGACTAGTAGTAAACGGAGTAGTGCGAGGAAAACGAACGCGAAGGTTCCCGACAAAGGGCCGCAGTCGCTCGGCTCTCGGAGTAGGGTAATAAAGGAGCACTTCGTGTTCAAATTGCGTGTGATCGCTACAGGCTAAATAAGTTTCGAGCGCCTTAAGAGAACCGCCGAACGAACCGCCAACCTCCACATGGAGGATTCGAATGCTCACGCGTTTAATTCCTCAGAGCAAGACATGCCCGCGCCGCCTCTTCTCGACCACTTGGCCATCCTCAAGTAAAGTTTGGAGCAATGTCTGCTGATTTGCGGAAGTATCCTGAGGGGATTGTGTCGGGGGTTCATAACCTAATATTTTCATTAAGGTGCCCCAAGCTTCCGTGATCTCAGCTAGTGAGTGAATCGACAATTCCGCTCGCCACCCACCTGCTTTCGCAGTTCGAACAAAGGCCTTGTCTTGTCGAGTTTCCCGGGTGGTTTTCCAAATCTTGGATTGATCCTGTTCAAGTTTTCGCATTCGGTCGGCTGAGCTGAGTTCCGTGGCGCGAACCACCTGGCCCAAGTCCCGTTCAATCCCTAGGAACTCCGCGACACGCGTGAGCTCCCGCACTGAACTTGCCATCATGTCCTCATAGCGGAGCAGCAAAAAGTCCCTCGTCGCCGCACGAGCAGCCAACCAGCTTCCGACATTCTGCCCCCAAGAACCCGCGCCAGGTTCAAATTCTCCAGCAATGAAACGAGTCACAAATTGATCTATCGGATATCCATCTTCAATTCGGCGGCGTTTCATCTGCCAGTGATACATCGAAACCGCGACATCGCGTGGATCCCGAACAATGTAAACAATTCTCTTATAGCGCGGTTCAAACGGTTCGTGACTCTTCAAAATGCGTGGTCGTGGAATGCTGAGAAGAAATCGTTGGCTGCAGACATAAATGTCGGGAATTAATTTTTCGATGTTGCTAAAGGACACTCCATCGAGATGGACGAGATTGGCGATGAGGAAGCGAGTCCAAGTATTTCCGGACCTCTGGTAGGAAACGAGAAACGTATCATCCGGAAAGACAATGACGTTTCCTCCCGCAACACCTTTGCCCGCAAGGTAACGCCAAGCCGTCTTGGCAAACTCAAGGGGGGAAACCATACTCATACTTGCTCCTTCAATTCGGATAACTCAGGCAGATAATGAATCATGGAATTTTCCTCCAGAAAATTATATGGATCCTCGTCTTTACTTCAAGGCTTTTTTACGCTTAATTGCTTACCAGAGAACACATAACAATCCTATTGAGCAGTCACCAAATCTCTCGGGTATGCTGATGGACTTCAATTGTGGGATCCGCGATTTTGATGGTATCATAAAGTTAAGTTAGACTCGTCTATTCAACATTGGCCGAAAACCATAGGCGTAGGGACGAAGGAATTTAGCCACGATTGGGTCCTCGAAAATTCCGGACAATCACTCCATGAGCACAAAAAATGTCTGTTCCCATCCCGTAGGTTCGCTCGCCAATCGTTTCGTCTCAGATTGCTTGCGAACCAGGGCCTTCTTTATTGTACTCCTTCCATTTCTCTTTAGCATGGCTCCCAACTGCCGAGCCCAGACATTGGACCAGTACGGCGGACGGACAGATCTCAAGTGTGCGAACGCGACTGGCTGGTTCCACACGGAGAAAATTGGCAATCGGTGGTGGCTGTGCACGCCTGCTGGAAATGCATTCTTCATGCAGGGTGTCGAGCAGGTGGTCCCTTCGGTCGACAATACTTACAAAACACAAATCCTTGCTAAATATGGCGATGAACAGAACTGGAGCATTGAGACCAACCAGCGATTGCTCTCCTGGGGATTTAATACCCTGGCTACTGGAGCCTATTTCGGCAGCCTACCCACGGCCATTGACTCAAAGTTTCCACGCGATGCACTCGGACTTCGTTCACAGGCTGTGAAGATGCCCTTCACAGCCAGCATCCGTCCTGCCTTCTACTCCATGGTCAATCCGGTTATGGGAAACGGAAAGCGCCTGCTTTCAGAACCAGTCAAAAATGTGCTTTATGGGCACAGCCCTTACTACCACGGTTGGGTTTCGCCCGGGGGCGTGTCCGATTATTTCGATACGAACGTCGGCGCATGGCTTGCTGCCAGCTTGCAGATTGGTTACGTTTGGAACTCCCTCAAAAGCTCACCCTTTGCTAATTACCTGATCGGCATCACCTCCGATGACGGCGACGAGATGAACGGCTTTTCGACCAGCACAGACTTCCCCACCATTCCCCCGGGCCGTAACAACTTAAACTTGTCAATGATGGTCGCAGCTATGTCACCTGTCCAAACCGCTAACTCCCACCTCGGATGGGTCTATACCAATACAACCGTGCACACCAAGGCTGCCCTGCACGATTTTCTCCTCCAGAAATACGGCACTGTTGCCGCATTCAATTCCGCATGGGGATCGAATTACACAACATTCGATTCTTCTGGAACGACCGTCTCTGGTGAAGTCATCGGAACCGGAAATGGCTCAGCCCTGACATTCACTCATACCTTGGCCAATCTCCAGCCCTCCCGCTTCTCCGTCCAGCTCCTTGTCGATGGCATCCCGGTCGGAGGGGATACCGGCGGCGGCGATATTTTTGGCCCTGACCTCACCGGCCATATCAATTACAAGAGTGGCTTACTGATCCTAATTTTCAAGCCCGGGCACGCTCCAGCGCGGAGTACGAATGTCAGTGTCAATTACATTCGGAACGGCTGGGAGATTGGCACAGGGTTCATGGATGAAGACGACCGGCCCTCTCACCAGTCATGGATGGGCGACGATTGGATCTACATGAACGATGCCAAACCCAACGTCAAGGCCGACATGAATGCCTTCCTCGAGCAGATGGCCGCTCAGTACTTCAAAACCTGCCACGACCAGCTCAAAACCGTTTTCCCCCACATCCTGTACTTAGGGCCGGATAGCTTGGGAACCCGTGGAGATCCGCCCCCCGCGTCCGTATTGCAGGCGGCTGGGCAGTATATGGATGCAGCTTTGCTAAATGGCATAAGTCCCTTTTCACAAGCACAGTTGGACTACATTGAGGCGAATTTTGGCAAGCCATTCTTTGGTGGTTTTTACTCCAACGCCAATCCGGATTCGGCCCTGCAAACCATCAATCCAACAGCCGCGCCACCAAACGGATTCCCAACCCAAGCGGCGCGCGGACAAGCATATGCGAACTACATAACCGGTCTTCTCGCCGACAAGTCTTCCGATGGAGTCTACCCCTACATTGGAGTAACGTTCTGGGAACTGACAGACTACTGGGGCGAGAAAACCAACTGGGGAATTGTCACGCACCACGATAACGCCTACGATGGGAATGAAGACGTTAATAGTTCTATCCAGTGCTCTTCCCCACTCGAGAAATATGCTTGCGGCGGTGAAAAGCGAAATTACGGCGACGTAATTTCGTGGTTAAAAAAAGCCAATCACCTGTGGCTGGTCGTAGCAAATTCCGCATCTGCCGCCAGCCGAAGAGCTGCGGTTCGCTGAAATGGATCTCAGGAATCAGGCCACCCGGTCCGACAAGAGATCATATATGCGACATGGTCGCGTTCCGTACTGCACGGACAGGCGCAAAACATCTTGCTCGCGCTATCTCATTGTGCGTTCCCGGCAGCTTTGGGAAAGAAGGAAGAAACGGGAACGAAACATCGGACTAGGCGAAGAATCTCCGGGATCGAGTATTGACCAAAAAACAGGAATAGAAGCATTGCAACCACCCACGCCGCGAGCCCTGTCCCTAATCCCAGCGGCTCCCAATGTTCCAGAGCCGCGGAACTGACGGCCACGATCGCAAACATTGCATAGTCCTTCGCAAGAGGAGCACGAAACGGAACAGAGCGGGAGGCAATCGCCAAGAGCGGAGGCTTCGTCAATACCCAAGAAATACCGTATGCGAGGGCTGCCCCCAATAGATGCCAGCGCGGCCAAAGAGACAGAAATAGCAACACGTACAGACCTACCTGTCCGAGGCTAAGCCATACCGCGCGCTGTTGCTTGCCTACACTCGACAGCATCGTTCCCGCCATAGTGCCGGGTGCAGCCAATCCAACGAGCAAAGAGAGAAGGATGACCAGCGGAACAAGCGACGTGTACTTCGGGCCGAGAAGGGCAACCAGAGGACCTGCCAGCAATATCAGGCCACATGTTGTGGCTGTATTCGCGAGAAAAAGGATGCGCGCGTGTACCTTGAGAACGTCGGAAGCACCGGGCAGATTGCCCATGGCTACCATGTTGGTCAATGAAGGCAGCAACGTGTCCAACAAATAGCGATTAATGAGCCGTATGGTCTCCACCAAGGAGATTATGGCGACATATTCGCCCACCAGCGTCAGGTTGCCGAAATTCAACACCAGGACCACATCCAAACGCCCGCTGAAAAAGTTGATGAAACTCAACTGCTGAAGCGATAGGGTGTACTTCCAAAATCCGCGCGGAAGAAAAAAGTGCAGATAGCGCCAGGCATCCTTCCAACGCTTGAGACGATTCAAGCGGCGAAAACCCACAAAGGCAGCCAAGGCCGTGAGACCAAGATAGATTCCCCAAATCAGTTGGGTATAGTGCGTGGCCAACAAGGGCCTCGCCCAAAGGAAAAGACCGCCGCAGGACATAAAGAATCCGATGGTCGGAATTCGCGTAAGGATCTGCGCCCAGCGGATTTCCAGTAATCCCTTAAGGGCTGCCGCGCTGAGCGAGCCCAGAATGCAAATGGGAAACAAAAAAAGGATCGTCAATTGGAACGAGGTACTTCCATGGTTCCCGAACAAATAATGAAGCTTGCCGGCCCACAGAGACGCCGCTATAAGCCAGGGCAGCGACGCCGCACAAATGACAAGAAAGTAGGAGGCGAGAAACGACAGGCGTTGCGAAGCATCGATCTCAGGCAAGAATTTGATCGTTACAGCATCTCCACCCAAATACAGCATCGATTGAACCACGGCGATATAGACCATGAGCAAGCCATAAGTACCCACGGCCTCGGGACTGGTCCGTGCGAGCAAGATCGTTGTCCCGTAACTAAACGGTATCGCCAAAGCGGAGAGCCAGACAGTCCAGCGCATTCCGGACACGATTTGCCGCCGTTGGTGTGCTGGTACTTCACTAAGTATTTCAACTCTGACTTCGGGGTTATCAGACACTCGGTCCACCGATGATAAAATCTATGCTCGAATAGGTTTGTAACTCGACGCTTCGAACCTCCGGCGTGCGGCAGTCGATCACGATCACCAGATACGCGCTACCCACCGCCGGTGCTCCAAAGAGATGGGCTTCTCGACAAATGCAAATAGAAGCGTTGAGGTAATCCAAGTTGCCATAAATCCGAATGACAGTGCCAGAAAATAGATCCACACCCCTTGCATTCGAACCGGGACAATCCAGGAGGCGACGGTGGCGACTCCATGCAGCGTCAGGCCGTGAATCAAGTAATACGAAAAGCTCATGTTGCCCAGATAACGAAGAGGATTCCATGAAAACAACCTCTTCAATAAGCCATCGAACTCAAAGCAATAGAGCGTGAACAGAATGCAACTCACCGTCAGTGCGATGACTTTATATGGACCTTGAAACGTAGGAACGCCCGGTAGAATTGTCCTGCCGGCCGTCAGGCCTGGCAAGAAAGAAAGCCAGTTTGCGTGAGCATCGTAGAGGTACACAAACGCCAAACTTGCGAGAAAGATTGAGATAGCCCCATACTCGCCTTGTTTGGTCAGCTTACCCCGCACCCATCCCGAGTCGATCAACTCAAAGAGAAGGATACCGGCGACGAACATAAGCAGTCGCACTTGTGATCGAGGCACCGTAAAAGCGTAGAGCAAGTAACCCAACCATACTAACGCGAAGAACGAAATCCTGGCGATTTTCTTCCACGAGCGCATGCGCGTGAATTTCACTACAAGGGGAATGGAAAGATAAAAGAAAAATTCGTAACTCAAGCTCCACGCTACCGCGATTATAGGCACGACGCGGAAGATTCCCGGAAGAAGAAAGACATTTTCGAGCAGGTAGACTGTTACAGAGCCGAAGGATCCATGGATCTTGTTTTCGAAAGGGAATATCAGGGATAAGAGTAGATAGATCACGAGCACAGCTAAAAATGTAGGGTAAATCCGCTCAACTCGCCGCCTCATGAATTTGGAATAAGGTATTTCTTTGCGGAGAACGGCCCCATAAATCAAGTAGCCGCTAAGCACGAAAAACAGATCGACGCCCGTATTCCCAATATTCCCCAACATTCCAGAGGCGCCCCAGAGAAATGGATGGGAGCTCACGTAGATGCCGAACAACGCGTGAAGATGAACGAAGAAAACCAGAAGAACTGCAAACCCGCGCAAACCTTCCATGGCAATAAGTCTCGAGCGCTCTTCCGGGACTTCATACAATTGGCGTATTTTTGCAGTCAGCGATTTCATCTTCGTTAGGGCCGTATTAATTTCATTTGTAACATACTGGTCGAACGATTTTCCTTGAGCGCTCCCGCTCGTAAAAGGTCACAGTGATTCTCTTAGGGTGGCGCTCCTAGCGCTCACAAGCTCCTAAGAGGATCGAATGCAAGAAATGATCTCCAAGTCAGCAGCACCAAAACATAGCGGTGCTCATTTGGTCTCGCTGTTTAAATTCAGCCCATTCAAAAAAGGGCATTTGTGCCTTCCGACGAAATAAGGAAATAAGTGCCCCCTGAACGCGGTCCGCCCTCTAAGGGGCCAGTTCTTTCCCATCCTGGATAAGGGAGGAAGTTGCTGTGGGCTGGGCACCCAGCGGAACAAAAACGCGCAAGGGGATTTTCTCTCCGACGCACCGTTCCAAGTCAGAAGTAACCTCACGACCGTCATTCTGGAGCGCTGCCCACTCGCGTGGTGATACTTTGCCTCCATAGAGCTTTCCGGTGGGGTCCACTACGTAAAAGACGCGTGCGTGATTTAACAGGTCTGCCTCGAAAGTTGAATCGCTTTCGTGAAAAAGGTAGGTTTGCCAGTAGTGTCCGCTTCGAAAAGTATAAAACTGTAAAGAGGGGAATTCCGGTGAGACAAACACTACCTGCTGGGGTCTTGTATCTCGAAGAGACGCCTTAAAGTATCTGGCGATTTCGCGGTAATACGTCCGGTGATCCAAGTCCTTTTGGACAACAACCACATCAGCAAAAATCATCGCAGTGACCATTCCAATCGCAGCTATGCGTTTCGTCAAAATACCATATCGCTTACTGGTCATTCCGGCGGCTAGACACAAGAGATAGAGAAGCTCGATCAACACCCAGTCACGTCGGGGATAAACACCCACCCTATAAAAAGCCCCGGCCAACATCATCGAGAGCACTGTGACAGAGAGAATTTCTTTACTGCTGGGTTCTCGGAAAAAGCGTTTCCAACCTAGCGCTACTAATAAAATGATTCCAGGAAAGGCGGGGAACATATAGGCAGCTTCCTTAACTCGAAACAGAGAAAGAACGGCCACCACTACAAGCAAAGCCCCAGCAGTTGCTCCTGATACAATGAGCCTGCGTTTCCAGATTTCAACGATACCCAACAGAAAAATAGGTAAGCCAAAAAAACTGGCCTTAAAAAAAGCGGCGAAGTAAAACCACCAAGGCCTAAACCACATGACCGGGTCATATCCAACGCCTGCCACACGGCTGCTAAAAGTTGTCCCAAAATATATATGTAGCCAGTAGGCTAACTCCTGCGGCTCCCAAAGGCGCACTAGCAGGAGGTGCGAGGCCGAAACAAACACAAATGCGATGAAGGCGATGAGAGGGACAAACATATGCTTCCGGGTAGGATTCTCAACAAGTAAACTCAGAAACATTGTAAAACAGGCAAGGCCGAAAGGAAAAACTAGCCACATTTTGGAAAGAAAAGCAAACCCAAGAGCCACTCCGCAAAAAATTCCCCACGCTGTATGCCGCGTATCGCCGAACTTCGTTACCCCATAAAGTGCAACGCAGCCCCAGAGAACGACGGATGGCTCGGGCATAGCGGTGCGCGCGTAGGAGATGGTACCCGGATTGAGCAAAAAAAAAGCAAATGTGAGCAGGGCTATTGATCGATCCTTCAGCAATATCATGACGAAGCCGTAAAGAAAGAACGCTGCCACAGCCAGGATCATCAGATTGACAGATCGCACGGCCAACTCGTTCTTGCCTAGGACCGCTATCGCTCCAGCGAGCATGGATGGATACATGTAGGGCTTAGTCCCTGGTGCACCCAGAGGATCTTCCGAGACGGTAGCCAGTTGATGGTAGTCAGTAAGAATGTTGACTGCGGAGACGCCAAATCTTCCCTCGTCGCTTTCAAGATCGCATTTCCCCAGTTGAAATAGGCCCAGAACCGCGTAAAGCGCGAGGACCAAGAGAATGAGCAGTTGCCGCCGACTTCGCTCCAGATGCGTTCCTGGTGGTAACTCGGCATTTTTATGCATGCGGAATTCCGACCACATCCTCAGCACGGTCTTCTACCTGGAGTGGGGACTCCAGGCGATCCGGTACGACGGAAGCTCGCAGACGTCCCAGGGGAACCAAGCTCGCCATCAGAGCGAACGCAAACCAGGTAGTCTTCTGATATTCGGCCGAGACAAATGACCCCGCCACCGCAAAACCAATTAAACCAGGCTGCATGGCGGTGGCCACTTGGCGAACCAAGAGGGGCGCCGACTGCCTTTTCCGAAGATTCCCTAGCGTTCGATAGCTGAAATAGAAGACTCCCAAAAATAAGAGCAGCGCCGGCAATCCCAATTCCGCTGCCACTTCGATGAACATATTATGTGCGAGGGTATCGACATGGGTACCCGGTGGTGCGTATTGCGGCATTAAAGGCTTGAAGTTGCCCACTCCTACGCCGAAGAAAGGATGGGATTCGATCATTGCAAGACCAGCGGACCATGCCTGCAGGTGAAACTGTTCAGACCCGACGCCGGATGAACCGGTGCGCAAGAGCCGATGCAAAGGTGAGACAGGAAGGACAACGCTCAAAGGAATGATTAAGACAGCAGCCAGCGCAAGGTTCCGCCCGCGGTGTCTCATTCGCCAAATCACAAGAATCGAAGCTACCGCCAAGCCCAGAAAACCTCCCCGAGAAGCGCCAAGGATTATCGCAATTACGGTAAGCAGCATGCATCCCCAGCAGTATGCTTTTTGAAAGCGTGGTCCCTTGGATTGCGCCAAATAAAAGGCCAAAGCAACGGGGATAACAGCGGCAGTTGAAAAAAAATTAGCGTCACCCACGATCCAGCCCGGTCGAAAATTGGCCCAGATCAAGCGGCCTACCTGCCACTCCCGGATGACATACAACGATGCAAATCCGTACGAACCAATGAATGCGAGGGCCGTCCATCGTAGTCGGTCCAACGTGTCCACTAAGGACACGGTGATGATGAACAAGAAGAAGGATGATGTGTAAATTATAATGGCGCTCCCGACTAAATTAATTCCCGCGTTATTCGTCAAAGCCGAGACTAAGGCGATGAAATACAACACAAAAAACAAGTTCACATGCATTGCACTAAACAGGGAACGCACTCGGCCAACAGATAAAATATGCAGTACTCCGTAGACCAGACATACAATTCCGATGTATTCGAAGATCGTGAATGGCCCCACCCTTCGGCCCCAGAGCGGATGCTGAACGAGCGGCAAAATCCAGATGAGCCAATAAAAGAAAATCATCGCGATACCCCTGATTGTCCTAAATCACAGACATGATCGCTAAGTTCCCCATGTTTCACAAACCCGGAATCTCCACGCGCTTGACAGATGAGCTTCTCCAGGATCCTAATGATCATGGGCCCTCATTTGCGAACGAATGCAGCTCGTTGTGTGATTCCTTTGTCGAGGTCTTTTCTTGCATGGCGGATATCGCTCTGCGAACTGCAGCGCGGAGAGCGGAAAAGCTGTACTGGTCTTCGATGCGCCGACGCGCGGCTTGGCCAAGGCTCCTGCGAAGGGCCTCGTCCTGAAGCAGTCTCGCAATCGATCGTGCAAACTTCTCCGGTTCATCGGCCAGCAGGATTTCCTTGCCGTCCACGAGGTTCAATCCTTCCGCGCCCAGCGATGTCGAGACAATCGGCTTAGCCATGGCGGCGCCTTCAAGAATCTTCAAGCGAGTGCCGCTGCCAATTCGGAGCGGAACAACGCAAACCGCTGCGTCCGCGATCTCTGTGCGCATGTCAGGTACGGTTCCGGTGAATTCGATGCCGGAAATGGCGGAGATGCGCTGGCGAAATTCGTCCGAGGGGTTACGCCCCGCGACAACAAACCGTACGTCGGAGATTAGTTTTCGAAGAATCGGCAAGATGGCAGTGGCAAAAAACTCCACTGCATCACGGTTGGGATACCAATCCATGCCCCCTTGATACAAAACTTTCCGAGGCTCCTCTGTGTCCGCTGGATGGTAATCATCTACATCCACAACATTCGGCAACACGAAGATTGGGGTACCGGGGCATAGCCTCTGCAAAACGCTGCGGTCGTACTCGGAGCATGCCGCGGCCATCGCTGCACGCCGACAAGATCGCTGCTCCCAATTCCGAACTTTCCGACTCTCGAGCCGAGCATAGACGCGATTCGCCGGATTGCGTTCCAAGGCCGCGTACCGCTGGAAGATCAAGTGCTCGACATTATGATTGTCCACAATCAGCGGCATCGGCAGCGTGCTCGGTAAATTCACTAAGGGTTCCGTCTCTTCGCACAGCACCGCATCAAACGATTGACTTTTCACCAATAAGGCGATTCGCTCCGACATGGCACGAGAGCGAAACGCTTGAACGGAATGGGGCAGACGGGAGAATAGATTTTTTACGCGACGTAAATTAATCATGCCTTGCGAGGGAGCTGCATGGTCGATCCCGATGAGTTCAACTGTTTCGCAGACTTCCCAAAGTACCGCATCTTCGTTCTCGATCTTATGGCCCTCCGAGGACGCAAGCAGCGTAATCAAATGGCCCTCCGCCGCCAGCGCGCGCAGCAAAGCCCAAGTCCTCATCTTGGAGCCATTGTTGGCAGGCAACGGGCTTTTTTGAGAAAGGAACAGTATGCGCATGATCTTTTTTCACTCTTAGATTATCAAAGCCGAATCGCATTAGACGGAAGAAGAATTGGAAAGTTCCTAAGATGACCCTTCCCTAATCGCCTCCATAGTTTCGTCGAATGCTTACGGTATTCCTACGAGCGCGTGCCCACGAGGAATTCCTTATAATTCGCCACAATCAACAAAGCCAAGCTGCGCCACGACAACATCTCCTGCTCACGGCTAACTGAATTGTTGGCTGGCAACCAGTTGCTGACTGCTATGCAATCGAAGTTTCCGTCCGGCACGTTCGCAGAAGAAGCCAACACGCCGGGCACTTCAAACATGAGGCGATAGACGGCACGGTAAATCCAATTACGAGGAGAGGCGCGGAGGCCTAGCTTCAGCCATCGCGGCCACTCTCGCCAACTGCGGTGCCAACCCCGAGCGCGGAGCACATACACCCATCCGCGAATGCGTTCGCGGATCGCCTGTTTACGCATCCAACGCCGAAAGAGCTCGTCGCCTGGCCGCTTCTGGTCCATTCCCGTCAATTGAGCCAATTCCCAGCGCCACAAAGAATGAGCCATGGGAATCGCTTCTTGCCAAGTTCCAGAAGGCGTTTTCGGCTGTCCAGTATCGGTTGCAAGTTTTATCCGAACACACTGCGCCACTTGCTCAACAAAATGCCGTGAATCGAAAGCCAAATCAGCCGGAAATGCTCCATTGTTCGCAAGGCGTCGCAGATTTTCCAGCCGTTCACGATACGTGGGGGCGTAGGCACCGACAAAAACCAGAAGTGAAGTGGCCATATCCAAATAGAGTTTCACGGCTCGGTAGTTAATCCTCAGCACAGCCGCGCCATCATCGGCGGGCATTTCGACGGCGCATTCGAGAAGCTCAATTAATCTATTGCAAAGGAGACGCCAAGCATCTTCTCGCACAATCTCACTGGCGGCAAACGGCCGAATGCTGGAAAGAATCTTGTCGTCGCCCCAGATGACCTCGCCGCACGTAAGCAACTCGTAAGAAAAAATGTCCCGCGGAAGACGCCGCAGATATTGTGGATGGACCTGACTCAGACCAATCTCGCAGCGAATTCCCCGCCGTCCCAGTTCCGCTTCGACAGCAGCTCGAGTCGCTTGGACGCACGCCTCCGATGGCAACGCAGCATGAACGGTGAAAACGAGAAAGAATTCCGCATCACCCAGTACGTTCCATTCGCCACCGATCCTAACGAATGTGGCTTCCTTCCGCGCGAGACTTCCAGTCAGGACAATGGATTGGAGTCCTCTGTCGCGCAACTTCATGCATTCTGCAATCGTCGCCGAGCAGACCGCGTCTCGAAGCTCGTTCGTGCGCGTGGCAGGAGGCACGCTCGGTTCCTCGGCGAATGCGGCGTTGGGGAGTCCCTTCATCGCCGCTTCACCTCTCCTGAGGCTTTTTCCACCAAGAGGGAGCGACCCTCACGGTTGTCACAAGCAGCAACTTGCACGGCTCCGTCCGCAGTTTTGTGTTTCAGTCCCCTTGAACTTCGTTCCCAAGACTGGAGATAAAGATTCTCCGTTCGTTGGATCTGTTGTTCTTGACTGAAGTGTTCTTCAACCCAGCGGCGTCCTGCGTGCGCCAATTCCTTCGCCAATTCCGGATCGCCGAGCAGACGCAAGATCGCATTCGCGAGCGCCTTTGCTTGCCCGTGAGGAACCGACAGCCCGGTTTTTTCGTTGATGACGACCTCCAAGGTCCCGTCTACCTCCGTCGCAACGATCGGCCGTCCGGCAGCCAGAGACTCTATGGCTGCGAGGGGCAATCCTTCAAAGAATGATGGCAGAATGCTGATGTCCGCCATCGCCAGCCAATCGGCAACGTTTCGTTGAAAGCCGACGAACCGAA
>Ga0307374_10008848_pt1 | contig 14954 bp, 13 predicted proteins | sample OX3MG_FD_202532 | JGI IMG/M metagenome (GOLD analysis project Ga0307374, IMG submission 202532) | Soil microbial communities from Risofladan, Vaasa, Finland - OX-3 | ecosystem: Environmental > Terrestrial > Soil > Coastal area > Acid sulfate soil | place: Finland: Risofladan, Vaasa | collected... | reverse complement strand
GCAGGGACCCCGGCGCAACGGTCAGGTTCCCCAGAATGTTGACCGTCCCGTGCGTCATGTAGCAGACACCGGTGATCACCATGGACTTATAGGTGCCCGGAGGGATGACACTGCTAGCGCTCCCGTTGCAGTTGTCCCTCCCTACGGTTGCGGGCGCCGGGCTGGCGGCGCTCGCTCCCGCCACGACGAGGAGCCCCCCCGCCAAGAGAACCGGCACGATCATGACACGAGCCAAACGACGAGCCCTCACTGGGAACCCCCTTGCGCAGTACAACACGAACCTGTTGGTCGTGTTCTAACGGCACACGGGTTGACGTTCAATGGTGGTAGCACACCTCGCCGAAAATTAGGACTTTCGACCTATTGCGGCGACCGGGGTGGGTGTGGGTCAGCTGGCCTCGCCCAGCAGGACGGCGACCGGGGATCGTCGTCCGGGTGGACGGTGTTCGCCGACCGAGGGGTGTGCGGCCAGGCACGCGGCCCGGACCGCCGCCGTGTCCTCGCGGTCGGCCGCCTCGGTCAGATGGCCCAGTTCGGCCTCCATGGCGCGAGCCAGGGCCGGAAGATCGGGCACGGCCGTGGCGCAGGCGTTGATCCCCACGAAGACCGTGTCGCCATAGCTCTGCACCGTGATGTTGAGCGCCACGCCGTCGACCACGGGCCCGAGCGGGTAGGCGGCCGCCATGCGCATGCCGGCGAAATAGAGCGAGAAGTTGGGTCCCGGCACGTTGGAGATCATCAGGTTGCCGGCGCGCAGACGCCGCAGGGCGCCCACCTGGATCCCGAGCTGGATCATCGGTCGGGCCAGCACCGGCGGGACGGCTTCGGACACGGCCGACGCCATGGGCCCGTAGCCGACGGCTCGTTCCTGCGACTTGGCCGCGGTGCTCGTCGCCGCGATGGCGCGCAGCCGGTCCAGCGCATGCTCGAGGTCGTTGGCCAACGTGACGAACATGGCCGAGAGCCGGTTTCCCACGTCCTCGTCGGTGGACGCGCCGCGCACCGAGACCGGCACCACCGCCACCAGCGGATGATCCGCCTCCTCGTCGTGCTCGGCCAGATGGGACCGCAACGCGCCCGAGCAGATGGCCAGGACCACGTCGTTGATCGTGACGCCGAACTGCTCCTTCAGCGACCGGACGTCGCGCAGGCTCAACTTGGCGAAGGACACCGATCGGGCGGCGCCCACGGGGGTCTCGAACGTGCTCGGCGCGCCCAGGGGGATCGAGAACGGCCGCGTCCGCCCGTCGAGGGCGCAACGGGCGAGTCGCAACGCCGTGCGTCCGACTTCGCGCGCGGCCTGGAGGGCCCGTACGGGGCTGGTGAACACGTTGGGCAGGGCGGAGGCCACCATCTGGGTGTGCGAGGGGAGGGCCGCCGGCAGCCACGGCGGGCAGACGACCGCCGGGCGCCCCTCCTGGCTGAGGTCGAGGAGCTGCGCCATCAGCTGCACACCGGCCACGCCGTCGATGACGGAGTGATGGATCTTGGCGATCAGGCCGACATGGCCGCCCTCGAGGCCCTCGATGACGTGCATCTCCCACGGGGGTTGGTCGGGCTCGAGGGCCCGTCCCATGACCGCGGCCACCATGGAGGTGAGTTCGGCCTCGCCGCCCGGGGCGGGTAACGCCACCCGGTGGAGGTGGTTGTCGAGGTCGAAATCGGGGTCGTCGACCCAGCGCGGATGATCCAGCCCGAACGGCACCGGCATGAGCCGGCGCCGGAAGGGGACGAGCGAGGGCACCCGCTCGGCCAGCACGGCCCGGACCGCCTCGAACGAGTACCCACCCGGCGCCGTCGCGGGGTCGAAGACGCAGGCGTACGCCACTTCCATGGGTGTGACCGGGGTCTCCGAATAGACGAACATCGGGTCGATGCCGTTCATTCGCTGCATAGGCCAGCTCCGCTTCGTGGTGATCGATTAAGGACGGGCCCCCTCTGCCTGTAGGTGTACGCCTCCCGGCGCCGCCTTACAAGCCTTCCCGGCCTTCTTCACGAAGCGTTCACTCAATGGTTACCGCACGGGCCACTGGGCCAGACGGGTGCGGTCGACCTCGAGGCGTCGGGCGAAGCGCTCCATCTGGTCGGCCACCGGTCCCGGACCGGCGCCACCGGGGGTGCGCCGACGGGTGACCGCCACACCGGGCTCGAGGAGCTCGACCGCGGCTTCGCCCAGCTCGGGATGGGCCGCCACCAACTCGACCAGGGGCACGTGGCGCTCCAAAGAGTCGCGCACCATCCCCCCGACGAGCGCGTGCGCCTGGCGGAAGGGCATGCCCTGCTCGACGAGCATCTCCGCCAGATCGATGGCGGCGGCGGCCGGGCCGTCGGCGGCGCGCTGCATGCGCTCCTCGTTCCAGGTCACGGTCTCGTAGACGCCACGCAGGGCGACGAGCGCCCGCGAGACCTGCACCACGGCGTCGAAGAGGGGCTCCTTGTCCTCCTGGAGGTCGCGGTTGTAGGCCAGGGGCAGTCCCTTGAGGGTGATCAACACGGCGTTGAGGTGACCGATCAGCCGGCCTGCTTTGCCCCGGGCCAATTCGGCCACGTCGGGATTCTTCTTCTGGGGGAGCATCGAGCTCCCGGTGGCGTAGGCGTCGTCGAGGGTGCAGAACCCGAACTCCTCGGTCGACCACAGCACGAGCTCCTCGCCCAGGCGCGAGAGGTGGACGCCGAGCAGGGCGATGTCGAAGAGCGCCTCCACCACGAAGTCGCGGTCCGAGACGGCATCGAGCGAGTTCTCGAAGCGGCCGTGGAAACCCAATTCTGCCGCCACGAAGTCGGGGTCCAGCGGGAGTGAGGACCCGGCGAGCGCGCCTGCCCCGAGCGGCGAGATGTTGAGCCGGTCCACCGTCACCAAGAGCCGGTCCACGTCGCGCGCCAGGGCCCAGCCGTGGGCGAGAAGGTGATGGGCCAGCAGGACGGGCTGGGCCCGCTGCATGTGCGTGTACCCCGGCAGGTAGACGTCGGCGGCCTCGAGGGCGCGCTGCGCCAGCGCGTCCTGGAGGGCCATGACCTCGCCGGCCACGCCGACCAGCGAACGCCGGCACCACAGCCGCAGGTCGGTGGCGATCTGGTCGTTGCGGCTGCGCCCGGTGTGCAGCTTGGCGCCGACGGCCTCGCCGGCGTGCTCGGTGACCCGGCGCTCGATGGCGGTGTGGATGTCCTCGTCCCCCGGCTCGAAGACGAAGGTCCCGGTGTCGAACTCCTCCTGGACCAGGTCCAGGGTGTCGAGCAGTTGCGTGACCTCGCTGTCGGTCAGGATGCCGACCTTCCCCAGGCCCTTGACGTGGGCCCGCGAGCCGACCAGGTCGTCGAGGGCCAGCACCTTGTCGAAGGGAAGGCTGACCGTGAACGTCGCCACCGCGTCGGCCATCCCGGTCGAGATGCGACCCTTCCAGAGCGTCATGAGCGACCTGGCGTGGACGAGCCCTCACGGGCAGTGGCGCCGGGGCCCTGCCGTGCCGACCACGTCGCCACACCGAGACCCCACAAGCGGACGAACCCCTCGGCGTCGGCATGGCGGAACGAATCGGAGGCGTCGTAGGTGGCCAGGTCGTGGTCGTAGAGCGCCACCGGGCTGCGGCGACCCACCACGGTGCACGTGCCCGGTGGGGCGAAGCGCAGGCGCACCTCGCCGGTGACGTGACGCTGGGATTGGGCGATGAACGCATCGAGGGCCGACTTGAGCGGCGAGAACCAGAGCCCGTCGTACACGAGCTCGGACCAACGTGGCTCGAGCCGCGCCTTCTCGTGGTGCAGGTCCCGCTCCAGGGTCAGGTCCTCCAGGTCGGCGTGCGCCATGATCAGGGAGAGCGCGGCCGGGCACTCGTAGACCTCCCGGCTCTTGATCCCGACGCGGCGGTTCTCCACCATGTCGAGGCGGCCGAAGCCCCGGCTCCCGGCAATGCGGCCGAGCTGGGCGATGAGCGGCTCGGGATCCAGGGACTGCCCGTCCAGTGCGACGGGAACGCCGGACTCGAACCCGACGACGACCTCGACCGGCTCGGTCTCCGTGGCCCGGGTCAGGGTGTAGACGTCGTCGGGCGCTGGTGCCCAGGGGTCCTCGATGGCGCCGCACTCGATGGCCTTGCCCCACAGGTTGTCGTCGATCGAGTACAGCTTGTCCTTGGTCACGGTGATGGGGATCTCCCACTTGGCCGCCAGATCGACACAGTCCTCGCGGCTGAGACCCCACACCCGGGCCGGCGCGTAGATCTTGAGGTCCGGCGCCAACGCGCGCGTGCCCACCTCGAAGCGCACCTGGTCGTTGCCCTTTCCGGTGCAGCCGTGGGCCACGGCGCTCGCGCCGTGACGGCGGGCCTCGGCCACCAGGTGGCGCACGATCACCGGACGCGACAGCGCGGAGACGAGCGGGTACTTGCCCTCATAGCGCGCGTTGGCCGCGAGCGCGGGCACGCAGAAGTCCTCGGCCATCTCCGTGCGGGCGTCGACCACCACGGCTTCCACCGCGCCGGCGGCCAGGGCACGCGTGCGGATGGCGTCCCAGTCCTCTCCCCCGCGCTCGGCGGACTGACCGACGTTGACCGCGACGGCGACCACTTCGACGCCCTCGTTCTCGATCAGCCAGCGCACCGCCACCGACGTGTCGAGGCCTCCGCTGTAGGCCAATACCACTCGCTCAGCCATGGTCAGTTCCTTCCTTGCCCGATTATCAGATCCGTCTCGTGCGCGATGCCGGCCACGTCGCCCAACCGCGCCGCCATCGCCTTTCCCCCCATCTCCTCGTCGACCACGACGAGGACCGTATCGTCGCCGGCCACCGTCCCGACGACCGCGTCCAACCCGCTCCGATCGAGCGCCGAGCCTACGACATGGGCCGATCCGGGAGGGGTGCGCAGCACCACCAGGTTGCCCGAGTACGCCACCTCGACGACCCACTCCCCCAGGACCCGCCGCAGATGGTCCTCGGGGGCGATCTGGTGCACCGGGAGCTCGGGTAGGGCATAGGCCGTGTCGCCGCCGGGCAGGCGGACCTTGACCGCGCCCAGGTCCTCGAGGTCCCGCGACACGGTCGTCTGGGTCGCCTCCACGCCCTGCTCGGCCAGCAGGCTGACCAATTGCGCCTGGCTGGTCACCGGCTGCGCCTCGAGGAGCTTGGTGATCCGGTGCTGGCGCTGGTTCTTGGTCAGCCGGTTGCCCTGCGTCGGGGTCGTCATTCCGTCACGAATCCTCGATCGCCCAGGCCAGGATCCCCCGCATGGCCGTCCGACGATGTGCGGCCTGGCGCCACACGACGCTGTGCGGGCCCTCGAGGACCGCGTCGGTGATCTCTTCGCCCCGATGCGCCGGCAGGCAGTGCAGCACGGCGACGTCGGGCTCGGCCACATCGAGGAGCGCGTCGTCGATGATGTACGGCGCGAACGCCTCGCGGCGGAGGGCCATCTCCTCCTCTTGGCCCATGCTGGTCCACACGTCGGTGTAGAGCGCATCGGCCCCGCCGGCCGCGACCTCGGGGTCTTCGGTGACGTGGAGCGTGCCGCCCCGTCCCACCTTCGTCGAGAACGTGTGCAGGCGGTCCAGTTCCTCGGCCGAGAAGGAGTAGCCGGGCGGCGAGGCGACCCGCACGTCCATCCCCTCCATGAGGGCCACCTTGACCAGCGAGCGGCACATGTTGTTGGCATCGCCGATGTACGCCAGGACCTGTCCGGGGAGCGGGCCGAGGATCTCGCGCAGGGTGATCACGTCGGCGATGGCCTGGCAGGGGTGCGCCACGTCGGAGAGCAGGTTGATGACCGGGACGTCGAAGCCGCTGCCCTCCAGGGCGAAGGCCATCCGGGGGAGCACGTCGTGATCGAAGACCCGGGCACACAGGATGCGGTGGTAGCAGCCCAGCGTGCGGGCGACGTCCTCGGCCGACTCCCGCGTTTCGAGGCCGACCTCGGCCGCCTGGATGTAGACCGGGTGACCGCCCAGGCCGACGACCGCCATCTCCGTCGAGTTGCGCGTCCGCGCCGACGGCTTCTCGAAGAGCAGGGCCACGCCGTCGCCCTCGAGCACCCGGCCCACGTCATCGGTGGTGGCCAGCTCGAGCACGCGCGCGTAGTCGTGGGGCCACAGGTTGTCGACGTCGAAGAGATCGGGCATCGGGGGTCAGTCTCCGGCCGCGGCGGTGGAGGGGGTGAGGGCGGCCATGACCCGGGCCAGGATCTCCAGCGCGGCATCGATCTCCTCGTCGCGTACGAGCAGGGGGGGCGCCACCCGGATGGCGTCGGGGCGGACCGGGTTGACCAGCAACCCGGCGTCCAACGCGGCCGAGGCGATCTCCTTCGCCGTGGGCGTCGTCAGTTGCGCCGCCAACAGCAGACCGGCGCCGCGGACCGACACCACCCCCGGCAGCGTGGCCAGCCCGGCGGCCAGGCGGGCCCCGGCATGCTGCGCCCGCCCGCAGACGTCCTCGGCCTCCATCACGGCGAGGGTGGCCCTGGCCGCGGCCATGGCCAGCGGTTGGCCACCGAACGTCGAGCCGTGATCGCCGGGCCCGAAGGCGGCCGCCACCTCGGCCCGGGCCCAGCAGGCGCCGACCGGCATCCCGTTACCCAACGCCTTGGCGATGGTGACGACGTCGGGGGCGAGGCCCTGGGCCTGGAAGGCGAACCAGTGGCCGGTGCGGCCCAGGCCGGTCTGCACCTCGTCGAGCATCAGCAGCGCGTTGCGCTCGGTGCACAGCGCGCGCACCGCGCCGAGGTAGTCCGAGCTCGGCACCATGACGCCACCTTCGCCCTGGAGCGGCTCGAGCAGCACGCCGGCCACGGTGTCCGGGTCGAGTGCGGCCTCGAGTGCGGCCATGTCGTCGTAGGGCACGTGGACGAACCCCTCGGGGAGGGGGAGGAACGGCGCATGCTTCTCGGGCTGCCCGGTTGCGGTCAGGGTGGCCAGGGTGCGGCCGTGGAACGAGTTGTCGGCGCTGATGACCACGTGCCGCCCGCCGCCGGCCCACCGCCGGGCCAGCTTGAGGGCGCACTCGTTGGCCTCGGCCCCCGAGTTGGAGAAGAACACCTGGCCGCCGGCCTGGCCCGTCCCGCCGTTGATGAGGCGGTCGATCGTCAGCGCCACCTCGGGCCCCAGTGTGTTGCCGTACAGATTCGACACGTGGGTGAGCGTGCGGGCCTGGGTGGCCACGGCCTCCGCCACGACCGGGTGGGCGTGGCCCAGCGAGACGACGGCCAGACCGGTGATGAAGTCGAGGTAGCTCTTCCCCGAGGCGTCGTAGAGCAGGGTGCCGTCGCCCCGCACGAAGGTGACCGGCGGCTCGGCGTACGTGCGCATGAGGGCGCTGCGGTCGGGGGCGGCCAGCGGGGTCGTGGCGGCGTCGGTCATGGCAGCACCATCGTCCCGACGCCCGAGTCCGTGAAGAGCTCGAGCAGGAGGGCGTGGGGGACGCGCCCGTCGAGGATGTGCGCCCGGGCGACGCCGTTGCGCACGGCCTGGGCGCACGCCTCGATCTTCGGTTTCATGCCGCCCACCGCTCCCCTGCTCCGCAGGATCTCGTCGATGACGTCGAGGTTGGCCTGTTGCACGAGCGTGGTGGGATCGTCGGCCACGACCCGCAGCCCTTCCACGTCGGTGAGGAAGATCAGCTTCTCGGCCTCCAACGCCTCGGCCAGGGCGCCGGCCACGGTGTCCGCATTGATGTTGTAGGCCTGCCCCGCCTCGTCCGCCCCGATGGTGGCCACGACCGGGATGATCCCCTCGGCCACGAGGCGCTGCAGCATGGTCGGGTCCACGACGGCCACCTTGCCCACGAAACCCAGATCGACATGGCTCTGCGCCGCGGTGATCAGGTTGGCGTCCTCACCCGACATGCCCACCGCGAGCGGCCCGTGCACGTTGATGGCCGAGACGATGTCGCGGTTGACCTTGCCCACCAGCACCATGCGGGCGATGTCCAGTGTCTCGGCATCGGTCACCCGGAGCCCGTCGCGAAACTCGGTGACCTTGCCCAGGCGGGCCATCAGCTCACCGATCTGGGGTCCCCCACCGTGCACCACGACGGGCAGGATGCCGACGGCACGCATGAGCACCACATCTTGGGCGAACGAGGCCAAGGCGTCGTCGGTGTCCTCGGCCGAGCCGTGCAATGCGTTCCCACCGTATTTGACCACGACGATCTTGCCCCGGAAGCGCTGGATGTACGGCAGCGCCTCGACGAGGAGCGAGGCGGTGTTGTGCGCCGCCGCCCTCAGGGCACGGGGGTTCTTCGGGAGCGGTCCCGGGAGTGGCTTCGGGCTCGGGAACGGGATGGAGCGGCGCCCGGGCGGCGGCGGCGTCATGATGTCGTCCTGTTCTCGTCGATGTAGCCGTAGCCGAGGTCGGTGCCCAGGACGGCGGCGGTGCCACGCCCCAGGCCGAGATCGCACTGGATCTCGACGTGCCGGCCCGCCATGTGGGCCTGCACCGCCCCCGCATCGTGCGTCACCCCGACCCCCCCGGCGCAGACCACGACGCCGCCGTAGGCCACCGACACCTTGTCGATGTCGAAGGCGACGCCGGCCGAGCCGAGCTCGCTCACCACGCGTCCCCAGTACGGATCCTCCCCGTTCAACGAGCACTGTACGAGCATGGAGTCGGCCACCTTGCGTGCCGCCACGTGTGCCGCGCCGTCGCTCTCGGCGCCCGCCACGCGGATGTGTGCCACCTTCGTCGCTCCTTCGGCATCGTCGACCATCTGCTCGGACAGGGACATGCAGGCCTCACCGAGCGCGGCCGTCAGCGACCCGAGGGAAGGCGTCGCGGCCCGCCCACTCGCCAGCACCAGCACGGTGTCGTTGGTCGACGTGCAGCCGTCCACCGTCATTGCGTTGAAGGAGACATCGACCGCGGCGCGGAGGGCCGTCCGCAACACGTCCGGCGCCACGTCGGCGTCGGTGGTGCAGAGCGCCAGCATCGTCGCCATGTTCGGCGCCAGCATGGCGGCGCCCTTGGCCATGGCACCCACGGTGAACCCCGCCCCCTTGACCAGCGCGGTCTTCGGCACGGTGTCGGTCGTCATGATGGCCCGGGCCGCCGCGGCGCCGGATTCGGCGTTCCCGCGCCGGGCCTCAACGATCGCGGCGAGGCGGGGCGCGACCGCGTCGGTGGGAAAGGGGATGCCGATCAGCCCGGTCTGGCACACCAGGATCTCGTTGTGCCGGGCCCCTATCCCCGCGGCCACGGCGCCGCACAGGCGGGACGCCGCGTCGCGTCCGGGCGCACCGGTCGCCGCGTTGGCGTTGCCCGACGTGAAGATGACCCCGGAGGCCCGTCCGCCGGTCGCCTCGAGATGGGCGCGGCTGACCTGCACGGGTGCCGCCGCCGCCAGATTGCCCGTGAAGACGCCGGCGGCGGGGACGGCCCGGCCGTCATCGGTGGTGACGACGGCCACGTCGGGCACCCCGGCGGCCTTGATCCCGGCGGAGCCACCGGCAGCCACGAACCCCTCGGGCGCCGTGATGCTCATGGGTACAGCCCCACGAGCGGCAGCCCGGTCGTCTCGGGAAGGCCGAGCGCGACGTTGGCGCATTGCACCGCCTGGCCCGAGGCACCCTTGACCAGGTTGTCGAGCGCGCACAACGACAACACCCAGCCCGTGCGCGCATCGACCCGGGCCGAGACGTGGGCACAGTTCGAGCCGGCGGTGGCCTTGGTCGACGGGGGCGCGTCGGTCACCACCACGAAGGGCTCGTCGTCGTAGGCCTCGTGGAGGACGGCCATCACCTCGGCCGTCGTCAATCCCGACGTCCCCCCTCCGGCCCCGGGCACGGGGCGGGCGTAACAGGTGGCCAGGATCCCCCGGACCATGGGGGCGAGATGCGGCGTGAAGAGCACCTGCGCCCCCAGGATCTGCTCCATCTCGGGCGTGTGCCGATGGTGCAGCAAGCCGTACGCCACAAAGTCCTCGTCGACCGTGCCGAAGTGCAACGACTCCTTGACCCCCCGGCCGGCCCCCGACACCCCCGACGCCGCGTCGACGATGATCCCGCCCGGCTCGACCAGTCCGGTCCGCACCAGGGGGGCGAGGGCCAATCCAGCCGCGGTCGGGTAGCAACCGGCGGCGGCAATCAGCGTCGCCCCGGGCAGGGCGGACCGGAACAACTCGGGCAGGCCGAACGCCGCCTCGGCCAGCAGGTCGGGCGCCGCATGCTCCTCGCCGTACCAGGTGGGATAGAGCGCGGGGTCCCGCAGCCGGAAATCCGCGGCCAGGTCGACGATCGTCCCGACCCGGTCCCGCAGGGCCGGCACCATCCGCTGCGACTCGCCGTGGGGCAGGGCGCAGAACACGAGGTCGAGGCCGTCGAGGCCGTCGAGGCTGTCGGGGCCGTCCGGCGCTCCGGGGCCGGCCCCCTCGTAGACCAGGCCCGGGTAGGCGGCGGCCAACGACGGGGTGTGCTCACCCACCACCTGCCCCGCGTGCGAATGCGCCGTCGCCACGGCCACGTCGATGTCAGGATGGCCGGCCAACAGCCGGAGCAACTCCACGCCGGTGTACCCGGATGCTCCGACGATCCCCGCCTTCATCGCATCAGTATACATAGATCCGCATACTCATGCAGGCGCACGGGTCAGCGCAGGACCATCCCGCCATCGACGCCGATGATCTGTCCGGTGATCCACTCCGCCGGCTTCGAGAACAAGAACGTGACCATGGCCGCGATGTCCCGGGGTTCGCCGAGCCGGCCCAGGAGCTGGGAGGCCAGATAGGCCTCCTGCCGCCCGGCCGGAACCTTGGGGCGCAGCTCGTCGGACAGCACGAGCCCTGGCGCCACGGCGTTGCAGCGGATGCCCTGCCTGCCCCATCGGCTGGCGATGTGACGCACCAACGCACCGAGACCTGCCTTCGAGGTCGAGTAGGCCGGTCGAGTCGACCCGCCAGCGAACGCCGCCGCCGAACTGGTGACCACGATCGAGCCGCCCCCGGCCTCCAAGAGGTGCGGCAGCGCGTGACGCGCGGTGTAGAAGAAACCCGTCAAGTCCACGGCCAGGCTGCGATGCCACGTGTCGCTGTCCATGGCCACGATGTCGGTGTCGTTCCCCAGCACTCCAGGGCTGAGATCCGCGGCGTTCGAGAAGAGGCCGTCGAGGCGACCAAACGTCGCAATGGCACTGTCGATGAGCGCCTGCACCGACTCCTCCTCGGAGATGTCGAAGGCCACGAATCGCGCACCCTCGCCGATGGCCTCCGCGGTGCGGCGCCCGCCGTCCTCGTTGATGTCACCGACGATCACCCGCGCGCCGGTGGCGGCGAGCTGGCGCGCCGTCTCCGCCCCGATCCCCGTCGCTCCTCCGGCCACGACGATCACCTTCTGCTCGAGCTCTGTCACACCTGCCCCCTCCACACCGGTCGGAGACTACACCGAGCCCCTGTTCGCCCTCCCCGGTCAGCGCCTGAGAGCCCCGGCCGAAAGAGGGGTGCTACCCCCAGTCGGAGACGCCCGGTAGCGACATGTTCATCCGCGGGCCGCTTCCGTACGGTGGACCCATGATCGTTGCCAGAGGATTGACCAAGCGCTACGGCCGCACGCTGGCCGTCGACAACTTGAGCTTCGAAGTGACGCCGGGAGTGGTCACCGGGTTCCTCGGGCCGAACGGTTCGGGCAAGTCGACCACCATGCGCATGATCATGGCGTTGGACAATCCCACGTCGGGAACGACGCTGGTGAACGGGAAGCCCTATGCCGAACTCGCATGGCCGCTGCGAGAGGTGGGGGCACTGTTGGACGCCAAGGCCTACCACCCGGCGCGCAGCGCGTACGACCACCTGCTCTTCCTGGCCCGATCCAACGACATCGCCCGCTCCCGGATCGACGAGGTACTCGACATCGTCGGGCTGACCGAGGTGGCGCACCAGCGCGCCGGGAAGTATTCGCTCGGCATGGGGCAGCGACTCGGGATCGCCACCGCACTCCTCGGCGATCCTGGCGTGCTGCTCTTCGACGAGCCCATCAACGGCCTCGATCCCGAAGGCATCCGTTGGGCCCGGTTCCTGTTGCGCGACCTGGCCGCGGAGGGACGCACCGTGTTCGTATCGAGCCATCTGATCAACGAGATGTCACTGACCGCCGATCGGCTCGTCGTCATCGGCCGCGGCACCCTGATCGCCGAGACGAGCGTGAGCGAGTTCACTTCCCAGAGCGTGCTCGACGCGGTGCGCGTCGTGACGCCGATGACCGACATCTTCATGGCGGCGCTCTGCGATGCCGGCGCCGCCGCAACGGTCGAGACCGACGGGTCGATCGTTGCCACGGGCTTGAGTACGGCACAGATCGGCGAGTTGGCGGCCGACCGCATCCTGACGCTGCACGAGCTCTCCCCGCTCCGGGGGTCGCTCGAGGACGCATTCATGGAACTGACCCACGACGCGGTCGAGTTCCGGGCCGGCGGCGCGTCCGGATCGCGCACGGGCGCGGGGAGCAACACCCTGACGCGCCCGTCCACCGGACATCACGATGCGCATTCGAGAACCCGGACCAACCCCAAGGAACGCCGATGACGATTCTTTCGCCCCAGCCCGTCACGCCACGGGGGTACGGCATATGGCACGCGGTGCGAGCGGAGACGACGAAGCTCTCCTCTCTCCGCTCAACCACGTGGACGTTGCTCGCCACCATGATCGGCACGTTGCTCGTGACGGTTCTCGCCACCGGCAACATCCATCACCAAGGAGCCGCCGTCCAGCAAGGCTTCGACCCGACCAATCAGTCCTTGACCGGGCTCGCCATTGGTGCGCTCACCATTGGCTTGCTCGGCATCTTGATGATCACCGGCGAGTACGGCAGCGGGACCATCCGCTCGTCCCTGGCGGCCATACCCCGGCGACCCGTGTTCCTCGGGGCCAAGGTCATCGTGATCGCCGCCATCTCCCTGGTCGTGAGCGAGATCCTGACCTTCGCCTGCTTCTTTTTGGGACGATTCATCCTCTCGGGGAATGCGCCGGTGGCGTCCCTCGGAGACCCCGGGGTGCTCCGTGCCCTCCTCATGGCGGGGGCCTATCTGGCACTCTTGGGTATGTTCGGTCTGGCCCTCGGCGTCATCCTTCGCCACACGGCCGGCGCCATCACCACCTTCGTCGGAATCATGTTCCTCCTTCCCGTTCTCCTCCAACCCCTGAACGCGCACGGCAACCCCGGTCGCTTCACCCCCGAGCAGATACTGGCCAATTCGGTGGCTGCCGTGGTGCCGCAGTCCGGTCAGGTCTCGGCTGGCTTCGGGTTCGCGCTCATGACCCTCTACTGCGCCATCACCCTCGGAGTGGCGATGCTCGTGCTGCATCGGCGGGACGCATGACCGGGGAACGTGCAGGCGATACCGGCGTCCGGATGCGTGCGTTGGTGAAGGAGATGGCCGGGGTCGTCTCGGAGAAGGCGGGAGACCGCCCCAGGGAGCTCGCCCGCATCATCTGGCACGAGCCATTTGCGAAGCGGACCTGGTCGGAGTTCTGGTTCCTCACGATCGGCACTCCGCTGGCCGCTCTCGGACTCGCCTTTGTCCTGCTGACAATCGGGGCGGGCGTGGTCCTGGCCATCACCTTCTTCGGGCTGGCCATCCTCGCGCTCTCCATCCGCGGGTCCCGGGGTCTGGGCGGGCTCCATCGGCAGCTCGCGCGGGGGCTTCTCGGCGAAGAGATCGCCGAACCCGAGCCGTTCGTGCACCGGCCGGGTTTCTTGGGCTGGCTCCAGTCGGCCTTGCGTGACCGCACGGGATGGCGATCCATGGCCTACGTGGCGAGCAAGGTGCCGCTGGCCTTTCTGGGCATCTTCGTCGGGTTCAGCATGTGGTGGGACGCCTTCTACTGCATCACGTACCCGATATGGGGAGGACGGGGTAACGGCGTCGCGGCGTTCGGCATCCCTCGGATCGTCTTCGGCAGCGGGTTCTTCTCGGGCGGGCAATGGGGCTTCTTGCACGGGCTCGGGATCTTCCTCGCCGGTATCTTGTCCTTCTTCGCCGCTCCGTGGGCGGTGAGGGTCGTGATCGGCCTGGACCGGCGGGTCATGCGGATGCTGCTGTCGCCCGATCCCGTGGCGGTGCGCGTGCGCTCGCTCGAGGAGGCACGGGCGCAGACGGTGGACTCTTCTGCGGCGGCCATGCGGCGTATCGAGCGGGACCTGCACGACGGGACCCAGGCCCAGCTGGTGGCGCTGGCCATGCGCCTCGGAATGGCCAAGGAGAAGCTGGCCGAGGACACCCGGCTCGACCTCGATCAGGTTCGCCAGTTGGTCAACGACGCGCACCGGGGGGCGAAGGAGGCCATCATCGAGCTTCGAGACCTGGCCCGGGGCATCCATCCGCCCGCGCTCGACATCGGCCTCGAGGGAGCACTTGCGACGTTGGCCGCGCGCTGCACGGTGCCCACGTCGCTCACGCTGGACCTCGGCGAACGGCCGACTCCGGCCATTGAGGCCATCGCCTACTTCTGCGTGGCCGAGCTCCTGGCCAACGTGACCCAGCACGCCAAGGCGTCTCGGGCCAGCATCACATGCACGGAGCACGGAGGGTGGTTGCGCGTGGTCGTTCGCGACGACGGGACGGGCGGGGCCTCGCTCTCACGCGTGGGCTCCTCGTCGAGCGGCCTGGTCGGCCTCACCGACCGGGTGCACGCCGTGGACGGGCGGCTCGGGATCGTCAGCCCACCACGGGGCCCCACGGTCGTGACCGTCGACCTCCCGCTGCACGCCTAGGTGTCCAGCCCTCCACATGCCCTGCGGGTGGTCATCGCCGAGGACTCGGCCATCCTGCGCGACGGGCTCGTCCAACTTCTGGCCGATCGGGGATTCGTCATCACCGACGCCGTGGCGGACGCCGATTCCTTGTGGCGATCGGTCGAGCAGGAACGACCGGACGTGGCCGTCGTCGACATCCGCATGCCACCGACCTTCACCGACGAGGGGCTGCGGGCGGCGATCGAGCTACGCCGGCACTATGAGGGCCTGGGCATCTTGCTGTTCTCGCAGTAC
>Ga0307374_10008844_pt1 | contig 14958 bp, 12 predicted proteins | sample OX3MG_FD_202532 | JGI IMG/M metagenome (GOLD analysis project Ga0307374, IMG submission 202532) | Soil microbial communities from Risofladan, Vaasa, Finland - OX-3 | ecosystem: Environmental > Terrestrial > Soil > Coastal area > Acid sulfate soil | place: Finland: Risofladan, Vaasa | collected... | reverse complement strand
CCTGCCGGGTGACGCGGCACCGCTGCGTTTCTTTAACGACCCCGACACCAGAACGTGTCTGGTTCACGACCCCCACCGTCAAACGCTCTCGGCGGTTCTAGCAGTGTCGCACTCGGCCTACGTACTACTCGCGCCGAGCGAACAAGTACAACGCGTGTCGGCCTGGGGTCGCGTGATCGCGTCCCTGGCCCAGACGGGCACCTGCGCGGCGTTGCAGATCCTCGAGTCGACAATTCCCGACCCCGGCACGAAGGTCGCTCAGTGGTACGAGGAGCACGCCACGTACGCGGCGGACTGGTCCAACGAGCAGTACCGGGCCCTCCTCGCGCAATCGTCATTTGGTTCCTCGACGCATCGCACGACGCTCACGCTCACCCTCGACATGAAGAAGGCCGCGTCGGCCATTCGCGCGGCGGGGCGCGGAGTGAATGGCGCCGCCCACGTGCTGCGCGTTGACATGGCCGTCCTCGAACAAGGGCTGCGCGCGGCCGGCCTGCGCGTGGACGCCTGGCTCAGCGAAGCCGAGATCGCGACGCTGATTCGCCAGGCCTACGATCCCGCGAGCGAACTGGGTGTTGAGCATCCCGGGGCGAGACTCCAATCGTCGGGACCGGTAGCGGTTTCGGAGCACTGGTCGTACCTGCGACACGACTCGGGGTACTCGAGCGTGCTCTGGATCAGCGAGTGGCCCAGGATCGAGGTCGCGCCACACTTTTTGCACGCGCTCGTCTTCGCGCCCGATATTCGCAAATCTCTCTCACTGATCGCGCGGCCGATTGGCACCGCCGAAGCGCTGCGGGCCCTGCGAAAGGAGAAAACCGAAGCGATTACCGACGCCGCTCACAAGGCCAAGGTGGGCCAGATTCAAGACCTCTCCGACGTCCAGGAGTACCAGGACTTACTCCAACGCGAGCAGGCCCTCATCGGTGGCCACGCCGACGTTAAGTTCGCTGGCTTCGTCACGGTCACCTCGGGCAGCGAAGAGGGATTGACCCACGCCGTGGCGCTGATTGAACGCGCCGCCGGTCAGTCGGGGTGCGAAACCCGTGTGCTCTACGGACGCCAGTCGCAGAGCTTCGTCGTCGCGGCGCTGCCGCTCGGGCGCAGCGTCTTCTAATGAGAGAGGTGTATTCAATTGTCACGTCGTAGAGACAGCCCCTCGCCGGACCACGAGATCAGGGAACTGGAGATGGCGATATCGAAGCCGCGCCTCGCGCGAGTGCCGGGGTCCCATCACGTCGTCGTGGCCGGGCCGAAGGGGGGCGCGGGTAAGACCACGGCGGCGGCGATGCTCGCCCTCTGTTTCGCCGAACTTCGTGGGGAGATCGTGAGCGTGCTCGACGCGACCACGCAGCTCGGCACCTTGCGTCGCCGCTTGGTGTCGCTAGCGGAACCTTCGACGCGACCCTTTCGAGAACTCTGCGCCCGAGCTCTGGATGGTGACGTGCTGCCCGAGTGGTCCGCGCTCGCGCCCTACTTCGACGTAGTGAACGGTCTGCGGGTGCTGCGAAGTCTGAGCAGTCCCGCGGACCAGGACTGTCTGACACCAGCCGAGTTTGGCGCCGGCGTCGCGCTGCTGCGACACGCCGGCGACATCGTCGTCTCGGACGTGGGCGCTAGGGCCAACGGCCCGGTCGCCGTCGCGGCGCTGGACAGCGCGAGCACGCTGGTCCTCGCGACCGAGTTCGCGTACGACGCGCTGGAGCTGACCATTGAGATGGTGAGCGCGCTCGCCGGTCAGCCTCTTAGTTATCGGCCCGACCCCGACGACTGGTCCAGCGTGGCCGACGGGAGGTTCGCCCCGTTGGTCGCGGGGTCCGTGGTCGTCGTCGCCCCCGGTCGTCAGCAGTGTGGCGCCACGGTTCGCCGCGACGTCAATCTCACGGCGATGACCGAGTGGCTTCGCGTCGTGTGCGGCGGCGTCGTCATGGTCAACCACGACGATCACCTCGACCTGGGCGATCGGATCGTGCTCGCAGAGCTGCAACTCGATACGGCAGTTGCGTATCTACGCGCCGCCGCGGCGGTCGCCGCGCGGTTCCCACTGACCGAGGTGAACGAGTGATTCCTGAGCTACCGGTTCGATGGATTGCGCCGCATCGTCGAGCCCCGCGGGTCCGTCATTCGGCGTCAACGCATTCGTCGACGAGACCGAAGCGCACCACGGTGGTTCAACTGACGCTCGTGGGCATCGTTGATGTGGTGTTGATAGTGGCGATCTTTCATCCAGGAATCGTGCGCAGCATCTTCACGTCAATGCCGATGACGATCACCGTGCTAAGCGCGACGGCCACGACGGCGCCGAGTTGGGGTGGAGCGTGACGAGTCAAGAAGGGCCACCCGTCGCCGTGCCGGCGAGGATTCAACTACCACCGTATCCGCCTTTCGTCAATGCACGAACGCGAAATTCCGCAACGCCGTCGGTGGTTTCACTCAAAACCCCTGGTGGACCCGGGGTACCTACGCCCCGCACGGCGGAAACGGAGTCCGTAGCGGCGATCCTGGACGGAGGGAATTCTCTCGGCGGCACGTTGTACAGCGGTTCGAACACTCCGCGGCGCGAGCGACGAGGAATGGCGCGCGCGGCGGCGCAGATTTCCGGGGCGGATCGCGTAGCCGCGCGCGAACAACTGAGGGAGGTCAAACGTCAACTTCAACTCGAGGCTAAGGCAGCTGCGTATCTGCCGAGGAATGGCGAACTCGGGGAACAGGCGTTGCGTACGTATCGAAGGTTGAAGGTTGAACCCCACCGAGCGACGAGCGAGGTCTTAGCCGGCGCGTACCCCTTTCTCGCCGAGAGCGGGCTGGGCAGCCAGGGCATCTTGATCGGTCAAGACGCGTGGAGCGGCGCGGGCTTCGTGTACGACCCGTGGGTGCTCTACCAGTTGGGGATTCTCACGAACCCGAACTGCTTACTCGCGGGCGTCGTCGGCCGAGGGAAGAGCACGCTCGCGAAGTCGATCGCGACACGCTCGATCGCCTTTGGAAGAAAGTGCTACGTGCCCGGTGACCCCAAGGGGGAGTGGACGGCCGTAAGTCGCCGTGTCGGGGGCCAGGCCATTGAACTTGGCGGCGGGACCTTGGCGCGACTGAATCCCCTCGACGAGGGTCCGAGGACCACGTACCTCACGAATCCCGACGGAAGTGAAGTCACGTTGTCCGACGAGGCGTGGGGCCAGATGGTCCAACAACGACGGCGCGATCTGTTGCGCTCGATCACCGAGGCGGCGCTCGGCCGGCCCGTGGTGCCGGTCGAGTCCACCGCGCTCTACGCGGCCCTCGACGAGACGGTGCGAACGAATAGCGTGCCGGTCTTGCCGCACGTGGTGTCGGCCATGTTCGATCCGCCGGGTGACGTCATTGGCTCTAGTCGCACGCAGTTGCTCGACGACGGGCGCGAAGTGGCGCACGCGGTCAATCGGCTGGTCGGCGGCGACCTCGGCGGACTGTTCGACGGACCTTCGACGGTGCGCTTTGACGCCGATCTGCCCATGGTGAGTCTCGACCTCAGTCGTATTCAGGGTTCGGACGCGAAGATCGGCATGGTAATGACGTGCGCGAGTTCGTGGATGGAAGCGGCGCTGCAAGACCCCGCGGGCGGACCGCGCTGGGTGATCTACGACGAAGCGTGGCGGGTGTTAAAGCAACCCGCGCTCTTAGCGCGGATGCAGTCGCAGTGGAAGCTCAGTCGGGCCCTGGGGATCGCGAACCTTATGGTGATCCACCGCCTAAGCGACCTCGACGCCGTGGGCGACGCCAACTCTGAGGCACGTAATCTCGCGCTGGGCCTACTGGCCGACTGCTCCACCAAGATCATCTACGCCCAAGAGTCGGGCGAAGACGCCAAGACCGGCGCGGCCCTCGGTCTGTCCTCCACGGAAATTGACCAGCTCTCCGGTCTGGCCCGTGGCGAAGGACTCTGGCGCATTGGTGAGCGGTCCTTTGTCGTACGCCACGTATGTACCCCGGGGGAGCTGGCCCTGTTTGACACAAATCAAAGAATGGAGACATGAGCGTGCGACGCGGTGGCGACGACGCGTTCTTCTATGGAATCGCCGCTCTCTTCGTCTCGTTCTTGCTGCTCGCCGGCGCGGGACTACTGAGTGCTTTTCTTTCTGGTCACGGGTGGCCGACGCACCACGTCCAGGGTGTGCTCACCTCCTTCGCGCACGCGGGCGATCCCTCCATCGCGTGGCGGGTGCCGGTCGGCCCCTCGTGGCTCTACTGGAGCACGACCGCGACGGTGGTGCTGGGCGTCGGTGTCGCCACCACGTTCGCCGTGCGGTACGCGAAACACGAAGAGCGCCAGAGAGTCGAGGATCCGACGCGCGCGCAGGGGCTCGCCGATCGTCGCGACGTGCTACTGGCGGCCGGGGAGAAGCACCTACTCCAACGGGGCTCGATCCTGCGCCCGTCACTCGCGAAACCGGGGCCAACGGATCTCGGACTCTTTCTCGGGACGAGTCGCGGGGTCGCCTGCTACGCCAGTGTGGAGGACTCGATGGTTATTCTCGGACCCCCGCGCAGCGGCAAGGGGTACAACCTGGTGATCCCCTTCATCCTCGACGCGCCCGGTGCCGTTATCACCACCAGCACCCGCCCGGACAATCTGGCGGCGACCATGACCGCACGCGCGAAGCGTGGTCCGGTGGGGGTCTTTGACCCCCAGGGTCTCGCCAAGGGCGTCGCCGGGGGACTGCGCTGGTCGCCGATAAGAGGCTGTCAGCACCCCGAGACGGCGATGGCGCGCGCGAGTGCGCTCTGTGCGGGAGCGGCGGGTGGCGTCCGGGACGGCAACTTCTGGCAGCAACAGACCGAGGTCGTGGTGCGCTGTCTCTTGCAGGCGGCGGCCGTTGACGGGCGCAGCGTGCGCGACCTTTACCGCTGGAGCTTTTCGCCCGACGAAGCGAAGGAGGCCGTCGAGATACTTGGTGGCTCGGGCGTCGCGACGCCGCTCTGGGCGAGGGCGCTCGGCGCGGTCGTCGGACTCGAACCGCGCCAACGCGCGAACATCTGGTCGGTCGTGAGCTCGGTCTTCGCGCCCTTCGCGAGTCCCGAGGTTATTGAACAGCTCAGCCCGGCTCCAGGCGCGGAGTTTCACCCCGCGCAGTTCCTCCGAGAGAATGGAACGCTCTATCTCCTCGGCACCAGTTCGGGCGCCTTCGCCACCGCGACTATCGTCTCGGCGTTGATCGAGGACGTGGTGGAGACCGCGCGCCAGTTAGCCAGCGCCTCACCCGGGGCTCGCTTGGATCCACCGGTGGCCCTGATCTTGGATGAAGCGGCCAACTATCCACTGCCGTCGTTGGGCGCACTGATGAGTGAAGGGGGAGGGACCGGCATCACGACGGTCGCGGTACTGCAGTCCCTGGCCCAGGCGCGCGATCGCTGGGGCCACGAACAGGCGCAGGCGATCTGGGACTCGGCAACCTCGAAGGTGATTCTCGGTGGTTCGAGTAACGCCAGTGACCTCCACGATCTGGCGAAGTTGATTGGCGAACGTGAGAGTTCCGAGGTCACGACGATCCACCAGTTCGACGGCGGCAAGAACATCTCGGAGTCCACGGGCCAACGCCCCATCTTGGATCCGAGCAGCATTCGTCTCATCAAAGTAGGCCACGGTCTCTTGATGCTGCGCGCCGCCAAGCCCATCATGTTGACGCTGCGTCCTTGGACCGCGCTCGCTGACGCCCAGGAACTGGGACTCGCGCGTAACGCCGTGGAAGAGTCGTTGCGCACCGCGGCGTTACTCGCCGGAGGCACCGGTGGGCGCTAGCGCGCTGGGCACTGGGTGGTCCAGCGCGTTCAACGGCATTCGCCGACGGCCCGCGCTCGGTGGCCCTCGAACAGCGCTCGAACGCGCGACGTGACTTCAGAGACGCCTCCACGCGAGGTTGTGCGCCGGGCCCTCGAACCGCGCTCGCGCGGCATCCGACCTGGCGACGACGAGCAGGCTGAAGCGCCGCTGCACTGGCCGAGCTTGGCGGCACTCGTCGCGCAGCAACAGTGGCCCGAGCTGCGTCGCTGGGTCGAGGCGCTGCGGGTCCGCTACAAGGGTCTCGACAGCTACGTCGTGCCGGCGTGTTGGTACGAACACGAGTCGCTGGTAATGGCGCTGCAGGCCCTGAAGGACCACGAACGAGTCGCTTACGCGAAATCGTCGCCCGCGTCCTCGGGTACGGACTGGCACCGTGCGTACCGCGACATGACGGCGCTGCTGCGTCAGTTCAGCGCTGACCTGCGCTGTGGCCACGGACCCGAGAGCGCGCAGGAGCGCGCATTCGAGACGTTCGTGCTCGACGATGTTGCGCACCGACGTCGTAAAGCCGCGACCGTTGCGTTAGGTCAGTGAAAGCAGTACGTCCGCTACCGGGTGAATAAAGGAGAGAGGCATGGTCGTCGCCACGAGGTTGAGCGTGCTGCAGCGGTGCGGGCGTGATCACTCCACGACGCACCTAGTACGCATCGGCCCGCGGGACCACGACCCGCGTGGTCGCGACGTGGACGCAAAGGGTCTTCGGCCGTGAGCGGGATCTTGACCATGACGGTCGACGGCCGTGAGCGTGAGTACCGCGTCCTCCTCATCAACGGGACCCCCCAGTTAATTGGCTACGGCGTGAACCTCTCGGACGCTGATTTAACGAGTGCCGATCTCGAGGGCCTAGATCTGTCGTTCGCGAATCTGCGCGGCGCGACGCTGGCGTTCGCTTGTATGGCGAAGTGCAACCTGTCCTTCGTCGACTTAACTGACGCGAACGTGATCGGCACCGACTTGCGCGGGGCGACCCTGCGCGGAGCGGTCACGCTAAATGCGAGCTTGACCGGCGCCGACTTACGAGGGGCCACCTACGATAAGCGCTTCGTTCGCGGGGCTTTCATCAGCGACGAACTGACGCCGCAGTACTTAGCATCACTGGGCGTCGCGACGTCGCTCGAACGGGCCGGTGAAGTGGATCCCTTCACTGGCACTGAATCGACGGTGAAGGACGTCGCACTGGCCGACGCCCCCTCGGCGTACGTCGCACCATCGCCGACCCAGCTCCACCCACCACGAGGAGGACCTACGCGCGACAACTCCGGGCTACTCGACGAACTGAGCGCGGGCATTGCCGAGCTCACGACCAGTGAGAAGTGGACGCAGTACTTGAACGTGCAGAGCAAGTTCTACCGTTACAGCCCGAACAACGTGCTGTTGATCCTGGCGCAGAAACCCGACGCTACGCGGGTGGCGGGTTATCGCGCCTGGCAGGCACTGGATCGTCAGGTCCGGGCCAAGGAGTCGGCGCTTCGAATTTTTGCGCCAATGAAGTACCAAAAGGACGACGGACCCGAGGGTGAGAAGACCAGTGAAATTCGCGGCTTCAAGTTGGTGCCCGTCTTCGACGTGAGTCAAACCGAGGGACTCGACCTGCCCGACGTCGTGAGCAAACTGAGCGGTGTCGCACCCGAGGGCGTGTTCGCCACGCTCACCGAGTTCGCCGAGAGTATTGGGTTTCGCGTCGAGCGACCCGAGTCACTGGAGAGCGGGGCGAACGGTGAGACGATTCACGCTCAGGGCCGAATCCGAGTCGCGAGCAGCAACTCCGAGGCCCAGCAAGCCAAGACGCTCGCCCACGAGATCGGCCACGCGCTCTTGCACGATCCCGAGGTTGCGACGACGAAGTACTCGGCGCGAGGACTCAAGGAACTCGAAGCGGAGTCGACGGCCTACGTCATCTGCTCGGCGCTTGGTATGGAGACCGGCGACTACTCCTTTGGCTACGTCGCCGGCTGGGCCGGTGGTGCCCCGGAAGCCCTTCAAGGCATCAAGGCCTCCACTGGGCGAATTCAACGAGCCGCCGCGGCGGTGCTGACGACGTTCGAAGTGCCAGCACCCGTCGTCGAGGCGCTGAACGTCGTCAGTGCGGGCGTCTCGGTCGAGCACTGGCGTGACGTGGACGCCGTTCTCGACACGAGTGCGCGATGGCGCGGCTACGGAGGAGAGCTCGCGCGACTGTACGACATAGCCGACGCGTCCGAGGGCCGCATTCAAGTGATCCCCGTTGAACTGCCGACTCGCGACGCACCCATCAGTACGTATGAGCCATCTGTCGTGGGTGAGTTCAACGAACCGGAAACTCCGGTCGACGCGTACCACGAGCTCGAGATCTAAGGAGAGACGTGACCAAACGAATCTCACTGGTCGTTACGTACGACACGGAGACCGAGAAGACGGCGGTCGACCTCGACGCGTCGACGATTCTCTTCCCCGAAGGTCCTTGCTGGGACGGTGAGCTGGATCGTTGGGTGGATGATCCGGGACTAGTGGATGAGGTCACGAGGCGACTTGTTGCTCAGTTGCGAACAGACGAGCGGTCGACCTCGCCCGATTCTCGGGCGCCGATGCCCGTGGAAACGAAGTTCATAGAACTGGCGCTTAACATCATCGACCCGGACGGCGCCTGGGACCCCGAGGAAGCCCTCGAGTTCGCTGACGCGGCGAGGGTGTATCTCAGCGAGTATCCGATCACTAGCTGGGAGATAGAGGGTGCCTTCGCGCTCGTCGCCCAGTTTGTTCACGATTGGGCACTAAGTGAAGCTCGTGGCTATGGCGAAAGTGCCGGTGGGCCAGCGTTGGCGACGAGCGCTCCGACCTTCCTACGTCAGTCGAAATCTTCGCCAACCTCAACCAGCGACGTTGATGACATCGATTTCGCCGAACGCATGTCACTCGAAACAGAGGATCCATTCTCTGGCGCAACACTGAGAATGTTCTTTGGTGACTTCGAAGGCGTGCCGACACTCGCGCTCTTCGTCGGCGAGGACGAGGAGCCAATTCTGATTGATCACTCTGCACTGCAAATTGCGATTGACCTCGGATCGGACACTCGAAACGGAAGAGACGAGCCATCGCTCTCGTTTCGGGCGAACGCAGATCGGGAGCTCGAAGTTATCCATCTAGATATCGACGTTGAACCTACATTCGAGTGAAAGCCATAAACGCTTGTGAGCGAGAGGATTGAAAATGAACTCAAACGGGGTCGTTGAATATGAGGCAATGCCTGACAAAGGTGCAGTGCCTATGAAGTTGCTCTTGACGATCTCAGAGGCAACCTATGTGCTCGCCATCAGTCGCTCCAAACTTTACGAGCTTCTAAATTCGGGACACCTGCAATCGGTGCATATTGGTCGCTCACGACGAATTCGGATGAAGGACATTGAAGACTTTGTCAACAACGGTGGTGATGAGTATTGAATAGAGGGCGCATTAAAGGCTTCGGAACGATCATGAGTCAACACGGCATGGCGATTGTTAATGCTAAAGCAGTTAACGCGGATCTGCTGTCGAGTTGAACTACATACTTATGGCGGGGGCCATTTCATGAATTCTTTGTATTGCGCTCTCGAATCGATCTGGCTTCGGAGCGATGCCCTCGTTGAGTTCGTACGTGCGTGTTCGACCTAAGCCGAGCACTGAAGCTGCCTGCACCACCGAAAGCAGAAGTGCCGATGAGGGCATTATCTTGTATCCGCGCATGATGATTCCTTAGTGAAGGCACTTTTGCCTCCTACCTATAAAACCAATTTCAGCGTTTTGAGACACAAAGTTTGGCCAATTGTCGAAGAATGTCAATTCTGGACATTGGAGGACGTGAGCGGATTCTGAGACTGAACTAATTAGCCGTTTGCCGCCGGGCGACTTCGTGCCCGACGGCAGGCTAGAGGAGGTGCAAGGTGAACAACTATGAACGAAGTTGCGTAACCCGTCTATACATTCGTTAAAGAGCGGAATGTAACGCCTCGATGGTAGCCTTCAATCTCGACAAGTCAATGGAGAATGAGCGTGCGGATTCTTCACATTTCTGACCTTCATTACCGAGCGGACGACGACGACGATAGAACCCCAATTCTTCGAGCTGTTGCAGAAGATTTGATTGCATTTCGTACAGAGGCTCCCTTTGACGCTGCGATCTTCACTGGTGATCTTGTCTTTGCGGGAACCTCTCCAGAAGTATTCCACGACGCGTTCGACCAGTGCATTACGCCCATTCTTAAATCCGCTGATCTCAGTACGACGCAACTGGTGATTGTTCCAGGAAACCATGACATCAACAGAGATGAGGTCGATCTGGCAGAAGAGGAGCAACTTCGCCCTTTGCTGCAGACGCTAGATAAAGTTAATGAGTTCGTTGACGATGCGCTCAGAATGCCCAATCGCACACGCCGCCTTGCCAATTTCTACTCATTTATCAATGATCTTTGGCCCGCCTCCACGCAACCGGACACTTTGGGCGGAACTCATTACATCGAAACGTCGCGTGGAACGTTAAGTGTCTCCGCTGCGAATACGGCCTGGCGATCGACGGGTCGCCCCGATGATGCTGATAGGCACCTTCTTCACGTTTCCGAGCGCCAGCTCCAGGCGCTCGCTCAAGCGCTTCAACCGGCCGACATTGCAATCTTGGCATGCCACCATCCACCAGAGTGGTTAGCGGATTGCGATCGCGAGAGATTGGAGCGCGAATTAGCTACCACCTACCAAGCCGCGTTGTTTGGACATACACATGATCCACATCCAATTGCTTCTTACAATGAGCACGGATTTGCCTTCGTAAACACCACGGGGGCCTTGTTTCAGGGGCCCGGTTGGAGAACTTGCTTTACAATCCTCGACTTCAATCTAAATGACAAAAGTGTGAAATGTCACTATCGAAAATATTCTGCCCACCGGGGCGTTGTCACGGCAGACACAGACATGGCTGACGATGGAACGAGAATTTTTCCTCTCGGTGCGGTTACGGCTTCAAGCGACAATCTTCCTTCACCGCAACCATCTCATTCCATCGCGGATCCCGTGGCTGCTGGCCGAGAGCAACTTTCCTCGTCGCTGAAATTGGTGCAAGCACCTCTTGTTCAAGATCTTGACAATGCTGCGCTCTTGATCGAACCAGCCGCCTACTTCACTCGAGACCACACGCGGCTCTTAATTACCGAGGACGGTCATCGCGTTCCGCGGGTACCACTCCAAGAGTGGGCGCGCCATCCGGGAACGATTCTCATTTTTGGCGAGAAGGGCCTCGGTAAGACGTGTGCCCTTCACTGGATGCTTGCTCAGGCAATGGCCGAGGATTCCTCTCGCGTTCCTATCTGTATGGAGGCCAGCAATCTCTCTCCTACTGTCGGATCCGTGAAGCAGGCGCTGCGCTCCAGGCTTTTGAGCGTTGGCATCCGAACGCGCGAGGATTTGGCAGACGCTCCTCCATTAGCAGTGGCCATTGATAATCTCCCAGCGTCGGCATCGAAGTTGACGGCAGCGATACACTCGGTACTTGGTGGCTTGCCGCCCACGCCTGTATTCGTTGGTGTGATGGATGACGGCATCGGCGCTGCGGCCGATTCATGTTGGCCGTCGTCGACCGAGACCAAGACATGTTTCCTCGGACTATACGGGTCGAGGGAAGTTCGTATGCTAACTCGGACGCTTTACCCGCTTGCGGACGAATTCGAGCAGGACGCCATCATGACAGGTGCACTTGAGGTGATGGTGAACCAAGGTCTTCTTCGGTCTCCGTGGGCAGTCGTCATGCTTTTGCTCGTGTTCCATTACGACCGCGCCTTTCGAAATGCAGATGTCACCGCACTTGTTGACAGATATTTAGATCTCGTGCTGGGTAAGTGGAGCGCCGATCCAGTCTACGGAGACCGGTTTGATCACGAGAATCGCAAGCACTTTCTCTCTGAATTGGCTGTCTTCATGGATTCGAGCCGCACTCAGGTCTTATCTGAGCAACAACTCCTCGAATTCGCTGAGCGCTATATAAACGAGTACGGAACGCCACTTGCCGCGAGCTTCTTGGTTCACGACCTCATCAGCCGGCAAGTGTTGGGCGGGAGCCCCTCTAGTGTAAAATTTGTCTTAGGGGACGTCGAGCAGTTCCTTCTCGCAACGGCCGCAAGTCAAGGGCGAATGGAAATTGGGAGCTTCCTATCTGATGAGGAACGCTATTTCGATGCAATTGTCCACTTCTCGGGTCTCGGAAGAAATCCGCTCGAGATTCTGAAACGACTCGAATATGAGCTTCCCGAAATTCTTTCAGGGCTCGCTCTTCCTGAGTCAACTTTATTTACGACTTTGGACTCGAGTGCGTGGGGCAACGTTCCCGGTCTCGATGACACTTTAGAGAGTCTCCAGGTACTTGGGGAGGCGGTCGGTCGAGCACAGTCAGATGAAGCTCAAGACGATCTCGCCGATCAACGACTGATACAACGAGAATCTCCTCCCTCACAAGAGGACGACGACGAGGAAGACGAGGCCCTTCTTGGCGTTAGGCGGTTACTACAAGCAGTCGCGCTTCTGTCTCTATGTCTCCAGCGATCGGATCATGTTGGTGATCAAGACTATCGAGTGAAACTCGTTGATCTCGCCTTGCGAGGGTGGGCGAGCGTTTTCTTCGCAGCTTGCGCACTAGAGACGCGAGTGACCGAAGAAGAAAGACGTCGGAAAAGCGAGGAGCTTTCTGATGCTGGTTTAAATCACAGAGCCATCGAGGCGCTGACACAATATGGATGCTTTGCAGAAGTAGCTGGGCTAATGGAGGGAATGCTGGCGTCTCCGAAACTGGGCCCAACGTTGCGCCGCGTTGCTGTCGCTTCTTCTATACCCGAGGACGACATGGTCGGCAGGCTCCTATTGTGGGTCATCCTGTTTAGCGGTTTGACTGACGGATGGCGCCCGGTGCTCGATGACCTCATCAAGCGATTTGGAAATCGACCTCAGCTTCTTTTTGCAGTGGAAATGTTTACGGCCAGAAAGTACTTCGATGCGACAACAGTTGACGCAGACTTAGCCGACGTCGAGGATGCATTTGTTCGCGTTCTTATTGCTCACCTTGACACTCTTGAGGCGAATCAGGCCAAAGGGGAGCAGATCCAACGTCTACGTGGTCTAAGACGATTGAGTCTCCTGTCCCAGCAATCTGAGACGCTTCCCGAAACTTTGAACCTTCATTCTTAGGTGGGCACATGGAGAATTTGACACCGTTGAACCTGGAACTCAATAAACATACGTAACTGACAAGTAGCGTTAAAGGCCTCAATCAGTAACCCGGACCGCCCAGGCTCGAATTCGCCAAGCGGAGATTGTTGTTATCGGTTCTCCGACGTGAACCCCTTCTCCGTCAGCAACGTCGTCAGCAACGCCGAAAAATATTAGCAATCAGCGGCACATTCCGGTGGACACTAACTGCTACTTTCTAACGAAATTTGGACGACAGAAAGCGATGGCGGACTCGAAATATGGACATGACCCGCAAGGGGTCATTAAACGTCGTACTGAGATTTTCGGGGATCAGTCGACACACTGATTCTTAGAGTTTGTCGCGAACTTGCGACCGTTGCGGTACGTGAAAAGCAAAGCGAATATCAGCGATGAGTGCGCGTAACCATCGCGAAGAGGTCACCGTTGATCTCATTTCAATTCCCATTGCTGCAAGTCGAATCGGCTTGTCAGCCGAGACTGTCTACCGCCTCGCGCGAGCAGGCCAGTTCGAGCCGGCTATTCGAGTTGGCGCTAGATGGTTGGTCAGTGTTCCGCGTCTCGAGAGGCTCCTTCATGGCGATGCAAAAGTCGCTTCTTGACCATCGCGTCGCGCGCTGGCCGACCTCCTTTATTGGCTCACGGACGTCAAGTTCAGAACTTTCTTGATCGTCTTTTCGTTTAGGATTCCTGGCGGCGGCCAAAAGACTATCTCTTGCTGAGGAATTTCAAGTCCGAAAGTTGGCCCTCCAAGTAGGTGCTTTAGTTCCGGATTTATAGACATTGAATGAATTAGCACCTGCCCTACGAAAGATTCGAGGCGGAGAGTGTGAAGGATGGTGTACCCAAGACTTTCTCCATCATCCGTCACAAGTTGCGTCACGTTTGAAAAATGATGCTCCAAGTTTGAGCCGCTGCCTTCATACGCTCCAATCGCCGTTCTCCAGCCAGCCGGGATCTGGCCATCGTGCACCGAGAGCCGCTGTTCACGGGTCGAAACCCGAAGAAGAGAATCCTTAGGAGTCGTCAATTCGGCTGTGAGGGAGCTCTTGATTAGCCATCTAGCAATCGTTTTCTGGCCATTAGGTCCAATATGGAATTGGTTCCCCTCACTCATCGCGATTAGAGCGGGCCTGAACCGGGCTTCGAGTCTCGACATCCAGCCGCTGTTGCATGTGTGGCATACACGGACAATCTGATTCATTTTCTTTGCAGTCCTCTGAGGGTAAAGATCGCCAAAGGTCATGGTGAAATTTCCCTCGCCGCCGCCTCGCGCTAGAAAATGGTCACTGACCCACTTCGCGGTAACGTGCTCGTCTGAGTCCACTGTCTCTGAACAAAAGGGGCATATGCGAGCCAAGGCTTATCATTCCACTTCATCGTCGGCGTTTCGCTCTACGAACTATCGAAAGGGTTGAGGACCACTGAGCCCTCGCACAAGTCTCGTATCGAAGAAGACAGGTATCAATCTACAGCCCGGGCTTCCTGGCAGTGCCGTCGTTTGGGCGCTCGCGGAGGAGCTCAACTCATCTGAACAAGAGGCTAGAATTGAAGGGCTCCGTGAGGCTATGAGGAGGAATAAGGAGCGTTCGACCACGTATCCAGCCGCTGCAGCATGGGCGACCGAAAACGAAACTGGCAGGTCCGTTGTCTATGACCTTGGAGATCTCAATTAGCCTCAGCCCAAATACGGCTGAGGTCGTTTTGCCCCACAAAATGCTCCACAAATCGCGTCGTGTGCAGTTTTCTCACGTCGTCTCGTGTTGTCATTAGTCCTGGTCAAAGTGGTTTGTCGCCGTGTCGTGTCGTCTGGTGAAAAGCGTATTAACACTTTCATAGGGATGCGTCAGTTCACCGCCGACCTGCGATGTGGACACGGGCCAGAGTTCGCGCAAGTTGAACTCTTCGACACTTTCACGACGAAGGATATGGCGCGACGTCGC
>Ga0307374_10008842_pt1 | contig 14959 bp, 19 predicted proteins | sample OX3MG_FD_202532 | JGI IMG/M metagenome (GOLD analysis project Ga0307374, IMG submission 202532) | Soil microbial communities from Risofladan, Vaasa, Finland - OX-3 | ecosystem: Environmental > Terrestrial > Soil > Coastal area > Acid sulfate soil | place: Finland: Risofladan, Vaasa | collected... | reverse complement strand
CGACGGCGCTAGGCCGTGCTCGGTTGCGCTGTCCGTCGCGCCGTCGGCTTGCCTCGCTTGCCAGCGCCGCGTCGGGAACATGAGTGTCCCTCTCACCCGAGCACCACGGCGGGATCCTCGACGTACGCCGGGAACGGAATCGTGGTGAGCCGCTCGAACGCCTCGACGTACTTCGCCCGCGTCCCCTGCACGACGTCGTCCGGGATCTCCGGGCCGGGATCCGTCTTGTCCCAGCCCGTCGTCTCGCAGTAGTCGCGGACGAACTGCTTGTCGAAAGAGTCCTGCGCGCGGCCCGGCTCGTACGAGGCGCCCGGCCAGAAGCGCGATGAGTCGGGCGTGAGCGCCTCGTCGCCGAGCACGAGGTTGCCGTCGGCGTCGAGTCCCATCTCGAACTTCGTGTCGGCGATGATGATCCCGGCCGCGAGCGCGTGCTCGGCCGCCGTCGTGTAGAGCCGGAGCGAGACCTCCTCGACCTGCCGGAACAGCTCCTCGCCGACGAGCTCCGCCGCCTGCTCGCGCGTGATGTTCTCGTCGTGCCCCTCGGTCGCCTTCGTCGCCGGCGTGAAGATCGGAGCCGGGAGCTTGTCCGACTCACGCAGCCCCTCGGGCAGCGCGTGCCCGCAGACCTCGCCGCTTCGCGAGTAGTCCTTCCAGCCGGAGCCCGCGAGGTAGCCGCGCACGACGCACTCGATCGGCAGCATCTCGAGGCGGCGGCACTCCATCGAGCGCCCGTCGTCGCGGATCGCGAGCATGTGGTTCGGGACGATCGGTGCGAGGAGCGTGAACCAGTAGCCGGAGAGCCCGGTGAGGACGCGACCCTTGTCCGGGATCTCGGTCGGCAGGACGACGTCGAACGTCGAGATGCGGTCCGACGCGACGAGGAGCAGCTTCTCGTCGTCGATCGAGTAGATCTCGCGGACCTTTCCGGATGCAACGTGCTGGAGCTCAGGCATGCGCAGGTTCCCCCTTTGGTGAATCGAGCTTTAGCGATTGGAGACGGGCGAAGACGGTGTCGACGTGGCGGGTGTAGACGGTGAGGTCGAAGACGGAATCGAGATCGACGCGCGAGGCGATCTCCTCGTCGCCGCGGCAGAGCTCGCGGAAGTCGAGCTCCTCGTCCCAGGCGCGCATCGCGTTCCGCTGCACGAGCGCGTAGGCGTCGCCGCGCGCGAGCCCGGCGTCGACGAGGGCGAGCAGCAGCCGCTGCGAGAAGAACAGGCCGTGGCTCGACTCGAGGTTCCGCCGCATCCGCTCGGGATAGACGACGAGGCCGTCCATGATCCAGACGAAGCGGTCGAGCATGTAGTCGAGCGCGAGGAACGAGTCCGGGATCGCGATGCGCTCGGCGGACGAGTGGGAGATGTCCCGTTCGTGCCAGACCGCGACGTTCTCGAGGCCGACGAGCGCGCTCGCGCGGACGATGCGCGCCAGGCCGGCGATGCGCTCGGCCACTTTGGGGTTGCGCTTGTGCGGCATGGCCGAGGATCCCTTCATCCCGGCCGTGAACGGCTCCTCCACCTCGCGGACCTCGGTTCGAGCGAGATGCCGGATCTCGAGGGCGAACCGTTCGAGCGAGGTGGCACAGAGGGCGAGCGCGCTCAGTAGCCCGGCGTGCCGGTCGCGCGCGACGATCTGCGTCGAGAGCGGGTCGGGCTCGAGGCCGAGGCGCTCGCAGGCGATCCGCTCCACCTCCGGCTCGACCTCGACGTACGTCCCGACGGGGCCGGAGAGCTGGCCGACCCGGTTCTCCTCGAGCGCCTCGGCGAGCCGGCGCCGGGCGCGGTCCAGCTCGAACGCCCAGCCCGCGAGCTTCCAGCCGAACGTGATGGGCTCGGCGTGGATCCCGTGCGAGCGGCCGATGCAGATCGTCGTTCGGTGCTCCTCTGCGCGGCGGACGACGGCGTCGAGAGCGTGTCGGATCCCCTCCTGGATCAGCGCGCCCGCCTCGCGGATCTGCAGCGCGAGCCCGGTGTCGATCACGTCGGAGGACGTCAGCCCGTAGTGGACGAAGCGGCCCTCCGGGCCGAGCTGCTCCGCGACCGCGTCGACGAAGGCGGCGGTGTCGTGATCGGTGATGCGCTCGATCTCCGCGACGCGCTCCGGCGTCGGCACCTTGACCTGGGCGCGGATCGTCTCGACCGCCTCCGCCGGAACCTTCCCCACCTCGGCGAACGCGTCGAGCGCGGCGAGCTCGACCTCGAGCCACGTCGCAAGCTTCCCCTCGTCCGACCAGATGCTGGCCATGGCCGGGCGGGAGTAGCGGGCGATCACTGGACCCAGTCTAGAGCGCGTCGCGGACTACCCCGGCGGGGGTACAGACGACCCCGAAAGATAGGGCTACTCTGGCGCGGCTTCATCCCGCGAAAAGCATAGGAGCCTGCGTTGAAACTTCTCCTCTCTGCGGCTGCGGCGTTCGTCGCGGCACTCGTCCTCACCGGCGCGGCGCTCGCGAAGAGCCACCCGCACGGCACGACGATGTCTCTCTACGAGAGGACGGCGAGCCCCTCGCTCCTCGCCCGCCAGGGTTGCGCCGCCGCGCGCCGGGGCGAGCGCGGCGTCGTCGTGCTCGACTTCGGCAAGCCGGCGTTCGGCGGCCGCCGCCACGGCGGCTACGGGACGATTGACTTCTCCGACCGCTTCATCTCCAACCATCAGATCACGGTCGGGATGCTCGGCTGGGCGCGCGGCTACGACCGGTGCCTGCGCACGCACTCGATGGCATCCGTGACCCTCGCGCGCGGAACGAGCAACTACCACCTGTCGGTGCCGAGCGCGTTCGTCGCCGGGAAGCGCTGGGCGGGATCGGTGATCGCGCTCCAGCGGAAGCTCTTCCGGCACGGGCTCAACGCGCACGTGAAGTCGGCAGCCGCCGACGACGCCGAGCCGGCGTGGGACCGCGCCTTCCGCCAGACGCACCGCTTCATCCACGGCTTCAGGAAGTTCGCGCACGGCCGGACGCTCTACGACTACGGCTCGCTCGACGGCGGCGTCGGCTCGATCTGGACCGCGCGGCAGATGGTGTACGTCACCGGCGGAGCCGGACGCACGGCGGTGCTGCCGGAGATCTACTACCCCTCGCTCGCGCGGGAGTGGGCTCAGTTCGCGCATATCGCACACCGGCGGTTCCACCGGCGCGTCCACTTCGCCGGCGTGATGACGCAGGTCTTGCCCGGCTGCCGTCCCTCTCGTTGCGGTCTCCGGCCGCAGGCGGCGCACCGCGCGCTCGTCCACGCGCTCGCGCGGGTGGACACCGGCCGCACGCCCGTGCCGCGAGGCGGCACGAACATCGTCCGCGGCTAGGAACTCGTCTCAAAATGAAGCACGGGCCGTTCCGAGACGAGTTCAGACGCTGAGGATCCGGAGCGCGAGCGCCGCGGCGTTCTTCGCGTTGTCGACGCCGACGGCCGCGACCGGCACGCCGGGCGGCATCTGCGCGATCGCGAGCAGCGCGTCGAGGCCGTCGAGAACGCTGAGGCTCGAGCGGAGGGGGACGCCGATCACCGGCAGGTCGGTGTGCGCGGCGACCGCTCCCGGCAGGGCGGCTGCGAGCCCCGCGCCGCAGATGAGGACCTTCAGCCCGCGCTCGCGGGCGGTCTTCGCGTACTCGGCCACCGAGTCGGGCGTGCGGTGGGCCGAGCGCACCTCGAACTCGTAGGCGACGCCGGCCTCGTCGAGCGTCTTCGTCGCGCCCTCCATCCGCTCGCGGTCCGACTCGGAGCCGACGAGGATCCCGACGAGCGGGCCTTCAGACATTGGCGGCGATGTCGGTGCGGAACTGCATGCCGGCGAAATGTATGCAGGAGACGGCGTCGTACGCAGCAGTTCTCGCCGCCGCGATGTCGTCGCCGACGCCGACGACGTCGAGGATGCGCCCGCCGTTCGTGGCGAGCCGTCCGTCGAGCAACGCGGTCCCGGCGTGGAAGACGATCGCTCCCGTGGCGGCGGCCTCGTCGACGCCCTCGATCAGGGCGCCGCGATAGTCGCTCCGCGCCGGGTAGTCGGGCGCGGTCAGCACGACCTCGACGGCGGCGCGCGACGAGAACCGCGGCGGCGGCGTCGAGAGGTCGCCGGCGAGCAGCGGCAGCAGGTCGCTCTCGAGTCGCGCCAGCAGCGGCTGCGTGTCGGGGTCGCCGAAGCGGCAGTTGAACTCGATCACGCGCAGTCCGTCCTCCGTCCGAATCAGTCCGCCGTAGAGGGCGCCGTAGAAGGGCGTGCCGCGCCGCGCGAGCTCGCGGAGCACGGGCAGGTGGATGGTTTCGAGGATCTCCGCCGCCTCCTCGTCGGGAGTGTCGGGGAGCGGGGAGTACGAGCCGACACCGCCGGTGTTCGGGCCGGTGTCGCCGTCGCCGATGCGCTTGTAGTCGCGCGAGGGGGGCAGCACGACGGCGGTCTCGCCGGCTGCGATCGCGAAGACCGAGAGCTCAGGCCCCTCGAGCAGCTCCTCGGCGTGGAACGGCTGGCCGAGCGCCTCCGCCGCGCGGAGCGCTGCGTCGAGCTCCTCCTGCGTCCGGCAGACCCAGACGCCCTTGCCCGCCGCGAGGCCGTCCGCCTTCACGACGCACGGCGGCTGCGCGACGGCGAGCGTCCGGGCGTTGGGGACTCCCGCCGCATCCATCACGTCTTTGGCAAACGCCTTCGACGCCTCGATCTGCGCGGCCGCGGCGCTCGGGCCGAACACTGCGATGCCGCGCTGCCGGAGCTCGTCCGCGAGACCGGCGGCGAGCGGCGCCTCGGGGCCGACGACGACGAGGTCGACGCGAAGCTCGCGTGCGAGGGAGGAGAGCGCCGCGTGATCGTCGGCGCGAACCGGATGGCAGGTCGCCAGCGCTGCGATACCGGGGTTGCCCGGTGCGGCGTGGAGGTCGTCCACATCGGCGCTGCGGGAGAGCGACCAGGCGAGCGCGTGCTCCCTGCCTCCCGATCCGACCACAAGCACCCGCACACCGCGATGGTATGCAACGCTCCGGCGATGGACGCGCCGCCCTACTCGGCCGCCGGCGTCGACGTCGTCCGGCTCCCCGGCGGCGCGCGCGAGCGCGACCGCGTCGCGGTGGAGGAGCCGCTCGAGATCCGCATCGGCGGCGAGCCGGTGGCCGTGACGATGCGGACGCCGGGCCACGACGAGGAGCTCGTGCTCGGCTTCTGCCTCTCGGAAGGGCTACGGCCGACGGCCGCGCGCGTCCCCGACGATCTCGCTGTCAACACCGTCGACGTCGACGCGCCGGGCTTCGATCCCGAGAGGCTGCGGCGGAGCTTCTACACGTCGTCGTCGTGCGGCGTCTGCGGGAAAGGAGCGCTCGACGCCGTCGCCGTCGAGGCGCCTCGCGTCGAGTCGCGCCTGCAGGTGTCGCTCGCCGTCGTCGCTGCGCTCCCGGACCGGCTGCGCCAGTCGCAGGCCACGTTCGAGGCGACCGGCGGGCTCCACGCGACCGGGCTCTTCACGGCGGGCGGCGAGCTCGTCTGCGCGCGGGAGGACGTCGGGCGTCACAACGCGATGGACAAGGTCATCGGCCGTGCGCTTCTCGACGGGCTCCTGCCGCTCGGCGAGCACGTCCTGTGCGTGAGCGGACGGCTGTCGTTCGAGCTCGTCCAGAAGGCGGCGGTGGCCGGTTGCCCCGTCCTCGTCGCGGTCGGCGCGCCGTCGAGCCTCGCCGTCGAGCTGGCGGCCGATCGTGGCATCACGCTCTGCGGCTTCGTCCGCGGCGGCGCGGCGAACGTCTACACCGAGCCGTGGCGCGTATCCCCGTAACGGGAATCCTCCTCGCGGGCGGAGCGAGCAGCCGCTTCGGCTCGCCGAAGGAGCTCGCGCAGTACGACGGCGAACCGCTCGGCGACCGCGCCTGGCGGCTGCTCGGTGAGGCGTGCGACGAGCGGATCCGGGTCGGGCCCGGCGGGCTCGACGATCCACACACAGGACCGGTGGCCGCGATCGCGGCAGGCTTGCGGGCGGCATCGCACGAGATCGCGGTCGTCATCCCGGTCGACATGCCGCGCCTCACCGTCGCGGCGTTGCACGAGCTCGCGGCCGCATGCCGCGACGCGGCGGTGGTGCAGCAAGGCCCATTGCCGTGCGCCGTCGCGCGCCGAGCGCTGTCGGCATTCGAGACCGACGAGCGGCGCCTGCGGGCCGTGCTCGACGGTCTCGACACGGCGGAGATCGAACTCGACCCGGTCCTTCTCCTGAACGTGAATACTCCCGCTGATGTGGAGCTCTGATTCCGCCTACGACAGCTTCATGGGGCGCTTCTCGCGGCGGCTCGCTCCGCTGTTCGCGGACTTCGCCGGAGTGAGCGCGGACGATCACGTGCTCGACGTCGGCGCCGGCACGGGTGCGCTCACCGAGGAGCTGCTGCGCCGCGGCGCTACGGTCTCGATCGCGGAACCTTCGCCCGACTTCGCCGCCTCGCTGCAGCGGCGGCTGCCCGACCTCGACGTGCGTGCGTCGCCCGCGGAGCAGCTGCCGTGGCCGGACGGGACGTTCGACGTCGCGCTCGCACAGCTCGTCGTCGCCTTCATGAGCGACGCGTGGATGGGCGTCGCGGAGATGATGCGCGTCTCCGGCGGCCGAGTGGCGGTCTGCATGTGGGACTACGAGGGGCAGGAGCTCCTTGCGTCCGTGAACCACGTGCGCGCGCGGATGGGGGAGCCGCCCGGCGAGCCGCCGCGCTGGCGCACCGGCCCCGAGCTCGCCGAGCTGCTCGGCGAGGGTTCCGAAGTGGAGCCTCTCGACGTCGTGGCCGACTACGAGGACTTCGAGGACTTCTGGTCGGCGCTGCTCGGCGGCGCGGGCCCGCACGGCGCCTGGGCCACCTCCCTCGAAGGCGAGCGCCGGGAGACGGCGCGCACGGAGCTACTGCGGGAGCTCGGCAACCCGAGCGGCCCGTTCACGCTCTCCGGCCGCGCCTGGGCCTCTCGCGTCAGGTTCTCTAACCGCGGCTGAGAACGGACTCGCGCTCGGCGCCGGTGCCGACGAGACTCACGGCGACAGCGAGCTCGCGCTCGACGAACTCGACGTACGCCCGCGCGGCGTCGGGCAGATCCGCGACGGAGCTGCACGCGTCGAGCGGCTCGTTCCAGCCCGGTAGCACCTCGTACACCGGCGCTGCGGCATGGAAGTCGCTCTGGTGCGCGGGGAAGTCGCGCGTCTCGCTCCCGTCGCGCATGCGGTAACGGACGCAGACCGGCAGCTCCGCGAAATGCGAGAGGACGTCGAGCTTCGTCAGGGCGAGCTCGTCGATGCCGTTGACGCGCACTGCGTAGCGGAGCGCGACGAGGTCGAGCCATCCGCAACGCCGCTCGCGGCCCGTGACGGTCCCGTACTCGCCGCCGAGCTCGCGCATCCGCGTCTGCTCGTCTCCCGCGATCTCCGACGGGAGCGGCCCCTCGCCGACGCGCGTGACGTACGCCTTCGACACGCCGAGCACGCGATCGATGCGCTTCGGCCCGATCCCGACCCCGGTGGCCGCCTGCGCCGCGACCGGGTTCGACGACGTGACGAAGGGATACGTGCCGTGGTCGAGGTCGAGCAGCGTCGCCTGCGCACCCTCGAAGAGCACGTCTTTCCCGTCGCGCAGCGCGGTCTCGACGTAGAGGGACGTGTCGGCGACGTACGGGCGGACGCGCTGCGCGTAGCCCTCGTACTGTGCCGCGACGGTCTCGAGGTCGAACGGCTCGCTCTCGTAGACGCGGGTGAGCCAGAGGTTCTTCTCCGCGAGCGCGACCTCGATCTTCTGGCGGAGGATCTTCGGGTCGAGGATGTCCTGGACTCGGATCCCGAGCCGCATCGCCTTGTCGGCGTAGCACGGCCCGATCCCGCGGCGCGTCGTCCCGATCGCGAGCTTGCCGAGGCGGTGCTCGCTCGCCTGGTCGATGGCGAGATGCCACGGCATGATCAGGTGAGCGTTGCCGGAGAGGTACACCTCGGCGTTCGGGAACCGGTCGAGCTCGGAGATCAGCACCTCGAGGTCGACGACGCAGCCGTTGCCGATCACGCAGGGGACGCCGCGGATGACGCCGCTCGGCAGGGCGCGGATCTTGTACGTGTCGTCGCCGACCACGATGGTGTGGCCTGCGTTCGGGCCGCCCTGGTAGCGGCACACGACGTCCGAGTTCTGGGCGAGCAGGTCGACGATCTTGCCCTTTCCTTCGTCGCCCCACTGCGCGCCCACGATCACTGTTCCGGGCACGTCAGGGAATTATGCCCATGCCGGCTCGGGGCGGCCGGCACCAACGGCTGCCGCCCCGAGATCCGGCGGTGTCTAGAACGTGCCGGAGGCGACGAGGGTGTGGGCGGCGCCTGTCACGACCGTGACGGTGGAGCCGTGGGCGATCTGAGGGACGCTCTGGCGGAGCTCGGTGTTGCGGGTGAACTCGACGATGCCCCTGCTCGAAACCTTCGCCTGGCCGACGGTGACGCCGTTGGCGCGGACGAGGACGGAACGCCCGGCGAGCGACTTCAGGTGGTTGAGCTCCACCTGGAACTCGCGCTGCCCGGGCTGGGACTGGTACTGCGCGGAGCCGGTCGCCTTGGGGAAGGACGGGCCGGCGTGGACGGCGATCTGACGGTCGGACGTCGTCGCGAGGGCGGCGGGGACGGCAATCACCGCGGCGCCGACGAGGGCAGACGTGGCGAGGATAAGTGTGGTCGGCTTGCGCATAGCAACTCCTTTTCGTTGTGAGAGTCGGAACGGAGTTGTTCTATGTCGCCCCGGGCCAACGCCGGGCTAACGGGAAAACAAGGAATCCCCAGCGTTCGGGAAGGACACGTTTCGTCTACGCGAGCAGCGCCCGGCCGAGGTGGACCGGCTCGCGGCGCAACTCTCGGTCGGCGGCGTCGTACCAGACGGTCTCGCCGATCACGTCGCCGTCCCACTGCCCCCGCGGGAAGCGCGTGACGACTGCGTGGCGCAGCAGTTCGCCGTCGTCGCCGTACTCGATGCGGAGCGCGTTCCCCGTCTCCTCGTCCCATGTGACGACGGCGACGCGGAAGTCGGGGGACGTCGTCTCGACGCGGCGGCTGCGCACGGCGCCGTGCTACCCGCTTTCGGGCGTCGCTACGCCATCGATGGGGTCCGGGTTATCCCCGATGCGGCCGGGCGCGCCGCAGTGCCACGCTTGGAACCAAGACAGGCAGACGCTTGCCCCGCGTTGATCGGTGCGGCGACGGTCCATCTACGGACCACACATCCCCGGTCTAGCTCGGGACGCCGATTCGATGAAGGAGGGTGTGTCATGCAACGTGTCCTCGCACTGGTAGGGGCTGGTGTCATGGCAGTGGTCCTGTCGGCCTCGGCCTCTTGGGCCAAGTCGACTACTACCGACATCGTGAAGACCGATTTCTGGGGAAGCGGCGTGGCTGTCGCCGACCCGACGGTTCCCGCCAACAACTCGACTCCAAGTGCCTACGCAGCGGTCGACCTCAAGATCACGCTGCGTGACATCTACGGCGGGACTGGTTTGACCTGGGACAACGGTCCGAACAACGTCATCGGAGGGTGTGGCGCGCCGGTCTGCCTGCCGCCCGTGATGAAGCCTCGCGTCTACAGGTTTCCCTACGTGGCTGGTATAGGCGGCCCGCCCGAGGCCGGTATCGGCCACTTCACCCTCTCCTGGCACGACGCCGATGGGAGGCGCCACCAGCTTCGACTGCTGGTCCAGAGGGACATCGGCTTCGCGCATCTGCCCTCGTGGGCGACGCCGAAGCCGCCTATCGACAAGGTGACGACCGGTACCTGGGGGAAGGGCGTGGTCGTAGTCGACCCGACGGTTCCGGCCAACAACTCGACTCCAAGTGCCTACGCAGCGGTCTACCTCAAGATCACGATGCGTAATGCCAACGGCGGGACAGGTTTGAGCTGGGACAACGGTTCGAACAACGTCATCGGAGGGTGTGGCGCGCCGGCCTGCATGCCGGCCGTGATGAAGCCTGGCGTCTACAGGTTCCCCTACGTGGCCGGTGTGGGCGGTCTGGTTCCCCAGGCCGGCATCGGGCACTTCACCCTCCGCTGGCACGACCCCAGTGGCAGGTTCCACAAGGTTCGACTACCGATCCAGAAGGACATCGGCTTCGCGCATCTGCCCTGGTGGGCCAAGCCGTAGATGCCAGACGGCGGGGACGTGCTCTCGAGCGCGCGTCCCCGCCCGCCATCTGCAGTAACTGAGACGGATCCTCGCCTGCGTATCCTCCACGGGAAGGGCGACTGGATCAGGAAACGGAGGCCACGGACGTGTACTACGGACACGATGGAATGGGAACAGGCGGCTGGGTGCTGATGTCACTCGTACTGCTGCTCTTCGTCATCGTCATTGCGGGGTTCGTGATCTGGACGATGTCGGTCCGCGGCGAACGCGACGGTCGGAACCCACCGAAGGGTGGTACCGCCGAGACTCCGCTCGGGATCCTGCAACATCGCCTCGCCCGCGGCGAAATCGACGAAGCCAGCTATGAACGGCTGCGCGCCCGTCTAACCGAGCCGACTCCACCATCCGGTTAGACCAGCCGAGACAGAGGACGCATGGAGTGCCTCAGCTGGCGAGCCGAGCGGAGAGCGGCGAGCTTCTCTCGCGGAAGTCGTCGCGCGCGTCGACGTGCACCTCGCGCGTCAGGCGCCGGAGCCGGCTTGCGGTTGGGCCGCCGACGCGGCCGGCGAGAGTGCCCCAGTCGTGGTTCGTCGTGACGATGACGAGGCCGCGCTGCTGCTCTCGCTGGTTGACGAGGTTGTAGATCCGGTCGCGGGCCCAGCTCGACCAGTCCTCCGCGCCGAGGTCGTCGAGGACGACGAGGTCGTAGCCGGTCGGGTTCGGCGGCGGCTCGCCGTCGCCGTAGCTCTCGCGCAGCGCGTTGAGCCACGCCGGGACGTTGAGAAAGAGCGCCGTCTTCCGCCGGTCGCTCCAGACGACCTCGCGGAGGATGGCGACCGCGAGGTGCGTCTTGCCCGCGCCCGGGTTGCCGCGCAACAAGAGCCCCTGGCGCAGGTCGGTTCCCGCGCGCAGCTCCTTCGCCCACTGCCGGCAGACGGCGAGCGCGGTGCCGGTGTCGGGCACGGCCTCGAACGTCTCGAACGAGCAGTTGTCGTACGCCGCCGGGACGCGGACGCGCGCCCATCGCGCGTCGGCGGCGCGCTGCTCGTCCTCCGCCTTCTCGCCCTCGCGGCAGACGTCGCAGTACCGCTCGGCCGCGAACGTCTGGCCGAGGAGGAGCACCCGCTCGGTTGCGAACTCGCGCCCGCAGCCGAGACAGCGCACCGTCAACGGGCTACTACTGGACGATGCTGGCGAATTTCGCATAGCGGCTCATCCAGGCGACGTTGAAGGTTCCAGTGGGGCCGTTGCGGTGCTTGGCGATGATGACCTCGGCGACGCCCTTCTTCGAGTCGTCCTCGGCGTCGCGGTCGTAGTACTCCTCGCGGTAGAGGAACATCACGAGGTCTGCGTCCTGCTCGATCGAGCCCGACTCGCGGAGGTCGGAGAGCATCGGCCGCTTGTCGTGGCGCTGCTCGGGCGAGCGGTTGAGCTGGGAGAGGGCGATGACCGGGAGGTCGAGATCCTTCGCGAGCGCCTTGAGGTCGCGGGAGATCCTCGAGACCTCCTGCAGGCGGCTCTCCTCGCTGCGGCCAGTCGTCATCAGCTGGAGGTAGTCGACGACGATGAGGCCGAGGTCGGGCTGGCGGCGCTTCAGCGTCTGCGCGCGCGCGCGGAGCTCGAGCAGGCTGAGGCCCGGCGTGTCGTCGACGTAGAGCGGCGCCGCCTCGAGCTGGCCGCACGCCTTGATGAGCCGGGGCCAGTCGTCCTTCGCGAGCTTGCCGGTGCGGATGTGGTGCGCGTCGACCTTCGCGCGGGAGCACATGAGGCGCTGCGCGACCTCCTGCTGGGACATCTCGAGGCTGAAAAACGCGCATGGCTTGCCGGCGTCGACGGCGACGTGGTTCGCGATCTCGAGCGCGAACGCGCTCTTTCCCATCGACGGGCGGGCGGCGAGGATGATGAGGTTCGCGGGCTGGAAGCCGGCCGTGAGGTTGTCGAGATCCTTGAAGCCGCTCGACAGGCCGGTCACCTCGGCGCCGTCCTCGTAGAGCTTGTTGATGCGCTGGAACGACTCGACGAGCGCGTCCTTGAAGAGGACGAGCTCGCCGTCGGCGCGACGCTCGGCGAGTTCGAAGACGAGCTGCTCGGCGCGCGCGACGAGCTCGGTCGGCTCGCCCTCGCGCTCCCATCCGAGCTGCGCGATCTCGCCGCCGGCGCGGATCAGGCCGCGGAGCGTCGCCGTCTCGCGGACGATCTCGGCGTAATGCCCGGCGTTCGCGCTTGCCGGGACGATGAGGGAGAGTTCGTGCAGGCGAACGCGACCGCCGACCTCCTCGAGCTCGCCGCGCTGCTCGAGCTCGTTCGTGAGCGTGATCGCGTCGACGGGCTCGTTCTTCGAGTAGAGCGCGAGCGCTGCGCGGTAGATCTTCGCGTGCGACTCGCGGTAGAAGTCGGAGGCGTCGACGATCTCGCTCACCGCCGCGATCGCGAGCGGCGAGATCATCATCGCGCCGAGGACGCTTTCCTCGGCTTCGAGATTCTGCGGTGGGATTGCGCCCGGAGAGGGAGCGGGGGAGGGAACCGGGGCAAGCACCATGCGCTTCGATTCCAGCAGGTGTGAGGTCGGGTTACTAGGTGTTGGCATGTCCGTTGTGAACAGGTCGTTTTCGGCCATTTGCAGGCGAATTGAGCATGATTGCAGGCGTGCCGGACGGCACATCTGTGGACGGCGTACCCGCTCAGAGCGGGACTTTTCTGCATCGATCCACAGGGCTGTGGATCAACGCTTACGGGAAAGGCTGGAACCTGCTACCGCGCAAATCCGGCCACGGCGACGCCGCCGCTTGCGCGCGGTAGCAGGTACCGGCCTCGTGAGTGTCGCTACTCAGCCAGAGCCGCGTCGGCGTCTGCGCGCCACTCGGGCTCGGCCTCGGCTTCGGCCTCCGCCTCCGCCTCGGGCCCGGCTGCATCCGCCTCGTCCGCGGCGGCGAGCGCTTCCTCGAGCTCGGTGTGATCCTCGGCGGCGTCGTCGTGGTCGTCGGGGCGCTCGGCCGCCTCCATCGCCTCGAGCTCCTCGTCTGACGGCAACTCGCCGCCCTCCGGGATGACCTCGGTGCGGATCTCGACCCGGACGTCCTGGAAGATGTCGACGGGGATCGAGTACCGGCCGATCCGCTTGATCGGGCCGGTGTCGACCTTGCGCCGGTCGACGCGGATCTTCTCCTTCTGCCACAGCTCGTCGACGATGTCGGTCGGCGTGACCGAGCCGAAGAGCGAGCCGGTCGGGCCGGCCTTGACCTCGAAGCGGAGCACGGTCTTCGCGAGCGTCTCGGCGATCGACTGCGCTTCCTCGACGGTCTTCGCCTCGTGGCGAGCCCGCTTCGCGTCGCGCTTCTCGAGCTCTGCGACGCGCGCCGGCGTCGCCTCCTCGGCGAGCTTGCGCGGCAGGAGGAAGTTGCGCGCGTAGCCGCGCGCGACCGAGACGACGTCACCGCGGAGACCGACGTGCTCGACGTCCTTGAGGAGGATGAGCTGCATCAGCGGTCGTTCCTGTCCCCGCGATCACCACGGTCCCGCCGCCCGCCGCGGCCGCCGGCGTTGTCGTCCGACCCCTCCGCCACGTACGGGAGGAGCGCCATCTCGCGGGCGCGCTTCACGGCCTGCGCGACCTGTACCTGGTGGCGCCGGCACGCGCCGGTGATGCGCCGGCTGCGGATCTTGCCCCGCTCCGAGATGTAGCGCCGGAGCTGGTTGATGTTCTTGTAGTCGATCTCGGCGACCTTCTCCTTGCAGAAGAAGCAGTTCCGCCGCCGGATCTGGCCGGCCGGCCCGCCGGGCCGCCTGCGCTGCGATTGCTGGGAGGGCTTTTCTCTGGCCATGCTTCTCCTAGAAGGGGATGTCGTCGTCGGTTGGCGTGCCCGGGAAGTCGGCGCCCTCGGAGGCACCCGCGGGCACGAACTGGTTGCCGCCGCCGCCGCCCTCGCCGTCGCCGCGGCTGCCGAGGAACTGGACGCTGTCGGCGACGATCTCGACGGCTTCGCGCTTCACGCCGTCCTTCTCCCACTCGCGCCACTCGAGCCGGCCGTCGATCGCGACGGGGCGACCCTTGCTCAGGTACTGCGCGCAGCTCTCGGCCTGGTTGCCGAAGACGCTGACGCTGAAGTAGTTCGGCTTGTCGGCCCACTGGCCCGACTCGTCGCGGCGCCGCCCGTTGACGGCGATGCGGAGGCTGCAGACGGGGGTGCCGCCGCCCGTATGGCGCAGCTCGGGGTCCTTCGTCAGGTTGCCGACGAGTACGACGCGGTTGATGTTGGCTGCCATCCGCTACTCCTCTTCTTTCTCAGTGGGAACCTCTTCCGGTTCCTCCTCCGTCGGAGCGTACTCCGGCTCTGCGTCCGCGGAAACGTCCGCTTCGGGCTCGTCCGGTGCGGACACCTCGGCCTCGGCCGGGGCGGGCGCGGCCTCGACCGGCGCTGCCGCGGCCGGAGCAGGAGCGGGCGGAGCGAAGTCCTCGCGGGGCGCGCTCGTGCGCGAGCCTGCGATGTGGCGGGTGGCCATGTGACGCAACACGTCGTCGTCGATCTTCAGCACGCGAGAGACCTCGTCGAGCGTCGGCCCGTCCGCGTCGAAGACGAGGAGGTGGTAGACGCCCTCCTCCTTTTTCGCGATCGGATAGGCGAGGCGCCGGCGGCCCCAGGCGTCGTGGCTCTGCCAGGTGCCGCCGCTCTTCTCGACCTGCTCGCGGGCGCGCGCGACGATCTCGTCCTGGCGCGCCTCCGCGTGCTCGGGGTCCAGCAGCAGCAAGATTTCATAACTCGTCACAGTCCCGATCCCTTCCTTCCCATGGTCTTAGATGTCGGCCCCGACTGCCGGTGCCGCTCGGGACAGAACGGCACGTTGACGGGGCAGGAAGCGCGGCCAGAGTAGCATCCCGTCG
>Ga0307374_10008841_pt1 | contig 14959 bp, 18 predicted proteins | sample OX3MG_FD_202532 | JGI IMG/M metagenome (GOLD analysis project Ga0307374, IMG submission 202532) | Soil microbial communities from Risofladan, Vaasa, Finland - OX-3 | ecosystem: Environmental > Terrestrial > Soil > Coastal area > Acid sulfate soil | place: Finland: Risofladan, Vaasa | collected... | reverse complement strand
GGCCGGCGGGAGACTGTGAGCACTTCCTGAGCCGAACTCTGGAGCGCAGGCCGTACCTGACCGCGCCGAATTCGGCACGTGGCTCCGGAGCACGGATTCGAACCGTGAACCTTGCGGTTAACAGCCGTGTCGCCAGGCTCCCACCCGGTCCCCAGCGGTCCCTCCCCGTGCCCTGACGAATACCGGGCGAGCCAGAATCCTACCCACGAGTCCCTGGGCGTCCCGGTCGATCTCCGGGAATCTGTGAGCATTGGGTGAGCAGGATCGACGCGCCCGTGCCTCCTCGGGGCGTGCCAACCGGCATTACCACCTGCGGCGCCAGGGCGGGCTTTGGGGGGGTGGCTGGGGTCCCTGCTCGCCCCTCCAGCGCACCAGAGCAATTACCGCCAGGAAGATGACCAGACCAACCAAAAGGGTTGCACTAGCGCTCCAGCCAGCGCCCGGCTCGGCAACCTCGGCGGCGGTCCGAACCGGAGTCGTGGGTAGGGGCTCCTGTGCCGCGCCGAGGATGGGCGGACCCGGTGGGCGCATCGCGGTGTCGCCGACCAAAGGAGCGCCTCCCACGAGCTGCCGCCGACGTCGCTGGGCTCGGACCCGCTGGGAGTGGGCCACCTGGCACTTGGGGCACCGGCAGCCGCGCCTGTAGCCCGCTCCCGACCCGTGGGCGACTGCAATGGTGGCCGGATCGAAGAGGGTCATGCCCCCAGTGTGCGCGGTGGCGCGTTGGGGGCGCTCCACGGCGCTACATGCTCCGCGGAACGGCGCTACTGGGGCGCGTCTGAGTCAGGCCGCCGCGCGAGCTGGGCCCGTTTGGGTGTGCCCAACGGCGCTACGGACCAAGATCGGACTCGCGCCGGGCCAACTCAAGTCGTTGTGGGCGCCAAAGGGGGCTGCCCCCGGCCCCGCGAGCGCTCTGTTGCACATTCCCCCGTCACAGTTAGGCGCCAACCGGCGCTGCACCATCGGGCCGGCCCGTCCTCCTCTCGGACCCGGCCGTCCCGGACTCGGGTGCCTGCGATGGCGCAAGCGGTCCGCAATGGGGGTGCTCCCGGGCCCGGCGCTGGCGAGATCGAACCGGCCGGTTGAGGCAGCGGTCCCAAAGGAAATCGTTGTGGACAAAGTCGTCTGCCTACGCGGCAAGCCACCTGGCCAATCCCTCACTTGCCGAGTGAGGTCCCGCCTTTCCGGAGCCGTGTGACTAGGTGCCGAGTACTGCGACGGGGCTAGCGTCAACATCCACGAGGACGCGGTCTCCCAGGGGACGGCCCAGTTCGGCCACGACATCTCTTGTGTAGCCTTCCATGGTTCTGAATCCTGGCGGCCCTATGTCGTGAGCCACTGGCAATACCACGACGGCCCGCTCTGATTCGAGGACCTCGGCGGACCGGTACTCAACGCACTGAGGGCTGCCACTCGTGAAGCTCACTCTGAGCTGGGTACCTTCTAGACCGACAGTCGTGGCTTTGACGGTCCTACCGTGCGGGGGGTGATTGGCTGTTGGATCGGACACGGCCAGGGTCGGAGCCCAGGCACCCGAGGCCAGTTCTGGATCCAGCACCCAGATCGGGCCGTTGGCCTGGTCACTATGTAGTTGCCACGCAGACAGATTCATAGGGCCTCTGTCGGTGTCGAATCGGGCACTGGCCCGGCGTGCAGTGTGGATCTGAAGCGGTCCGCCGTCTCGGCCCGACGTGACTCCCACGCCCATCGTGGCTCTGGCTGTCTCCAACACCGCCGTCGGAACGGACGAAGGGAGCTGCCAGTCCCCAGAGAGGTAAGCCCGTTTCGCGGCCCCGTCCAGGAAGCCACCCTGTGACCAAACCGCTGGCCCGACAAGAACCAGCGGGCGTTGGCCCCTCGTCGGAAAGGCTGACCACTGCTGGAGCGCCCACCGGGCCCAATCTTGGTCTCGCTCAAGCTGCCTATCCCAGCTTTCCTGCTGCCACCCGTTCACGGCCTTGCATTATCTGCGGCGTGGGAGGCCAACGGCCTCGATCGGGGGACGTCGCTGAGGGAGCGGTCCCAAAGGAACTCCCTGAGGACACCATCACAGCGACTTTAGGAGGCTATTTGGAGTAGCTTGGCCTAGATGGCGAGACGTAACCTTCCCGGTGTCCGGGGAGTTGCACCCGCGTGCATATCTTCGACCGGGCTCCTCGCGAAGGAGGACTGCATAGGTGATCGGTAAGGCGGTCCTGCTACTGGCGACCACGCTGGTCATAGCTGGCTGTGGCGCCGTCCCGACATCAGCTGGTCCCCATACCTCATCTTCCCCAGGTTTGAGTCCCTCTGCCTCGCTAAGCTCGAGCCCTAGAGCCACGGTCTCTACCGTCTCGCCAACCTGTGAGGCTGCAGTCATGTCCGACGCTCTAGGCAAGACTGGCGCCGCGACGGGCCACGACAGTCGAACTTTTGTACTAACTAACGGCGGGAGTGGGCCTTGCAGTCTGGAGGGCTACCCGACGGTGCAGTTGGTCGGAGCGACCGGGGACCTTCCCACCACGGAGACTGATGGCTTCAATCCGTATCTGAACTCAAGTACTCCCACTCCTGAGTTGGTCACGGTTCCGTCCGGTGGCCAGGCGTCCTTTGATGTTCAGTCCGAGAGCGTTACAACCGGCACTCAGGAATGTGACCAGACCTCCGACCTCGCCATTCAGCTACCTGGAGGCGGAGGAACACTGACCTACAGCATCGGGATCATCGCTTGTGGTGGGATCATTTGGGTCTCACCAATCTTTAGTGGCAGTTCTCCTCCCGTAGGGTAGTGCCCTATCGCCGCGGTTTCGGTGGCCTGCCAGCCAATCTGGTCCGCCCACCCCAGGGTGAGAATGCCGTTCCAGTCCCGAAGGGAATCCTTAGGGACGGCGGTACGAAGCATTTAATCACCCGGGATTGCGAGGTACTTCGAATGGCACCGAGTCAACGTAGCGGGGGCCTTACGCATCTGCATCTTCGTTCGATCTAGCTCGACGAGACGATTGTTCCACCAAGCGACGCCTCGAATAGCGCCATCTCCTCCCCCGCGCGCGCGCGGATTTCAAAAGCAAGCGCAGTGAGGGACCGGTCGAACTTCGTCCTCTCCTCGTCGCTGAAGCTAATCAGGCCCACCGAGGCTACCGACTGGAGTCTCATCGCTAACCGGATGTCGCCCTGGCGAAGCGCGTTCCAACCCCCGTTTAGTGCTCCCAAGCCGATGTAATCAGCAGGTGCCGCTAGGTCCAATAGTTCCAGCTCATTATCGCGAATTTGTAGCAGCCACCCACCTGACGGCGCGGGTAGCTTGAGGGTCTGCGCAAAGTACTCGCTTGCAGCGGCATAGTCACCCAAAAGGTACTTAGCGCACCCGAAATTCATCGTGAGAAACATTGGGTCCTCGAACGTGAGGCGCTCTGCTCGCTCAAAGTGGTCGATGGCTCTTTGGGCGTCGCCTTGCGATAACAGGAGGAAGCCAAGGTTGTTTTCCGCGACGGCCGAGTCTGGATCTAGCTCGGTTGCAACGCGAAACAGCCGAGTTGCTTGATCGTAGTCGGCCGCCATAAACGCTTGGCGGGCTACCTGAAGCACATCCGCGAGGCGCGAGCTCAGCGTCATGTCAACATCCGGCCCAAGCCCCTGCGTCTGACGATGGTACAGCTCGCGTGCTACATCTGCGGCGTTGACCGACCGAATTGACACGATTGCCCGTAGCGAGTCCATTGCGTCTGGGTCTAGGAGCGCGACCCCTCTTTCAAACTCCAGGCTGCTGGTATTCCACCGACGGAGCTCCGACTCGGTGCAGCGATCGAAGATCCACTGGACGGTTGGCTCAACCGCTGGCTGCGCCCCTGTATACATTTCTGGTGGAGCAGGGTGTTTCAACAATTCTTCTAGAGGAACAGTAGCCCAGTACGCCCAAAGTGACCGCCGAGCGGCCTGCCGGGGCATCTTCTGCTGGGCCGCGTCGAGCCAGTTACCGAGCGACGCCCACTCCGGGCTGTCCAAGCCGCTTCGGCCACGCACCTTTCGCGAGGCATGATGCGCGATTGTTACCGCGGCGGCGTTCCGGAGAACCGGCCCACGCACCATCTGTTCAACATCAATGTCCTTCGCCTCCAGGGCTCGTCGCAATTCAGCGAACTCAGGCTCATATCCCAAGCTGTGATCCCTGGGAGTGAAGAGTTGAACCAGGGCGACCAAAAGGGCAGGAAGCCGCCAATTCTGGACCGGCGATCCTTGGGCCCGTGCCGCTTCCAACTGCTCGAACGGGCTAAAAGCATCTTGAACCCGCTCCGTGGGCCGTGCCTCCCTGTTCATCTGGCCAGCCGCACTCAGGAAATCCAAAGCGGGGCCTCGCAATTTGGGAGGCAAGTCTGACAGCGTACTGAGTGCTTCACGAAGCAAACGCGACTCGGCGGCTCGTTCGATCGCCTGCATGTCACGTCGCGACCTCGGGCCGTCCCACCGCGTCAACAGGCTGTTGAGGAGCGCTGCTGTAGCGTCTGCCGTCTCCGCGTCACGTGCGGGTTGAGATCTGCGCTCTAGGGCGGGCGCGTCATTCTCTACCTGTGCCCTCCGAACTCGGTGGTCGGATAAGGCGGATTCGATTGTGTCGCTTTCCAATTCCGGCAGCCCGAGCTCAGCGTCGAGTCGCGCTGCCGTCTCAGGACTAGGCAAGGTGCGAGCGTGTTCGACCTGTGAGATATAGCTGGCTGTCTTCCCTCCAACCCTTAAGCCCACCTCGGCGAGGGTCCAGCGCTTAGCCGATCGCCCCGTCTTAGCCCGAGACGCGATCCGGCAAGCAGCGAGTCTCTCCGAGAGGGAGATCTCAGCGGACGGCGAATACAAGGGTCGAAGTGAGGCGATTCGCTCCGACTCTCCAGTGAGGATCTCCTCGCGGAGTCTCGCCATACGTAGAACCAGCGCCTGTAAAGATGCGATCGCCTCAGGAGTCGGAATGTCGGATGCCGCTCGGGCCACCTCCCCTGGGGTGGGCGCAGGACCCGAGGCGGCCGGCGGATCTGCCTGGTCGAGAGCGGAGTCGACAGCAGACATCCATCGGTGCAATACCTCGGCCGGATCTGTACTCATCAGTGCACTAAAGCCCCCTTAAGTTTTGGAGTAACTTAAAGAGAGTCTATCCCCTTGACAGCCTGGGGTCAAGCCGGTACCGTGGATTACGAGGTCCGGGACTCCCGGAGAGCCACCCAAACATGGAGGGAGAGCGAGAGAAGAAAGAGTGATCAGCCGACACGAAGGGCCCCGGCGGCGCTGTAACGCCGCCGGGGTCAGCGACCCACTACACCGCCCGGAGGTCGGGGGCGTCGCGGACACCTCGATTGCATCATACCCCTGTCCTCCGGGTCTCACCACAAAACTCATTTTTAGGGGACAGACATGTCAATCAATCACCAGGAGCTAAGGACTCTACCGACCGGCATTCGCCTAGAAGGTGCGCGGGTACATCTAAATGGAGTCTCGGTCGAGTCTAAGACCGCCGTAGGCCTCCTCGAGCGGTTTCCACCGGATGAGTGGCTCCCTATGGTCGGGCGGATGATCGATCAAGGAGCCAGCGCACTCGAGTCGGCGTATGCGGGGACGACGTTGGCACTTATCTCGGAGCAGTTGGAGGGGGCGGCAGGCCAAATGCGTGACAGCATGACGGTCGCCTTTGAAGCTGGTTGGAAGGAGGCGTCCGAGACCCTCCAGAAGATGCTTGGCGAAAACCAGAAGACCTTTGGAACTAGCCTCACGAAGTACCTCGACCCCAACAGCAAGACCGGGATCCAGGCACAGATGGCAGAGGTGTTCGACCAAGCAGGCAAGACCCTGTTCGATCGCGTGGCACGGTCGTTCGAAGACGGCGATGACAGCGTTCTCGGGAAGCACTTCCAGAAATTCAGCCGCGAAATCCAAGCGGGGTTTGCGACGTTGGCTGCCCAGCTCGCTGTGCAGCACCACAAGGAAACCGCCACCCCGCAGGCTGGGACTGTTTACGAAGAGCTGGCGTTGGCCGCCATCACTGAGATCGCCCAGGCATCTGGCGACATCGTCGAGCACTGCGCTGCGACGCCAGGCCAAACGAAGCGGAAGAACGGAGACATCCTTGTGTCCGTTAACCCCGACAGCATCCGTGGGGGCGGCGTGCCCGCGCGGATGGTTTTTGAATTGAAGCGGCGGGCGGTCGGTGCCCAGCGGTTCTCAAGCACCGCCATCCGCACGGAGCTCAACGCCGCAAAAGCTAACCGGGCCGCTCAGTCGGCTGTACTGCTTGTGGAGGATACCGCGCTCCTTCCGAGCGGAATTAGCTTCAACGAGTTGGGTGGTGGCGACTTTGCCGTCGTTCATTCCCAAGACGAACCGGCGGTCGGCCTAGCAGTTGCGTACCGACTGGCCCGACTCGCGGCGATCAGGGCTGTAGTCGAAGGAGCAGAGGCCGAGATCGATCAGGAGGCAGCCCTGCGAGTGATCGGCGAGATTCGAGAGCGCATGGGGCGAATCGAGCAGCTGCGTGCGCAGCACGCGTCGGCGATCAATGCCATCAACCGAGCCGGTGGCGTAGCGGAGGAGCTAGCTGAGGGTGTCCTAGCGGGACTGCGACGACTCGACGCCATCGTAGGCGTCTGAGCTCTAACTCGCGGTGGGTAGGGGCACGACGCCCCTACCCTTTCTGCTGGAGCTATACCCATGAGGGCTGCTCTTGAGGGGAAGCCCTAGGTCAACCACCCCGCCCTGAAGGACGGGCTTGTGAGGCGGCCGAGCCGCCTTCCGGGCTCTGCTCGAAGGGAAACGGTTGACCAGACCAAGCCGCTGACAGGAGGTGTGACACAGGTGGCTACGTTGCAAGCAGGCGAGAAGACCCACCAAGGGATGCTTCCTCAGTCCCTTGCTCTGGAATCCGCGCCAGCAGACACTCCCAGGGGTGGGCACGAAACGGGGCGCGGAGGCAGGCCGAGACGGCCTGCAACCGGCTTGCAACTTCGTCAAGAGGAGACTGCCTTGGGCCACACCGCCCAAGACGGCGTCACCCCCCAACAGGAGACCGCTCCTGGCAAGGGCGCTGGACGGAGCAATCCGTCAAACCATGTGTTCGTGCTCGATAAGCATGGGCATCCACTTATGCCCTGCAACGCGGCCAGGGCCAGGCAACTGCTCGGCGCAGGCCGGGCAAGGGTCCACCGGATCGCCCCGTTCGTCATCCGGCTCGTGGACCGCGAACAGGGGGCGGCGACAACTCAGCCGATCCGCCTTGGGATCGACCCGGGCTCCAAGGGCACCGGATTGGCCCTCTACAGGATCGAGAGCCCCAGCCAGTGTGAGGTGCGCCATGTGCTCTTCGGGCTGGAGCTCCAGCACCGCTCAGGGATCATCCGGAAGCGGATAGGCCAGCGGGCCGCGCACCGCCGCCGGCGCCGCTCGTCCAACCTCCGTTATCGGTCGCCGCGGTTCGACAACCGCACCACCAAGCAGGGCTGGCTGGCGCCCAGCCTCTACTCTCGCGTGCAGCACATCGACAGCTGGACTGCGCGGCTTTTGCGGTGGGCCCCAATCACCGGGACGGATCTGGAACTTGTGCGCTTCGACATGCAGCAGATGCAGAACCCGGAGATCAGCGGCGTGGAGTACCAGCAGGGCACCCTCGCCGGCTACGAGGCCCGGGAGTACCTGCTGGAGAAGTGGGGCCGGAAGTGCGCCTACTGCGACGCCGAGAACGTCCCCCTCAACCTCGACCACGTGGCGCCCAAGTCTCGAGACGGCTCCGACCGGGTCTCGAACCTGACTCTTGCCTGCATCCCCTGCAACCAGGCAAAGGACAACCGGCCAGTCGAGGAGTTCCTGGCACATGACGCCAAGCGGCTGGGTCGGGTGAAGGCCCAACTCAGGTCGCCGCTCCGCGACGCCGCGGCTGTCAATGCCACCCGCTGGGCCGTCAAGGCGCGACTTGAGGCCCTTGGCACGCCTGTGGCCTGCTGGTCTGGAGGGCGAACCAAGTGGAATCGCCACCGGCTTCTCGTCGCGAAGTCTCACGTCGCCGACGCCGCCGTCTGTGGGGACGTTCAGGGTGTGCGCCATGCTGGAGTCGTTTATCTGGTGGCAGCGGCCACTGGCCGGGGAAGTCACCAGCGGACACGCACCGACGCCTTCGGCTTCGCGCGCCTCTACTTGCCTAAGGTCAAGCGGTTCCACGGCTTCGCCACCGGCGACCTCGTGGTCGCCGACGTTCCACTCGGGCGCAAGGCCTCAGGACATCACACCGGTCGGGTCGCAGTGCGTGCCTCTGGCTCGTTTCGCGTCGGAACCCTGGACGGGATCAATTGGCAACACTGTCGCTTGCTCCAGCGAGCCGACGGCTACCGCTACACACAAGGAGCCGCTCCTCCTCCCGGCCCTGAACGACCGGGTCTCCGGACCGGCGGGATTTGATGAGAGGAGAGGAAAGGAGAGGAGATGGGATGAGCAAGCTAGACGACATCTGAGGGCGCCGTAGCCGAGATATTGGGCGAGATGGCCAATATCGACAGAGTTCCCGGCTGCTCCGGAAAGATTCCATTCGGGACACCACTTAACTTTCCAGCGTGGGCTCCTTCCCACCGGAGGGCTTCCGGCCCGCGACGAGGTACATCAATTGGCCGCCACCTGTCCAAAGGGATCCGCTGTGGATCGCGGCTAAGTCTGCCAGCATCTCCCGCAGCCTCGTCGACCAGGCTTCCGAGAACGCCGCCGCGCCGCCCCCACCTGCAAGAAAGTACCGGCGAGCCTCCTCCCTACTCCAGGTACATCGCTCCTCTGCGGCTGCCGTTGCGATCGCCTCTACCAAGGCGGCCTGCTCGGGGGAGGAGTACGGCGGCCACAGCGGTGAGGTCTTGTCCGAGAGATAGCAGGCCACGACAGGGAGCCCCACCTCGGCAAAATAGCCAGGCAGGAGATCTCCGACAGAGTTGTCGCCTTCTCCGAGCTTGGCCTTCCCGGCTTCGCACGTAGCGTAGAAATGGATAGAGGAGGCCAGCGCCTCCGGGTCGCTCTGGGCGGACACGCTCGTGCGAACGAGCTGTCCGGCCAAGTTGTTCGGCTCGGCCACGAGTACCATTCCCCCAGGTCGAGCAACCCGGCACATCTCACGCAGTACCGCCGGAACGTCGGCCACATGGATGAGGACGGTCTGGCAAGTGACTACGTCGAAGCGCCCGTCCGGATACGGAAGCTGCTCGCCTCGTCCCTGAACCACGGATGTCTGTGTGGACGGCCGATCCGTATCAACGAGGCGCGCTTGCCTGACCCAGGCTGCCTCTGGGTCAATGCCGGTGATCTCCGTAACCGCTGGGAGCACACGGGTTAGTACCCGGGACCAGTGCCCCAACCCGCATCCCACGTCCAAAACAGATCGCGTCCCAGCAAGGCCCAGGCGTTCAACGACCAGGCGGAGAAAGTCCTCGTTCCACCAGTAGTCGCGCTGGTTACCGAAGAAGGCCGCTGAGTGGCCTGATGAGCCATCCGGTGTCATAGGTGCGGTATCCCCCCTCTCAGTGGACCGTCCGCAGTGCGTCTACCACGCTTCCAAGGTTCGACATATTATCGCCCGACCAGGGGACCGAAATGATTTCGTTCTGGACCGCCCCCTCAGCCACGCTCGCCGATCTCGCCTGGGTCAGGGTTAGAGGCACCCCCATTTCGGACTGCCCTCAGGGCTGAGTCCAGGGTTGCGCGCCGGACGCGCAGCTTGCGGGCCGCTTCGGCGCGGTTCAGAAGCCCAGCCTCCACGGCGGCCATCACGACGGGCCACATTGTGTGCTCGTTCAAGGGCTGCATTCGGCGGGGCCGGCCGAGCTGCTTGCCCTGCGCCTTGGCCCGCGCCATGCCGGCTCGGACCCTCTCCCGGATCAGCTCCCGCTCCATCTCGGCCACCGCCGCAAGGATGGTGAACACCAACCGGCCTGGTGCTGAGGTGGTGTCGATGTCTTGGGTCAGGATCTTCAGCCCGACCCCGGCGCCGTCGAGTTGCTGGAGCCACTGGAGAGCGTCGAGGGCCGAGCGGGCGAACCGGTCCAGCTTCCAGACCAACACCACTTCGATGCGGCCCCGCCGGGCGTCCTCGAGCAGACAGCGCCATTCCCGCCGGCCCCGGAGGTCAGAGGCCGGCGCGTGGTCCACATATTCGACCACTGACCAGCCCCGGGCAGTGGCTAGCTCCCGCATGGGCACCAGCTGCAGCTCGGGATCTTGCCCCCTGTCCTCGGTCGACACTCGAGCGTAGAGCGCCGCCCTCAAGGCCGGACATTCGGCCCCCAGCCGACGCGTGGCGGACCGGGCGTCCCAGGCCTGCCCCGACCCGGGAGAGTGCGAGAGAGATGTACTGGGGACGGTATTTCCCTCTTACCTACTCATACGCGTATGTATGTACATTTCTCTCTTACCTTGGGCTCTTGCTCGATCAGCCACTCGCTGGGCACCCAGAGGTTCGGGGCGTTCACGGCGTCGCTGGTCTTCGACCGATCGGCGATTCGGAGCAGGGCCAGGTCCTCGAGGTGGAGTTCGGCGGTCTTGGTGACCACTCCCAGTTGCTCGGCGACGGCGGAGGTGCGGATGGGTGCGTCAGCGGCGAGCAGCGCGCGCATGGTTGCCGTCCGGATGGCGGGGACGCAGTCCACTGCGACCCTCTCCACCAAGTCACGACAAAGATCAAGGTCGACTCCGATCGACTCAAGTCCGCCAAATAGCAGGCGAAGCTGGCGTACCAGCCGGCCTGGTCCTTCCAGCTCAGGCAGAACCAGAACCTCGTGGGTGTAGCCGTCCCGCTCGCAGGCAGTCCGGGCTTGAGAGGCGAGCAGGGCCAGGTCGGTGAGCCATTGGGTCTCGTCGTCGGAGAGTTCGCGGGTCAGCTGGTCGAGATTGGCACTCTCGACCAGCACCCGCATGGCCGCGGCGAGGTCGGCTCGCATGGTGCGCTCGGCACCCACCCCGCGGAGTGCTGCTCGAGCGATCTGGTCCCGCTCGTGGGGATGACCGCGCTGGAGCAGGAATCGGTCCCCTAATGTCCCCATGAGGGAGTGGTGTCTGTCCAGCGACGGGGTCACGCATCCGAGAACAGAGCATTTGCCCGACCACTTCAGCACCCGGCCTCCGTCAGTGCCGACGGCGCGATGCCAGTAGCCGTCGCTGACCTCCCTAAGTGCGGCCAGGGCCTGCCGCGCCGCGTCACGGTTCATGCTCAGGACGCTGGTGAAGTCCTTGCAGAAGATCGTGCCCAGGGAGCCAATCTGGCGCAGCAGGCCGCCGGTCGCCTCCTTGGTGACGTCTCTCTTGGCCGTGCCTGAGAGCAAGGAGGCCTCGGTGATCGTGGCTGCTTCCACGACGCCTGGCAGGCCCACCACCGAGCGAGCAATCTCCGTCTTGCCAGTAGAGGGCGCCGATACCAGGAGCAGCGACAGCGGGTCGCCGTCTGGCCGGCCATTGGCGACCATGACGGCGGCGACGGCGAGGATGGTGGAGTGGTCCTCCAGGTGGAGGTGATCCTCAAAGGACTTGATCGTGGCTCGCAGCTCGGCGTTGCTTATCGAGCACGCTCCTCTGCCACTCGGGCGAGCACTCGTTGCCGGGCCTCGGCCGCAAGCTCGGCGGCTTCGCTTTGGTCGCTGGTTGGCAGCTGATTCTGGCCCTGGGTTCCTCGCATGGTCCAGGCGCGCGTTTCCTGCAGCTCCTCCAGCGCGGCGATTACTGCGAGCTCGTGTTCCTGGGCAAGGCCAATCAACTCGTGAGGAACCTGGCTAGGCGGAGATAGAACCAGGCGCAGGTGGTCCGTCGACAGTCCCACCTCAACTGCCTGCGCCCACAGCGCGAGGAGGATCTCATTACCGAGGTTTCTTTCCTCCGGGGTGCTCTCACGGATCGGGCGGGGGGCGCGGCGCTCCTCTTGCCGGCGAGGCACTTCGCCCATCAAGTCGCTCATCCGAACACCGAGCCGGGCCACGATCTCATGGACCGAGCAGCCAGCGTGGCAGTGAAGCAGGGTGCGGCCGTCCCGTCCCCAGGCCACCGACAAACTTGGCACGCGGTCCTCATGCGCCGGGCAGCGTGCCACCCAACTGGGGCCGACCCGGCGAACATCCTCCAAGCGGGTCAGCAGCGGGGGCCCGGTCATCCGGCGTCAGGCGGTGGCCCCTCTAGCAAGCGTTCGACGGCCGCTCTGGGCACTCGAATTGCCGTACCGCTTCGGAAAGAGAAGAGCTCCCCCCGGCGCACTAAGGAATAAGCCTGATTGCGTCCGATCCGCAGTAGGCGAGCCACTTCCTCGACGGTGTAGACGGCTGGAGCCTCAGCTGCCACTTACCGGCTCCAGAGGATCACTGATTTCGGGAGTGGGCTCGAAGATCTCCGAGGTGCGAACCCCAAGCCGTCGCGCGATGAGGACCTTGGTCCTCGGTCGCAGCATCCGCTCTCCCCGCTCGACTCGGCTAATCATCGAGGGCGACAAGCCGCAGAGGTCGCTGACGTCGTCCAACGTCAGGCCGTTGGAGACTCGCCACCTCCGGAGTCGCGAGAAGAGGGAGGTTCGGTTCGGGTGTCCGTTGGAAGGGACCGTCATAATGGCCGATCGTAGCTGGTGTCAGGTGCCCGGTCAAGGGGCACCTCATCTGGCTCTGGCCTGATACCCTCTGAGGAGCCATGACGAAGCGGACCGTGGAGGATGTGCAGGGAACTGCAAGGACGGCCGGGCAGCCCACCGAGACTTCCACCGAGACGTCTGTCAATTCAGTGTCACCCGACCGCTGGCCGAGCGTGGGTGAGCTGGTCGGGGAGAACCTCCGCCGGCTGCGATCAGACCGAGCGCTGACGCAAGAGGGCGCCGCGCGGGCGGTCCGGGAAGTCGGCCTACCGTGGACGAGGAAGCACATCGCGGCGCTGGAGACGGCCGTGCGAGAGGACCTGACGATTGGGGAACTCGTGCTCCTTTCGCGCGCCTTCGACGTGGCTCTTCGGGAGTGGTTTCTCGATCCTGAGGGGCGCGAGATACAGTTGATCCGCGGAACCCGCGTGCGGGCCCGAGGCGTCCGGGAGGCAGGGGTCCGAACGACTGGTCTTCGCTTCATGTTCGACTCGGAGCGGGAGGGCCGGCTAGGGCCACCGTCGGCGGGCTCATCGCAACCTTCAGCTGGCGGTGTCCGTCAGCCCCGCCTTTCGGGCGACGTCTGGCTAGTCGGCCAGGTTGATTCCCTCGTCGGGTCCCTTGTTCGGGGCGATGAGGTCATTTACTCACTGGCGGAAGGCAAGGTGGCGGTCCGACTCGGGTGGCCCCACGAGAGGGTGAGGGACATGGCCAAGCGCCTGTGGGGCAGTACGCTCGACGCTGAGCGCGACCGCCGAGTCGCGGCGACCGGCGGCGGGGGCCTAGGCGGTCTTGGCGCCCGCCGAGGCCACGTGACCCGAGCGCTGATCGAGGAGCTCCGCGACGCCTCAGCGCGTGTGACCCGGTTCCGATTGCAGAAGGGGAGTTATTCCAATTCGGACGAGTACAGGGCCGATTTGGAGTTGGTCACTCGTCTGGGGTATCTCCGGGGACGGGCGCGCGAGGGCTCTCGATGAGGCGGGGCAGCGTCTTCCGCCGCTGCACTCATTGCGGCGGTAGGATCCCTTCCGCGGTTCGCACGTGCGCACGCTGCAGCTCAGCCCGAGGTTCGTGGACGTGGACCGCTGACGTCGGGCCTCCTGGTGCATCCCGGCGGCAGCGGATGCAGGGGGGATTCCGGACGAAGGCGGACGCCTTGGCCTCCCTGCAAGAGGCGCAGGCTCTCAGTGCACGAGGAGTGACAGGCGCCCCACCAGCCCTCATGGTCGCTACCTATCTCGACGTCTGGTTGGCGGAGCGAAGACTTTCCGGCACCATTCGGGAGACCACGGCGACGGCGTATAGCGTCGTCATCCGATCTCATCTTGTGCCCCGGCTCGGGGGAATTGCACTCGTGCGACTGGGGCGTGAGCACATCGCGGCGTGCTATCGGGACCTGCGTACCGCCGGCCGCGCCGATGGAGATATGTCGGGCCTTTCGCCGAAGTCCGTTTACAACGTCCACTTGGTACTTCGCAAGGCACTGGCCGACGCCGTAGACCAAGGGCTCCTGGCGGTCAACCCAGCGGCGCGGGCTATGTCGGCCCCGCTCCGCTCGGCCACGATGCGGACGTGGACTGGGGAGGAGGCCGCGCAGTTCCTGGCCGCGACGATGGGGCTCTTGGATGCTGCGCTCTACCGCCTGGCCCTGGCTACGGGCATGCGGAGAGGAGAGGTCCTAGGGTTGCGCTGGCGCGACCTCGATATGGAGACGTCATCTCTGTCGGTCAGTCAGCAGCTAGTCCGTGTGGGCGGGGCGGTGCGGACCGGGCCACCCAAAACGGCGGCGAGCCGGCGTCGGATCGCCCTCGACGCCGACACGGTGGAGACCTTGCGTGCCCACCGGCGCTCGCAGGCTGCTGAGCGCCTCCAGACGGGGCGTGGGCAGTCTGCCGACGACCTCGTGTTCAGCCGCCCGGACGGAGGCCCTCGGGACCCCGATGTGGTGAGCCACGCTTTCCGGCGCCTCGTGATGGCGGCCGGGCTGCCGGGCATACGGTTTCACGATCTCCGTCACACTCACGCCTCGCTCCTCCTGGCGCGGGGGACCAACCCGAAGGTCGTGCAGGAGCGGCTAGGACATGCGAGCGTCGCGATCACCCTCGACCTCTACAGCCACGTCATCCCCGATCTGCAGACTGAGGCAGCCGCCCAGATCGGCGCCGCGCTGCGGGCCCGCCGGAGTTTGTGAGCATTTCGTGAGCAGACCTCAGGTGCGAAGGCCTCGGGTCGGCCGCTCTGAATTCGATAGATGGCTCCGGAGCACGGATTCGAACCGTGAACCTTGCGGTTAACAGCCGCCTGCTCTACCGTTGAGCTACTCCGGAAGGACCTCGCGAAGTCTACCCGGAGCCGGCCCCCCGGCTCTGCGGGGCCACG
>Ga0307374_10008840_pt1 | contig 14960 bp, 13 predicted proteins | sample OX3MG_FD_202532 | JGI IMG/M metagenome (GOLD analysis project Ga0307374, IMG submission 202532) | Soil microbial communities from Risofladan, Vaasa, Finland - OX-3 | ecosystem: Environmental > Terrestrial > Soil > Coastal area > Acid sulfate soil | place: Finland: Risofladan, Vaasa | collected... | reverse complement strand
ACGCAGCAACAACTACGGACGTGTCCGGTCCTCCCCGGACGGCCCCTTTTCCGGCTCATAACCCCACGGTCCCAGGTTCGAATCCTGGCCCGCCCACTCACTGTTGTGTTGATTCGGGATACAGCCGCTTCCGCCTCCGGAACCTCGGTTTATCATCGATCCGCCGTGGGCGGCGCGGGAGGGTCAACAATGGTCTTCAGGGAGCGACGTGACCGAGAGCGCAGCGATCGGCGAGCCCCGACCGCGGGGTCTGCTCGAGGGATGGTTCCCGATCTCGCCGGCCGCGGCGTTTCGCCGGCGCACCACGCTTCTCGCTGCTGTGGCGGTGGTGATCGGCACGTTCGCCCAGGTAGTGCGGCTGCCCGGAGACACCGCGTACAACACGATCTGGGCCGAGGACGCAAGCGTCTTTCTGAATCAGGCGCTGAACAGAGGCATCCTGCCCGCGTTCACCATTCCCTACAGCGGATATCTGCACGTGGTGCCGCGCACGTTCGCGGCGATCGCCGCGGTGCTCCCGCTGGCGTGGGCCGCGTCGATCTTCGGGGTTGGCTCAGCGCTGCTGGTGTCGCTCCTGGGGGTCTTCCTCTACCGGGCCACCGAGGGGCTGATCCTCTCTCGACCGCTGCGCCTCGTGCTGTGCGCGATGTTCGTCGCGATCCCGGTCGTCGGATTCGAAACTGAAGCAAACGCAGCAAATCTCCACTTCTACCTCGACTTTGTGGCGGTCTGGGCGCTGCTCTGGCGGCCGCAGGGTCGGATGGCCAACGTGGTGTCGGCCGCCGTGTGCTTCCTGGCGGCGGGGAGCGATGCCATCGCCCTCTTCCTGCTGCCGATCGCGATCGCGCGGCTGGTGGCGACCCGCTTCAGGCGTGGGTCGCTCCCCGCCTATGGGCTGATCGGCGGGCTCCTCATCCAGATCCCGGTGATCCTCACGTCGCACGAGACTCACTGGGCGCCCAACATCCCACTCGACTTTGCGGCGGTGTTCGGCGCGCGGGTCGCGCTTCCCTTCCTTGTCGGCGGCGTGCTCAGCGACCGCCTTTGGGCCGACGTCGGCTGGGCGGCACCGGCGCTGGCAGGAGCAATGCTCTGCGCCGGCGTCGTCTGGCTCGCGCTGACCCGGCGGATCCGTCCGACCGCCTGGGTGGCCCTGATCTTCGTCGGGGGATCAATCGTCTTTGCGGGCCTTCCCATCATCGGTCGCTTCCAGAACGTCATGCTTCCTCATGGGGTCGCACTCCTGGGAATCCCCGCTCGCTACTGGGGCGCTCCGCTGCTCATGCTCTGGTCGGCTGTCGCCATCGTGGTGACGTCCCGCGGCGTGCGGACGTGGCTCGGCGCACAACATCACCGCGTGCTGGTTTGGGCCACGGTTGTGTGGCTCACGAGCATTGTCGCGGCGGACTTCGTCGTCGTCAGCGGCAACACGTTTCGCGATGACGGGTTGCGCTGGAGCGAGCAGCTCGCTGCAGCTGCCACGACGTGCCACGTTGAGAGGGTGAGTCACGTCGCCTTCAGCGTGCTGTTTCGTAAGTACATCATCGTCGTGCCGTGTGATCGCATCACCAGCGCCGTGCCGTCGTGAGCCTGGCCAGGTCGCAGGCTATACTCTCGCGAATCGAGCTACCCAGGGGCCACGTGTGACGCCATAGGCTGCGCTGGAGGAAGGGTTGGTGCGCTTCGAACAGGATGTGGTCGTCATCGGTGGCTGCGGTCACGTGGGACTGCCGCTCGGCCTTGCGTTCGCCGACGCCGGCATGAGCGTCGTCCTCCACGACACGAGCGCCAACGCAGTCGACCTCGTCAACGCCGGCACCATGCCCTTCGCCGAAGTCGGAGCCGCGGAGATCCTCGCCACCGTGCGAACATCCGGCCGGCTCCGAGCAACCACGGATCGCGCATCGATCGCGGGCGCCGAGCACGTGATCGTGGTCGTCGGGACCCCCGTCGACCGCTATCAGAGCCCCGACATCGATGCGGTCTCACGGGCGATCGAGCCGCTGACCGATCACCTCGCCAGCGGTCAGCTTGTGGTCCTGCGGAGCACCGTCTACCCCGGCGTGACGCAGCGCGTCGCGCGCATCATCACGCGGCTCGATCGCGATATCGACGTGAGCTTCTGTCCCGAGCGCATCGCTGAAGGCCACGCGCTCGACGAGCTGCACGACCTCCCCCAGATCGTCTCGGGAACAACATCGCGCGCGACGCAACGCGCCACCGCGCTGTTTCGCCACCTGACGCCGGAGATCGTCGAGCTCTGCCCCGAGGAGGCGGAGCTTGCCAAGCTCTTCACGAACACCTGGCGCTACATCAAGTTCGCGATCGCCAATCAGCTCTTCACGATTGCAAACGACTCCGGGCTCGACTATGAGCGCATACGTCAGGCCGTGATCTATCACTATCCGCGTGCCGCCGACCTGCCGAGTGCGGGGCTCGCCGCCGGTCCGTGCCTGCTCAAGGACACGATGCAGATCACGGCGTTCGCCGAGAACCGCTTCACACTCGGACAGGCGGCGGTGATGGTCAACGAGGGTCTGCCGCTGTACGTCCTTGGCAGGCTCGAGGCGAAGTTCGACCTGGCTGACATGACGGTCGGGATCCTGGGCATGGCGTTCAAGGCGGGCTCGGATGACACGCGGGCAAGCCTCAGCTACAAGCTGAAGCGCCTGCTCACCGGGAGAGTCGCCCGCGTGCTCACCACCGATCCGCTCGTGACGGGCGACCCGGATCTCGTCACACTCGAACGCGTCCTTGCGGAGGCAGACCTCGTGATCATCGCGGCACCCCATCGCGAATACTCGGACGTGCACACCGCGAAGCCTGTGGTCGATTTGACCAACCTGCTCGGCAACGGGGTCATGGTGTGAAGCCTCGCGTCAGCGTGGTGATCCCGGCATACAACGAAGCTGGCGCGGTGGTTCCCTTCCTCGATCGTGTCTTCGAGGCGATCACACTGCCCGCAGAGGTGCTCGTCGTCTACGACTCGCCGGACGACACCACCGTCCCGTTCCTTCGAGCGTATGCGGAGCGGGATCGGCGTTTGCGACCGCTGCACAACACGTTCGGCCCGGGGCCGGGCCGGGCGCTTCGCTACGGCATCGACCATGCCGCCGCGGATGTGGTGGTGGTCACCATGGCAGACGGCAGCGACGACCCGATGCAGATCGATCAGTTGACCCGTCTGGTGGAGCGCGGTGTCGTGGTCGCGTGTGCGTCGCGGTACATGCGCGGAGGGCAGCAGGTGGGCGGCCCCTGGCTCAAGAGCCGGATCTCGCGGCTCGCGGGCGTGTCGCTGAACATGGTGGGACGGGTGGGAACGCACGACGCCACGAACTCCTTCAAGGCATACTCGCGGACGTTCGTGCAGCGGGTCGGCATCGATTCCGATGCCGGTTTCGAGCTGGGCATCGAGATGGTCGCGAAAGCGCGGCGACTCGGGCTTCCCGTGGCCGAGCTGCCGACAATCTGGCTCGACCGTGCCAACGGCACCTCGCACTTCGAGGTCAAGGCGTGGATCCCGCGATACCTGCACTGGTATCTCTACGCACTCGGGCTCACGAGCAAGAAGTCCGCGGGCGCGGCACCGCGTCGTGGAGGCGATCCTTCGTGAGCAGGGTCATGGTGACCGGCTCGGCGGGTTTCATCGGCGGGTACATCGTCGAGGAGCTGCTTCGACGCGGCCACGACGTCATCGGCCTGGATGACGGGTCGAAGTACGGGCCGGTCACCAGGTCGTACGACAGCAATTCGAACTACCGACTTGTTCGTGGCGATGCACGCGACGTCGAGCTGCTCGGCGATCTGCTCAAGGACTGCGAGCATCTGATCGCCGGTGCGGCAATGATCGGCGGGATCTCGTATTTCCACACCTACGCATACGATCTGCTCGCGACCAATGAGCGGATCATTGCTGCCACGTGCGATGCAGCGATCCGCGCGCATCGCGAAGCGGTGCTCAGCAAGGTGACGTACATCAGCTCGTCGATGGTCTTCGAGTCCGCCGACACGTGGCCGTCGGTCGAAGGCCAGGAGCTGCAGATACCGCCGCCGAAGTCGTCGTACGGATTTCAGAAGCTCGCCGTCGAGTACTTCGCCCACGCGGCACATCAGCAGCACGGCCTGCCTTTCACCATCGTGCGTCCCTTCAACTGCGTCGGCATCGGTGAGAGCCGCGCCCTCGGCGACATCGAGATCCTCAGTGGCAACGTCCGCCTGGCCATGAGTCACGTCGTGCCGGACCTCGTCCAGAAGGTGCTGAAAGGCCAGGATCCGCTGCACATCCTGGGCGACGGTTCGCAGGTGCGTCACTACACCTACGGCGGCGACCTGGCCAAGGGCATCGTGACCGCGATGGAGAGTCCCGCGGCATGGAACGATGACTTCAATCTTTCGACCGCCGCATCGACCACGGTCCTCGAGCTCGCCGAGTCGATCTGGCGCCGGATCAAAGGCGATGCGACCCCATTCCGTTACGTCAGTGACCCACCCTACGAACACGACGTGCACCGGCGCGTCCCCGCAACAGAGAAAGCGCGTCGGGTGCTCGGTTTCACTGCAACGACGACACTCGACGAGATGCTGGACGAGGTGATCCCGTGGATCGAGCAGGCGATCACCGCAGGAGTGATGTAGGAAAAGCTAGGGCGTCGCCGCCGCGAGGTTGCCGCAGAGGGTCGTGCCCGGCGCGAGCGTGAGTACGAGCTGTGCCAACCGTGCCACGTCGCTGACATCTACTGACACGTTCGGGCTAAGAGTCGCGAGGATCGCCGGGTCGGAGATCGCGCCTCCACCGGAGAGCCGCGCGACGAGGGTGCCGCTCGCCGGCGACCGAACCGAGACCCATCCGAATTGTGCGAACTGCAACGTTGCGGTGGTCACCGAGTCGGTGGCTGTGGTGACGCAGCCTTCCGGACCGGGTGCTGCTGCAGTGCCATTCACCGTGACGGTCACCGGCGAGTCCTCGGTCACGAGCGGGGCTGGTGCAGCCGCAACCTGGAGCAACAGCTCGGCGTCGAGCTGGTTCACGGGCGCGATGCTGACGCCGGTCGCCACCCTTCCCTCGCGGACCATGATGCCGAGGTCGCGCGTGGTCAGATCGGGTGCCCAGCGATCGTCGGGGTGCGCGCCGATCACCGGTGCGCCGGCCCTGAGCAGCGCGGCTCCGGCGAGGATCTGCTGCTCCTCCTGCTGTTTGACAAGTCCCAGCGCGCGCGTTTGATCGAAGAGATAGCTGACACCGTGCACGGTCGCGAACGCAGCGAGGGCGACGAGCACCACCTGGTGGAGCAACTCACGCCGCACCAGTGACGACATGATCACCGCGGTGATCGGCAGCAGCAGCGCCGCGCCGACGTAGAGATAGCGCGATGTCGCCGCAGCAGCGGAGCCGTTCGCCGTGCGGTCGATGCCGTCGAACATGAAGAACGCCAGGGCGGTGATGGCGCCGGCGAACGCCAGCGGGAGCGCTGTGGCATCGCGCCGCTTGAGCACCAACCAGGCCAGCAACCCGAGAATCGCAACGGCGCCGATGCCCACGAGGCCTGTCACCCGATCCACCGTGGCGGTGAGGCCGGCCCACACGAAGTCGGGGATGAGGAGCAGGGTCTGGGCGTTCACGGTGCTGTCGGCAAGGAGATAGTGGCGTCCGATCGCCAGCAGCCAGATGAGGTACACGGCGGTTGGCACCGACGCGGTGATGAACGCCGCGCGCCAGCCGCGGCGGAGCAGCGCCACGAGCACAAGCAACACCACCATGGTGATCCCGATCGCCGAGCACATGAGTCCGGCGACGGCGAGCAGCCACACCCAGAGGTCGCGCCTGCTGAAGCCCGCGCCGGGCCGATCCGTGAGCATCGCCGCCGCGAATCCCAGGAGCAACGGGGCGATGTAGCCGATCTGGAACCCCCAGGTGAGGTTCTGGTAGCCGGCCCCGACCAGGAGGAAGACGATCGCGAGCCCTGTGGCGATCCAGCCATCAGCGCCAAGGCGGAGCATCACCCGCCAGAGCACGTACGCGGTGGCGAGGTGGAGCACCAGTAACACGAGCAGGTATGGGACGTAGCTGCGGATCCCGACGACGGTGTACAGGGCGCGGTAGACGAGGAGCGGAATCGTCGACCAGTGCGCGTTGTGTGGTCGGAAGAGGTCGAGGGGCTGTCCACCGAGGCCTCTTGTGGCCAGGAACTCCCAGTCGTCGTAGAAGAACCACTGCCGTCGATCGGCGTAGAGGAGCACCAGCAGGGCGAGCGGCAGCGCCGCATACAGGCCGACGCGGAAGCCCCTCGTGATCGGTCCCCTGTCCATATGCACCCCGGAGTGTGACGGTGGCCGATGGTGGATGCGTGCGAGCGGTGGCCCCTGTGTGTCAGCGCAGGACGAATCCAGTGCCAAGCGGATCCTCGGGATCGAGCTCGAAACGATGCTCGCCGGTGCGGTATGCCATTCCCTCGACCTCGGGGACGATGGCGGGACGTCCGTGCACGTGGCGCCGGTCGACAGCTCGGGCGCGAAAGGTTGTGCCGATGATCGAATCGTGGATCAGCTCATCACCCACATCGAGTTGTCCGTCCGCGATGAGTTCTGCGAGGCGAGCCGCCGTCCCGGACCCGCAGGGCGAACGATCGACCTCACCGTCAGCGAACACGGTGACATTGCGCTGATGCAATGCGCCGTCGCTGAGTCCGAGATCGTCGTAGAAGATCGTTCCGTAGAGCCCGGACAGGCGCGCGTCATCGGGGTGGCGCGCAAGGCCCGCGCCATCGATCTGTTGCTTGATCTCGCGTGCAACTCGGATGAGCTCGACCAAGTCCTGACCGACGACTGAGAGTCCGAACCTGGACGCCCCCACCGTGGCGTAGATCGCCCCGCCGTACGCCAGCGCGACGTTGGTCGCGCCGCGAGACGTGGTGACGGGCATGGATGGAGTGAGCACGTACGAGGGTACGTTGCGAAACGCCGCTGATCGCACCACCCCGTGTTCGCTCCGAACTCGTGCGGTGACTCGCCCTGATGGCACATCGACGACGACATCAGTCTCGCCGTCAGGATCGGCCTCCACCAGTCCCGACTGCACCGCCCACACACCGAGCGCGATCGTGCCGTGGCCGCAGGCCGTGGAGTACCCGTCCTTGTGCCAGAACAGCACGCCGAGGTGAGCGTCCGGATCATTCGGCGGAACTTGAAAACAGCCGTACATGTCGGCATGACCACGCGGTTCGTGACAGAGCAGGCGACGGATCGCATCGACATCCTCGCGCTCGCGCGCCTGCGCTCGACGATCCGCGACCGTCATGCCGGAAAGCGCTGGTATCGCTGAGGTGACGATGCGAAACGGCTCGCCGGCTGTGTGATAGTCGACGCACGTGAGGGGTGCAGTCACGTTGCGACCGTGGCCCACATCGCCGTCTTTGCGGTATCGCCGCGGTCTCGGGTTTGATCGCTGCTGCCCCCTGACATCGCCCCGCCGATCTCGGTGCCGTCCGGGTCAGCGCGCCGCGCGGGCCGATCGCCGCTCGCGCCGTGGCGCGTTCGACCATGCGGCGTCGACCGCTTTGACCTCGCCGCTGAGCGATGTCCCGGTGGCGACATGACCGGTGCGAACGTAGCGTTCGTGGTTGACCTCCAGACGCTGAGGCTCATACACGTAATTGATCATCACGCCGAGTGAGTGCCGCCCCGTCGACGAGAGATCACCACCGGTGTTGATGCGGTCGAGCCGGGCGCCATTCGAGAGGTGGAAGTGGCCCACGCTGTCGGCGACGCGCAACCCCACTTTCACATGGATGAGGTAGGCAAGAGCGAGGCGGCCCGCGATTCGAGCAACCACGGGGTCGTACGGATTCGGAGCCTGGAGAAGCCGGACCAGAGCATCCAGGTCGTCCTCTGACGAGGCGAGCCGGCGGAGCTCATCGTGATGCCCGGCGGTGAGCGCGCGCAGCCGCTCGTCGGTGAAGTCGTCGGCGCTGCGCCGGTCCTCGATCGCCCGCGCGAGGCCGGGCACCGGCGACAGTGTCGCGTACGTCCGCAGCCCGGGCAACTCGACCGAGAGTTCGCGCACCACCTGCTTGATCAGGAAGTTGCCAAACGATATGCCGCGCAGTCCGGGCTGACAATCGCTGATCGAGTAGAAGACCGCTGTGTGCGCGGCATGAGGTTCAGCGATGGGGCGACGCGCAGCGAGGAGCGGAGCGATCGCACTCGGCATCTCGCGAGTGAGCGCGATCTCCACGAAGATCAACGGTTCTCCCGGGAGGAGCGGATGGAAGAACGCGAAGCAACGGCGGTCGGCGGCCAGTCGCAGGCGCAGGTCCTCCCAGCCGTGGATCTCGTGCACAGCTTCGTATGCGATCAGCCGTTCCAGCGTCGCCGCCGACGTTCCCCAGCTGATCTGCTCGAGACGGAGGAAACCGCCGTTGAACCACGACGAGAGCAGATGGCGCAGGTCGGCGTCGACCGGGCGCAGGTGCGGGCGTGTCGGGAGCAGGGCGAGTAGCTGCCCGCGGAGCTTGACCAGGGCTGCGGCGCCGCCGCCAACGAGGTTGAGACGCCGAAAAAGCTCCTGTCGAGGCGCCTCAGTGGCGGTGGCGAGTGCCATCACCGCGTCGTCCGTGGGATCCGACCGCCATCGGGCGACCGCCGCAGCCACGGCCTCCGGTGGAGGCGAGAACTCGCCGGCGAGCGCTTCCAGGAATTCCGCGGCGTCGGCATTGTTCATGCGCTCGAGCGCGCGCACAACGTCGGTGGCAAGCGCCAGACCCGACGCCTCGCCGCGCCGTGCGATCAGGCGATTGCACAGTGCGGCAAGGTTGGCCGTGCTGGTGGTGTTGCCGGCGCCGCGTCCAAGCATCGCGCGCCCGCGTTCGGCGACCGCGGTCACATGCTCCAGCCAGGACGGTGGCGGGCTCATGGAACGACGGGATCGTCGACCGGCGGCTCCCATCGAAGCAGCGCCACGTCCGCAACCTGACGCAGATGCGCACGCATCGCCTCGGCGGCGCCCGCGACCTCCCGAGCCTCGATTGCCTCCAGGATGCGCCGATGGGCCAATAGTGAGCTTCTGGGACGACCCGGCTCGGCGAGCGATTCGACGCGAGTTTCATGGATAGCCAGAGCCAGGCCGTCGATCACGTGTTCGAGGACCTTGTTCTTTCCGGCGCGGTGGATCGCATGGTGGAACGTCGCATCGCCGTCGATCCCCAGCCCTGCTGATGCGATCTCGGCTTCCATGGCGACCAACCCTGCGCGCATCGCTGTGAGGTCGGCTTCGGTACGCCGAGTGGCCGCAAGCTCCGCCAGCCGGACCTCGAGAAGCTCGCGTGCTTCAAGCACTTCCGGCAGCCGGGATCGCCGTTCGACGAGCTTGTGGAGCATGCCGCCGAAACCGCGGCTACGCCGGAGGAAGACGCCTCCACCGTGGCGCACCTCGATGAACCCCTGCGCCTCGAGCACCGCGAGGGCCTGCCGCAGCGACGCGCGGCTGACCTCGAGGCGCGATGCCAGCTCGCGCTCGGGTGGGAACCGCTCACCAACCCTGAGATTTGTCTGGACGACGAATTCGCCGAGGCGCTCGACCAGATCCTCGTAAAGACGGGTGCGGCCGAGCGGGCGGAGCGCGGAGGTGTCGACGGTCACGACCTCGGATTATTGCGCAAAAAAGTGGACTAACCACCGACCCATTGACATAGTTATCCACTGCGGAGCAGACTGCCACCCAATAAATCGGGGCGGCCCTCGCTGGGCCTGATCGGAGGTTGACAGTGTCGCCGAGAGCCATAGCCCGGGTCCCGCACACGCGTGCGCCAAAACGCCTGCTCACCGGTATTGCGGCGGCGATGGTTGTCGCTGCGTGTGGCAGCTCGAGCCCGTCAGGGAGTTCGGGCGGTGGGACGATCACGACTGACAGCGCCGGTCACGTCTCGTACGGCGTCCTCTCCTGCTTCACGGGCCCGCTTGCGGTCCTCGGGCAAGCGATGCTCCAGGGATCCCAGGTGGCCCAGAAAGTCATCAATGACAATGGCGGCGTGCTTGGCAAGCAGCTCGACCTCAGTCATGCGGATACGCAGTGCGACGAAGCGGACGCAGTGCCGGCGGTTCGCCAACTCCTCTCATCGGACAACGTCAGCGGGATCATCGGCCCGGAGACTCAGGAGATCGCCGCTGTGGCGCCGATCGTGAGCGCCGCCAAGATCCCGACAGAATTCCAAGGCGGAAGCACAGCCTTCGACAAGAACACCAACCCGTATCTCTGGCGGGACAGCCCATCCGACTCGCAGCTCGGTGTCGCGATGGCCCTCTACGCGCACCAGAAGGGGTACAAGACCGCGGCGTTGCTCTTCTCGTCGGATATCGCGCAGCAGACGATCCCAAAGCCGATCACTGCCACGTGGTTGAAGTTCGGCAACACGATCGTCTCCAACATCACTGTCGCGCCCGGACAGACCTCGTATCTCACCGAGGTGCAACAGATCATCGCCGCGCATCCCGACGTGATCTTCACCCAGCTCGATCCCCAGACCGCAGCGGTCATGTTTCAGAACTTCAAGGAGCTCGACAACCTTGCGATTCCGATCGTCGGAACGGACGTGACGAGTGGTAACGATTACCTCAAGGCAATCACTTATTCGATCGCGCATGACCACCTGGTCTCGGTCTACGGCACCAACGCAACCGGCGCCGCTGCGGACAATTTCGCCGCTGCGTTTGCTGCACAGAACGGCGCCACTGCGCAGCCGATCGCCGGTGCGAACTACGCGTACGACGCGGTGATCAGCCTCGCACTCGCCATGGACAAGGCAGGCACCACCAACGGTCCGGCCGTCATCGCCGCGATGAAGCAGGTCACGAACCCACCCGGCACGCCGTGCGACACCTACAAGGCGTGCCTCGCTGGTATCAAAGCCGGCACGAAGATCAAGATGGACGGAGCCAGCGGTGACCTGATCTTCAACACGTACAACAATGTCTTCGGTCCGTACGGGGCATTCCAGGCCGACGCCAGTACCGGCGCCGAGTCGCAGATTGCGCTGCTTTCCGCCGCCGATCTTGCCACGGCCACTCCCTGACGCATTGGGGGCAACGCACGCAGTGCTGGTGCGTTGCCCCCACCTCATCCCTGCCGGGCTCGCGGCGTCCAGTCAAAGCGTTGGAGAATCTGCCTAGTGCACGAGGTACTCCTCACACTCGGTTTCGGCTTGGTCGCTGCAGCGATTCTCTCGCTGTCGGCGCTTGCGTTCACACTCGAGTACTCGGTCACCAACGTCGCCAACCTTTCGCACGGTGAGATCCTCACCGTCGGTGCCTACTGTGCATATCTCGTGCAGCAGCACGGCGGCGGCGTCATTCTTTCGGGGCTGGCAGCGGCCGCCGGCGGCGGCGCACTCGCGCTGGCGGTGCATGCCAGCGTCGTCGACCGGTTCGTGCGCAGAGGCATCGGCGGACTACCCACTTTCATTGCGACGCTCGGAGTCTCGCTCGTCATCCAGAACGTGCTGGTCATCATCTTCGGCGCATCCAACCTCGGCTACGCGGTGCCGCAAGGAGCACCGCGCACAATCGGCCCATTCCTCTGGACGGATACCGAGATCCAGATCATGGTGTCTGCCGTGGTGATCACCGTGCTGCTCTATCTGATCATTCAGCACACCCGCTTCGGCAAATCACTGCGCGCGGTATCGCAGAACCGTTCACTCGCGAGGGTTTCCGGGATCAACGCAAACCGGGTCGCTTCGCTGACGTGGCTGCTTGCCGGGCTGATCGGCGGCTACGCCGGATTCATCCTTGCCGAGAGCGTTGGCACGTTCAGCCCGTACTCCGGCTTCAGCTTCTTTCTGATCACGCTCACCGCGGCGGTCGCCGGTGGGCTCGGCAAGGCGGTGGGCACGCTCGTCGGCGGCATCATCGTCGGCATCGCGCTCGAGTTCTTTGGTGGATATCTCAGCGCCAGCTACAACCTGGCATTCGCGTTCGCGATCCTGTCGCTGGTGATCCTGGTCCGGCCCCGGGGCCTCTTCGTGGGTGGGAGGCGGAGCGTCTTCGAATGATCAACTACCTGGTCTCAGTGCTCACCGAGGGCTCGATCTTCGCAATCATGGCGCTGGGACTCAACATCATCTGGGGGTGGTCGGGGGACTTCGACCTGGCGTTCTACGGCTACGTCGCGCTCGGTGCGTATGTGACGCTCGCCCTGAGCATCGGAGCGCCGATGCAGCCGACCACGTACATTCTCGGCCTGACGCTGCCGTTTCCTCTCGCGGTCGCGATCGCGGTCGTCAGCGCGATGGTCCTTGCGCTCATCGTCGGCGCCATCGCACTTCGCCACCTCCGCGGCATCTACTTCTCGATCGTCACGCTCGGTGCCGTGTATGTCCTCTATGTCTTCGCAGGTCAGTTCGTGCCACTTTTCAACGGCTACAACGGGCTTTCGGGATTGTTCGACCCGATGGGCGACTTCTTCGGACTCGACTTCAACGCATGGCCGTTCTTTTATCTCGGCTTCTGCGCCGCCGTCCTCATCATCGTATTGATCATCGTCACGCGCTTGAGCGGCAGCCGGTTCGGGCTTGCGCTGCGTAGCCTGCGTGAGGATGAGCGAGCTGCTGCCGCGTTCGGACGCAACATCTACGCGATGAAACTCAAGGCGTATGTCATCGGCGCCGGTATCGGCGGGTTGGGCGGCGGGCTGTTCGCCGGGTATCTCAGTGCTTTCAATCCGTCTGCGTGGTCGCCTGTCGAAACCATCGTCCTCTATGCCGCCATCCTCGTCGGCGGCCGGGGCAGCAATCGTGGCGTCGTGCTTGGAGTCGCGGTGATGGTCATGGGCCTGCAGGAGGCGACGCGCTACCTCCCCGAGATCGCCAACCAGCCGAGCTTCGCACCTGCATTTCGCCTGATTCTCACCGGCATCGTCCTCGTGCTGTTCATCAGGTTCCGTCCGCAGGGACTCCTTCCTGAGCGGCGCATGCGCGACAGGGATCCGGCTGACAAAGGGGGGGCAGCTGTAGCCGTCGAGACTCCGATCACCGGACCGTCGCTCGACACCGGTGCGGCATGACGGCATTGCTGGAGGTTCAGGATCTGCACAAGCACTTCGGCGGCGTACAGGCGGTCACCGCCTGTTCATTCACGGTCGCGGAGGGACAGGTCACCGGACTCATCGGACCCAACGGCGCGGGTAAGAGCACAGCGATCGACCTCATCTCCGGATTCAAGATCCCCGACACAGGCAAGGTCTGGTTCGAGGGCGCCGAGGTACAGGGCAAGCCTCCCCACCATATTGCGCGTATGGGTTTGATCCGGACGTTTCAAAGTCCGCGCGAGTGGCCCGGCCTCAGCGTTCTCGAGAATCTCATCCTCGCGTGCTTCGAGCCTCGGCGCGAGCGGTTCTGGCGATCGCTCTCCGGTCCGTCGCGAGCCGAGAAGCTGCGGGCCGACGAGCAATTGCACCGCGCGCGCGCCATCCTCGATGAGTTCGGCCTGTTCCACATTCGGAACGAGCGAGCCGGCAACCTCAGCGGCGGGCAGAAACGACTCCTGGAGTTCGGGCGGATCCGTATGGCTGCGCCTCGGTTGGTCATCCTCGATGAACCGATGGGCGGAGTCAACCCAGTCCTCGGTGAGCGAATGGCAATCGCAGTGCTCGGTTTTGTGACGGCCGGCACAACCGTTGTCATCGTCGAACACAACCTTCCGTTCATCGAACGCGTCACCGAACAAGTGGTCGTTATGGCCGCTGGGCAGGTGATCGCCGAGGCGCCGTTCGAAGAGCTCCGTGGCAACCAGGCCGTCGTCGATGCCTACCTCGGAGAGATGCCCGCCTATGACGACGCAGACGCCTAATCCCGTCCCGACCGACACCGCGACTGTTGCGGCCCTCGAGGTGACCGGTCTCACTGCCGGCTATGGGGGACCGCCCATCGTCGAGGACGTGAGCATCCGCGCTCACCGCGGCGCCATCACCGCAATCGTCGGGCCCAATGGTGCGGGCAAGTCGACATTGCTCAAGGCGATTGCCGGCGTCATCAGTCCCAAAGCGGGCACCATTTCGGTCGAGGGTCGCGACGCCACCGGCCTGCCGTCCGAGAAGCTGGTTCGCCGTGGAATCGCCTACGTCCCGCAGGTGGCCAATGTCTTCCCGCAACTATCGGTGCAGGAGAACCTGGAGATGGGCGGGTACAGTCGCCGGGGCGGTTTGCGGGAGCGAGCCGAGGAGCTGTACGAACTGTTTCCTGATCTCAAAGCAGCCCATGGCCGCCATGCCGAGACCCTGAGCGGCGGACAGCGCACGATGCTCGCGATGGCTCGGGGGCTCATGGTCGACCCGGCTGTGCTCCTGCTCGATGAACCATCCGCCGGTCTCTCTCCAAAACTCCAGAGCGCTGTGTGGGAGCGTATCGAGCAGGTGCGCGCCACCAACGTGGCCGTGTTGGTGGTCGAGCAGAACACTCGCGAGACCCTCCGTCATGCGCAATGGGCGTACGTGCTCGTGCTTGGCAAGAATCGCCTCGAGGGTCGAGGACGCGAGTTGCTGCACAACGATGAGGTCGTCAAGCTCTACGTCGGCGTGCTGTCGTAGGAGGGCTGCCCGATGGACTCGCGATCCGTGCAGCCGCCGTCCTTGGGACCGCTTGCGGGCGTGCGCATCCTCGACCTCTCGCGGATCCTGTCCGGCCCATTTGCGACGATGGTGTTTGCGGATCTCGGCGCTGACGTCATCAAGCTCGAGAACCCGCGGACCGGCGATGACACACGAGAGTGGGCTCCTCCGTATCAGGGTGACCAGTCGGCGTACTTTCTCGCGGTGAACCGCAACAAGCGCGGCATCGCAGTGGACCTTAAGACCGAGCGTGGACGCGATGTCGCGCTGCGTCTCGCCGATCGTTCCGATGTCGTCGTCGAGAACTTCCGGCCGGGCACCGCGAGCCGGCTCGGGCTTGGCTACGACGAACTGAGCGCCCGCAACC